>Ga0137390_10000916_pt1 | contig 21218 bp, 15 predicted proteins | sample 15con2h24AmetaG_FD_104937 | JGI IMG/M metagenome (GOLD analysis project Ga0137390, IMG submission 104937) | Vadose zone soil microbial communities from Angelo Coast Range Reserve, California, USA - 15con2h2.4A metaG | ecosystem: Environmental > Terrestrial > Soil > Vadose zone > Saprolite... | reverse complement strand
TGATCTGCGTCGGCGTTTTTATTGTCGGGCATACGCATCCGCGAACCACGGAGAGGGCGTAAACGTGCTTGAGTTTTTATTCCTGTTTATTATTGTTACGGCAGGCACCGGCGGGGAGCTGTGTGTTTCCCGCGCAATGAAGGTGGTCGGCGAAGTTCACGACTTCCGGCCGGCCGCGCTGGTTCGTTTTGTTTTTCGCGCGATGCGCGTGGGTTGGATGTGGATTGGTATCGCAATGATGACGCTGGCCTTCTTCTCGCTTTTGGCGATGCTCTCCATCGAAAACGTGAGCTTCGTTGTTCCCGTGACCGCCCTGAGCTATGCGGCCGGCGCCTTAGGCGCCATGTTGTTCTTGCACGAACGCATCAGCCCGCAGCGCTGGCTCGGCGTTGCGATCGTTTGTGCCGGAGTAACTCTCGTCTGGCTCAGCAGGCGCTAGGCCATGAGTTCAGTTTCCCGTCTTTATGGCTTCTCCGGGTCCACCTGCGTCGCCTTTCCGATCTTGATGGTTGAACCGAACCGCTTGTAGTTTGAGTATCGAACCGACACCCGAATATGCACATCAGGACCAGTCTTGAAGTGCAGAGTGTCATCGGATCGCGTGTAGGTCGGGAACCAGAAACGGCCTTCGATATTCTCTCGAAAGGTTTCAAACAAGGGATAGGCACTGTCTTGTTTTTTCTTCATCAAACCCGTGCCCTTTCCGCGGGTCTTGACAATCTGCAGGTCCCGGTCTTCCACCCAAATGCGTCCCTGAAAGTAGCGCTGGTTTTTTTCCAGCTTTTTTGGCTCGATGTCAAAAACATAGGTGCCCAGCTCGTCGACCCGTTCCCGGCCAATATACTTGACGTCATACTTTGGCAATTCGTCTGGCGTCAGCACGAGCGGCCACACCTTTTCGATGTCGTCAAAATCTTGCTGCTCCATGGTGATGCGCTGGATCGTCGACGCCGGCGCTTCGATAACTCTTTCATAGCGCTTCCCCGCCGGGGTAAATAGGATGTCGCTGGTCATGCGATATTCGCCGTCCACCTGGCCGTCCTCATCGATCGTCTGAAACACGAAGAATTGCGTGTAGGTGTAATTTTCGCGCTCCTTGCGGTACTCCTCCTCGTGCTCGGTGAATTTCTGGACGATTTGCTCCACCGGCAGCGCCGGCGGCTCATTGGTGATATGAGAGGACGTCTCTTGCTGAGCAGCATTTGTCTTCGCTGGGTCCCCAGGCGCGCTGGAAGGAGCAACCGTGCCGGGGGGCGGAGGAGGCAACGGCCCTCGTCGCTGCGCGGCCATAGGCAACGCGAACGCACCACACGCAACCATCAAGAGCGCTCTGACTCCCATCTTCTTGCGTTCCTTCACTGCCATCCCGGAAATCAATCCACCCATTCTCACTGCGCTCCTCACGCTCATCCAGCCTCTACTGTACTTGAAGATTCGATGCATCGAACACGAGTTTCGTAGCCCGCACCTGCCTACATCCTTAGCTTCGTGGATACGCATCACTGTCACAGCATGAGCAACACCGGCGGGCGCGTAGCAAAAGACTAGACGAACCAACTGCTCAGCGTTTCCACACTTACCTGTCACGCAGGAGGTCGCTCAGAAACTCTGTGCCTAGCCGTATGCCGAGAGAGAAGTCAGCGAACCAGGGCCGCCGGTGTACACAGGGCCATCGCTTTGGCATATTCCGAAGCGAATAGCTCCTTATCCGGATATCGTTCCCTCAATTCGCACAACAATTTTTGCGCGAGCTCATTCTGTTTTTCACGGCACCTGGCGAGAGCAGGGCCGGGCGGTTCACTTCACTTCACTTGGGCAGCCCCCGTAACCCAAGGGGAACTGCTGGCGAAGTCCCCTATTACATAGAGAGGTCTCGTTTTGAAAAACCTCGATGGCCATTTTCATGCGATGCGTATTTGATTGGAAGGTTCACAAAACAAGGAACTTTTGGGCGAACATGTGATGCGCAATGGCGTGGGGAACTTCCCATCTGCACCAAACGATACGGAAGCCACTGTGATCCGTAGAACATCCGCGCGTTCGCCGCTCGGAGATACATGTGGGCGAAAAGCGTTTCGGGCTGAGGCAGGGAGGGTGCTTTTGGCTTCAGCCAACCACTACTTCTCGCGCGACTTCCTTATTTAATAGGGAAGCTCCGATCGTAGTTTGCAAGCCAGCATTTTCCCCATCGCCAAATACAGTTTTAACCTGATTGTAACACTCGGCCCTCCGAAGTATGTAAAAAGGGGACTACTTTTATTTGTCTTCGTGCATGATCCCAGGCCGCGGTTCGGCTATGGACAAGCAGTATTAAGGTCACCGAGGGGGCAGTGTCATCGTTCGCACCATCCCCGTTGAAGAGTGTGACCATCCCAATTGGCGGTGATGATGTTGGCAACGAGAAAATCAAATTCATCAGAGCCATTCCTCGAAAGGCTGCGAGATCCTTCTGTGCGATTCGGTGGCGTTCCTTCGGATCACTTTCCTCATGCAATCGATAAGAGCTCCGGGAATGGTCATGTTTCAAGTCACGGTCGCGGAGAGTCGCTGGCTGCAGGGTTTCTCCTTCTGGATGCTTCCCTCCGGCCAATCTATTCAAACGAAGAGGCCCAGGCGATCCTCGCTTACCCGGGAGTTTCATCCGAGAATAAGGGCTTTGACAATTTTCTACAAAGCAGAATCCGATCGCTGATTCCCAGCAATGGCGATCATAACGGTCTCTCTCCCGCCCAATTTCTGAATGAAGTCGCTTCGGGAAAGAGGTGCTACCAACTGCGAGCATTCTCGGCGAAATCGAATCTCGGAAATCGGCGCGGACCTGCGGTCGCTCTCTTACTGGAAAGAAATCACCGAGGCGCGCTCAATCTCGAAAGGGTGGCCCGGAAATTCCGGCTAACCCCGCGCGAAAAAGAAACAGTTGATCTTCTACTTCAGGATCTCAGTACCAAGCAAATTGCCAGCCGGATGGACATCAGCGCAAACACGGCAAAGGCATTCTTGAGATCCGTCATGATCAAAGTAGGAGCGGAGAACAGGACCGGCATCATCGGGAGAATTCTGCAGGCGTCGAAAGCTATGAACGGGGGAATCTCACTCTAGGCTCATACGTCTGTCTATCCCGCGTTCATTCTTTTAAATTGATCGTTGTTCTTCTAGGTTGACGGGCTACTATGCCAACAGGATCGCGGAAAAAGCGTATTCATCCGCGCTATTCAACGAGGGGAAGGTTTCGAGGTAGCCAGTTGCCATTGCATCCCAGCAATCGGAAGTCGCAGGCCTTTGAAGGGAGAGTGAAAGACATATCAGACGGCGGTTTTTGCGTGATCGCCGCGCGCGCTCCAGAAAAGTCCGGACTTCTTCAAGGCCGGCTTTTGTTTCCTCGGGTGCCCACGCAAATCCCCACACTCGTTCAGGTTCGTTGGGTAGAACACGCCCCATCCGGCCGGAATTACCACATCGGTTTGCAATACGTTATCTGAATTGACGATTCCTTCAATCTCTCGACCGTATTTAAGATCACTTCGAAGCAACTCTCTCGGGCATTTCCTCTGGATGTGCGTTAGACCAGGCCAGCGCCACGATTACTGTGAACACCAACGCATTGGCGGGGATATAGAGATTAAAGTCGGCCAAGCTGTGCACGAGAATTGCCACAATACTCCCGATGCAACCCAGAGAGACGGCTTTGTCGAAACTCTCTTCCGTTTTCCTGTACCGACGGGCGGTTTGGGCGAGCACCCAGAAGATCGAGCCAAACGCCAAAATAGCGCCAGGCAAACCGAGGTCAGTAGCGACCTCCAGGTAGTCGCAGTGCGCATGCTCAACGAGGAGAGTGAGGAAAACGGTTTGGACGGACGGATAAACCACCGAAAAGGACCCCAATCCGGTTCCGAGAAGAGGATGATGGCGAATCAGCCCGAGCGTATCGCGCCAAATCGAAATGCGATTCTGACCGCTGAAATTGTATTCCTGCCCGAGAGTTTCAAAACGGCTCATCACCGGATCAATGCCAATCCACACGATAAGCCCGAGGACGCCGAGAAAAAATAATGTGGCGACTGCCACCCTTGTTCGAGCCGGCATGGACGCCGTCCCAGCGAGCGCCAGAATGGCAACGAGTGAAACCAGGATCGAAATAATCCCCATCCGCGAACGCGAAAGGACCAGGGCGACGAACAGGAGGGTGGCAAGAAAGAGCCACAACACCAGAGAAAGCAACTCCGTCCCGGAGGCAATTTTGCGAAGTGTAGCTGTTCCGCTTGAGGTGTTCTTAAACAGAAGCGCTGCCCAGCGCAAAGCAAGAACCACGGCAAACGGCAGGATCATTTCCAAGAACCCAGCGAAATGATTGCGATTGATATACGTGCCGGTGGCTTCTTCTAGATAGTATTTTTTGACGTAGGTGAAGATCTGCTGCCCGCCGGTGAGATATTGAATCAGACCATAGAGAGCTTCAAAAACTGCGAGCGACACAAGAGCAAAGACCAGCCGCTTTTTCGCCTTATGGTCTCGGCAAAGGACCAAGGTCAGAAAGAAAACCGTCAAATAAGTGACCAGTAGCAAAAGGTGCGACACCGTCTGGTGGGGAGCCATGCTAACTGTGAAATGAGATACGCCAGGCAGGTCGTCCCACGATCTCCCGAGCAAAGGAGCCAGGGAGATGGGAAGCGGACAGACTTGTAGCAGAACCAAGGCAAGCAGTAAGAGAGGGCTCGCGACGGGAATGTGGATGGAGGCAACTCGCGAAAACTGGCCGGAGACAACAAAGAGAACCCCCAGCCCCAGGATGATCACTTGCGTTACTGCAAAAAACGAAGGCGCTGTACCGCCGAAGGCCAGAACCGCTACACACCCGGCAACGATAAGGCCACCTTCAAGCAATCGAACCATAGAAGGTCCGCGATGGATCAGTCACTCGCTTTTTGTTGGGGCGGCATCTGGAAATTCGCCGTGACGACAGTTTCGTGCGAAGAAGAGTCGGCGTTGAGACCATACTGGCCATAGTTGTAATAGCCGTTAGTGCGGTTGTCCACGTTATTTAGCACGACGCCGATCATGTTTCCACCCACGCTGCGGATTCCGGACTGCGCGTGTATCAGTTGCTCGCGAGGCGTCGTCCCGCTTTTTACCACTAGGAGCACTCCGTTTACCAACGGAGCGAGGATGCGGCTATCGGCCAGGGCAAGCATAGGCGAGGAATCAAGGATTATAAAGCTGTACTCCGCGCTCGCGGACCGGATCAGCGCACTCATGCTCTGGGAAGAAAGAAGCTCGGATGGGTTCGGGGGAACGGGGCCACAAACCAAGAGATCAAGGCCACGCGACCCAGAAGGGCGCACCATGGTGCGCCAATCCTGCTGGCCGGTAAGGTAACTGACTAAGCCCAGGCTTCCACTGGTTCCGAACAATTTGTGCAGAGAGGGAAAACGCAAATCCGTATCCAAAAGCAAGACTCTGTGGCCAAGCTGTGCCAGCGAAATCGCCAGGTTGCATGCGACAGTAGTCTTGCCCTCGGCAGGTTGCGTGCTCGTAACCAGAAGCGAACTCGGAGGCCGATCCGGAGTCGAGAGCAGAACCGAGGTGCGGAGACTACGGAACGCTTCGACGAGAGGGGCATGTTCTGTTCCGTCCCGATCAATGCGGTGCCAGAAAGCGCGCGAGTTTTTGCCAGCTCCATTTCCTTTGAACTCAAGAGCTTTATCCCGCGGGAGAAACCTGTGGATGCCATGTTGGTCGCCATTTGACGGAGGCACAACTGGAATCAGGGCCAGAGAAGGAAGGCCAAACAGCCGCTCGACGTCGTCGTCGCCTTTGAGCGTGTCGTCCATGCGCTCCTGGAAGAACGCGGTGCAGATACCGAGCCCTAGTCCGAGAAACATGGCCACAGCCAGATTCAATAGCTTCCTCGGCTTCGCGGGTTTCGCTGGCGGTTCCGCGGAATCTACGATGCGGATGTTGCTCGCCCTCAGGCCTGCGGAGATTCCAGCTGATTTCAGCTGCTGCAACAGCCCTTCGTAAAGCTGTATGTTGGTGTCTACTTCGCGCTTCAGGATGTTGTACTGCACTGATTTTTCCGCGATCATACCTACCTGCTTTTGCTGCTCTTCGAGTGCCTGTTTCACCAAGCTCTCCCGGCGCAACGCCGCGGAATAATCGTTCACGATCCGGTCCGCGGCCCGCTGTCGCTCCTCCTGCAGGGATGCTTTTATTTCGTCGATCTGGCTCTGAATTTCCTTCGCCTTGGGATAGTCTGGATTAAACGTCGTCGACAACTGAGCTAGTTCGCGCTTCAGCTCCGCCAGCCGTTCGCTTAAGTCCTGAATCAATTTGTTGTCAAACACTCCTGGCAAGGCTCCCGCATCGCTCGTTTGAACCAGTCGGTAGAGCGCTTCCTTTTCATATCGCTCGGCCTGTGCTTTCGTGAGCTGTTCTTGTAACTCACGCATCCGTTGGTTCACCACGTTCTCGCTCGCGCCTTTGTCCGTCTCTAGGAACACTAGGCCGTTGCGCCGCGCGTAGCTTTGCAGCTCATCTTCCGATTTCTCCAGTTTTGCTTTCACTCCCACCAATTGCTGCGACAGCCAATTCCCGGCTTTCTCGGTTGCCTGCCATCGCCCCTCCAGGCTCTGATCGATATAGTCCTGGGCAAGGGTGTTCACTACCCGCGCCGCTAGTTCCGGGTCTCGCGAGTCAAATCGCACCGCCAACAGCCGGCTTCGACTGACGGGATCGATGGTCAACCGATCCTCAAATCGCTCCAACACGCGCTGGGAAATTTCTCGATCCCGGTTCTCCGGCATCGGTCCGACGCCGAAAACCTGTCTCGTCGTCGATTTTTTCCTTTCTGGCCACACCTGCCACCATTTGCGGGCAGTAAATTCAGGTAGACTCTGAAGCTCCAGCTGGTTAATCACCCGCCGTGCCAAGCTTTCGCTACCTAGGATACTGTACTGCGTCCTGAGGTATGCGTCGGACACCTCCTCGAGCTCATACAGCTCCTTGATGGTCGGGATGTCCGGATTCTCTCTCTGAATCTCCAGCAATGCCTGGGCGCGGTACACCGGCCGTTGCTTGAGCGTCACGATAAGCACCGTGGTAAACAAAACGAAAAACACGATCAGGATTGTCGCCACGCGTTTGCGCAGGATACGGACATAACTGCGCACGTCGAGTGCTTCGTCGGGCTCCAGCAGTTCATAAGAGTCAGAGATCTCCACAACACGAACGTCGGAGCCTCTCGGTCCCCGCCGCTCGATTTGTTGAGCGTTGCCATAAAACTCGACTTGCTTTTGCTCGTCCATGCGCGTACCAGTGCACTACCAGCGGAAAATCGCCAGCCCGGCCAACGTTTGCGTTGCCGCTTCTGCTCCCCGGGTCAACGTGCGCTTCGCCATGCTGTTCGGTACGAAAACAATGTCTTTTGACTCCAGCACCGGGTCGGGAGCCTTCCCCGCCAAAATCTTCCCCAAGTCGATCGGCGTTTCCTTTCGTTCACCACTCTGCTTGTTCGTATGGATGATTCGCGCTCTCCCTTTCGCTGCCGTAGGCGTCAGTCCTTCACTCAGCGCCAGCGCCTGCAGCACCGAAATATTCTCATTGGATTTTAGTGCGAACCCACCCGGCCTTCGTACCTCGCCAATCACGTAAACAATCCCCGCGCGGGTCACCTTCACGATATCGCCCGGATGAACCAGCGGATTGCTGCGGGAATCAGCCGAATCCAGTAGATCTCTCAAATTCACCTGCACGGCAACTTCGGATGCGGACTCATTATCATTCGCGACTGCCGGCAATTTCTTCGCTTCACCATCCTTGTGCACTTCGTCCAAATTTTGCTCTTCGGGCAAGTGCTCTGCAATTGCGCCCGGCTCCGCGTTTAAAGCCGCTCCTCTCAGAATAATGACCGTGTCCCCGGCATCGTCCGCCAACCCTTCGGCAAGAGACAGAACTTCCAGCAGCGTCTTGTTTCCCCGGATTTGAAACACGCCCGGTCGTTTCACCGCGCCCATCACGGAAACTGGATGGCTTTGCACTTCGCGCACGAACACGCTCACGTGGGGATCCTTCATATACGTGCGGTGGAGGAGCTCCTGGAGGACAATTTCCAATTCCCAGGGAGTCAATCCCGCAGCACGAACTGCGCCGAGCAAGGGCAAGGATATTTCACCGCCAGCGGAAACGCGCACGTCGCGATTCAGTTCCTGGGCTTCGAATACATTGATGCTGAGTAAGTCGTCCGGACCGATGAGATATTCCTGGGCACTTGCATTTGAAGGCGATGGATGAAAATCCAGTAGTTCCTTTAGCCGACGATTCCAGTCCCTGGTAGTTGCCAGATTTGAAGGCGCGGCATTCTGCTGCTGCGCCGTCGATTGCCCAGCGGGCGAGCTCGGTTGCCTGTCCTGACCGGGACCTGCAGGAGCGCTGGCGCAGAAGCCGATATCAGGGAAACACATCAAACTCAGTGCAAGCAAAACCGCCGCACAAGCGTACGCAAGCACTTGACCCTGGCGTTGCCGCCTTAATCCGGCAAGCAGGGCTGCGCCCAGACCTTGGGCGGAATCAAGCGGCAATACAAATAAAGGACTCGCAAGCGTACGAAGAACAGCCATATGGATTTGCTTCTTCTCGATCAAAATGGTTAGCCATCCCATACAGGCCTTGGCCGACTGCACGCCATACTAGAGGGCTTTTACGTGGTAGTCGATAAGGTCCACCTTTGAATTGCCATTAGGGTGAAGACCCTAGGTAAATTCTCTCCAAACTTGTCATTCCGAGCGCAATCCACCCAGTGAGGAATCCCTCTTCGCTTTCTTCGGGTGCCCCACTGTCTTTTTTTGTGAGGGTGGGGCTTTTTCTTGGGTTGCCGCTCTTTTGAGTGCGGCGGCTTGCGGCCGCTTTTTCCGTAGCCTCGCAAATTAAGCCCGTGATTCCTTCCCCGAAACGCGATTCCGCGCTCCCACATCTCCCACGTCAAACTTCTTCCAGCCCAAGCTCTCCATCGCCACATAACCGACGAATTGTGCCCCATACACCAGATAGCGCCGCCACAGCCGCCCCGGCTCCTGCATTAGTCGAAAGCTCCATTCCAAACCATGCTCGCCCATCCATCGCGGTGCCTGCTTCCGGTTTCCCGAAAGCACGTCAAACGCTGCGCCTACTCCTACCAACACGGGGACACGCAACCGAGCCTTGTGCTCGTGCATCCACCGCTCCTGTTTTGGCGTCCCTAATCCCACCCAGACCACATCCGGCGCGGCGCGGGCTATCAGTTCCTCCATTTCTCTCTCTTCTTGCGCACTCAGCTCCCAAAAGGGCGGTGAGCACGTTCCAACCACATTCAGCCCCGGAAACCGCCTCTTCATCGACTCCGCAAGGTCTTCGGCAACTCCGGGCTCCCCTCCATAGAAAAAATGCTTGTAACTGTGTCGTATGCTCTCTTCACAAAACCCGAGCAGTAAATCTGGTCCATAAACGCGACGCCGAAGTTGGTGGCCTTGGCGCCGCCCCAACCATACAAGCGGCATTCCGTCGGGCACCACCAGGTCCGTTTCATTCAGCACCTCTTTGAAAGACGCATCATGTTGCGCCTCAACGATGCCGTGCATACTGGTCGCGGCGATAGAGTGGCACCCGTTGCCCTCCCCAATCCACCTTTGCATCTGCTCAATCACTTGTTCGGTTTGCATCGCGTCGGTCCGAACTCCTATCACGTCGAAGCTGGGGTTTTCACACGTCGAGGAAGACAGTCGGGTCGCCATCGATTTCTTCACGAAGTGAGCCCGCTGAAAACCCACGCTGTCTGGTCTTCTAACCTGCTCGCTAAAACTCCTTGTAGCAGGAAGAGTTCCGCTTAAGACCGTTTCTTCATACAAATTCGACATGCGCTCCCCGCGTTTCTCCCACGTTTCAGTGATCGCGTATGCCCTGGCGGCTTCACCCATGTTCAAGCGTTCTTCCGGGAAGAGTGCCAGGCGCCGAATTCCCTCCGCGAGCCTCGCAATGGTTTCACTAGGAATCGTCACGGGAACTTTGATGCCAGCCTGCTCAGGAACGAAAGTCCCAACACCTTGGTGATCCAGGGTCAGAATCGGTAAGGCGCGTCCCATCGCTTCCAAGACCTGCGCTCCGAAGGAGTCTCGCAAACTCGTGAACAGAAAAGCATCGGCCCTGCTATACAGGTGCGGCATTTGGCTCCATGGCACTTGGCCGAGGAACTCAACTCTGTTGGTGAGTTGGAGGCGCTGTGCGTATTGCTCCCATTGCATCCGCATTTCACCATCACCCGCAATCACCAGTTTCGCGTTCAAATCTTGCGTTTGTCTGAAGGCCTCCAGTGCCAAGGGAAGCGCCTTTCTGGGTTCCATTCGTCCTGCCCAGAGCAGGGTGAAGGGGCTATTTCCTGGCTTGGGAACGGGCGGGCCTGAAATGAAACTGGATGGAATTCCAGAATCCAGGAAAAGCCTCACATTTCGGCCGCCTACTCTTGACAGCAAGTCACCCGTCTCGCGGTTTGTGGCCAGAATGAGCGCGCTTGACCTCGCAGCCTGGCGCAGGGAAAAGGAATGAGGCAGCGTGGCGAGACGAATGCTTCGAAGCACCTCCCGCCCCGTCAAATAGCCAAAATAACGATGGAAGGCAGAGGGCACATGCTGGGCTCCTCCGACCGGCCCCCACACAAAAGGAACGGGCAGCTTCCAAAACGGAGGCGGCGAGCTAACCGTCCCAAAGCTGACGTGATGCACAACATGGAAACCGATCTGCGCCTGAAGGTCGATTGCTTCTCTGTGCGCCGACTTCAGCCACAGAAAGTATCTAATCGCGAGCCCGACGTTACTCCGCCGGGGATTCCAAAGATTTAGCAAACTTGGGGCTGGCACCCAGCAAAATTTCAGGTTCGGATTGGGGTGCTTTGCAAGAAATTCCTCCACACCTTCGCGGTCATGCGGATACGCTATAACCCAAACCTGATGCCGCCTCGAGAGCTGCTGAGCCCAATTCCATGTGAAACTGGGTTCAGAACCCAGCCGCGGACTACAAACGCAACCGATGAGCAGGATCCTCATGATCCGCACCGCCTGCCGTGAACCGCGATAACGTTATCGATGGTGTCTACCCTGGGTGGTTCGTCCAACTCACAAAGGTTCCCGTATCCTGCGAACGAAAAGAATCTGTATCCCCAGTTTCTTAACAACTCCCAGGCACCATGTGGTTGAAGCCCTAACTGCATGGACGCTGCGGGATTCACTTCGAAAAGGATCGTTGGACACGAATGTGCAATGATCTGAAATGCTCCGCGGAGGACCAGCTCTTCGGCTCCCTCTACGTCGAGCTTGATAAATCCCAGTCGACCCGCATCCTCTTTGCGAATTACTTCGTCCAGCGCGCGAGTGACCACTGGCTCCGAGTCGATGGTGGCGTTCCCCGAGCGTGCGAGTGAGAGGCTGATTGGCCCATATTCGTGGTGGTAAAGACGGGCTCGTCCATCGGTGTCCGAAAGTGCCGCACAGTGGGCCTGGACGTTGGTGAGGCAGTTTATTTCGATGTTCTTCGTTAGCACCCTGAGAGCTTCGGAGCCTGGTTCAAAGGAAAGAACTCTTCCGGAAGGCCCTACCAGTCTTGCTGCCGCCACCGTATAGACTCCGCAGTTGGCGCCGCCATCAATGACGACCATACCCGGCGCCACGAATCGGTGCAAATAGACCAGCTCCCTCTCGTACTGGGCCCTTAAGGCAAATATCATCGTTGTCCCTGCCCCGCACCGCCGCGCAGGTAGAAAGAATCGAACTCCCCAGAGCCTTAAGTTGACCGTTGAAGGAATGCCAAGCGCGCAGTGTAGCCTCCAGCGCATTAAACGGAACAACGTGGACGCCGGGGCTCGCCGAAAGCCCGAATGGCCCCAAAGGTGTCTCCATTTACCACGGGTTTCTTGCAAGCGCGCTCTCATGCGCTAGTCGATCTCCGTTCCCCTTGGGATCCTGCCTTTTCTTTCGCTTGCCCGTAAATTGCAACAACGTTGCCGATCACCGGTGGCGACTTGATGGGAGATAACATTCCTCTTGGGTCTGTGGCAAAAAACTCATAACCCGCGGATTCCAGTAATTCCCAGGCGCCATAGGGTGAGAGGCCAAGGAGCTCGGCGCCCTCAGGCCAAACCTCAAAAATGATCACTGGGTGTGCGGACGACAGGGTGTTACCTGCGCCGCGGAGCACCAACTCCTCGGCTCCTTGCACGTCCATCTTGATGACGTCTACATGATCGATAGAGGCGCGTCGCAGAACATCGTCAAGGGGTTCCGTAACCACTTCCTCTGCTCCTATTTGAGAAGGGGGATATCTTCCTAGCGTGTCGCAGCCTATAGCCAAATCGTGATAGAGCAGCTGCTTGCCCGATTCCTCGGTGAGCGCGATGGGAAGAGCAATGATATTCTTGAACCCGTTTAAGGCAATGTTATGCTGCAGCACCGGGAACGCGCGAACGGAAGGCTCAAAGGAAATCACGCGACCTGTTGGGCCTACTACTTTGCTCGCCAGCAGCGTGAAAATTCCATAATTGGCTCCCGCATCAACGAAGACTTTCCCTGATGATAGAACTTTTTCCAAATAGAGCAACTCAGGTTCGTAATTGTCCCGAAACGCATAAATGAGTTTTGCAACGCCGCGCCAATTCGGGGGCAAAAGCATTCGCGCACCCGATCTTCTTAAATGTACAGTCGCTGCCGTTCGCAATAAGCACCTGGTCCGCCAAGATGCCAGGCGCAGAGTGGTCTGGGCCGGTTCCAGGCGAAAGGCGGGATGCATACTGAGGAAATCCCATTTTCCTTTGAAGCGGCGAACGAATTTAGCTACAGAACTCATCTCGCATCCTTTCGAAGTGCCGTCTGGGCGCCCGCCAGCCGCTCCGGGAACCTGAGAATTCCAGCTACAACTCTTTTCGCCCGGCTTTGTGCATAGACCAAGTTGAAGGATTTCCTAAAGAGCCAATTAGGCATCAAAGTGGATGCGCGCCAATACCATCGGAACAAGCTCGGCAAAGCCCGGAAATAATCTCCAGGAATTGCTTGATAGACAGCCTTGGACCTTGGGTCGGACCGGAAGCGCGCGTAGGCATAGCCCATGATCGTAGCGTTTGTCTCCGCCAGCGCTGTATCCGCTTAGGCTGAAGACAAGACGTGGCGCCTCCACGCGCGCCAGATCTCTCTCTCCCACACCACCAAGTTTCGAAGGCGATCTTCTGTAAATGCGCTGACCGCTGCCACGTTGCCGCCATGAACTCGATATTCGCTCGACGCAGTCTGAATGGCCACAATGGGCGTTATCCGAGGAGCAAGAACCTGTATCAAAGTATCCGCATAGGCCGTGAGACCCGAGGGAAGCGGGAACATAGATTCTGCAATACCTCGGCGCAACGATAGCCCGGAACACGGAGGCATACCGGGCAGCACCCGCGGTCCACAAATATTCAACGAGGGTCCCTGCCAGCCCTCCGCAAGCTGAGACAGCAAGGGAATCTCCCCCAAGCTCTTCCTATATTTGTCAACAATCGACATTCTGTTAACCGCAAGTCCTGCTTCCGGGGCGACGCAAAACGCTTCGACCACACGCCGCACTTTGTCCGCCATGAACACATCGTCCGCATCCAGGAGGCAGATGATCTCGCCAGTGCTTATGTCAAACGCTGTATTTAGAGCGAGTGCCTGCCCGCCATTGGCTTGATAGATGACCCTGATTCGCTGGTCCAGCGTGCGATACCGTTCTATGATGCGAGGCGAGCCGTCGGTCGACCCGTCGTCACAGATAATGATTTCCAATTTGTCGTACGTTTGCTGCAGTGCGCTTTCAATAGCATCACCCAGGTATTCTCCGTAGTTGTAGCTTGATATGAGAATTGACACCAGGGGCCGCTCGGGCAGCGGGTCCAGAGCGATCCGAGTGGGGACGCAAGTTTGCTTCGCTCGATCTGGCTTTTGGCTCGTCATCCTGGTAAACCATCCACCCTCGGCAACAATTTCCGGTTGCTTGCGGCCTGTGGCCTTTCCTCATTGTCCTGGAGAGCGCCTTGCAATGATGGTGTTGTTTTCTGCTGCCTGGGGGCCGCAACAACATTGAAATAAGTAAGCGCAGGTTTCTGTGCGTGCCCATCCTCGAGTTGGCCTAGAACAAAAACCTGGTAATCAAGGCTCCGCAGCAGTTCCCTCGCACCCTGCGGTGAAAGTCCAAGACCCCTCGCCGCCGCTTCATTGACTTCAAAGATTACTACTGGCCGGTCTACGGTGAGAGTCCTCATTGCTCCACGCAAGATCATCTCTTCCGCGCCTTCGACATCCAGTTTGATAACATCCACGTGCTCGACGCCGGCTTTTCGCAATACATTGTCGAGAGATTCTGTGTCCACCTCTTCGCCTTCCCCGCTTGACGATGGGTCCCGGCCCAAAGAGTTTTGCACCGGGTCCCGGCCGTGGTACAACCACGCCTTGCCGGATTTCTCCGAGAGAGCCAAACGATAAGCGCTCGCATTCATCAAGCCGTTCAAGGCAACGTTGTGATGCAACACAGGAAATGACTGCACGGATGGTTCAAAGGCGAGCACCCGGCCCGTTTCGCCGACGATCTTGCCTGCTACGAGCGTGTAAACCCCGAAGTTGGCCCCAGCATCAATAAAGGTTTTTCCAGGCGAGAGGACTTTTTCCAGATAGGTCAGTTCGGGCTCATAATGTTCACGAAAAGCAAAAATAAATTTTCCGAAGCCTCGCCACTTACCTGGAAGGAACATCCTCACCCCCCATCTTCGCAAGCGCACGGTCGACGCTTTCCCCCATAAACAGTTCCAGTGCCAAACAGCCAATCGAAATAGGGTAAGGAAGGGATCTCGGCGAAATCCTTCCTGGGTGTTCAGAAACTGACACATCTCCCGCAATTTTCTCAGGCGGCTCAATATTGGTGATGGGTCGCTACGTTTCATACGGATTTCTTGTTGCTCCTTCCCCGGGACATCGATCATGGATTTCCAGCACCCGTTTGCTTCCCACCCAGGACAGCGGCGGCGTCATTCGTAACAGCAACCTGAAATAGGCGGCGCTAATTCATCCATAAGCGAGCGCCCATTCCTTCACGCACCTGATGCTCCAACGGCCGCAGTAGCCCCTTGATCGCATCGCACACTTCATCGCATGAAATCGTCCGCAAACAATACGGCTGGTCGAAAATGCAGTAATCAAAACATGGCCGGCACGGAAACTCCGGATGGATCACCACGCGATCATGCTCGCCGCGCGGACCAAACCACTTCGGCTGCGTCGGACCGAACACCGCCACAACCGGCACGCCCAACAGGTTCGCAAAATGCATCGGGCCACTGTCGTTGCAAACCAGAAGCCGGCACTGGGAGAGTACTGCCAGAAAAGTGCGAAAATCCAAGCGCACCTCGTGAATGCGCTTGATCATGGGAAGTTGGCGGGAATTGCCCGGCTCGGAAAACCACAGCACGTGCGCGTCGGTTTCGCTCAGGATTCGCCGCGCGACTTCCGCGAACCGTTCATCGCCCCAGCGTCTAGTGGGAATACGCGCTCCCGGATGAACGCCGATTAGAAAAGCGCCGGGCGGAATGCCGCGCGAGTGAAGAAACGACCGGGCCTGCTCAATCTCTGCGTCTCTCAGCCGGAAGCCGCCGGGCTCGCAGTCGGGCAATTCGTTCATCGATTCCAGCAGATGCTGCCAAACCTGCGCGCGATGCGGGCGGGACGGATCGGGCTCGACCCGGTCGGAAAGAAATTGGCCACCACCTCCAATGGCATACCCGATTCGGCGGCGTGCACCGCTGGCCCATAACATGAAGTTGTCGCGGACGTCCATGCGCCCCGAAAAAGCCCAGTCAAATTGGCGTCTCCGCAAAACCACCAGCGAGTGGGCCAGCGATATCCAGTGCCGGGAGAAAGGGTTGTATTTCCTCCAGCGATTGAAGTGCTGCGCCCAGGGCACACGCACGGGAATAAACTCATCCACAAGTCCTTGGCCTTCTAGAAAGGACTCGAGACCTGCTTGCACAAGCAGGGAAATTCGCGCCTCCGGAAACTTTTGCCGGAGGTTCCGCAGAAATGGCACGGCAATGGCGAGGTCGCCCAGTTTCCAGTATTCGATCACCAGGATGCTCGCAGGCCGTTCATCCGCCTTTACTTCAACCCGCGGCGACGGCAGCATCGGCATTACAAACCGCGTGATCGCCTCGAACGCCCCAACAAGCCGCCATTTCCGTCGCGTCATCCGCAGGAAACTCGCTGGGGCCGCTGCCTCCGCGCCGATTGCATCCATTGTGTTCTCATCATGCAGTTGCATGGACACGAGCACCTCGCACTTGCGGCGTTCGTTTTAGTGACCGCTCGTACAGCAGCGGCAATGCGCTTGCGGTATACCAAAAGTACATCGCTACCGGCCCCGAATCGATGTCGTCTCCCATGGCCCCGAACACCAGGCTGGCAAAAAATAGCGCTGCAACGGCGAAAGTAAAACTGTCCCTATTTTTGTAAAGAAGATAAGCGGCTTGCACGGAAAGCACGATGCATAGAGCCATGAATAACGCAAAGCTCACCACTCCCCCGCCCAGCAGGATTTCAAAGAACATTGAGTGGGCATTTCCAAGGCCGGGATTGTATAGGGGCCCATATAGTCGGGAAGCAGAGTAGTAGCCCAATCCCAACCATGGCGAGTGCGTCAGCGTTATGTTGCTCAGGTAACTCCACAATCCGAGGCGGTCGCCCAGACTTGCAATGTCCTCAGGCTGCCGGTAATTACTCAGCTTCGGCAGCAACTGGTACGCATATAGTCCAATCGCCAGAATCCCGGAAATGTACGCGAATTGTTTCAAGGCTCTCGCATTCGGCCGTTTGACCAGAGCAAGGGCTACGAAGCTGAGCATGAGCAAGTAAGCAGTCCGCATCAGGGAAAACACCAATAGCCAAATACACAAGCTCATCAGTGCCAGCGGAACCACTCGCCAGATCTTTCGAACCCCGGTCAACAATAGAATGATCGCAAATACGGACACCGATCCGGTCGGTGCTATCAGGTAACCTACCAACCGCGATGGATCGGGATTAAAGTCCGAAGCGATCCAAACCATATCAGGAGCCACAACCGCGCAAACCGCAATCGCCCCGCACAATAACGCCGTGCCCCAGAATATTTTCTTCAGGCAACTCGCGTAGCCAAAACGCTCCACGAACAGCTGCAGGAACAACAACGTAACTGCCATCTGGTAGATCTTGAATGAGCCGAAAATCGGAGCGTTCGAGATCACCGTCGATACCGCCAGGCACATCGAGATCCCCAGGCCGAGTTTTTGCGGTAGCGACAATCGCTTTGCTAGCCGCGACACGCGGCCAGGTTTTGCAAGCTCATATAAAACCCATGCGCCCGCCAATCCCCACACAACTATATGCAGAACCACCACCCAGTCCATGTCTCCGCGAAGGGATGCTTCGGGGTCCCGGACTCGAAATTTAGGCGGCCCGGAAAATATCAGCAAGAACAGCAGTGTGGTTGCAACAGTGGCTTGCCTGTAGACCAAACGAGGTTTTCGCACCTTTACCAAGTGAGCGTCTGCGCCATCACCCGGCCACTCCGTATTTGAACACAGTCCTGACCCTCCGATTTGTGTTGCGTCACTCGTCTGCGCCCCTGATTGCGGCTCGGTTTTCCCAGACGGAAGCACGCCGCGAGACGGTTTGTGCAGGTAGCGCAGCATTACTCCCCGTCTCCTGACAGCACCACGGGCACCGTTCGCAGCAAAATCTCGAAATCGAGCCGCAAGCACCAGTTCTTGATGTATTCCAGATCCAGCGCCAGGCACATTTCAAACGAAGGATTCCTCCGTGCGATGACCTGCCAAAGCCCCGTTATCCCCGGCTTCACATCCAGTCGCCGGTGATCTGCGGGACGGTATCGCGCGCAATCGTCTAGGGGATGGGGGCGCGGACCAACCAGGCTCATATCCCCTTTCAACACATTCCAAAATTGGGGCAGTTCGTCGAGGCTGTACTTCCGAAGAAAGTGGCCGAGCGGAGTGACGCGAGGATCATCAGCGATTTTAAAGAAAGGGTCTTGGCGCTCGTTGAACTGGCGCAGGGAATCTCTGAGTCCATTGGCTCCATCGAACATGGTCCGGAATTTGTAACAAACAAATTTTTTCCCTTTTTTCCCTGCGCGGAGGGAGGCATAGATGACCGGGCCAGGCGACTCCAGCTTGACGGCCAAGGCAATCGCAAGCAAGAGTGGCCAGAGGAGCAAAAGTGCGACGGCGGATAACAAAAGATCCATGATTCTCTTCACGAACAATCCCGTGCTGAGGATGGGGCGCGCTCGGAGGATGCTGTTGCCTCGGCCAACCGCAGTTTCGAATCGCTCAATGCGGTCAATCTCGGGCAAAAGAGAGCCCAAGATTTCTGCTATGGGCGGTAGGGAAGACAGGCGAGTCGATGAATTCGTAAACGCGGCTCTCCGCCGGCGAACCACACGTTCTGACAATGAATTACATTGGCCAAAGGCCTGCGTCCGGACATCGACAGGTTCACCGGGCATCAAATCGACCACCCCGAGCTCTTGATTTGCTAGAAAGAGCGCTTTGCCAGAGCACTTTTGTGCTCAAGAGAGCACATAAGCCGACACTTTCAGCTGCGCATCAAGCAGGCCAAGCATAGAGACTGAACAAGAATCAGTCGATAGGGTTTAGTCTGTAATCGCGGCCTGGGTGAAAACCTTAGGAGGTGAGTTTGGGGTTCTATTCTCCGGCAATCCTTGCACCAGCGAATCCCTTTATAGGGGTGGATCCTTTAGTCTGTCCTAGGGTTTCCATGGATTCCCATCAGAGGTAACCTCCCTATCGACAATGAACTGTGGGAATGTTAATTAATCTTTGTCAGCCCTCCGCGACCTTCTTCGGTCAGGCAGATACCGGTGATTCTGACTACCACGCCACATTCCGCCGCAAGACAGACGCGAAGACCCACAATCTCTATTGGTCTTGTTCCGCTTGTCGCGCTCCTCTTACTCCTTCCCGCATTGAGCCGCGCCCAGGTACTACCGCAGGAAAAAGAGAAAGAGTCTTTGGGCTCCCTAACAAGCATGGGGGAGGCATATGTGAATGACTCCCCGGCACCCGCCGAAATCACGATTTTCTCTGGTGACAGAGTGCGTACGGGGGAATCCGGCTCCGCGACCTTTAACATGAGCGGAAAGGGCTCGCTCAAACTCTCTCCACGCAGTCAGGTCCTTTTCTCCGGCAAATACGAATATACGGCTGAGTTGGAGGCAGGAGCGGTGGTGATGAACTCCGTTAGCGGGCCAAACGGGTTCACCTTGCGAATCGGAAGCGACGTATTGGTTCCTTCCATGAAAGAGCATATGGCACTGGCGTCAATTGACAGGGCTCCGGATGGTTCTTTCCTAGTGACTTGTTCGGACGGAGCCATGGGCGTATTAACCTTGCAGGGAATATCGGGACAGTTTCTCCAGCTTGGTCAGTCCTTGAGCGTTGCCCCGAATGGACAATTGTTTCCAGTGGTGCAGCAGGCCGCTACCCCTGGGAAATCACTTTCCATGAGATCATCTTCGGGAGCCCAAAAGGCTAAGGGTAGCTATACGGGATGGGGTTTTCTCGGGCTGGCAGCTGCAGGCGCAGCCGGAGCTGCGGCGGCTCTAAGCCACGGCGGCGGAAAGCAATCCATTAGCCCCTCTTCACCTTAAAATCGCTGCCCGTGCTTCCAAGGTATTTGTAGAACCGTCGCGCACTGCCTCAGGGCTAGTTTCAATATCCAACGGGATCGCCACGGCACATCGATTAGATAGCCTCTTTGGGTATCCTGCTGCATCGGAAGCTTCTCCATTTAGTTCTTGGAGTTTGACGGACCCGCCAGCCGAAACTTGACCACGACATCTTGTTCTGTTTCTACCGGTTGCCCGCCAAGCAATGTTTGTCCGTAGCGCCATTCGCGAATCGCGCTCGTGGCCGCCTTTGCAAGCAAAGCCGGGCCGCTCGTTAGCTCAACACTCTCTACGGACCCATCGCCGCCGACAACAACGTGTAACTTCACGGTGCCTTCGATGCCTTGGCGCTTCGCGTCCTCAGGATAAACTGGTTCAACACGCGAGATGGCGCGACCTATTTGCAGGCTCCTTCCAATCGACGGTTTGTGCGAACTGATCTCCTCGGGGATTCGGATCGATGGATAAGGATCAGTGCTGACCGCTACCGACCACGTCGGAGACACGGGAGCATTGGGCTGCTTCAAAGCAGGCGGCGGATTTTCTTTTTCTTTCACCTCAGCCGCCGCCGTTCCACTCGGGAGATTCTCGGACAAGCTCGTTGCCGGAGTGGCGGTGCTCTCTATCGGTTGAGCAGGCGAAGCCTCCACAACTTGGCTTCGAACATTCTCCCCGGCTGGATTCGGCACAGCGACAGCGGCGTGCTCGCGAGGCTTTGCCGGTTCACTCTTCGGCAAGGTGCTCTCAGCGCGGCGAACCGCACTATTAACAGCGGGCCTCGCAGCAGGGCGCTCAAGGTTGCGTACCTGCGGACGCACAGGCGCCAGGTGCCCTTCGGAGCCATTCAGAGGACGGTCAGCGGGAACCTGGTCGAACCCATGCGCTTGCGGCCCGTTATTCTCGGATCGGAGAGGGGGAACATCTGTAGCCTCATGCGCGGGAAGGTCGTTCTTCGGCTCCAGGGGCTTATTTGTGCCTTTGGTATTCTGTGCGATGAATCCAATCGCTTCATTTCGGGCGGCAGGCGGCGTTGCAATCCATCCTATGGCCACCGCCGCTACACCGGACAAGATGACGGCCACCGCAAGTCTCCTCCGTCTTTCGGCTCCTCCTTCTGAAGTCATCGGATGAATTGCAGGTGTCGATTTGCGTTTGAATTCGTTTTTCTCCGAGGTCTTTGGACGCAAGGCCTCCGATGCAGCCAATGCGTGTACTACGTTGTCACCATGAAAACGGGGCACAGCAAGAGGCGGGGGAGTCGAGACCCGCCCGTGTTCTTGAACTACGCTACCGGAGGATGAATCCACGGGCGCAAGGATTCTGACGTTGGGAATCTCCGGTACTTCCCGATGAACTGCTAGGCCGTCGGGAGCCCTGGCACTTTGCGCCTGAAGTTCACTCGGCGGCTCCGGCTGAGAAATCTGGCTGGCGATTATCTCCCGCGCCTCTTCCGTGAGATTGAC
>Ga0137390_10000903_pt1 | contig 21349 bp, 13 predicted proteins | sample 15con2h24AmetaG_FD_104937 | JGI IMG/M metagenome (GOLD analysis project Ga0137390, IMG submission 104937) | Vadose zone soil microbial communities from Angelo Coast Range Reserve, California, USA - 15con2h2.4A metaG | ecosystem: Environmental > Terrestrial > Soil > Vadose zone > Saprolite... | reverse complement strand
GGATGCGGCACGCCGTGGGTTGCCACCCGGGCCGAGGGGCGTGCTGGCCGTCCTTCTCAATCCCGGGGCGTGGATCTTCCTCGGGACGACCGCGGCGGCGCTGATGGCGGATGCGATCCGGCACGGGGGCCGGGGCTTCGCCGTGCTCACCGCGGTGGCCATGACCGCGGGCATCGCCGTCATCGACGGAGCGTTCGTGCTGCTGGCCTCGGAGGGCCAGACCCGGCTCGGCGTGCTGGGGAGTGCCCGGCTTGCCTACGTCCTGGCCGCCGCCCTCGCGGCGTTCGGCGTGATCTTCATCGCCTCGGCCATCTAGGTGACCCGGCCGGACTCTTCTCTCCCCCGGTCTGCGTCAGGCCCGGAGGCGCTCGTAGGCGGGCTGCACCGCCATCGCCCCCTCCCCCGCTGCCGAGGTCAGGCGCTTGATCGAGCCGCTCCGCACGTCGGCCGCCGCGGCCCCGCAAGCCCGAGCGCTGTGCCACCCAGCAGTCCGGCACGAAGGAAGTCGCGGCGGGTGGGTGGCATGACTGCGCCAGTGTTGTGGCGCCACGGGGCGGCGTCAACCGCACAGTGCGAGAATTGAAACTCCCGTCACTGTACGTTCACGCGTCCGTCGGCTCCTCCTCGGCCAGCAGCCGGTAGAGGCTTCGCCGGGCCTCGGACAGGATGTCCTTGGCCTTCTGGATCTGGGCCTCGTTGCCCGATTGGACGACCTGCATCACGGCGGACGCGACGCCGAAGCCCAGGGTGCGGAGCTCGGCGAAAGGCTCCCCCTCGGCCCCCATCTCCCACGGGGCGGCGGTGTCGGCGCCACGCTTGGCTGCCTCGGCGGTGCCGGCCTCGGTGAGGTGGAAGACGCGCTTGCCCTCAACCTCATCGCTGCGCACCAGGCCCTCGTCTTCCAGGAGCTGGAGGGTTGGGTAGACGGAGCCTGGGCTCGGCCTCCACATCCCTCCGCTTCGTTCCGCGAGTTCCTGGATGATCTGGTAGCCATGCATCGGGCTCTCCCCGAGGAGGGTCAGGATGGCCGCACGGACGTCCCCGCGTCCCGCCCGGGGGCCGCGGGCGAAGCCGGCCCAGGGACCCCCACGCGGACCCCCGCCGGGTCCTCCCCGGCCGCCGAAGCCGCCGCCGCCAAAGGGCGGACCCCCGTGCCCCCGGCCGTGCTTGCGGGCCGCCATCATCGCCGCCCAGCCCCGAGCCCAGGGCGGCCGGCCCCAACCGAATCCCTCCTCATCCCACGCTGCCGAATGTCCCATCGCCGTCTCCTTCTCTCTCGGACTTTGCGATAGCTCACGATATATCGGGATAGCTCGTTCGTCAACCGGTACGATGCTCCGGTGAACGAGATGTCCCCGGCCGAGCTGCGCCGGCGCCTGGTGTCGGCCCAGGGGTACGCCCCCCGGTTCCGGCGGGCTGATGCCGCCGACGTCGTTGCCGTCGTCCAGCGCCTTGGGTGCGTGCAGCTCGACTCCATCTCGACCGTCGAGCGGAGCCATCGCCTGGCCCTGACCTCCCGCGTGGGGCGGTACCCGGCGGGGACGGTGCCCCGGCTGCTGGGGACGCAGCGTCTGTTCGAGTACTGGGCGCACGAGGCCTGCCTACTGCCCATCGAGGACTACCCGTGGCACCGGTGGCGGATGCGGGAGTTCCGGGGCCATGCCTGGCGAACCCGGATCCTGGAGGAGAACCCGGGCCTCGTCGAACGGGTGCTGGAGGAGGTCCGGGAACGGGGCCCGATGGGGTCGCGGGACTTCGACGGCGGCAGGCCCAGGGGAGCCGGCGCCGAGGGGCCCGCCAGCGGGATGTGGAGCTGGAAGCCGGCCAAGCGGGCGCTGGAGGCGCTCTTCGCCACCGGGGAGCTTGCCATTGCGACCCGGGACAGGTTCCAGCGGATCTATGCGCTCCCCGAGCAGGTCATCCCCGGCGACCTCCTCGACCGGCCGGTGCCCACGCGCGACGAGTTCGTCCGGTGGGCCACGCTCCGGGGCGTGACGGCGCGCGGGGCGCTGACGGAGAAGGCGGTCGCAGAGATGTGGCGCCTGCAGCAGGGGGTGGCCGGCATCCGGCCCCATGCCGACGCGCTCGTCGCCGACGGGCTGCTGCAGCGGGTCGCGGTCACCGACGGCGGGCTACCCGTGCTCGTTCCCGCCGGCAGCGAGCCGGGCGACGCGGCGGCGCCGGTGCTGCTCTCCCCCTTCGACAACCTCCTGTGGGACCGGCAACTGGTCGAGCGAGCCTTCGGCTTCCGCCACGTGATCGAGGTCTACAAGCGGGACCACGAGCGACTCTACGGCTACTACGTGCTTCCCCTGCTCTGGCGGGACCGCCTTGTGGGGCGCGCCGACCTGAAGCACGATCGAGCCGCGGGCGTGCTGCGCGTCAAGACCTTCCACCCCGAGCCGGGCGTCCGGGACAGCGGCGCACTCCGGGAAGCGCTCGAGCGCGCCCTCCTGCGCCTGGCTCGCTGCATCGGGGCTGCGGCGGTCGAGGTTGCCCTGCGGGGCCTCTGAGCATGGGTGCGCCCGTTGCTCGACTACCCCCGAGAAGAACTTTGAGTATAAACTGTTGCTCTACACCGGTTTTTACTCAAAGATCGTCATAGAGCCCTACTGTCGTGAGCGGAAGCGGAAGTACGCCCAGAACGCGATGGCAAAAGCCGCGAAGATGCCGGCTGCCACCAGCGCCTTCCACATCTGTCCGTGTGGGTCAGCTCCCGCCGCAGCCGCCGGGCGAAGGATGATCAGGACGTAGGCGAAGACGCCGACGAGGTACACCGCGGACCACCCGAGCATGCTCCACGACTTGACCGTGCTCCCGTCCATCTCGCGCAGCGGGAGGAGGCCGACGACCAGGCTCTGCAGGCCGGCGGCGAACGCCCCGCCCAGGGCCACTTCGGCGGCGATGAGCCACAGTCCTGCGCGTGGGTTGGTCGCCGCAATGGACACCGGGACCCACAGGAACCACATGACGACCGCCACGAGGAGGACGAAGAGTGCGGTGACGACGGCCAGGCGCCCCTCGACCTTCTCCCGAAGCTGGCCCGTGAAGGCGAGCCCTCCGATCACGCCGAAGAGGAACCCGGGCTGGAGGTGCAACAAGCGGGACGTCCCGACCAGGACGGCGGTGAGCACGAGCGCGCCGGGCCGCAGGGCGATCGACCCCCACTCCCGGTTGTGGCGGCGCATGTAGGCGACGTTCGGCAGCTGGAACCCCAGGAACACCACGCCGAGGCTCGCACACAGGCCGAGGGCAAGGGCCAGCGTCGAGCGGTTCAGACCGAAGCCGGGGTCGAGCAGGGCGCCGGCGACGCCCCCGGCAGCGAGGAATCCGATGAGCCCCAGCAGGCGGAGTCCCGGCGAGGACGTGCGGGGAGTCGCCCGGGGCTTGGGGAGGAAACCGAACCACCCCCGGATCTCGAGGTAGTGCCCGTCCAGGGTGGTGTCGAGCAGCCCACCGGGGACTGCCACGAGCAGGATCAGGACGATGGACCCGAACATGCTCGCCGCAAGCGACTTTGGCTTGAGGTCGACGTCGCTCGGCTTAGGCAACGACGTCATGACGACCGACCGGTGCAGGGATGCCCTGGTCACGTCGAAGGACGTGACGACCTGCACGGGCTTGCCCGACACCCGGCACGACGTCTCCACGACGTGGCGCCCGAGCCCGATGTCGCCGGGGACCTCCAGGCCGGTCACCCGGACCCGCCCCGCCTTGTCGGGGTGTGCCACACCGATGCGGCTGCCGTCGAAGAAGAAGTAGACGGACTGGCAACCGTAGCCCGAGCCGATCAGCTCGAGCCCAACGCCGGGCGGACCCGACGGATCCTTCGCCGGCGAGAGCGCGCTCAGCGTCGGGCCCTTCCGCGGGGCCGGTGGCACCGGGCGGGGTTTGACGTCGATGTTCACCACCGCGGCGGCGGAGGTCTGCTGCCGGTCGCCCACCGCGTACGTGAAGCTGTCCGATCCCGAGTACCCCGCATCGGGCGTGTAGGTGACGCCGGCGATGCACGTCCTCGGCTGGCCCGCGCAGCTCACCGGCCCGATCGTGCCGAGCGACCCATGACCCGGGCCTGCGAGTGCGGAAAAGCTCACGACGCCGCTGCCGGGGTCGTGGGCAGTCAGGACGACCGTCGAGGGGGAGTCCTCGTCGGTGGTCACTGCCTGCGCGTCGACTACCGGCAGCACCGGGCGGGCTACCGAGATGGTGAACGTCTGCGGCGGGCTGGTGTCGACACCGCCGTTGCTTCTCCCCCCGTTGTCAACCAGGACGAGGGTGATCTTCGCAGCGCCACTCGAATCCGCATTCGGGGTGAACGTCAGATCCCCCGACGGCGAGACGGCGGGCGCTTGGCTGGTCAGGCGCTGGTTGGTGTTGCCGGTCACCTTGAACCTGAGGGTCTGGGATGACTCGTTGGCCGGGCCCGCCGAGATGCGCGTCGCCCACCCCACGAACCGCTGAGGTCCGGCCGTCGCCACGACGCCCAGATCCCGGCCCCGTACGAAGCTGGGTGCATGGTTGACCGGTTCAACGGTTATGCCAATCGTGGCGGGTGCGGAGGTTGTCGCCCCGCTGCTCACGGTGAAGGTGAAGCTGTCCTCTCCGACGTAGTCCGGGGCCGGCGTGTACGCGAGATTGGCGGCGAAGCCGCTGAGCGTGCCGTGCACCGGCGCGGTTGCGATGGCGACCGTCAGCAGGCCACCGTCCCCGCCCGAGCCGGTGGGCACGACGGCAACCGGGGAGCCTTCCCTGGTGGTGACGTGCTGCGGATTGGCCACCGGGCGCGCGGGCGCCGGCACCGGGGCGGGGGCGGCCACGGCCACGTACCCGGTCAGCGTCACCGGCGGGGAGGTCTGCGTCGCCGACGAGCCGACGGAAGCCACGAGGGTCTTGCCCTGGCCGCTCGCTACGGTCCGCGCGCCGCTCCAGCTGCCCAGGACCACGTTCGCGGTGCCCGCCGGGATCGGGCCGGAGCTGAAGGTGCCCGGGCCCTGGCCAGGGACCTGGAGAAACGTGCCTCCCAGGGAGGAGAAGCCCGGGGCCGGCACGAGGGTCTGGCTCGTACGGTTCCTGCCGCAGACGACGAGGACCTTGCCGGCTCCTGCGGTAGCGGTCCTGCTCGCCGGCGGGCACGGCGCGCCGGGAGCGGCGGGGACGGACGACACCACGACGTCGAGCACCTGGAAAGAGAACGCCGTGACATCGAGTGCTCCCGGGGGGGCCGCAGTTGCCGGGGTGAGGTTGTCGTCATTGTCGTCGGGCGCCGTCTGCTCCCCAACGGTCACCTGGAAGGTGCCCGACTGGTCGGTGGTGGCCACGCCGGACGCCGCGGTGAGCTGGAAGTCCGAGGAGCTCGTTGCGGGCGGGAGGGCGCCCGACGTCGCGCCGGGGTTCTCGTAGCGGCACCACGCCGGATCCCGCTGGGCCGTCCAACCCGCTGGGGCTCGCGGACAGTCCACCACGGTCCAGAGCGTGGACGGACGGTCGATCTCGACGAAGCCGACCCCCGGCCCGGTTGCCGGGGTGGTGACGGTGAAGGTGAAGACACCCCCGGCGGCGTCCCCGAGGAACTGGGCGTGAGGACTGAGGCCAGCCGACGGGCCGGGTGGATCCCCGCGGGCGCCGCCGACCAGGACGACCAGGCTGAGCGTCAGGGTCCCGACGGCAAGCCAGGACGCCAGCCACCGTCCGTGCTTGTGCCCCCGGCGCATCCGGCAGTTGCCGCCCGATGAGGCAGGCATTCTCAAGGCCCCCACATCCCCCCCGACGAGTGCAGCCCTGCGCTATCCCTGGTGCTCAAGTCCCTCCTGCGACTGCCGGCCGTCCCGGACAACCGGGAAGGGTCCCTTTTGGCCGATCCTGAGAGGATAGGGCGGTACGTGAGGGAAGTCCAGACCCTGGTTGGCTCCCGCCGGGTCCGCTGCCTGCGAGGAAGGGGCGGCACCCACCCGGCTCGCTCCTCCCTTCTCCCCGGTGGCCAGGTACAGGGCCGCCAGCCCCAGCAGGAGGAGTCCGAGCACCACGTAGAGGTTGCCGGCCAGGAGCTGGCCGCCGTGCCAGCCGTACTCGATGTTCCCCGTGTTGGGCGGTCGCCAGATGAGGCGGACGGGTCCGGCGAGGAACGCAGCGAGGAATGCCGCCACGAGGACGGCGATCGCCGGCCATCCGGTCACCCAGCGGCTTCGCCGCAGGAGGCCGGTGGCGCAGGGCACCAGGAGCACGATCCACACCCAGTGGTGGGACCAGGAGATCGGCGAGACCAGCAGGGCGGTCAGGCCACAGGTCGTGATGCCGAGCAGCTCCTCGCCGCGCCGGCTGGCTCGGGCCGACAGTGCCAGGCCGGCACCGCCGACGAACGCGGCGGCAACGAACCAGGCGGGCCGGGCCGCCGTCACCCCGCCGAGGAGGCGGACGAGGACGCCGTTCATCGACTGGTTCCCCGCGTACGCGACCCCGCCGACGCGCTCGGAGTTGAGGAACAGGCCACCGAGCCAGAATCGCCGTGACGGCCCGGGTAGAGCGAGGAAACCGAGGCCCACGCCCGCCGCGAGTGTGCCGCAGGCAGCGGCGGCGGCCCGGAAGCGGCGGGTCAACGCCAGGTAGGCGATGAAGATCGCCGGGGTGAGCTTGATGGCGGCGGCAATCCCGACGCCTGCGCCCTTCCACCGGCGACGGTCGGGAAGGGCGAGGTCGACGAGGATGAGGAACAGCAGCAGGAGGTTGATCTGGCCGAACCCGAGGGTCTGCGCGACCGGCTCCAGCCCGAGTGCGACGCCCGAGGAGCCGAGCGCCAATCCGGCCCGGGTGGGCAGGCTCGTGACCCCGGCCAGGCCCCACGCCACCCAGAGCGCACCGGCGAGCGCCCCGATGCTGGCGCCGGTCATCACGAAGCGCAGCGCGCCCAGGCTGAGGTGCGACATCGCTTCGAAGGCCATCACCGCCAGGGGCGTGTACGTGAAGGAGAGGAAGCCCTCGAACTTCAGGTCGTAGACGTTGCGATGTTGCCGGGCCATCTCCCCGCCCCACCGGTAGACCTGGAGGTCGATCATGCTCCAGAGGTGACGGGGATCGTGGACCGCCGCCACGGCATAGGCGCCGAGCGCGGCGGAGAAGACGAGCGCGCCGGCGACCAGGGCGCTCCAACTGGATCGCTTACCCGAGGCGCTGCTCCAGATCGGCGAGCTGCTCGCGGAGGACGCCCGGGAGGCGATCGCCCAGCATGGCGTAGTGCTCCTCGATCGAGGGGATCTCCGAGCGCCACTCGGCGGCGTCCACCAACAGGAGCGTGGCGAGGTCCTCCTCGGGCACGTCGAGCCCCTCGAGGTCGAGGGCCGTTGCCGGCGGCACGAGCCCGATCGGAGTGTTGGCGGCTTCCGCCCTCCCGGCGACGCGTTCGCAGATCCATGCGATGACCCGGCTGTTCTCGCCGTACCCCGGCCACAGGAACCGGCCGTCGGGACCCTTGCGGAACCAGTTGACGAAGTAGACCTTCGGCAGCTTGCCCGGCTCCGCCGCGGCGCCGACCTCGAGCCAGTGCCCCAGGTAGTCGCCCATGTTGTAGCCGCAGAACGGCAGCATGGCGAAGGGGTCACGCCGGACCTTCCCGACCGCCCCGGCAGCAGCGGCGGTGGTCTCCGACGCCATGATCGAACCCAGGAAAACGCCGTGGGTCCAGTCCCGGGCCTCGGTGACGAGGGGCACGACCGACGCCCGGCGGCCCCCGAACAGGATCGCGGAGATCGGGACGCCCTTGGGGTCCTCCCACTCGGGGGCGATCACCGGGCACTGGGCGGCCGGCGCAGTGAACCGGGCGTTGGGGTGCGCGGCGGGCGTTCCTGCATCGGGTGTCCACGCCTGGCGCCGCCAGCTCGTGAGGCCCGCCGGCGGCTCGCGGTTCATGCCCTCCCACCAGACATCGCCATCGGCGGTGAGCGCGGTGTTGGTGTACAGGCTGTTGCGCTCCAGGGTCCGCATGGCGTTGTAGTTCGTTTCGTCGGATGTACCGGGTGCCACGCCGAAGAACCCGGCTTCGGGGTTGATCGCCCAGAGGCGCCCGTCGGGGCCGAACTTCATCCAGCAGATGTCGTCGCCGAGGCATTCCACCTTCCAGCCCGGCAGCGTCGGCACCAGCATGGCCAGGTTCGTCTTGCCGCAGGCCGACGGGAAGGCGCCGGTGATGTAGTTGACCTCCCCCTCGGGCGAGGTCACCTTGACGATGAGCATGTGCTCGGCGAGCCACCCGTCGTCCCGAGCCATCACCGAGGCGATCCTGAGCGCGAAGCACTTCTTGCCGAGCAGGGCATTGCCCCCGTACCCAGAGCCGTACGACCAGATCTCCCGGGTATCGGGGAAGTGCACGATGTACTTGTTCTCGGGGTTGCAGGGCCACGTTGAATCTGCCTGGCCGGGCTCCAGGGGCGCACCGACCGAGTGCAGGCAGGGGACGAACTCCCCGTCGGGCCCAAGGGCGTCCAGGACGTCGAGCGCCTTGGCCCCCATCCGGGTCATGATCCGCATGCTGACCGCGACGTAGGGCGAGTCGGTGATCTCCACGCCGATGTGGGCGATCGACGAGCCGAGCGGCCCCATCGAGAAGGGGACGACGTACATCGTCCGGCCCTTCATCGATCCCGTGAACAGGCCCGTCAGGGTCTCCCGCATCTCGTGGGGATCCCGCCAGTTGTTCGTCGGCCCGGCCTCCTCCTGCGACTTCGAGCAGATGAAGGTTCGGTCCTCGACCCTCGCCACGTCCCCGGGGTCCGAGGCGGCCCAGTAGCTGTTGGGCCGCTTGGCGTCCGAGAGGCGGGTGAAGGTGCCGGCATCGACCAGGAGGCGGCAGAGGCTCTCGTACTCCTCGGCCGACCCGTCGCACCAGTGCACGCGCTCGGGTGTCGTCAGGGCGGCGATCTCGTCAACCCAGGTGAGGAGGGCCCTGTTGGAGGTTGGGGTCGTCAGGGAGGTGGCGGTGTCGGGCATGGCTGTCAGCTCGATCTCTCGTTTCGTCGTTGGGGGGACCCCGCGATGTTAGCGCCTGGCGCTGAAGCTATGTTGGCTCGAAGGCGCCATGCCGCGGGACGGAAGCGGAAGTAGGCCCAGAACGCGACGGAGAACACGCCGAAGCCGATGAAGAGCGCCGCGGCCGTGATCACCTGTGCCGAGGCCGTCGCGGTGGAAAAGTAGCCGCTCGCGGGCTGGAGCAGGATCTCCACGAAGGCCAGCGCGGCGATCCCGAAGATGATCGCCCATGCCGCCCGGCTCCATGCGGTCAGCTTCCTGCCTTCGAGGAATCGCAGGGGTATGAGGTAGAACAGCACACTCTCCAGGGAGCCGATGAACAGCGCAGCAAGGCACGCCTCGGCGGCGATGATCCAGAACCCCGAATTGGGGCCCCCGGCGGCTTCGGCCAGCGGCGTCCGCACGATCCAGGCGAAGAGGCCCAGGTTGAGGAGAGCGGCGGACGACAGCAGGGTCAGCCGGCCCCTGGTGTCGGTGCCGATCTCCTGCTCGAAGTCCAAACCGGCGATGAGCCCGAACATGTACCCCGGCTGGAAGTGGACCAGGCGCGACACCGCGACGCAGGCGATCGCCACAAGCGCCGTCCCGGGGAGAACCCTCAGGCTTCCCCAGGCGCCCAGGCGGGTGCGCACGTGCAGCAGCAGCGGGAGCCGGTACGTGAAGGTGATCAACACCAGGCTGAGCGCCAGGCCGAGCACCAGGGCGAGCGTCGACAGGTCGAAGCCGAAGCCCGGGCTGAGCAGCGCGAACAGCACGCCTCCCAGGAGGACGAACCCTGCGAAGAGGAGGCCCGGGTGCCTGGTTCCCAGGCCACGGGAGGGCTGGGGAGGCAGGCCGAACCAGCCCCGGATCTCTGGATAGTTCGCGTCCAGCGTGCTGTTGAAGAGCTCGGAGGGAAAGGCCGCAATCAGCACGGCACCGCCGGCGGCGACGAAGCCGATCAGCAATGCCCTCGCCCCGATGGGCACGTGGAACGGGCTCCGGAGGGAGGTGACGAACGCGCTGCGGTGGACCGAGGCCCGGGTCACGTCGAAGGACGTCGATCGCTCCAGCCGGGTGCCGGACCGGCAGGAGGCACCGATGGTGTGGCGGCCGGGAGATGCGTCGCCCGGCACCGCAACCCCGCTCTCCCGGAACTCGCCGGTGGCGTCGGGGCGGGCGGACCCGAGCCCCTTGCCGTCGAACGAGATCGTCACATCCCGGCACCCGCCGTACCCCACCGCCGACAGGACGATGTTGGCTCCGGGGGGGCCGACCGCGGGAGAGATGGACAGGGGCTGCCGCGCGGGTGGCGCCGGGGGGGAAGACGGGACGGAGGGAGAGCCCGTCCCGACCGGTGGGGCCTGGCCGTTCTCCGTCTGGCCAGGCGCGGTCTGGCCCGGCCCCCCCTCGCCCGACGCGGTCTGGCCCGGCGCCCCCTCGCCGGGCGCCGCCGGCGTGGACGCCCCCCCGGTGGGCGCGAGGGAACTGGGGGCTGCTGCGGGCCCCACAGCGGAGGTCGGTGGCTGGACGCCGCCCTTGGGCTTCAGCGCCGGTGACAGTGCCGGGCCCGAGGCGGTTGCCGCGCAACGCGACTCGGCCAGGACGACATCGAGGATGGCCGATCCGGGCGAGGTGGGCAGCACCTGGAGGTGGACAGCCCGGACGACGATCCCGGACCCTCCCGCGACGTCGAGCGGGAGCTGTTCGTTCAGCACGGCATGCGCCGCGGCAGGCAGGTCAACAACCGTATTGGCCGCAGGCGCCACTGGCACAGCCACGCCCCCAAGGGTGAGTGCGTCCAGGTGGGCAGATCCAGAGCCGGCGGTCGGGTTCGACGTGCACGTGCTCGATAGATCCGAGGCTGCGAGGAGGCCGGCGGCGATCGAGAGTCCCCGCACCTCCGCCCGGCTGTTTGCCGTGGGCGACCCGGCCAGCGTCCCCCCGGTCTCGGCGTCGATCTGGCCCACCTGCAAGATCCCCGGCAGGCCGATCACACCGGTGGTGGCGCGGACAGGTCCGAAGCCGGAGCCAGGTGGGGCGACGGTGCCGGCAATCCCGGCGGGAAGAGGGGCTTGCAGCACGCCGGCGAGGTTCGATGTCACCGAGACGCCGAAGGCAGCCCCCATTGCGCCGGCCGTCTCCGCCGCTGTCGCGTCCGTTCCCCGAAGGAGGGCCAGTGCCGCCATGGCAAGCACCGTTGCGGCTCCGACCCCCCGGAATCTCACTTCCTAATCGTGTCATACCGGCGTAGAGTGAACCAGTCCAAAGCCCTAATGAAGCCAATCGATAAGACCACCAACGAGGGAGCGATCACGCTGCCCACGGTGGGGACGCAGAAGCTCCGCGTGCGTGGCTGGCACCGCTGGCGAGAGGCTCGGCGCGCCTGATTGAAATGGGCCGACCGGCCGGGTCTCGACCATGGGAAAGGGGATGACGATGGCAGTCGAACTTGCGGAACCGCAGGAGGCTGATGAGCAACGGGTAGCCCTGGAAATCGAAACCGCCCGCCTGCTCAGCACCACGACCAAGACACGCCCCCAATCGCAGGAGATCACCCCGCGCTGGCTTCTGCAACTGCTGCCCTGGGTGCAGGTCGAAGGTGGCGTGTACCGCATCAACCGGCGCCGGCGGATGCTCGGTCCCGGCAGGGTACGGGTTTCCGACCAGGACGGTCGGCCGTCCGTCGAACCGGGCGACCTCCGCGCCATCTCGATCCTCACATCGGCGAGCGAGGACCTCCTCGACGAGATCGCACGGCTGCTGGTGGTGGAGGAGCACCCGGCAGGCCAGGTGCTCGTCGAGGAAGACGCTGGCATCGACAAGCTGATCGTCGTCGTGCACGGCAAGGTGGAACTGTCGAGGGCCGGCGCTCACGGCAACACGCAACAGATGGGGCTCATGGGCGGCGGTGACCACGTCGGAGAGGAGGGGGCTGTTCGAACGAACGACGCAGACCCCGGCGATCCGCACGCTCACCCCCTGCACGCTGCTGACCCTGGAGCGGTCGGCCCTCGAGGCGGCACTGGACCTGGAGCCAAGCCTGCGGGATGACTTCACATTGGGCGTGGAGAGCCGAAGGGAGGCCCAGGCCTCCAGCAACGCTCACGGCGAAACGAGCATCGACATGCGCTCCGGTCACGGGGGCCAACCCACCCTGCCCACGACCTTTGCCGACTACGACCCCGAACCCGTCGAGTACCACCTCAGCGCCGTGCAGACCTTGCTCGGCATGCACACCCGGGTCGGTGACCTCTACAGCAACGCGCACGATCAACTCGAGGAGCAGATCCGCCTGACCGTCGAGAGCATGCGGGAGCGGGAGGAATCGGAGATCCTGAACAACCCCAACTTCGGCCTGCTCCACGTCGCGGCGCCGGACATGCGGGTTCCCACGCGGACAGGCCCGCCGACGCCGGACGACCTGGACGAGCTGATCGCGCGGGTGTGGAAGAAGCCCGGCTTCTTCGTTGCCCACCCCCGGGCCATCGCGGCGTTCGGGCGGGAATGCACCCGTCGCGGGGTTCCGCCGCCGACGGTCTTGATGGGAGGCACACCGTTCCTCACATGGCGGGGCATCCCCCTCGTTCCCACCGACAAGCTCGGGGTGCAACTGTCGAAGCACGGCCGGCTGGTGACCGACATCCTGCTGCTGCGGGTCGGGGAGGACCAGGGTGTGGTTGGCCTGCACCCGGCGGCCCTCAAGTCCGAGCGGACCCCCGGCGTTTCCGTGGTCTTCAACGGCATCGACACCCAGGGCATCGCCCACTACCTCGTCTCTGCCTACTTCGGGGCGGCGGTGAACTCTCCCGACGCGCTCGGCGTGCTGGAGAGCGTCGAGGTCGGTAACTACCATGACTACGGCTAACGGCCAGGCTCCCGGGGCAGGGCCGAACGGGCACCCGCCGCCCGACGTCATCGAGCGGATCGCCAAGGGGTTCTACGAAACCGGGTTCTCCAACCGCACGGCGGAGTTGCCGCCCGCCCCATTGCCGCCCGCCCCCTTGCCACCCGCCCCGGCGCCCCGGGCATTCGGCGGCGCCGTCATGGCGCCGCCCCTCGAGGTCGTGCCCCCGGCCCTCGACCTGGTCCACGACGAGGGGATCACCACCTTCGACAGTCCGGCCTACTACTTCCTGCCGGAACCTCCACCGGAGCCTCCAGCCGCACCCGAGGCTCCGCAGACCGGCGTGGGGGCCAGGCTGGCCGCCGCCCGCCGGGACTTTCCTGCCCTGCATCAGTCGGTCAACGGGAAGCCGCTCGTGTGGCTGGACAACGCGGCCACCACGCACAAGCCGCAGGTGGTCATCGACACCGTGGCCCGCTTCTACGAGCACGACAACTCCAACGTCCATCGCGGCGCTCACGCCCTGGCCAAGCGGGCGACCGAGGCATACGAGGAAGCACGCGGCAAGGTGCGTGCCTTCATCGGGGCAGGCTCACCGGAGGAGATCGTCTGGGTGCGCGGCGCGACCGAGGGGATCAACCTCGTCGCCCAGACCTACGGGCGGCGCTTCGTGGGACGGGGTGACGAGGTGATCGTCACCACCCTGGAGCACCACTCGAACATCGTTCCCTGGCAGATGCTCTGCGAGGCGAACGAGGCCCAGCTCAGGGTCGTCCCGGTCAGCGACGGCGGCGAGCTCCTGCTCGACGAGTACGCCAAGCTCCTGAGCTCTCGGACGCGCCTGGTGGCCGTCACCGCGGTGTCGAACGTCATCGGCACCGTGACGCCGCTCCCCAGCATCGTAGGCATGGCGCACGCCGTGGGCGCCAAGGTCCTCGTGGACGGTGCGCAGGCGGTCCAACACATGCCCGTCAACGTGGGCGCCCTCGACGCCGACTTCTTCGTCCTCTCGGGCCACAAGCTCTTCGGGCCGACCGGCATCGGCGCCTTGTACGGCAAGCGCGAGCTGCTGGAGCAGATGCCGCCCTGGCAGGGCGGCGGGAGCATGATCGACCGGGTGGCCTTCGAGAAGACGACCTACGCAGCGGTGCCGGCGAAGTTCGAGGCCGGCACCGGCCACCTTGCCGGGGCGGTTGGTCTCGGCGCCGCTATCGACTACATGCAGTCGCTCGGGCTGGAGACCATCGCCGCGCACGAGCAGCAGCTCATGGCCCACGCCACCGAGTCGCTGGCCGGCGTACCTGGTCTCCGGCACCTCGCCGCCGGACCGGGCCGAATGAGCGCGCTGCCGTTCACCATCCCCGGCGTACCGGCCGAGCGCATCGGCGCCTTCCTCGACCGGGAGGGGATTGCGGTCCGGGCGGGACACCACTGCGCGCAGCCCCTGCTCCGCCGCTTCGGGCTCGAGGCAGCGGTTCGGGCCTCCGTCGCCCTCTACAACACGCGGGAGGAGATCGACGCCCTGGTCACGGCCCTCCACGCAGGCGTCGCCAAGGGGTGGGAGTGATCAATCAGTTGGGGGGACCGAACCAGGATTCCTGTACCCTCTCCTAGGTCCCGTCCCCCGGTGAACGAAGGATGGCCTTCCTAAGCTCCACGCAGGGCGGCCAGGGTGGCAGCGGCCACGCCGGCGGCGTCGAGCCCGAGCTGCGAGAGGATGGCGGCCGACTTGCCGTGGGGGATGTAGGCGGTGGGTACCCCCAGGGTGAGCACCGGCCGGACCTGCCGGTGGCGCCGGCCTTCCGCAAGGCATTCGGCGATGAAGGTTCCCGCGCCACCGACCCGGATGCCGTCCTCCAGCGTGACCACCAGGTCGTGGCCCGCCGCGTCGGCCAGCATGACCGGGTCCAGTGGCCGGACCGCACGCACGTCCCACACCGTGGGACGGATCCCCTCGGCGGCGAGCAACGCCGCAGCCCCGCGAGCTGCGTGGAGCATCTTGCCCACCGCCAGGAGGCACACGTCGCGCCCGCCCTCCAGGACCCTGCGGGCCGAGAGGCCGGACCCCACCGCGGTGTCCTGGGCAACTGCCGGCGTTGCCCCGTCCAGTCCCTTTGGGTAGCGGATCGCGGCAGGACCTTCGAGCTCCAGGGCGGTGCGCAGCATGACGGCCAGCTCGCCCGTGGTCGATGGGGCAAGGATCGTCAGGCCGGCGATCTTCAGGCAGAGGGAGAGGTCCAGGATCCCGTGATGGCTCGGACCGTCGTCACCGGTGATGCCCGCCCGGTCGAGGGCGAAGACCACGGGCAGTCCATGGAGGCCGACATCGAGGTTCGCCTGGTCGAACGCCCGGCTGAAGAAGGTCGAATACAGGGCCACCACCGGCTTGAGCCCGCCCATCGCCATCCCAGCCGCCGAGGTGACCGCCTGCTGCTCGCCGATCCCGACATCGAAGAGGCGCCGGGGCCAGCGGGCTCCGAAAGCGCGCAGCCCCGTCGGCCCCGCCATGGCGGCGGTGATGGCCACCACCCGCGGGTCCTGCTCCCCGATGCCGACCATGGCCTCGCTGAAGGCCCGGGTGTAGCCCGCCAGGGCCCGCTCCGCCACGGTCGGGCCCGCCGCCGGGTCGAAGGCCGCGACGTCGTGGAGGCACTTCTCCTCGTCGCGCTCGGCCGGCGAGTACCCGCGGCCCTTGCGGGTGAGCACGTGGACCAGGATGGGGCCCTCGCAGTCCGCCGCTTCCCGCAGGGCTCGTTCCACACCGAGGACGTCGTGGCCGTCGAACGGACCGGTGTAGCGGACACCGAGGCTCTGGAAGAAGGGGGCCGGGTGGCCGGCGGGGTTGGCGGCGTCAGACTCCCCCTCGTACTCCCAGGGGGAGCGGATGGGCTTGAGCCCGTGGGGGCGCAGCCCCGTCCAGCTCTGCGACAACCGGGACACCGTGGGCGCATAGGACCGCCCGTTGTCGTTGAGGACGATGACCACCCTGCTCCCGGCGTGGCCCAGGTTGTTCAGCCCTTCGTACGCCATCCCACCGGTCAGCGAACCGTCCCCGACCACGGCCACGATCCGGCGGCGGGGGTCGGGGCCGCGCTCGACGGCGGCTGCCAGGCCGTGCGCGTAGGACAGGATGGTCGACGCGTGGCTGTTCTCCACCCAGTCGTGCTCAGACTCCGACCTCGAGGGATAGCCGGCCAGCCCTCCCGGCTGGCGAAGGGTGGCGAACTGGGCGCGGCGACCGGTGAGGATCTTGTGGACGTAGGTCTGGTGGCCGGTGTCCCACAGCAGGATGTCGTGCGGGGAGTCGAACGCCCGGTGCAGGGCAAGCGTCAGCTCGACGATCCCGAGGTTGGAGCCGAGGTGGCCACCGCGCACGGCGACCGTCTCGACGATGAGCTGCCGGATCTCGGCGGCCAGCGTCCTGAGGCCGTCGCCGTCCAGCCCCCGCAGGTCGGCGGGGGCGCGGACGGCATCGAGCAGCCGGGGGGGCTGGCGGCCGGCCACCTCGGCCGCCGAGCCGGTGACCCCCCGCATCAGCGGCCGATCTCGACGTTCTCCAGGACCCCGAGGGCGTCGGGGACGAGGACGGCCACCGAGTAGTAGGCGCTGACGAGGTAGGAGATGATCGCCTTCTCGCTGATGCCCATGAACCGCACCGAAAGGCTGGGCTCGTACTCGTCGGGGATGCCAACCTGGTAGAGCCCCACGACCCCCTGGTTGTCCTCGCCCGTCCGCATCGCAATGATGGAACTGGTGTGCTTGTCGGTGATCGGGATCTTGTTGCACGGGAAGACGGGCACGCCGCGCCAGGCGGGAATCTGCTTGCCGTTGATGTCGGCCCCGATGGGGTAGAGCCCTCGGGCGTTGCACTCCCGACCGAACGCCGCAATGGTCCTGGGGTGCGCCAGGAAGAAGGCGGTGTCCCGGCGCATGGCGAGCAGGTGGTCCATGTCGTCTGGGGTCGGAGGGCCGGTGCGGCTGTGGATGCGCTGCTTCAGGTCGGCGTTGTGCAGGAGCCCGAACTCGGGGTTGTTGACCATCTCGTGCTCCTGGCGTTCCCGCAGCGCGTGGACCGTCAGCTTGAGCTGCTGCTCCACCTGGTTCATCGGCTCGTTGAAGAGGTCGGCCACCCGCGTATGCACCCGCAGGACGGTCTGCGCCACGCTGAGCTCGTACTCCCGGGGCTTCATCTCGTAGTCGGCGTACGTGCCCGGCAGGTCGGGCTCCCCGTCGTGGCCGGAGGCCAGCTCGATCTCGGCTTCCCCGTGCTTGTTCTGGGGCAGGGTCGGACTCGCCTGGTACTGGGCCACCTGCGCTCGCAGGGAGGGGGAGTCGGTGAGGACGCGGGCAAAGCTGCCCGGCGGGAGCACCAGGACGGTGGTGGGGGTGACGGCCTTAGCCGTGTACTCCCAGAGCCCGTCAGGGTCGAGCATGGTATGCGCGCCGAAGTGGTCACCGTCGGCCAGCGTGGCCAGGACCGCGTCGTCGCCGTACTTGCCCTGGCCCACCTTCTGCACCTTGCCGTGGGCGATCAGGTAGAACTGGTTGGCGGGGCTGCCGAGCTCGACGATCGACTCGCCGGTGGCGACCTCCCGCTGCTGGAAGCGACCCGCCAGGCCCTCCAGCACCCCCATGTCGTCAAAGCCCCGGAGGAGCGGGAGCTCGGTGAGGGTTGCCGGGATCACCGACACCTCGTCCCCGACGTTGGTGAACGTGACGCGCCCCTCTCCCACCGAGTAGTTCAGCCGGCGGTTCACGCGGTAGGTCCCGCCGTGGACCTGGACCCACGGGAGCATCTTGAGCAGCCAGCGGGACGAGATCCCCTGCATCTGCGGGGGCGTCTTCGTGGTCGTCGCCAGGTTGCGGGCCGCGCCCGTCCCCAGGCTGAGTTGCCCGTTGCCGCTCCCGTTCTGGGAAGCCTGCCCGTTCAGAACACCGACACTCGACTCCTCAGGTTGCTCATCGCTCATCGCTTCAACTCCGTTCTCTCGACCGAACACACAGACCTCATGACTTGGGTCCCAGCCGCGGCTCCTGCCGGAGGGGACCCATTGCGCAAAGCGGTTGCATCGTGCTCCTATGCTCCTATCCCGCGGTGGTCGCGAAGCTCGTGAGCTGCTCGAGGGTGGAGAGGAACGAGTTCTCGCGCAGCGCCTCCGGCCGGCCTGCGGCCTCGGTGAGGGCCGCCAGCGCCCGCTGGCCGTGCTGGTGCGCGTGTTCCTCGGCAAGGGCCCGTGCCCGGCACTCGTCCAGGATCGTGCGGACATCGCTTTCCTCGTCGCTGGTCAGGTGGGCGGTCTGCGCGTAGAGGTCGCGCAGACGGGAACGGGCAGCCGGAGCAGCCTCCTGCAGGGCGAGGAGCACGGGCAGGCTCTTCTTGCGCCGCCGGATGTCGCCACCGCTGGGCTTGCCGGTCTGCGACTCCGACCCCCAGATGCCCAGGATGTCGTCACGGATCTGGAACCCCATCCCGAGCTGGCGCCCGAACTCGGCGTAGGCGTCAACCGGAGCCTGTGCCCGGGTGCCGTTGAAGGCGAGCAGGGCACCGCCGTAGGTGGCGCAGGAGATCAGAGCCGCGGTCTTGCCCTGGACCATCTGCAGGTACATGTCCACCGTGACGTCGTCGGTCGTCTCGAACGTGAGGTCCCGCCGCTGCCCCCAGGTCATGCGCATCGAGGCGGTGGCCAGCGAGGCGATCAGGTCGCCGAGCAGGGTTGTATCGAGGGGTGTGCCGGCGGCAGCCTCGAAGCGACCGAGGCATGCGGCATACCCCGCGGCGTGCAGGCAGTTGCCGACGTTGATCGCCTGGGCCTGCCCGCAGATGCTCCACACGGTGGGCCGTCCCCGCCGGAGGAGGTCGCGGTCCTGGATGTCGTCATGGATCAGGCTGTAGTTGTGGATCAGCTCGAGGGCCGTGGCAAAGGCGAGGGCGTGGTCGTCCGCCGGCCCGGTCCCACCCTCCCCCACGGCGCCCTGGTACGTGAGCAGCACCAGCGCGGGGCGGAGCCGCTTGCCTCCGGCGGCACGCCCGGCGGGGCGCTCACCGGCCGGCAGCGGTACGAAGTCGGGGCCCGCCCAGCCGAAGTGGTAGCTGATGGCCCCGCGCAGCCACGGATCCTCGACCTCGGTCTCGAGGACCAGGGCAATCTCGGCGTCGATCCGCTCGGCACAGGCTGCCAGGTAGTCCTGGAGTCGCTCCAGCGCTTGCGCGGCCGCCGGCATCAACCCAGGCCCGCAGGCAGGGAAAAGTGGACGTCCTCCGTCGTCACGGCGACCTCTTCGACACCTGCGTAGCCGAGGCCCTGCAGCCAGGTGACCACCTGCTGGACCAGGATGTCGGGCGTCGAGGCCCCCGAGGAGACCCCGACGATGGTGGTGCCCTCCAGCCACGCCGTGTCGATGGCACGTTCGTCCTCCACGAGCCAGGCCGGCGCCCCCGCTTCGCGGGCGACCTCGACGAGGCGGTTGGCGTTGGAGGAGTTGTCCGAGCCCACGATCAGGACGACGTCGCTGCGGGCGGCCAGCGCCTTCACGGCCTGCTGGCGGTTCTGGCTCGCGTAGCAGATGTCGTCGAGGCGGGGGCCGGCGAGCCCCGGAAAGCGGCCCCGGAGGGCCTCGACGACCTCGGCGGTGTCGTCGACGGCCAGGGTGGTCTGGGTCAGGTAGGCGACGCCGTTCCTGGGGTCCGTCGGGTCCGATGGGATGTCGTCGGGGATGTCCCCGGGCCCCTCGATGACGATCGTCTGGCCGGGGGCCTCCCCGTACGTACCCTCGATCTCCTCGTGGTTGGCGTGACCGATCAGGAAGATGGTCTTGCCGGCGGCGGCGAAGCGCCGGGCTTCGACGTGGACCTTGGCCACGAGCGGGCAGGTGGCGTCGACCACGCTCAGACCCCGGGAGGCCGCGTTGTGACGGACGGCCGGCGAAACCCCGTGGGCGGACAGGACGCAGACCGAGCCCTCGGGCACGTCCTCCTCGCTGTCGACGAAGATGGCGCCCTTTGCCTCCAGTTCACGCACGACGTGCAGGTTGTGGACGATCTGCTTGCGCACGTAGACCGGCGCCCCGTGGCGCTCCAGCGTGCGCTCCACGATCTCGACCGCGCGTTCCACACCGGCGCACCAGCCACGCGGGGCGGCGAGCAGGATCTTCCGTTCCCCATCGGGCCCGGTGGCTGATTCCACAAATCGCTCGAACACTGATACCACCCTATTCGTAAGATGCACCTTTTGGTGTATCCGCGTTATACGGTATATCTGTGCTATAAGAAGCAGAAGATTAATTAGCGATTCATGGACGGGGGCCCGGATACTAGGCACAGTTCGACAATGTGTCAATGGACCCGAAGAAGACGTAACATGTGGCCCTCCGAGGCGTGCGGGAGGGGCTCGTGGTAACGACTGGTGAGCAGGTGACGACCACTGGGCCGGCTTCTGTGCCTGGATCTGCGCCGGCGTCCGGGCCACACCGCCTGTCGATGTCGGTGATCGGGCTCACCGAGGACCTCGTCCATTACGTGGTGATCGCCGCGCTGCTGGTCCTCGCGGGCCTGGCGCTGTACAAGACCGGCAGCGATCTCGTCGGCCCGCACCGGGAGCTGGCCAACCGGGTGATCGACGGCCTCAACGGGGTGCTGTTCGTGGTCATCGTGCTGGAGCTCATGAGCACGGTGGTCGCCCACTTCGAGCACGCAGGGTTCCAGCTCCAGCCCTTCCTCATCATCGGCATCATCTCGGGGGTGCGGCACATTCTCACTCTGGGCGCCCGCCTGAGCCTGTCGGCCGACTTGCCGGACAAAGCCTTCCGGCACTCGCAGATCGAGCTCGGGGTCGAGGCGGCGGTCGTGCTCGGCCTGGGAGTCGCGCTGTTCCTGATTCGCCTCAGGGAGCCCACTCAGGCCGGGAAGTAACCCTCCGGGTAGGCTTGCGCACGTGGCGACCATCGAGCAGGTTGTGCTTCTGGACGAGTCTGGAGCGGCGATCGGGACGGCCCCGAAGCACACGGTCCACGATGCTAACACCCCCCTGCACCTGGCGTTCTCCTGCTACGTGGTCAACGCCGGTGGCGAGGTGCTGCTGACCCGCCGGGCGCCCGGCAAGCGCACGTGGCCCGACGTGTGGAGCAACAGCTGCTGCGGGCACCCCGGGCCCGGCGAACCCTTCCCCCGCGCCATCCGGCGGCGGCTCCGGGCCGAGCTCGGCATCGCGGTGGGCAGGCTGGACCCGATCCTCCCCCACTTCCGCTACCAGGCGGTCATGCCGGACGGCACCGCCGAGAACGAGGTCTGCCCGGTGTTCCGGGCCGCGGCGCTTGACGGGACCGCCGTCCGGATGAACCCCGACGAGGTGGCCGAGGCCCACTGGGTCCCGTGGGCCGAGCTGGTGGCGCTGGCGGCCGACCCGTCGCAGGCGGTCTCGCCCTGGTGCCGGAGCCAAATCGAGCAGCTGGTCCTCCTAGGGGGCGACCCCCGTGCCTGGCCCGCCGCGGCCGCAGAGAGTTTCCCGACCT
>Ga0137390_10000902_pt1 | contig 21365 bp, 23 predicted proteins | sample 15con2h24AmetaG_FD_104937 | JGI IMG/M metagenome (GOLD analysis project Ga0137390, IMG submission 104937) | Vadose zone soil microbial communities from Angelo Coast Range Reserve, California, USA - 15con2h2.4A metaG | ecosystem: Environmental > Terrestrial > Soil > Vadose zone > Saprolite... | reverse complement strand
CGAGGGTCTCCCGGAGGAACGCGGCCAGCCTGGCCTTGATCTCCTCGGCTTCGGCCTTCGGCCCGATAAATCCCAGTATGTGGTCATCTGCGTACCTTAGGTACTTAAGGCGCCGGTAACCGGGGTCCATCGGGTCATCACGGGGAAGCGTGCGCAGCTGCTTTTGCAGGTCGCGGGCTGCCGCCCGGTCCCCGCGCGTCCGCGCGCGTCTCATCCGGCTCTGCACCCTCGCGTATTCGGGGTTGAGCCTGCGACGCGCTCCCCGCGTGTACTGCGGGATCAGTTCCTGCTCGACGAACTTGTCGAGCTTGTCCAGGTAGATATTGCTGAGGACCGGGGACACCGTGCCGCCTTGCGGAACTCCGCTGAGCGTGTCACGGTAGTCCCAGTCTTCGAGGTACCCGGCTTTCAGCATGTTCCGTATCAGCCGGAGAAACCGGTTGTCGTGAATTTTCTCCGCCAGTATCCCGAGAAGGATCTCGTGGTCAAGCGACCCGAAGGAACCCCCGACTTACTACGTGCTTCGATGACGTCGCAGCAGCGCTGCGGGCGTGGGCGAAAGGCCTGTTCAGCGCGGAGGCAGCGGTTGAGCTGCTAATCGGGCATGGCTCGTGGCTTTACCGCGGCGATTTCCTGGAAATAGCCGTGGAATTCGGCCCGGGAATCACTGATGGCAGGGTCCCGGCAAGATTATTTAGCCTGTTGAGAGGCCCATTCGCTTGAGGATCTTGCGGTCGGATCCGTTGAGGCGGCGGCGTTCGGCGGCGATGTTGGTGACGCCGTGTATACGGAGCAGGTTCAGGGCCGCGTTACTGACAGTGGCCATGAAGCGGGCTGCGCCGGGTGCGCGTGCCCGGGAGGAGTCTTCTTTCATGTCGACGTCCCTGATGTAGTGGGTGGTCTCGGTGGCGGCCCAGTGCCCGCGGTTGAGGGCGAGCAGGTCCGCCGGGGAGGCCTGGCCGGGGCTGGCGGTGGTGAGGATCAGCACCGTCTCGCTGCGGGTGATGCTCGTGCCTTTCCTGTCTTTGAGGGTGGTGTACCGCTCGATGAGGGCGGCTTGCTGCATGCCGGGGTACTTCAGGCCGGCGGGGGCGGCGGTGACCTGGATGCTGCGGGTTTCGATCCGGCCGCGGCCGGCTTCGAAGGTGGCCGCGGTGACGGGGACCTGCTCCCAGGCGATGGCATCCAGGGCCTGGTAGGTGCGGGGCTGGTTGCCTTTGATGACGAAGATGACGTGCCCGCCGCGGGCCAGCACCCGCCGGTTCAGGTCCGCCAGGGAGTGCAGCGCGTCCACGGTCAGGCACACCCCGGCCAGGTCCATCCCGTCGATGACCGGGCCGATGACAGTGGTCTCGTTCGTCTTTCTGTCCACGGCGCGCTGGGCGGCGTTCAGCCGGGTGCCGTGCCAGAAGAACCCCAGGTGCTGGGGTGCTTCCTGGCCGTTGACCTTCGCGCCGCGGGATGCCTTGCCGTCGGCGCCCAGTCCCCGCAGCGCGGGGACGCGGCGGGGGTCGCCGTAAGCCGCGGCAGGGAACACCGGGTGGCCCGCGGGGACCGGGACACGGCCGAAGGCCGAGCCGGCCGGGAGCTTGGCGCGCCCGCCGGCGATCGCCTGCGCGCTGGCTGCGACCGCGGCCGCAGCGGCCTTCCGCGCCTGCCTGGCGGCCTTGCGTGCCTGCTTTTCCGATCTGCCGCGGGCTGCCCGCTCCCGCCTGGCGGCCCTGCGTGCCCTGTCCCGCGCCTTGCGGGCCCTGGCTTTGGCCTTGCGGGCCGTGTCACGGCGCTGTTCCTGCAGCTGCGCCGGGGACAAGACCTCGCCCGCGGCGGCCAGCTCGGCCGCGTGCCCGCACAGCAGGTCATCGGCCAGGTCATGATCGATCAGGCCGGCGACCCGCCGGATCGTCTTCTCCGACGGGGCGACGCGGACCCCGGCCCGCTTGTGCCGCGGGCAGCCCAGCGCCTCGAGCACCCGCTGCGGGCGGCTCGCCGCCCACTCCCCGGCCGCGGTGAACGAGTCGCACCCGGCCAGCCTCGCTGCTATCGAGATCGCGATCACGCACGGCAGGGTGAACCGCACGCCCCGCGGGTCCCGCGGGTCGGGCAGCCGGCCCAGCCACTGCCACAGCGAGGCGGGCGCGGCGGGATCAGGTGAAAGCACGTGAGCAGCAGTGACAGACTGGACGGGCAACGGGCCACCTTCGGGACGGAGACGTCAGCAATCCCTGTCCTACCGGGGCCCCGTTTGCTTACCACCGGCACGACACGCCGGAACCCGCCAGATCCTCCCCATTTTCCCCGCTGCGCATCCCGGACCCGCGAGCATGCACCCGGCGCACCAGCCCTCGCCCGCCCCGATGCCCCCGGCCTGCCGGGCAGCAGGAGACCCAGGACATCAGTCACGTAATGTGACCATCACCATGGTCCCGTTAATCACTCACCGTCACATCTACTTTGCCGGGACCCTGGTGCGTCACATGGGCGCGGCGGACTAGTGATGGGCTGGGATAAGGGCTCGCAGATGATTAACACGCTGATTTGGTCTCTTGTGCCGGAGTTGCGGCCTTGGCGGCGGCGTAGGCGTGGAGGTCTGCCAGGGTGTGGATCCGGGTGGTTGCCGGCTCGGGGATGGCAGATGCGTACTGGTTCAGCAGTGGCAGGGTGTCGCGGATCGCCCGGCTGATCGTGGTCCGGTTTACCCCGAACAGCTGGGCGAGCAGGGGGCATGGAAGGGCGAGGTGCCGGTGGAGGAGGGTCGCCAGGACCCGGTCGGCGAGGGTCAGTTTGGGAGGGGGGCCGGCTCCGGGTGCCCGTTGCCGGCCGCTGCCCCGCCGCTGGTTCCGGTCCTGTTCCCGCTGGGTGCTCCAGGGGCCTGCCAGCGCGGCGACCAGATCATGCAGGTCGTTGCGGGGCAGCCCGGTCAGCGCGGGGTGAGCCAGTGTGGCGCGGTCCCATCCGGTGGGGGCTTGCGGCCCTGGTTCCGCGGGTCCGCGGGCCTGGCCCGTGTCCGGGTGCAGGCAGTAATTCCAGTCGCCGTGGAAGTCGTGGCGGGTGATGGGCAGGGCGGCCATCTCCTGGTCGCTGATCTTGACACCAGCCGGGTAGGAGCCGGTGTCGAGCTGCGCGCGGACGGTCAGGCCGGTGCGGGTGGTGGTCGCGGCGATGGTCTGGACGATGACTTCATGGCTGGTCAGCGGCCGGCCGCGCCAGTTCATCGAGATCGCGGAGAACAGCCGGTGCTCGATCCTGTTCCATTTGCTGGTGCCGGGCGGGAAGTGGCACACCGTGATCTCCAGCCCGGTCTCGGCAGCCAGCGCGGCCAGCCCGGCCTTCCAGGCGCGGGTGCGGTAACCGTTGGATCCCCCGGCATCGGCGGTGATCAGCAGCCTGCCCGCGTCAGGATAGGCGAGCGCACCTGCTGCCTGCCACCAGCGGCGGATCGACTCGACCGCGAACGCCGCGGTATCGCCGTCGGTGCCCACATTCACCCAGCCGGTATTGGCCGCCACATCGTAGATCCCGTACGGGACCACCTTGCCGAGTTCCTTGTCAGGGAAGTCATGGTCGTTCACACGGACCGGACGGCCTTCGGGCTCCCACTCCGCTCCGTTACTCGCGAAGTTGCCGACCTTCTCCTTCTTCTTGGCATCGACGCTGATCACCGGCTGCCCGGCGGCCAGGTGCCCGGCCACCTGGCCGCTGATATAGCGGAACTGGGCATCCCGGTCCGGGTGCTGGCGGCCCTCAATGGTCTTGGCGTTGCCCTGCAGGCTGAACCCCTCCTCCCGCAGCACATCGCCCACCGTGTCCGCCGAGACCCGGTGCCCCTGCCGGGTCAGCTCGGCGGCCAGGTTGCGGGTCGATTTCGTCGTCCACCGCAGCGGCGACATCGGATCACCCCGGGTACCCGGATCGACCAGGGCCAGCAGCGCCGGCCGCAGCCCCGGGTCCACATCAGCCACCCGCTTGCGCCCCCCGCCTGGCCGGCGGGCCCGGCCCAGCGGCTCCTCCCCGGAGTCCAGCTCGGTCACCCCTAGCGCCACCGTCGCCTCCCGGACTGCCGCGGCCCGGGCCACCAGCCGGATCCCGCCGTGACCCAGCGCCCGCGCCTCGGCCCCCAGCAGCAGACGGCGCTGCCGCTCGTCCAGGTGCGGGAACAGCACCTGCAACTTCGCTGCCAGCGACTCCTCAAACCCCTCCGCAACCCGCATACCACAACAATGACAGCCAGAACGCGAGGCTACGGGTTAATCCTCTGCGAGCCCTTAGATACAGGGGCGTACGCACGTCATCCAGCGCTGGTTCGATGCCGATCCCGCTCACCCCTGCCCCGCTGGATCCGAGCTGTGCGCGCTGCGGATGCGCTGCCGCGCTATCGAAGATAATGCGCCATGTGCGCTGCATTCTGGCGGTTGTGCTGGCCTCGTGGTCCCGGCCGGTTCGCAGGCGGATGGCTGGCGGCTGAGGTATCGGTGCAGCGATGTCTTCGGGATGCCGGTTTTGGCGGCGATCGCCCCGAGGGAACTGCCCTGGGCCTTCAGGAGGCGCGCGTACTCGATCTTGTCGGCGGGGTGGGCGACGGGGCGGCCGACGTGCCGGTTACTGGCTTCGGCCACGGCGCGGGCGTGGGCGGCGCGCTCGGCGGTGAAGGTGCGCTCCATCTCGGCGAACAGCGCCAGGAGCAGGAAGGCGATGCGGCCCAGGCCCTCGCCGGCGGTGCTGATCGGCAGCGGGTCAGCCAGGGACCGCACGCCGATGCCACGCCCGGCGAGGTTGTGGACGAGGTTGAGGACCTCGCGGAGGTTGCGGCCGATGCGGTCGAGGGTGTGCACGACGATCGTGTCGCCGGGCCGGGCGTAGCCGAGCAGCTGGTTCAGGCCGTCCCGGTCGACGGTCGCGCCGGTCTTCTTGTCGGCCCAGGTCCGCTCGGCGGGGATGCCTGCGGCGGCCAGGGCGTCGAGCTGGCGTTCCAGGCTCTGCCTGGTGGTGGAGACGCGGGCGTAGCCGAGGTCGAGGCCCCGGTGAGACTGGCCGGTACCGGATTCCATGCGGAGAGCGTACCGTAATTCAGCTCCGTACGGTCATTATGGAACATATGTTGTGGAACGACTTCCGGAATGCCCTACGGGGTGGTTGCGGGTCCATCCGCCATGCGGGGAGCCCTGTTCCAGATCCAAGGTTGCGGAATGCTGACTTGCGGCAAATGCCCGCCCGGACGGAATGCTGTCTGGGCGGCATTCGCTGCGGGTGGCCCAGGGATGAGGCGCCTGCCAGGCTGGCAGCTCTGACTGTGGCACAGCGAGAACAGGCCCATGCCCGCTGGCAAGTACTGCGGGGCACAGTCCGAGGTGGGCTGCCCGCTGGCACGTGTCGCGGGGCGAGCACCGGCATCCCCGAGCGCACGCTGCGCCTCTGGCTGGCGGTTAGATTGGCTCGATCTCGACCCTGGTGTCGGAGAATGTCGGGGCGTTGCCGAGGTCGGCGAATACGAACGGGGTGACCGCGTTGACCGTGGAGTGGCCTTTCGCATTTTTGGGCCAGGCTCCCATCGGTGCCATGACCACTCCGGGGGCGATCTCGTCGGTGATCCGGGCCAGTGCTGCGAACTGACCGCGGTCGTTGAACACGCGGATGTACTGCCCGTCGGCGACGCCGCGCTCGGCGGCGTCTTGCGGGTGCACCATCACCGCCTGTTCGCCCTGCACGCGGCGCTGCGCGGGCTGGTCGCCGGCGCTGGAGTTGAGGTAGGCATGCGACTTGGGGGAGATGAGGTTCAGCCGGTAGCCGGTGCCGGCCGTCTCGCGGGGCGGCACGTAGTGCGGCAGGGGGTCGACCGTGCCGCCGGGCTGGAACTCATTTGAGCCCTGCCGGAACAGCGGGACCACGAAGTTGCCCACGTCCGCGGCGATCGATGAGCGGAACTCCACCTTGCCCGACGGGGTCGGGAAGTTGCCCTCGGCGTGGGGGGCGTACTCGTCGGCCGAGGGCAGGTTGAGCCTGGCCCAGCCGGTCCGGCGCAGCGACTCCAGGCTGATGCCGGCCATGGCCGGCGCGGACCAGTCGAACGCTTCGCCGAGCATCTGCTCGTCGGTGCGGATGAAGCACTCCTCGGTGAAGCCCATGCGGGCGGCCAGGCGCCGGAACAATTCGATGTTGGGAATGGCCTCGCCGAGCGGCTCGACCGCCGGGGTGTTCAGCGTGACATAAAAGTGGCCCCAGCTGAACATGATGTCGTGCTGCTCGAGCTGCGTGGTGGCCGGCAGCACGAGGTCGGCGTAGCGGGCGGTGTCGGTCAGGAAGTGGTCACTGACCACGGTGAACAGGTCCTCCCGGGACAGGCCCGCGACCACCTTGTCCTGCTCCGGGCAGACCACCACCGGGTTGGAGTTGTACACCATCAGCGCAGTGATGGGCGGGTCCAGGCCCAGCTGCCCGGTCAGCGCCCGGCCCAGCAGGAACTGATTGACCACCCGGGTCCCGGGCCTGGCCAGCTCCGGATGCATCAGCGCGGGCCAGTTCACCGGGAACGCCCACAGCGGCAACTGCAGCAACCCGCCGCCGACCCGGCGCCAGGCACCGGCCAGCGCTGGCAGGCAGGCGATCGAGCGCACCGTCTGCCCGCCCCCGGCCTGGCGCTCTATGGCCACTCCGATGCGGATCATCGCGGGCTGGGTGGTGGCGTACTCCCGGGCCAGGGTGCGAATGTCCCCGGCCGGGATCCCGGTCTGCTCTGACGCCCATTCCGGGGTGTAGCGCCCCACCCGCCCGGCCAGCTCGTCGTAACCGGCCGTGTAGTCGCGGACGTAGGCCTCATCGGTGAGCCCCTCGCCGATGATGACGTTCATCATGGCCAGCGCGAGCGCGCCATCGGTGCCGGGCCGGATCGGGATGTACCAGTCCGCGTGCGCGGCAGTCCGGTGCCGCACCGGGTCGATCACGACGACCTTCGCGCCGCGGCGCTGCGCCTCGGCCACGAACGGCCACAGGTGCAGGTTCGTCGAGATCATGTTGCAGGCCCAGATGAGGATATAGCGGGAGTGCACCAGGCTCTCCGGATCCACCCCCGCGGTCGCGCCGATCGTCATGGTGTAGGCCGTGCAGGCGCCGGAGTCGCAGTAGGTGCGCTCAGTGATCGTGGCCCCGAGCTTGTTGAAGAAGGGGTCTCCCACGTTGAGGCCATTGAGGATGCCTTCAGTACCCAGGTAGCTGACCGGCATGATCGACTCCGCGCCGTGTCCGGCGATCGAAGACCGGAACCTGCCGGCGATCTCGTCCAGCGCCTCGTCCCAGGAAACCCGGCCGAACCGGCCACTGCCCTTCGGGCCGGTGCGGCGCAACGGGTAGAGCACCCGGTCGGGGCTGTAGACCTTATCGACGTAGTTGTTCACCTTCACGCACAACCCGCCCCGGGTGAACGGATGCCCGGGGTCCCCCCGCACCTCCACCGCGCGACCATCGCGCACCGCGACCAGCATGGCGCAGGTGTCCGGACAATCGTGCGGGCAGGCCCCGCGAACAGTTGTCGCAACCTGCTCATCGACGGTGGCGCTCATGAACCCTCCCGCGGCCAGCTACTACCTCCAGCACTACGCAGTATCCGCTGCTGGCACCCCTACTACAACGTTGAAGCCACGCGGACGAACCGATCCTCGACCTGGACGGTCACCAACCAGCCCGCCGGCGAATTCGCCGGCCTCGCGTCATCGCCGGGGGTCAAGGTCGTGACCGGTGACTTCAGCGGCAACGGCCGCACCGACATCGCGCTGACCGGGGTAGCGGGCTGGCAGTCGATCGCGGTCGCGTTCTCCAACGGCGACGGCACCTGAACGGTCACCAACCAGCCCCCCGGCGAGTTCGCCGGCTTGGCGGCGTCACCAGGTGCCTCGGCCTACCCGCCTAGACCATATTTGACCTGGACGCGGGTGCACCTGCTCGACGGCCGGCAGCGCGCCGAGTTGGATGAGTTGCTGGTGCCCGACCCGTCCTCGTCGGCCAGCGTCCACTGTCCGGCCAGTTGTCCCGGCACACCGTTTCTGGTCGCGGCCGCGGCGGGTCCCATGGCCCGTATCCGGCCCGGACCGCAGGCCCCCGTCCCGGGGGGTGAGGACTTGGGGCCGTGCAGCCGGGGAGGGGGTTCCCGCCCCCCAGGCCCGCGGCGGATTCCCCACGCAGGTACGCAATGGGGTCCTGCGGGCCTGCCTTAGGCCGCCGCCGGATGGCCGATCACCTCGTCGGCCACGGTGCGGGCCCAGCGCATCCGGGTGGCCGCGATCTCGGGATGGTCGCCGAACTCCTGCGCCACCCGTTCGGCGCAGCCGGAGTAATCGAACGCGCCGATGGCTGCTGCGACGGCCTGCCGGATCTGGCCGGCGCTTGGATCATCGGAACGCTGTAGCGCCGACACGAAGAGGGCGTCGGCAGCGGAAGCGCGGATGCTGAGGTGGTGTGCTGCTGGCCACATCGTGAGCCTCCTCGGACCGGGAGTTTCTCAGGAGCCCGGTGTCGGCTCCTATACCACGAGCCTCCCGCCGACGCGGCGGCGATCCAATGGTGCAGCCTTCAGTTCCGGGGGTCAGGTTTCCCCCCGTCAGGCATGGAGCTAACCCGCCTACTTTGTGGCTGGGGGCCGAATTGAGGAACTTGCGACGGGACTGGCTGCTCGTGGAGAGGCTGCGGGGCAGGACATGGCTCGAACTGGCAGGGCGCGGGTTGCCCGGGCCGCGGGCAGCAGTCGTCCATCCGCTGCTCAAGCGCCTCGGCCCGGGTGAGTTCGAGGGCGTCAGACGGGTTGGCTGTGGCGTACCTGTGGCGCAGCGCTCGGGTGTCGTCGGCGACGCGTGCCTGCAGGGCGCCCTGTTTCGCGCTCTCATTGACCAGGGCGCGGATCTCTTCGGCGATCTTGTTCAGGCCGCAGATCACGGTGTCAGTCTGCGACGACGCGCCGCTCGTACCTCCACTGCACCTAACCGAATCGGTGGGGCATGTCCCCGTTCACGGTGACGTCATCGTCACTGCGACCGGGGCCGACATCGCCGTCCACCAGCCAACGCTCTCGCGACTGTCGGAGCCTAGCTGCTGTTCCGGGAACGACGACCGCCTGGCGTAACGACCGGATAATGGCCCATTATCCGGTACACGGACTACGACAGCCAGGCGAGCGCGCGGGAACCGGCGTGCCGCCGGTTGCCCGACTCGGGCACGTTATCCGGTACATCGGCTGGGGACCAGCGATGGCGAAGCTGCGGCCACAGCGTGAGCCAGACGCCACCACCGTCCAGGCCGCCGTCGATGCCTTTCCGTCCTCCCCGCGGTGTGCCAACCCGAACACCCGCCGCGGCTACGCCGGGGGTACTCGACCGGATGCTCGCCGAGCTCGGCGCCGGCTGGCGCCTCGCCGGCATCGCCGGAGACGAGATCGCCGCTGTTCTCGAGCAGCTGTGGGGCAGCGGGCGCCTACGACCCGGAACCGCACCCGCGCCGCGGTGAGCGCCTGCCCGCCCCGGTCCTGCCGACGGGCGCCGAGCGGCGCCGGGAGAACACCAACGCCACCCGAGCGGCAATCAAACGCGTGCTGTCCCGCCGCGACGTGCCGCTGCGGGAAAGACCCGGGGCGAATGTTATACGAGACGGCAGCCCGCGCCAGCCAGGTCCCCGCGCTGGACATCCAGGACCTCGACCTTGGCAGCACGCCGCGCCCGGATCCGCTCTAGGGCGGCGACACCGAATGTGTCCACTGGGGCTCGGGCACCGCACGGTAAATAAACGTCCCCGCCGTTTCACGAATGTCTCCGGTTCGCCGACCGTGGTCACGAACGCGGCCGCCCGGCGGTTCCTCACGTAAATATGCGACCGCATGTTTATACTTTTCGCATGGCGTTCGATGAGCCCGGAAGCCTGCGACGCGCTCGAGATGCTGGCGGCGGATTGAGCTTAGACGGCGGAGCTGTCCGGCGGGCACGGGAGGCCGCCGAGCTGACCCAATCCGAGGTGTCCTCCCGCACGCTTCGCCTCGACTGACGCCTCAACCAGCCACAGGTCTCCATGGTCGAACGCAATGAATGTCGCCTCAGCGAGGCCGCCGCGACTGCCCTCGCCGCGGTCCTGGGCGTCGGGCTCAGCGAGGTGCTTCCCGAGCCGGACGAGCAATGACGACCAAGTGCGCGATCTGGTGTCGGGTTTCCAAAACCGAGCAGGAGACGGCCAACCAGCTCGACGAACTGCGGCGGTGGGCGCAACGGAAAGGCTTCGAGATCACCCGCGAGTACGTGTTCGAGGTGAGCGCGAGCAACGGCAGCACGAAACACCGCGAGATGCTCGGCCAGGCGCTCACCGATGCACGGCTCGGTCGCTTCGAGGTGATGCTTGTCTGGGCCCTGGACCGGGTGAGCCGCGAAGGTGTCGAGGCCACGCTTGCCACCCTCCGCCGCTTCGCCGGCCACGGGACGGCGGTCTGGTCCCTCAGAGAGCCGTGGACTGAGACGGCCGACCCGAGAATGGCCGAACTGCTCGCGGCGCTGTACGCATGGATGGCCGCCGAGGAGTCCCGCCGCCGCTCGGAGCGGACCAGGGCCGGGCTCGAGCGCCGTAAGCGCGAAGGTTTGCCGGTCGGTCGGCAGCCCGGCGCAACGGATAAGAAGCCGCGTAGGCGCAGCGGCTACGTTGCTCGCTGGGAGCGGGAGCGAGCCACTACGGAGTGATTGCACGGTCCCGGCTCCGGTCAGGTTCGTCGGCTCGGGCGCGAGCAGGTCGTCATCATCGGCGCCAGCGATGTCGGCAAGAGCCTGCGCCACCCTCTGACCGTGTGGGAAACGGCGGTTCCGGAGTTGTTCGACACGCGGCTTCTCAACACCTTTTCAGGCAGTCACCGTCGGCCGGAAATCAGGATCGCGGCCCCGCCGGGCGGGTGTCTGAGAACCCTTCGATTTACAACACAGAGAGCCCGCCTGGAGATCAGTCCAGAGTCCGGTCCGGGAGCATGGCCGCGTCAGTGATCGCTCCCGCAGAGCCACAGTGTCCAGGATCGTGAAGTCCGAGCCGGACTTCAAGCCCGCGGCTACCTGGTTCGGCTGTAAGCGGCTCCGGGCAATGGCACTTGTCCGCCACATTGATCGCCTGCCGCCCGGGTCAATCCCGGGAGTTGCGCGGGTAAGCTGACTTGCCCTCCCATAGGATCACCTGGGCGGCTCGCCGCCCTACAGCGGCAGCCTCCAAAGTCAGGTGCCGCCCTGAGGGAAGGCCGGGGGAATCCTCGCTTCAAGGAGCAGGGGCGGCGGCCGAGCCGAGCCGGTCGAGGGCGGCCGCGAAGGCGGGGTTGGGTCGTGCGGCGGGCAGGACGGCGCGCACGTCGCGGAGTGCCTGCTGCACGGGGAAACCGAGGTGCCGCGCTGCGCAGAGGGCGACGATGGCAGGCGTGCGGCTGACCGCCTCGACGCAGTGAACCAGCACCGTCCGGCCCTCGGCGCGGAGTGCTGCGAAAGTGTCGGCGGCTTGGGCAAGCACCAGATCCAGGTTGGGGTTGCGCCCAGGGTCGGCGCTGTTGATCAGCCATACTTCGACGTGATCGGGGGGGCGCACACCCGGCGCTGGCACCTCGGCGCTGCCAAGCCGGCACAGCGACACGACGGCATCGACGCCGTCGGCTTCCGCACGGCATCGACGCCGCCGAGCAGAACCGAGCGGTCGTGTGGGTGGACGGCGAGCGTACTGGTATCTCCCTACGCGGAGTAATCGAACATGCGGCCGCGTGGCCATCCGTCTGGCCCGGACTGGCCGTTCTGAGCGCTGCGAAGCGCGAGGGCGATCAGATCCCGGCCGCGAATGCCCGGCCAGCCATGCAGGATGCGCCGCCACGCCAGCGGGACCGCAGAGGCGCCCCACCGGGCGCCGAGCAGGCCGCCGCCGATCGCCGCGACCGTCTCCGTATCGCCTCCGCCCCGGACTGCCGCCTCCAGAGCGTGCTGGAAGTGCTGGGCTGCGAAGGACCCGGCGTGCGGGTCGTGGCCCGGTACGGGGGTCCTGATGATGGCCGACCAGGCGGCCTGCATAGCCTGGACCACCCACCCGTTGCGGTCGAAATGCTCGGGGGGATAACGCTCGGCCTGATCCAGCCGGGCTGTCCACACCGCGGCCCGGCCGGCAGGCAGGGAGACTGCGGCGCGCCGGAGCCGGTCGAACGTGCCGTGCAGGACCGCGTGCCGAATGGCCCGGCACCAGAGGGCACAGGCCTCGCCAGCTTCGGGATCATGGTGGGTCAGGGCCGACACCGCGCGGGCGGCGCCGTCCAGCCCGCCGGGGTCGTGCAGGAAGGCGAGCGCGACCGGGGCGGTGCGCATGAGCGACCCGTTGCCGCCCGATCTGCCTGTGCGGGCATGGTGGGCTGAGGCGGCCTCAGCCAGCATCCCGGCGGAAGGCTGCGATCCGGCGCTGGCCAGGACGGAACGAGTTTGAACGCCGACGTCCGGGGCGGAGCGGGCCCAGTCAGCCCACCGCCTCGCGATCATGTCCAGGGCCGCTTCGTCGCGGAGGCTGCCGCCGTCCGCGGTGACCTCGGCGATGGCGACAGCCATCGAGGTGTCGTCGGTCCACTCCCCGGGAGCCCATCCGAAACCGCCGCCGCCGATCATCCCCACCGCACGGTCGCTTCCCAGCGGCGGACCGAACTCGTAGCCAGCGCCGAGGGCGTCCCCGCAGGCCATCCCAAGCAGCACCCCGGCGGCGCGATCTGTCTGCGCAGATGTCAACCGGGCGTTCACGGGCGCCTCGTTCCTCACGCGATCTCCAGCAGGGGGTGATGACGGTTGAGCACAGTCAGATGGGCCCACCGTTCGGCCAGGCTCACGCCGCTGACGGCTACGTGCTCAGTGGTGACGCTGAGCGCAGTGCCGGCACCTGCGTCGACGCCAGGCTGCGCCTCAGCGTGGATCCCGTCGAGCCAGCTAGCGAGCCGCCGGGCACGGCGGCTGGGTGTCGGCTCCGAAGGCGCCCCGGACGCGACAGCATCGAGCAGCAACCCGGTCAACGTCTCGTGCGCGTAGGAAGCCAGCGCGGATTTCGACGGGTACAGCTCCAGCGACACCGGCTGGCCCGCGACACCGGCAATGACACCACGCTGTCCCGGCAGGAGAGGAAGCTGACGCACACTTCATCAGGCCGCTCACGCCATCCCCGAAGTCCAGCAGGCCGGGATCAGCGAGGTGGGCGAGGCGGTCGAGATGATCCACGTAGGACTGTGTCGGCGATCCGCCGAGAGCGGCGTCGTATCGCCCGATCCGCTGCCAGACATCGTTTTGCATGCCGGGCGAGGCTGCATGCAGGGCGGCCCGAACGCTGGCCGACGCCCGGCGGGCCCGCCGCTTGAGCGGGGATGAGCCAGCCCACCGGCCGTGCTCCACACACGCCACCGCGACGGCCATTGACACTCCGGGGGACAAGATCACGTCATGAATCAGCGCCCGGTGCTGCCACCCGCCTTCCAGCAGCTCACCCTCAACAAGCAACGCCACCCGGTCGCCAACGTTGGTGACCACCAGTTCGCCGACCGAAGGGCCGTCGGCACGTTCGGCTACGTCCACGTGGGCCGCCCGTCCCGTGACCAACCCGGCGGGCGCCGCGGCGCCCGTCCAGACCGGGAACACCGTCAGTGGCCCAAACCCCGTACCACGCCCCACGTGCAGTTCAGGCATCTCCATCGCCATACTGGCACTATGCCCCTCACTCAAGTGAGCAAAGCTCCGCCAGCCCGGCCCTTGCCGGGGGCCGTTCAGGGTGTGGCCGGCACGGCGCGGATCTGTGCACGGCGCTATCTGGATGACATGTCCGCCGTGACCGACGCCTCTGTTGCCGGGTGTAGCAGCTGATCAGCACTTGCGATCGGCCGGGTTGCAATGCAGACCCGGAGAAGACAGCCACCTGGGCCATCATGCCAACCCTCCAGCATCTTCGGCCTCAGCGAACGCCCGATAGACCGAAGCGACAGAGGGCTCTTGCCGGCGCAGCCGATCTTGATGGTGAGTTCGCCGCGCTGTCGGGGACGGGAGTGCCGTTGGCGCGCAGGGCCTAGGCTCCATCACTCCGACCGCAGCTGACGTCGCCCTCGGCCAGGCCGCAGACGCCCACCTCGTCACGCCGCGCGGCGCCGAGCAAGCCAGCACCCGCCGGACCCACGGCCGAGTCCTCCGCTGGGTCATCACCGAGTTCGGCGGACTCGATTCCTGGGCATCGAGACGGAGCGGTTCGAGGTCAAGCAGCTGCTCACCCGCGAGGACATCGGCTTCCGGGAGCGCGCTCTCTGGCGGATGTTCTAAGCAGTAGCTCGGCCGACTTGGATGCCCGCCCTCGTGACCGTGATTGTGACCAATACCCCTCGGAACGAGCCGGACATGGTGAGACAGGTTAAGACCGCACCGTGTCGTCGGCCGAGGCCAGCATAGGTGTTGAGCGACAGGCCGAGATGGGCTGGGATAGCGCGCGGCCTACTCATAACCCGGAGGTCGCGGGTTCAAATCCCGCCCCCGCTACCAAGGCCAGAGGCCCTTTCTCGAACAGAGAAAGGGCCTCTTGCATGTAGTTTGTGCACGGATTTGTAAACGCGCCCTCGGTCACGTCGTCACGCTGGCGTACCCGTTGACCGTCGCAGCCTGGTCCCCCGCGCGCCTTACTCGTGATCTCGGTGGAGTCGAGCGAGCCGCCGATGATCAGCTCGGCGAGCGTATTCGCGACCTGACGGTCGGCCTCCAGGTCGGTCTGATCATCCCGCCCGCCACCGACCTGGGCAAGCCGAGCAGACCAGGCCCCTCGGGTCAAGGCGGCGCCGCGCCGCGACGCCGGGAAGGCATGCGGAAGATGCACCGACTCGCTCAATACGCCCATCGGCGCAATGTGCCGTCGCTTAGTACACTCGTGTCCATGAGCGAGCCCGTACATGACCTTCCGGTCAGCAGCCCAGCCGTCGAGCAGGCGGTCGAACTGGCTCGCCGTGGCGTCATCACTCATCTCACCATCCATGGCGAGCGCGTAGCCGCCATCGTCCCCGAATCAGTTCTCGACGCTCTGCGTGCTGCGGAGGACGCGGAAGACGCCGCCGAGGCGGATGCCGCGATGAACGAACCCGGTGACTCGATTCCCCTTGAGGAGCTTGAGGCCGAGTTCGGGCTGTAGGCTGACGCGCCGTGGCCGCCTACACCGTTGACGCACGCCCACGTGTCCGCAAGGCCCTACGCCAGCTCGACCCCAAGGCTCGTAACGATGTGCTGGCCAAAATGCGCGCCCTCGCCACCGATCCGCGGCCCGCAGGTTGCGAACCCCTCCAGGGTCATCCGCCCTGGCTGAGGATACGAGCAGGTGACTACCGCATCATCTACGCCATAGACGACCAGGCCCGCGTCGTCACCGTCGGGACGGTCGGCCACCGCCGCGACGTATACCAAAGACTGAGCCTGTAAAGGCGGGTGACGTTCAGTGCACCCTGCCGCGCCGCTTCCGGTCCTTGGTCGCTGGCGCTCCCTGCGGTCCGGGTCGGCTTGCCGCCGGGCCACTCGTGACGCTCGTCGTCCTCCTCGCTGCAACACGATCTCGCCCGGCTGATGCCTATCAACTTGGCCGCTTGCGGGACCGGAATCAGTAGCGGCAGACCGGCGAACGGGTCAGCGGCGGGCACCTCCCGCTCGGGGGTGCTCATGCCGCCCTGCCGGTTGCCGGAAGACCGGCCTCGGCGGCTCTCCGGCGGGCCTGTTCGAGTGCGGTCTGCCATTGGATGCGGTCGGCGACGACATGCAGGAGCCGCTGGCCATTGGGCATGTGGTCCGGATCGCCGGGTTTGACCGGCTCACGAGGGCGCACAACTGCTCGCATGCACGACCGCAGACACGTTGGCCTAGCAGCTGCGGTCGGTCAGCCGTCGTACATGCCAGTAGTTCCCATCGAGGGGCGCGGTGACAACCACCACCGACACCAACGAGCTTAGTAATCAGCGGTCACTCCTGGTCGGTGAATTGGCGGACGTTAGGGTAGGCCGCCGTTCTGGCAAGCCGCGACAACACGTCCACGCCAGCCACGGACCGTTCGCTCCCGAAGCGCTTCATTTCCTGGAAACCGAGAGCCGGAGTTCCCGGGGCCGCCTCATCCGCTGCCAGCTCGGCCACCCCGCCGTAGGCAACTACTTGACCGTTCGCCTTGGCCACGAACATCTGGCGCAAGTCATCGGTGATGTCGGATGCGAACTGCTCGCCGCGGTCACCGGGATCCACCCGAAGAACACGCGCGACGAGCTCGACGGCAGATGCGACGTCCCCCATCCTTAGCGACTCGATCCGTACTGCGCCCTCCGGCATCCCACCGGCCAGCTTCGACGGTCGCCGACGCGCCATCGTGTCCATCGCCTGGGCGATGACACCCTTCAGCCACACTGCCCAGTGTATGGACGAAATCGGTGGTCAACGGCATGGCGATCAACCAGGGAGCCAGGCCTGTGAGGATCGGCGTAGCAATCAGGGCGCGGTGGTGCTCGCGGAGGGGTGCCGCTCGGCTTGGTACAAGCCCCGGCATGAGCCGGGACCTCACCCTGTATGGTCCAGGAGCTGAACATTACTCGCAGCGCCCGGTCCGGTCCTGAGCCGCCCAGCCAGGCAACCGCCAGTCACTGGCTTGTTGACCTGCGGGTATCGCCAGTCTCTAATTGTCCTGTGAAGCCGGAGCCGGTCGACACGATCTCCGCTGAGCCGCGAACCATCTCCTCTCGGGTTGCCTGGGTGCTGGCGGTTGGGTTGCTGGCAGCGGCGCTGGCCGTGGCGATCGCGGTCGCCGTCCATTACCGCGCGGAGGTGGCAGCGCTGCAACGACATCCGCGCTCGGTGGCCGCCTCGCTTCCGCCCGGCACTGTCCCACTGGCGCTATCCAGCAGGACGGTTACGCTGCCCTCATACGGGGCGCTGAACGGTGCGGTGACAATCGTCTCCGCCAAGTTTTCCGGCGGGCTGGAACAGATCGTGCTATCCGCTCACATAAGCGGCGGTAGGCCGCACACTGGATACACTCTGACCGGGTTTGACTGTGCGGGCAGCACCGGCTACCAGTCCTGGGCCGCCGGTGTGACCGACGCTCACGGGTCCGGTAACTTGAGCGGTCACGCCTGGACGGTCGCCCTCACTGATGAATACTGGCTCTATCTCAGCCCGTCGTCAGGAATTGGCGGACCAGGCGTCCACATCAGCTTCACGACCGCCGGGAGGTTCTCTGCCTTTCCCGCGGGGGATCAGCCGTGCACGAACAGCTAGCGTTGACGCCGCTTCGGGTCGAGGTCGCCAGGTCTGACGGCCCCTAGCTGGTCACGGTGCCGGTGGAAGGTCTGGTGCTGGTGACGCGCGCTACCAGGCGATGTCGGTCAGCCCGTACCCGGAGGGCGGCTGCGTGACCGACACCGGCGGGAATGTGCTGACATGAACGGGCGTGCCGCCCGACCACCGCCAGATGGTGTCCCGCACCGTGAACCGGCCGCTGGCGCATGCCTGGGTTTCAAGGGCCCAGATCGCCGCACCCTGCGGTGTCGGTCACTCGCCCTGCACGAGAGGCGGTGATCCCTGGCCGTCCCACATGGTGACCAGCTTCGCCAGGTTACCGCCGGCGCAGCTCACCAGCGTGATCGCGCTGGTCCCGTTGGGGAGCAACTGGTCGGTGAGGTAAGTCAGCGTCCCGGTGCGCAGGTAGGAGGGGAACTTCGCGGCGCAGCCGCCGGGGCACGGTGCCTTACGCCCGTCGCGGATTGTCCGCGCGGTACGGGCGTTGAACACCATCACGTCCTCGCGAACGCCGCGTACTGGACCTCCACCGCCAGGTGGTTGTCATCGGAGGTCCAGGCGAGGTTCGTCACGCCGATCGGGTCGTATACCCGCTGGTTCGTGACCATGACGATCGTGTTGCGGTGCCCGGTGACCCGGTCCGGTGGTCGGGCCCTGGTCAACGGTGACCACATAGGCGGCCATGCGGGCATCGGGGCTCAGCGCGTAGTCGGTCGCTCCTGCCCGCGCGAGCCGGGCGGGGCCACCGGTGCGCGGCACACGCCACACGCCGGAAAGCGCGCCGGTCCGCAACGTCGCCGCGAAGTAGACCCAGCCGCCGTGGACGCCGAGCACCAGATCGGACGCCCCGGCCGGCGGCCCGGCCAACTGCCGCAACAACCTTCCCGTCGCGGACGAGAACAGCCCTACCGGCTAGGCCGTGCCGCCGTGGGTGGGCACGAGCGTGCTCGCGAACAACGGCGTGGCCGCCCGGGCCGCAGGTCTACTGTCAACGGCGGCCGAACCCGTACTCACGGCCCGCAGCGTGACCGCACCACATCCCGCGGTGACCGTCGCGGCGACAGCGAGGATCAGCGCCGCCAACCACTGTGGTGCCCGGCGGGCGGCGGCCTTCAGCACTGACATCTTCTCCTCCGTCAGGGGTCCCGCCTGGTGCGGAGCACTTAACCCATAGACGTCCGGCGGTCAGCGCGGGTTGCAGCCTGAAGGTCCCGGCGGCCCGGATGCAGGCCGCCTGGGCATCGGCGCGCCCTGTTCCCGATTCAGGCGAGGCCAACAGTGACGGGATGAACTGACAGCCGATCATGCGCGATCACGCATGTTGGAAGGTCATTTACCCGCAGCCTGTGGAATTCCGATTTGTGCACAGATTTGTGCACGAGATATGGCGGGGCGGGCTGAGGCGGGGGAGACGCAGAAGGCCCGAAACGACCTCTCGCAGTAGTCTGCCGAGGTCAACACGGTGACGGGAGACTGCGCGAGACTGCAGAGACAAGCGTCGTACGGCTCATAACCCAGAGGTCGCGGGTTCAAATCCCGCCCCCGCTACCAAGGCCAGAGGCCCTTTCCGAACATGGAGAGGGCCTCTGGCATGTAGTTTGTGCACGGGCGCCTTCTCATGCTGCGCCTTTGCTCGTGTCGCCTGTCTCGTCGGCGATCTCTATGGAGGCGAGCGAGCCGCCGATGATCAGCTCCGCGAGCGTGTTCGCCACCTGGCGATCGGCCTCCAGGTCGGTCTGGACGTACTGCTTCATGGTGAATGCCACGTCTGCATGCCCGATGCGCGCCTTCCAGTCGATCTTCGCATCGCGGCCTGCGGTCGCGTAGCTGTGCCTCACGTCGTGAAGGTCGATCTCCGGCAGGCCAGCCGCCGCGGCCAGTCTCTTGAACCGGCGGGTGATCGGGTCAGGGTGCGGAGGCCTGCTGTCCTCCCAGGAGGAGAGCACGACGTCATCGTGGTAGTCCGGCCCGAACTCTCGCCGCACCTGGTCGAGCTTCTCGACGTGCATCTTTAGGACGGCCAGCGTGAACGGATCGAGTGCCAGGACATGCTGAGCATTTTCGGTCTTGCCGCCCGACTCGATCACCTTGCCGTCGACGACGACCCTCGTGGTCTCAGTTGCGAGCGTTCCGGCTTCCAGGTCAAGGCGGCGCCGCTGGCCCGTCGCCGGGCTCAGGCTTCGGGAGCCCCGCCCGGGATTAGCTCGCCGGGCTCTCGTCTTGCGGCGCGAAATCACCGTGCCGGTGCACAATTCTCCATCCGTCGGGCTCGCGGCGATATATGTGCGTCACCCTGATCAGCATCGGTGCCAGCGGTCCCCCATCAAGCCGAACCCGGCCCTGCTCGTAGCCGACCGTGTGTGCGACATCGGTGCCTACGTGGACGACGTCAAGATCGAAGCTCATCTGGCCGTCGGCGAACCTGGTCCCGACCCAGCGCAGCGTACGGCTGATGTCATCCCAACCCGTCTTGCACGGTCCCCAGGCACCGAACAGGCTGATCGGGTCCCTCCGAGACCACATATCCATGTACGGCCCAGCGTCGCCCGAGAACATCGCGTCGTTGGCCCGCCGCTGCTACTCCAGCGTCCGAGTGAAGTCTTCTGACTCGCTCATCGAAGCGCCCTCCGATCAGGTCAGTCGCTCGCCCTTCCCTCCTGCAAATTACTCATACCCGGGCGCGCGCGAAGTGGTGCTTCCCTCCTCGCTGCTAGATGATCTCGGTCGAGTCCTCCGAGTCAAGGCCAAGCCGCTGCGTCCAGGTCGAGCAAGTCGCGACGGGCTCCCGCCAGCTAGCAGCGCCGCATCCCAGACATGGCTTCGAGTACCCAAAGCGCGAAGATACGGTCTGACTGAGCGCATTGCAGGAAGGTCTGAAGTTGAGCGACTGTCCAGACCTTGCGGCCCTTGCGGACGACGCGAGGCGGATGCGCGTCCTTGACAACGTTCCGCTTCGCCCATCCCCAGGCCACGAAGTCTTCCCAGGCAACGTGCGGCATGCGGTGAGTGTTGACAACCGTCTTGGGTTCCAGGCCCGGCGGTAGGGACTACTGAGTACCTTTTCTCAGCCCGGCCCTTTCGCTTCGCTTTGGCCTCGATCGGCTTGCCCAGCAGTGGATCGTTCGCCTGATGCGTGCGGTAGCAGCGCACGCTGTCGTAACGGTAAGGGCGGCAGGGTAGAGCCCGTCCGGTCGGTCCAACGCCCTGAGTGTGTGTCATCCTCACTACAGGCCCGATGGCGGTTACGACCAGAACTCATCCGTGGCATAGAGGTCAGCTGGATAGAACCAGACCTCGGTCTCCTTGCCGTCATGGATATGGGCGATCTGGACGGTGTTGTCCTCAAGATGCTTGCCCGCCCGCTCGGCGCGGGCCGTAAAGAGCGCCACGGCGTGCTCATCATTGGCGACGACGTCGTGCAGCTCGAGGCGAATCGTGCCGTCCGAGGCCTCGAAGCTCCGGCCAAGCCACCCGATCACCTCAGCCACGCCTTCGAAATCGCCGCCGAAAGGGCTCCTGCCGGGGAAGTGCCAGCGGATGTCCTCGGCGAAGAACTGGCTCTGCAGTGCGTCGAGGTCGCCTCGCCCGAAAGCCGCGAAGCCTTCCCGCACCAAATCCTCGTTCGGATGTGTCACCTGATACCTCCTTGGATCAAAGTGATCCCACAATCGTCTTGCGCCCCCTACCTGGCCGTCAAGGTCCACCGCAAACCAGACCGGGCGCACAGGCGTGCCAGAACCGCGCAGCAATCATGTAAACGACGGTCAGCCCACGGGCGGTGCCAGACTCGTGCCCGATGACTGCCCGATCGGGCAGTCATCTGGGGTCAAAAGCGGTAACTCACCGACCAGCCCGTCCGACCTCTGGGCTGCGCATCAACTGGTCAGGGGGGTTGCCCCGCAGCCTTCCAAGCTGGGGCTGGGTGTGCACGGATTTGTGCACGGGACGCCCTGGGATCGAGCGGAACGTGCGAGCGGTACGTGTCAAGTCAAATGAGACACAGGGTTCTGCTGTTTCCTAAGCTGTCTCCCTGGGCGGATGCTGCGTAATGTCGCTGTTAGTGACCGGCTTGTTGAT
>Ga0137390_10000899_pt1 | contig 21389 bp, 10 predicted proteins | sample 15con2h24AmetaG_FD_104937 | JGI IMG/M metagenome (GOLD analysis project Ga0137390, IMG submission 104937) | Vadose zone soil microbial communities from Angelo Coast Range Reserve, California, USA - 15con2h2.4A metaG | ecosystem: Environmental > Terrestrial > Soil > Vadose zone > Saprolite... | reverse complement strand
GTCAGCTTCTCGAGGAATTTCGCATCCCGCGACAGCTTAAATGTGCGGCTCAGGTGCGGCTTGATATTGTGCAGCTGCCATAAACGGTTCACCGTGTTCTTGCTGACCCCTTGCACCTGTGCCATGAGCCGGCAACTCCAATGGGTCATGCCCTTGGGCTTGCTCTGCAAGGTCGCCTTAACGATGCGGTCGCGCTGGCTTTGATCATAGTGCGCTTTGCGCCCCCGACCGGGAGCGATCTCCCAGACCTCCCCGATGCCCTGCTGGTGCACCCGCTTGCGCCACAGCAGAAATCAATGGCGACTAACATGGCGAGCACTGCAAGCCATCCCCAAAATACAAACTTGTTCTTCCGATTTCGCCAAGCAAACCTTCCCACAGCGGCGAGGAAGACAACCTCAAGGAAAACGGCAACCATAGAGAACGTATCAAACGGCATGGCTTATTTCCCTATTCTCGCCGTCCGGTCTTTGCAAAAGGGGTCGGATACCTCCCTGCCTATTTGTTGCAACATTAGCGGCTTGACACGCAATATTGCATGCAATATCCTATTGTGGAATGAAGGCATACGTCTTGGACACGGATGTACTCGTGGCAGCCTTCCGTAGCGACATTGGGGCATCTCGCCAGGTGCTGGAGGCGGCGCGAGCCCGCCGGTTCGACTTGCTCTTGTCCGTACCCTTGATGCTGGAATACGAATCAGTTCTGACCCGTCCTGAACATCTTGCGGCATCCGGAGCGAGCAGAGAAGATGTATCTGCAGTGCTGGATGAACTGGCTTCTGTCGGGAAGAAAGTCGAGTTAATGATTCGCACGCGGCCGATGCTACCAGACCCGAATGACGAGATGGTGTTAGAAACAGCCATCAATGGTCGCGCCGATGCGATCGTGACTTTCAACGATCGGGACTTTAGGCCTGTGGCGGCGCGTTTTCGCTGTTCGGTGGTGCGGCCGGGGGAAGTGATTCGGGGATTAGCAGAGGAAACCGAGTGATGGCCAGAAAAGGAGTGAATTCATGAGACGAAGCAATTTTGCTTTGCGGGTACCGCCTACCCTATTGGCTGAAGCGCGCAAGGCCGCCGAATCGGAAGGAGTAGCTCTCAACCAGCTGATCACCCTCGCACTTGCAGAGAAGGTTTCCGCTATGCGCACGGAAGAATACTTTGAGGAACGCGCGCGACGTGCCGATCCGGCAAAGGTCAGCCGGATTCTAGCTCGCATGGGCAAGGGAAATCCTCCTATCGAGGGTGATGAACTCCCGTTGGAATTCGCAGCTAGGAAGGTGAAGAAAAAGAAGTGAAGAGAGACATCGCTATCCCCAGGTAGATCGAGATTCGCCCGCCTGTTTCCACAAGCCAAAGAGTTTAGTCTTGTTACCATGATCTTCGGTGCCTTCTGCCGTCCTCTTCAGCAAGGTTGTGTGCAATCTCGCGCAATCGCTGTCCAGATTTTGGGTGCAAGATTGGTGCAGCTAATTTTAAAAAGCAGGGCTGTTAACCGAAGGGCTCCAGGTTCGAGTGCTGCCTGGACATTCCGACGATGAGAAGCCACATGGCGCGAACGACGGCGTCGTCCCCAAAGACGTTTTCGGTCCAACGTCAGTCCAATTCGAGAGGGTGGTTGCACCGCGTGTTTCCGTGTAAGCGACACCAGATGCGGCACTTATGTGATTTGTCCTGCTTACTTGCAAAGCAGGTGCTCTCCCAGCTGAGCTACACGCCCACGATAACCATATGATTCTAATAGATTTTCGTGAGAGTGACCACCTGCTCTCTTAGCAGATGCACGGACGCGGAGATTGATCTCGAAATGAAAGCTCGTGCACTCGAAAAGTGTGACATCCCTGGCGGCGCGAGTGCGGCCGTAGCGCCCACTGAATCGCTAATGGCTTTCTTGCGGGCGGTCATAACCGGGGATAGAATGCCTGCAAGTGCGCAAACGAGGTAGGACGCTGGTTCCCCACAACTGAGATGGTCTGCATGATGAATTTTTCGCGCAAAGTCCTCGACGTAACTAATCCACTGAAAAAGCAATTTCTTGTGGCCCTCATCGCTGTAGTTGGGGTGCTGCTGGGCATTTTTAGTAGGGTGGTCTGCGCGCAAAGTGCTTCCTTACCCCAGGGAGAGGCGAACATTGTGGAGGGCACGGTCCGTAGCTCGGCTGGCAAGCTGCTTAAGGGGGCATCTGTTCTGCTGGAGGAAAAGGAGCGGTCGAACTCTCTTGAGACGAAGACCAAGGCAGATGGGAGTTTTGTTTTTTCGGGAGTGAACCCAGGAGTATATACGCTGAGGGCGAAAATATCGGGATGGTGCGAGGGCGTCTCGAATCCCTTGGTTCTAAGCGCGGGAGATAAGAAGCGCGCAGACCTGGTCTTAGAATCTTTGACGGCGGATCATCCTGGCTGTTCAGGCACACCCTTTTCTTCGGGCTCTGCGGTGGGAGCGATGGAATTTGAAGACAAGCCGACCTTCACGGTTGCAGGAGTCACGGATTGGAATAATACGGGGGTGCATGGGTCGGACTTAAACGTAAGAACAAGTGAAGCACTGGCAAAGGAAACGCTGGCGCTCAAAAACGGAGGGTTGGTTGAAAAATCGACGGGGGATACCAAAGCTGGGGCGCCGTCACTGAACTCCGGCGAATCTCAGGAAAGATTGCTTGCAGCTCGTGAGCAAGCGCGAACGATGCTGGCGAAGGCGGATACTGCCGACGGGCATCGGTTGATGGGCGAACTCAACGAACGATTGGGTGATCCACTGGAAGCGGTACGGGAATATGAACGGGCGGCGCTGATGGACCCTAGCGAGCAGAACTACTTCGAGTGGGGCACCGAGTTGTTGCTTCACCGAGCGGATGGACCGGCGGTAGAAGTTTTCACGAAGGGATCTCACGCGCATCCGGACTCCGCGAGAATGCTGGCGGGGCTTGGCGCGGCGCTGTACGCCGAGGACAAAAGGGAGGAGGCAGCGGGGAGGCTCTGCGAAGCTTCGGATTTGAAACCGGCGGATCCTGCGCCTTACGTTTTTCTGGGAAAAATGGAGAAGGCGGCGACCGGAGTGCTGGCGTGTGTGGAACAAAAGCTAGCACGATTTGCGCAGGAGCGGCCTGGGAATGCTCTCGCAAATTATTATTACGGAGTGACGCTGTGGAAGCGCGGCCGGGGATCGGAGAAAAATGCGGCAGGCTTGCAGCAGGCTGAAGCATTGCTCGAAAAAGCGGTGAACATTGATCCCAAACTTGACGAGGCATATTTACAGCTTGGGATTTTGCATTCCGAGCGGGGTGATTTCGAGCAGGCCATTCGCGATTACAAGAAGGCGATCGAAGTAAACCCACAGCTCGGCGAAGCCCACTACCGTCTGGGTTCCGCCTACAGACGGATTGGCGAAGAATCGAAAGCGGAGCAGGAATTTCGGGCGTACGAGAAGATTAAGAAAGCGGAAACCGCTGCAATCGAGAGCCGAAGGCGGGAACTTCGACAATACCTGATTATTTTAAAGGACCAGCCGGCAGCCCCTTGACCACGTTGAAAATCGGAATAGTCTATTTAGTCTTGGGGTTGACGGGTGCTACGATCCCGCTGCCTTCGCGAATGGTCAATATCTGATTCACCTTCACCTGCTTGAACTGCTCGACTTTCTGCGTAGTCGGCCATTTGACTTCGATGAGATCCACCGTTTGAGCTTTTCCCAAGCCGAAGTGCAGGCGCAGATCGCTCTGCGACATAACGCTTGAGCCGCTGTGGACTTCGTCCATCTGGGCATGCTTGCCCGTGACAACCCGCACGCGCACGCCGATAGCGGTGCGATTGCACTTTGTGCCGATCAGCTTGATCTTGATCCAATTCTGCTGGTTGCCGCCGTCATTGCGAAGCAGTGAAGGCGGGTCGTTCATGTTCAGAACCAAAGCGTCGATGTCGCCATCGTTGTCATAGTCCCCGAAGGCCGCGCCGCGGCTGGAGAAGCGCTCGCTGATACCAGGTCCCATTTCTGATGAGACATCCTTGAAGCGGCCTTCACCCAAGTTCTTGTAGACCAAGCGTGGATTTTTGTAGGTCTGCCCAAGCTCATGGCCCTCGATTTCGGGATAGACGTGTCCATTGATCTGCAGGATGTCCGGCCAGCCGTCATTATCGTAATCAATGAAGCCGCAACCCCAAGCAACGTACTGGTTGCTGATGCCGATTCCCGAGGAGAATGTAACGTCACTGAAGGTTCCGTCGCCGTTGTTGTGATAGAGGTTGCAAGTGTCGTCGGCGAAGTTGGTCTTGAAAATATCAAGCCATCCATCGCAGTCATAGTCGGCGACGGCAACGCCCATTCCGGCTTGTTCGTGGCCATTCTCGCTGTAGGCGCAGCCGGCGATCACCGCGACATCGGTGAAAGTGCCGTCGTGGTTGTTGTGGAAGAGGATGCTGGGTTCGGAATCCACGGCGACATAAATATCGGGCCAGCCGTCATTATCAAAATCATAGGAGACGGCAGTGATGCAATACCGAGGGCCAGGCTTGAGGATTCCGGACTTCGCGGAGACATCGGTAAAGGTGCCGTCGCCGTTGTTGTGGAAGAGAACGTTGGTGTCGCCGGTTAAACCGCGCGGGCCGCACATTACGGGAACGCCTTTCCACTGACACTGAGGCGGGTCAGTCTTGGAGGGAGTTTTTTCTGGATCGAGCTTGATGTAATTGCAGACAAAGAGATCGAGACGGCCGTCGCGGTCGTAGTCGAGCCACGTACATCCGGCTCCCCAGCGGATTTGTTCGTCGTAGACACCGGCTTTGCGCGTGACATCAGTGAAGGTGCCGTCGCCATTGTTGTGAAAAAGGATGTTGTGTCCCCAGAAGCAGCAGAAGAGATCGTCCCAGCCATCGTTGTCGTAATCGCCGACGCAGACGCCCGTCTGCCAGCCGGTGCGGGCGAGGCCGGACTTTTCTGTGACGTCGGTGAAGGTTCCGTCGCGATTGTTCTTGTAAAGATGCGAGGTGGGAGTTTTGCCGGGTGGCCAGTCGGTATTGAAGCGGGTTCCGTTGGTGAGATAGATGTCGAGCCAGTCGTCATTGTCGTAATCGAAAAAAGCCAGTCCGCTGCCCTTCGCTTCGATGATGTATTTTTTGTGATCGGCGCCGCCCCAGACATTGGGAACGGTTAGGCCGGCCTCGCGAGCTACTTCGACGAACTGGACCGGCGAGGCTGCCGATGAATTTGAAGCGGATGGAATTGGAAGAGTTGCCGCTTCGAGGCTCATCGTGCCACGCCATTTCCAGAGCGGAGTTGCGAGCGCGTCTAATAGTGAACTGCCAAAAACGATTAAGGACGAGCCTAGAAATCGGCGGCGCAAAAGATTCATAGTCAGTGATCACCGGGGGCGCAAGTTGCCGCTGCAATTTGGCGAACGAACCAATTCGCCTGCGGAGCGTCTTCGGATGTCTCTTTTCATTTATCTGGCACCTTGGGAAAATTGCGAGGCACGATTCCCGCGCCCTCCTTGACGGCGATGATCTTGTCGATGGGCACAGTCGTCAGCTTATCTATCTGCCCGCTCGGCCAAGTGATTTCCAGAGATTCGATCTTCACGCGCTTGCCCAAGCCAAAATGAATTCGCGGATCGCTAGCCGACATGTAGCTCATGCCGCCTTTGGACTGTTCGACGTGGGTGATGCCTTCGGAGGTGAGCTTCAGAGAAGAGCCAATTCCATCGCGATTGGATTTTGTACCAATGAGCAGAATTTCCAGCCAATGATTGGCGTTGCCGCCATCGTTGCGAAGAAGCTCCGGATAGTCACCGCGATTATTGATGGCGATGTCGATGTCCCCGTCGTTGTCGAAATCAGCCGTAGCCAGGCCCCGGCCAGCGATGAGGCGGATGAAGTCTGGGCCTAAAGAATCCGAAACTTTTTCAAACTGGCCCTTTCCCAAATTCCGGAACATCAGCAGCGGTTCCTTGTAAGACACTTCGCTGTGGTACAGATCCACGTTGTCCAGCATGGCGCCGTTCAACTGCAGAATATCGGGCCAGCCGTCGTTGTCGTAATCCAGAAACTTCGTGGACACGCCGCTCAACAGGATGGCTTTGTTGCCGATGCCGGAGCGATAGGTGCAGTCGTCGAACGTTCCATCACGGTTGTTGTGGTAGAGACGATTCAATTCAAAATCGAGGTGCGTGACATAGACATCCTGCCAACCATCACCGTCCACGTCCGCGGCGTCAATGCCCATGCCCGCTTCGTAGCGGCCGTCTTCGCTCGCCGCCAAACCGGAGACGAAGGAAACATCCTGAAATGTTCCGTCGTGCTTATTGAGGAAAAGAAAATTCGGCCAAGTATCATTGGCGATGGCGATGTCGGGCCAGCCGTCATTGTTAAAATCGGCGAGAACGACGCCCATGCCCTTGGATTCGGGCTTGCCAACACCGGACACATCGCTGACGTCGGTAAACGTACCGTCGTGATTATTGTGATAAAGCTTGGTCTTCTGCCCTTTGTAGTTGCCGGGATTACAGTAAGAGCGGTAACCCGGGCGGCGCTCGCCACACCACAGATTTGTCTTAGGCGTCCATTCGATGTAATTCGTTACCACCAGGTCGAGCCAGCCATCCTTATCGTAATCGAACCATCCGGCGCTGGTTGACCACTGGCCTTCGTCGGCGACACCGGCTTTGGCAGTGACGTCGGTAAATGTTCCGTCGCCGTTGTTGTGATAAAGGATTGCGCGGCCGTAGCCGGTGACGTACAGATCGGGATAGCCGTCATTGTCGTAGTCGCCGACGGCGACTCCCTGACCGTAGTGGCCCTCACCGCCGACGCCGGCTTTTTCCGTCGCGTCGGTAAACGTTCCGTCACCATCGTTGTGGTAAAGCGCGGAGCGCAGAGGATGCGGCGGTTTGTAAATGTCGGTGGCGGCCGATTGTACAAAGTATAGATCCATGAGGCCGTCCTGATCATAGTCAATCCAGCCGACGCCGGTGCCCATCGTTTCGAGGTAATACTTTTCTTCGGTTTGCGTGGATTCCTGGCGAAACTTGATTCCGGCTGCTTGTCGAACATCGGTATACCGAATCGTGATCCGCGCGTCCTGCGTTTTAGGAGCCTGCCCAGCGGAACTTCTTAGTTGGATAGCGGCAACACTCATAGCACTGAGTGCAAGGATTGCGCTCCAGTTGTTTGTAAGCCTGAATGCCCTGCTGCTCGTTGTGTTTTTCCCCATTCCCTGTCTGCTCACAGTGTCCGGTCAGCGAGCGACAACGCCAGTTGAAGCAGCTGCTGCCTGGCAGCCATGGGCATGGGTTCGCGGAGCGAAGATGACGTCACCGGGGCTTTGGCCAGCGCTTCTTCAATACGATTCACATCCAAACCACCGGCTGCGTTGCTGCCCTTGAAACGATTCAGCACTTCCCGGGCTTTGGTGATTTCTCCCGTTTGATAATAAAAAACGCCCAGCGTGGAATAGCTCCCGGGCCATTCGGGCAAAAGGTCCACGGCGCGCTCCAGGTTTTCCGCGGCTTGCGGAGTCTTCCCTTCCAACACCGAGACAATTCCCAAGCCCCATAGGATTTTTCCGGAGCTGGGAATTCGCGCTAGACCTTTCCGCAACGTCTTTTCGGCGCCGCTGACATTATTTTCGCGGAGTTCGACGAGAGTCAGCGACAGGTAATACTGGTCGTTGTCAGGATTGCGGCGGATGGCCTCTTGGAAAATTGCTTTGGCGCGGGCCGTGTCGCCGAGACGCGCATGGATGTCACCGAGCAGCGCCAGGTAAGCATCGTCCTGCTGGCCCGCCGTCGAAACTCCCTGAGAAGCTTCGAGCGCCTGCGGGTAGAGGCCTTTGCGAAAGTAGGCATCCGTCAAATCAAATTTCACGTCGTCGGAATCCGGGTTGGCGCGCAAGGCCGATTGGAAATGCTGAATGGCGTCGTCGTACAAACGGTAGCGGGCCAGCAGTACGCCCACTCCGGTCTGTGTACGGTAGTCGCCTGAGCTGATCTGATCAAGCTGCGCAATTGTTCTTCGAGCACCTTCGAGTTTTCCCAGTTTCAGATAAGTTTCGGCCAGCAGGTAGAGGTCTTGCGGCTGGTCCGGATGTCTCTGAATCTGCTCGGTCAGCTCGGTCAAATCCAGTTGAGTCCGCGCCTGAGGCGAAAGGCTGGAGCGGTTATCGAGGTAGTCGAAAAGATGTTGGTACGGGTACGGCCCCGGCGAAGCGTCTTTCGAGAGCGTCTGAAAAACATTTAAATCCCTCTGCGCGGCCGCAAGCTGATGGAGGCTCCTCTCGACCATTGCCAGCTTGTAATATCCCGAAACGGCGTTGCGGCTGACTTTCACATATCGTCGAAGCAGCTCCGCGGCCTCTTCCAATCTCTTTTTGGCAATTCGCAGATTCGCCAATTCCAAGAGCGCTTCGGAAAAATTGGGGTTGGAGCGGAGCGCTTGTTGAAACAACTCCTCGGCCCGCGTGTGATTTCCCTGGCGCTCCTCGATGTAGCCTATGTTGAACAGACAGAAGGCGTTGCGCGGATCCTTCTTGAGTCCCTCTTGAAAATACTTCCGGGCTTCATCGAAGCGCCCTAGATGCCGATAAGAGAGTCCCATGAATGTGTAGGATCGCGGCGACGGATCCAGTTGAATCAGTGTCTTAAACTCTTCGATGGCCTTTTCCGCCTTGCCGGACATGAAATAGCTCTCGCCCAACGCGGCGTGGAGATCGACGCGCTGCGGCGCGATTTTCAGACCGGATTCCAGGAGCGGGATCGCATCTTCAAAATAATTCTGCGACATGCTGACCCGCGCCAGGAGAAAGATGATGTCCGTATTCAGGGGAGCCAGCTTGTGCGCACGAACCAGCAGATCCAGAGCATCGACTGCTCTCGTCTGATCCGCGTAGACTTGCGCTAGCAGATAAAGCGTCTCGGGTGAATCGAGTTTCAATTTCAGCGCCCGATTCAGTGCCCGCTCGGCTTTCGTGTATTCGCCACCCCGAAGATAAGTCTGTCCAAGACTGAAGAGAATCTCGAACGTTTCCGGCTGCAGCGCAATGGCCTTTTCCAGTTCGAGTTGGGCTGCCGGGTATTGTTTTTCAGAAGCCAGTAACACGCCAAGAGTGAAATGCAGTTGGACGTCGTCCTTATTCTGAGCGGACAGCTCGGTTGCAGCTTTCAGACCTTCGGCAGTTCTGCGAGCCTGGAGAAGCGCGCGAATGAGGTTGAAGAGAGTTTGGACGTTCGCGGGGCGCACGCGCTGAAAGTGGACAATGGCTTCGGTAGGCTGGCCCTTCGCCATCAGGACCAGGCCCAAGTTGTAGTTGCCATCACGATTCGCGGGATCCAGACCCAAGAGTGTCCGGAACTCTTTCTCGGCTAGATCTGGCTTTTCCTCGGCGACATAGACGTTCCCGAGGTTGTTGCGAGTTCTCGTGGAGTTGGGGTCAAGCTTCAGCGCATGCTGAAACGCTTCCAAGGCGTTGGCGTAATCTTTTTGGTCGCTGTAGATAATTCCCAACAAATTGTACGCCTCCACGCTGGAGGAATTTCGCTGGAGCTCTTCCTGAATTTTTTCTTTGGCTTGTTCTATCAGACCTTGGCGGAGCAGTTCTTCCACTTCCGGAAAATGTGATTGGATTTTCGCAGTTTGCGTGGCATTTTTCCTGCTTGGGACAGATTGCTGCGCTTCGGATACTCCTGGAAACAAGAAAATTAGGGACAGCACGAGGATTCCCTTAAATCTGGGACTTCTACCCGTAAACCTCGATGAAGGCCGCATTGAGACACTGAACTTCATCCTTCAGTATGCCTCCCTAAGTGCTCTGATCACAGTTGCCGCAAGGTCACTGTAGCATCTCCAGTTCTTTCTGAGCCACCTTGTGCTGCGGTTGTTGTTGCAGCAGCGCGAGCAATACCTCTTTGGCCTTTTGTTTTTCCTCCAGAATCACATAAAGGCGGGCCAGATTAAGATAGGCCTGGTCAAAGTTTGGAGCGACGCGAATGCAGGTCTTGAATCGCTCTTCTGCGTCGGAATTTCGCCGTTCACGGACAAAAAGGACGCCCAGGTTGTTCAGCGCGTCGGGATAATCCGGCCGCAAGGTCACTGCGTTTTCCAAGTACCGAGCAGCTTTTTCGAGCTGGTTTTGCAGCGCGTAGAGCATTCCGAGGCTGTAGTTGATCTCCGGATCATCCGGTGTAATTTCCATCGCGCGACTCAAGAGTTTTTCCGCCTCGTCGAAGTCACCCTGCCGCCGATACACGTTCCCAAGATTCGTAAGCGCGATGGCATAGCTTGGCCTCAAGCTCAATGAATGTTTGAAGTTGCGGATAGCTTCGTCCGCCTGGCTTTCCTGCGCGGCCACCATTCCCAGATTGTTCCACGCCTCCGGATAATCCGGACGCAGCTTGACCGTCTGATCGAGATATTGCCGCGCGTCGCGCAAATCGTTTTTCCGGAGATAGAGCGTTCCCAGATTGTAATAGGCCTCGGGATCTTCCGGCTTGGCCGCGATGACCTGTTTAAATGACGCCGCTGCCTGCTCCAAATATCCGCGCTGGAACATCGCCACCCCGTAAGTGAAGTCGTTGCGCTGAAACGCACGCTGGTAGAGCACTCCATTGAAAGGAAGCGCCCTCTGAATACGCTCGGCTTGCGTGCGCGGGCACGATCTCAAATCTTCCAGCAGCCCCTCGGGATGCGCCCGTCCCTGGTAAACCTTAACAATCATCCCGTCCTTGTCGAGTAGGAGAGAAGTCGGAATAGGCAGATCCCGGCGACGGTCGAACAGGTAACGGTAAATGATGTTGTAGATGCCACCGACCTCTTGGGTTGCGGACACGTTGGGGAAACTTAGCGCTTCTTTAACAGCGAATGTTCGCGCCATTTGTGCATCGCCAGGATCATCGACGTTAATGCCAAGAATGCGAAGGCCGCCGGCAGCGAAAGTTGGCTGATATTTCTGCAAGAGTCGCAATTGTTCGTGGCAGGGCGGAAAAACTGTTGCCCAAAAATGGAGAAGTAGCGGGGCGCCTCGGAACGACCGCAGTTCCTGCGTCTTGCCCGCAAGGTCGGGCAAGGAAAACTCCGGCGCGCTCAGGGGCTCGATGAGCCATGTCTCCGCTGACGAAGGAAGAAGTTCCGGCTTCCGCGATTCGCCAGATCGCGCGAAAGAAGGAGGCGAAACCGCAAAGGGATTGGCTACAAGTTTGTCGGAACCCTCCTGAATTTCAATTCGATGGTTAACAGGCAAATGCTCGAATGCCTGAGTTAACCCGCTGGGCCAACGAATCGAGGCACGTACAGTTCCTTGGACCTTTCCAACGCCAAAGAAAAGGTCCTTGCTGTGCTGCGATAGAAACCCGGAACCGGCCTGTAGATACTTGGTCTGACGATGTCCTTCGGCTTCGACTGTTACTACCGCACCGATCGCATCGCGATTACTCTTCTGCCCGCGTAACCGGATCGCGACCGACTGGCCCATATCCTTCATCGTGTTGCGCAAAATTCGCAGTTGTGGTGCGTTCCGATTTTTCAGAATAACTTCCAATCTTCCGTCGTGGTCCAGGTCGGCGAGCGCGAACGCCCGGCTGTCCTCAAGAAAATCCAAGCCCACTGCTCCTGAGACTTCCGAAAATGTGCCGTCCCGATTATTCGCGTAAAAAACATTCCTCTCCCGCCCGCTCCAGGAGTTGTCCGACCGGATCAGCTCATTGATGGCGTTCCAACCCTGTTCGTAGCGCAACGACGGCGTTTGGTTCTGGGGCGACTTGGCCACCAACTGCCGCCAGAAGAAACTCGAAAGGTCGCTCTTATCGCCTGCGGAATTCTCTGGGCTCGAAATATAGCCATTCGCAATGTAAAGGTCCGAATAGCCATCGTGATCGAAGTCCCATACGTCCGAGCACCAGGCCCAGCGGCCCATGTCAACTCCGGCTTCGTTCCCAATGTTCTTGAACTTCCCATTACCCTGATTGCGATACAGCGAATTGCCGTGCGCGTGCTGACGGTAAAGCGCCCGTATGTTCTCCGGATCATTTTCGTGAAACCGCGCTTGTTCGGAAACTCTAATGCCAGCCCCAGACCACATCGCAGCACTGTAGATATCCGGTTTCCCGTCGTTGTCGAAATCGAACCAGGTAGCGCTCATCCCCGCTCCGACGTCTTCGACGTCTGCTTCTGCAGAGACGGCGGTGAATTCTCCTCCGCCATTATTGCGGTACAGATTGTTTCGTCCGAAGTCGTTGGCCACGTAGAGGTCCGGAAGACCATCACTGTTGTAGTCGCCCCAGGCGCACGCCAAGCTGTACCGGTCGTTGTCCACATTCAGCCCCGCCGTCTCAGTCCGGTCCAGAAACGTTGCATTGCCTTCGTTGTGGAGCAGAAAGTTCGGCGGGCCATTGCGCGCGTCAAAATAAGGAGCGGGATAGTGATACTGGTCCAGGCCCACGTAATAGCTGTACAAGCAGAAATAAATGTCCAGCTGTCCGTCGCCATCGTAGTCAGCGATGGCGGCATGTGTGAACGTCCCCTGCGGAGGCCTCACGAACTGGAAGGCATCGCGCTTGAGTGAGTATTTTCCGTTCCCTTGGTTCAAGAAGAGTAGCGGCCCGCTCCCGCAAACTACCAGCAGGTCCTGTCGTCCCTTATTCTCGAAATCAGCAAACAGCGCACAAGCCGTACTGTCCAATACATCGACTCCGGCTTTTTCAGTCACATCGTCGAACGTGCCATCGCCGCGATTGTGATAGAGCCGGTTGGGAAGTCCCGCATGCTGGCAGACGTATAGATCATCCAATCCGTCGCCGTCAAAATCCCCGACGGCTAAACCGTTGTTCCCATAAACGTCGATCCCGCACGCTTCGTCCAGAACTGTGCGCCAATAATCAACTCCGTGGAGCATCTGATTCCCGTAAGATTCCGTTTGGCCGAGAGCGTGAGAAGTAATGTCAATGAAAACCGGCTCGCGCGCCCGGCTCAGCGTTTCATCGGTCGCTGCCCATCGAATAGCTCGCCACGCCTCGGATTCATCGCGTGTCCACTCAGTTTTCCAAGTTCCAATACGCTCCTCGCGCCCATTGTCCTTCCGTGTTCCGACCAGGTCATACCGAATGTGGATTTGCACCGTCGGCGATAATCCTGCACTTTCCTTGATTCCGACAATTTCGAATTCAGCTGTCTCCAATCTTGCTAGGGGCGCCAGATAACTCTGAATTTCCTGGAGAAATCGCTCGCGGCCCGTTACCCCATTGGTCGAAAACCACCTTCGATAGACATCGATGCCGTTTCCCGTTCGCAAAGTTTTTACTTGAGTCGGAATCAGCGAACTGGCTTCAATCGACGCGCCCAGGAATCTCGCGACGGCGGCGAGAGCCGGCGGTGAGAACTTTAGCGCTTCGCTCCATTTAGCAAGGAGCCGTATGATTTCAAAAGCGTACTTTTCTGTGACGTATTCATCGGAGCCGGGTACAACTCGGCTCAAAACATCCTCAAGTGGAGACTTCGCGGGATAGTGTGGCGTCAGGCGAAAATCAGCGAACGGAAAACTGGCGTTACGATCTCGGGAACTCTCGTGTCGCACTGAGGGGAAGGAAAATCCCTGGATGGGAGCAGGAAGAAAAAGCAGAGGGGCCCACCGCATCCCTCTCAAGAAACTCCTGCGTGAGAAACTGCTTTTTTCGTCTTTGCGACGCGCCATTCTTAGGTGTCCGGGCGGCGATGCCTGAACTCTTGCATGCTAGCACCCAGTTGAGACCGTTCCAAATAATAAGGAAACTATTCAGAGGGAGCGGGTCCCGAAGAATCTCCCAGGATCAGCTCGGCGGGAATTTGATATTCCTTGCCTTGAGGATCAGCGGAGCGCGAGAGTTCATGAAGAGCGTCGGCCGCCATCTTCCCCAGCATGTCCCGGTGTACGTCCACCGTGGTGATTGAGGGATTGCTATATTCGGCCAGCCGGGTGTTGTCGAAGCCGGTTACGGAAACATCTTGCGGCACGCGGCAGCCGGCTTTCAGCAGGCCCTTGATGACTCCAACCGCCGTGAGATCGTTGACGGCCACCACTGCCGTAGGCATGGGAGTTAATTTTGCGATTGTCAGGCCCGCTGCCAATCCGCCTTCGAAGCGCAGATCGCCCGGTAAAACTGGTCCCGCCTCGAGTCCCAAATCCTGCATGCACTTTTCGTAGGCTTGCAACCGGGCAATGTTGGATTTAAGCCGGGGTCTCCCCGCGACGAAAGCAATTCTCCTATGTCCATTTCCGTGGAGGTACTTGATGATCTGCTCGACTCCAGAGAAATAATCGATTTTCAAGTTGCTCATGTAACTTCGAACCGGCGCGAGGTCTAGGAAAGTCACAGCAATCCTTCTCCGGGCAAGTTCGTGGATCAATTGCAAGCTGATTTCGGAGGTCATGACCGCGACACCGCGGACATTGTGCTCCATCATTCTCTCCGCGGCCTTTCGAGTTCTGCGGGGGTCATAATTCGTGTCGCTGAGAATGGCGTCGTAACCAAGCTGGCGGGCGCGGATTTCGAAACTCTTGATCACTTCAGGGAAGAACGGATTTTCGATGTCGGACACGATGATTCCGAGTGTGCGGCTGTCGTGCGAAGCGAGGTGCCGCGCATGAACGTTCGGGAAGTACCCGAGGCGTTTGACCGTAGAGAGCACCAGCAGGTGCGTACGCCGTCCCACTTTGCCCGTCTTGTTTAAGACGTTGGAGACAGTGGCAGTGGAAACGCCTGCAGCCTTCGCGACATCACGAATCGTTAGACCCATACTCGATTAATCAGCCGCTCGCAGGGCGGAGCAGACTTGCTTCCATCTCGGGAGCCCTTAGCCACCGCGGAAGTATAGATGAAAAAAATTGCTTGACAAGATGCAATGAACGGTGTATTAGCTGGCCCACTGGGTTAAGCGTTTAAGTGGTTTGGGGCCCCGATTGGTATCACGTCACATATCCATTCTGGCGCTCAGCGGTTTCAAGAAAAGCATACGTTGGTGCCGCGGAGCGGTATCTGTTCTTGCTTAGCGCGTTCGTTGCGTCGATCGGTCAAGCCGCCGTCCGCAGAAACTGCTCGAGGAAGGCTCGGGGGAGTGTATTTTCTCTTCCGTGTAACGGTCGAGGATCTGGCTTGGAGTGCAAGCGCTTTCAAGAGTTGCTGAGCACTGGTGCAAAGAGACTGAGGAGGAACGGTTATGAATCGTAAGACCATTTCATCCGGGTTCCTACGAGCATCCTTGACGGCGACAGCCGTGCTGTTGCTTCTGTTCTTGAGCGCGCCGCCTCTCCATGCGCAAGTGGACACCGGCACCATCCTTGGGACGGTTACGGACACGTCCGGGGCAGCAATCAACGGCGCTAAGGTTACGCTCACAAACGAAGGCACGAGTGCGGCCCTCTCCACCGGCACGGGGCCGGATGGCAGTTACAAATTCACGCCCGTCAAAATCGGGACTTACAAGCTCACGGCGTCCCTCCAAGGATTCCAGACCATGACGCAAACGAACATCCCGGTTAACGTGGGCGCCGACGTAGTGATCAATTTCGCTCTCAAGCCTGGCTCGGTGACCGAGATCGTGGAAGTATCCGCGGCTCCTCCTGTGCTCGAAACCCAAAGCGGGTCCGTCGGTCAGGTTGTCGATTCGCGCAGTGTCAATGATTTGCCCCTGAACGGGCGCAATTTTACCTTTCTGGCTCAGCTTGCTGCTGGTGTGAACACCCCCCAGGCCGACACGCGCGGCAACGCCGCTAGCGGCGCCTTCGCAGCCAATGGCAACCGGCCTGCCCAAAATAATTACTTGCTCGATGGCATTGACAACAATTCGGACACCGTGGACTTCCTCAACGGCACCAACTTTGTGGTGCTGCCCCCGGTGGACGCTATTGAAGAATTCAAAGTCCAAACGACAGGTTTTAGCGCCGAATACGGCCGCTCCGGTGCTGCCGTTCTGAACGCCACGATCAAATCCGGCACCAACGAGCTACACGGCGCCGTTTGGGAGTTTTTCCGCAATGACAAGCTCGACGCCGCAGATTTTTTTGAAAATGCCGGTGGAAGACCCAAAGGTGAATTGCGCCAGAACCAGTTTGGCGTTTCCGCAGGCGGGCCCGTAGTCATCCCGCACCTGTTCGACGGTCGAAATAAGGTCTTTTTCTTCGGCGACTACGAGGGATTCCGGAGAATCCAAGGAACGATTCTCACGGGCAGTGTTCCCACGGTAGCAGAGCGAAACTCCGGCTTCACAGACCTATCGGACCTCATTAACTTTCAGAGCGGAACGCAAAAAGACGCACTCGGTCGGACGGTCCCGACTGGAACCATCTTCGATCCAACAACCACGCGGCCGGTCACGGCGGGTGCGGTTGACTCCGTATCTGGATTGACCGCTGTGTCCAGCGGCTTCGTCCGTGACCCATTCAGGACCTCCTGCGGCCCGGGCACCTTAGTCTTTACCACAGCTTGCGGCCTGAACCAGATTCCCACCGGACGGTTAGATCCGAATGCTATTGCCCTCTTGAAACTCTATCCCCTGCCGACAAGCACCGGGATTTCCAGTAATTTCGCCAATTCACCTAAGCTCGATGAACATCGCAACGCGTTTGACTCGCGGATGGACATCAACTTTGGCCAAAAGGACACTCTGTTTTACCGCTTTAGTTTTGTCGACGATCCCCAACTCATTCCCGGTATTTTCGGCGGTATCGCCGACGGCGGCGGTTTCCAGCAAGGTACGCAAACAGCGAATGCCCAGCAGAGTGCGCTTGGCTTTACGCATACGTTTTCGCCCACTTTGGTCAACGTTGTCCGCGCCGGCCTGAATTACCTGCACACTTCGCGCGTTTCGCCGGAGGCCAATAATTTGACCAACATCCCGGGAACGTATGGCATTCTTGGCGTTTCTCAGCAGGCTCTGAATGGCGGACTTCCCGCGTTCGGAATCAACGGTTTGCAAACTTTGGGCAGCAACGCGTTTCTGCCCTCGGACGAAGTGACCTCGACGATCCAGCTCACGGACGACGTCACCAAGATCTACGGCAAACATACTTTCAAAATGGGAATCGAGTATCAGCACGTTAAATTCTCGACGCTGCAACCTCCTTGGTCGCGTGGAGAATTCGATTTCAACGGTAACTACACGGACATCCCCAACAACTCGAATAGCAACACCGGCATCGCGAATTTCCTGCTAACACCGGCTGGCGCTGCGAATGGCGGCACAGTTGGATTCCTCGGTGGCCCGACTCAGATCTACCTCTCCAACATCTCTCTTACGGACAACGGCAAAAACTATTACGGCGTGTATGGTAACGACGACATCAAGCTTACTCGCAAGCTGACCGTTAACCTCGGCCTGCGCTGGGATTTCTTTGGGCTGGTGTACGAGCACCATGGAAATCAGGCTAACTTCATTCCCTCGGGCGGTCCGCTCAACGGTCCAACTTACTTAATGCCCGGGGGGAAGAACTCCTGCAACAACACTTTCGTCTCTGTGAGCTTCACCACTTTGCTTGCTCAAGACGGCATCAAGTGTCTCGCTACCGATGCTTACGGCGGAGGGCTTGGCAATTCTCAGAAGAACAATTTTGCACCCAGGGTGGGCTTCGCCTATCAAGTTAACCCCAACTTGGTGGTGCGCGGCGGATTCGGCATGTTCTACAACGGCTTTGAAAACCGCGGGTTTTCGCCCAACATCGGCGAGAACTATCCCTTCCAGTTCAATTTCTCTTACGGAGACAGCAGTAGTGGAACGGCCACAATTCCCTCTCAAATCCCCACCAACTATGTGGGCTGTCCCGCTACTGCCGCGACGGGCAACACTCCGACCTTTGAGTCCGGCTTTTCATGCAACCCACTCAGTCCACTTCAGGTTCTCGCATCCGGGTTGTCGTTACGTGGAATCCAATACAACTACCAGACTCCTTACTCCATGAGCGGCAATCTCACCCTGCAGTACCAACTGACCCACTCGATGTCGGTTCAAGCAGCTTACGTGACGTCGCTGGCGCGGCATTTGGAGTCGTTTCCGAGTTCCAACAACGTCACCCAAATCTTGCCTGCCAGCTTGCCAGCCGGCGAGAAGACGTCACAATTCCTGCCGTTTCAGGATTTTAGCCGGGGCGCAAGCTACGCCGCAACCGAGGGCAGTAGTGCTTACCATGGACTGCAAACGAAGGTCGAAAAGCAATTTTCGGGCGGCTTCAACTTCCTAGCCACGTACACATGGTCGAAGACACTATCGGACGCTGGCGATTTGCTGAACGGCGGAAGCCTTAGGGGGTATCGGGCTCCCGACGTTCCGGGTGTGGGGATTCAACACGATCGCGGACTTGCTTCGTTCGATATCCGTAACGTCTTCCATTTCAGCGGCGGATATCAACTCCCCTTCGGCAAAGGCAAGAAGTATATGTCCGGCGCCACTGCTGCTGCGGACAAACTCGTCGGCGGTTGGAGTGTTCAATGGATCACCACTCTGCAAGGTGGCCAGCCAATTACACTTGGTTGCCCCAACGGCACCACCACCGGAACAAACTGCTATGACCTCCTTGTGCCCGGTCAACCCTTGGATCTCGGCCTGCACACAGACGCAAATGGAAAGCTTAGCTGGTTTGGAAACCCCAGCGCCTTCACTCAACCACCGAAGTGTACCCAGGCATCGATTGGAGCCCCGCTTGTCAATTGTGGGATTTCTGCGCTGGGCGGTGGCCCAGCACAGGTTCCCGGACCGGGCTTCCATCGCCTTGACTTCTCCGTCTTCAAGGACATTCCGTTCAACGAGCGCATGCGCCTCCAGTTTCGGACGGAGATATTCAACATTACCAACCATCCCAACTTTAACGCTCCCGGGTTCGGCGGCAACGGTGTGGTCGCCATCTCCGGATCCACCAATTTCAGGAATTCCAATTTCGGTGAAATTGGCTCCACCCGCGACGCTCCCTATGACTCGCGGCAGATCCAGTTCGCTTTGAAGCTTTACTACTAGGCCCCAAGTGACACCCTGCAAAGGGCGCTCCCATCGGCTGGGGGCGCCCTTTGTTTTCACCGTGGCTTTCTCTGGGTCCCCTGCTCCCGCCGGCCACTGCGCGGTGGTAATCTGCAATCATCGTGATGATACGAAACCGGTTGGTCTGTTTAGTCTTCTTCCTGGCTCTTGTGGCGTGCCGGCTGGCGGCCGCTGCTGGCCCCCCGCAGAGTCGCGACTTGGATCGCGAATTCCAGGTGGCTGTCGCTCAATATGACTCGGGCCATTATGCCGAAGCTGCCGCAAAACTGGAGAACCTAGTGCGCGAAGCTCCTGAAAGTTTTGAAGTCCACGAACTCCTTGGATTGGTCTATTCCGCGCGATCGCAGGACGCCAGAGCCACGCAACACCTCCAGAAGGCCGTGCACTTGAAGCCGGATTCCGCGCCCGCCAGAACCAACCTTGCCGCCAATCTCGCGCGTCTGGGAAAACTCGGTCTCGCCACCGAGCAGTTCAAGAAAGCGGTAGAGCTTGACCCGCGCAACTTTGACACCAATCACAACCTCGGCGAAGCCTATGTTCGCTCCGGCAAAATCGCCGACGCCGCGCCCTTTCTAGAAAAGGCCCAGCAAATCAATCCTTCCTCCTACGATAACGGTTACGACTTGTCTCTCGCTTACATTCAAATCGGCCGGCTCGCGGACGCCCGGCAACTGATCCAGGATCTTCTGAAACGCAAGAACGCCGCGGAATTGCACAATCTGCTTGGCGAAGTGGAAGAAAAAGACGGGCAGTTCGTGCCTGCGGCAAATGAATACGAAATCGCCGCCCACATGGATCCCACCGAGAGCAACCTCTTTGACTGGGGAAGTGAACTCCTTCTCCATCGCACGGTCGGACCCGCGGTCGAGATCTTCCAGCAAGCTTGCGAACGCTACCCCGCTTCGCAGCGCCTGATGATCGGTCTCGGCATGGCTCTCTACGCGCGCGGCAACTATGACGACGCTGTCAAATCGCTTCTGAAGGCTGCCGATCTCAATCCCGCCGATCCTGGTTGCTATCTTTTTCTTTCCAGGGCCTACGATAGCTCCCCCAGCCAGGCGGACGAAGTCATCCAGCGCTTCCGCCGCTTCGCGGAGCTTCAGCCAAACAATGCGCGCGCGCGCTACTATTACGCAATGAGCCTATGGAAGGGCAAGCGCGCCCAGGATCCCAGCTTGGATCTCCATCAAGTCGAATCCCTGCTGAGCAAATCGCTGGCGCTCGACCCCAAGCTCGCGGAAGCCCACCTGCAGCTCGGCAATCTCTACTCCGACCAAAATAAGTATGCCCAAGCCATCCCGCAGTATGTCCGCGCGCTTGAGCTCAATTCCGATCTTGCTGACGCTTACTATCGTCTTGGCCAGGCTTACGTTCGCACCGGCAAAAAGGACCGTGCCCAGCAGCAGTTCCAGGTGTATCGGCGGCTCCGCGAACAGCACCTCGCCGACCTAGACAAGCAACGCGCCGAACTTCGGCAATTTGTTTATTCGGCGAAGGATTCCCCCGCCGCGAAACCGTGATTCACTTCGGGTTCCGCGGAGCCGGTATGAAAAAAGTTTCAGCGCGTCTGACGGATGTCTTGACACCGATTCGGCCGCGTCGTAGTTTCTACGGAAAGCGTTCAGACTGAATGAGTTTCCATCCTTCATCGCGAAACGCAATGGGCTGGTCTCGCCTGGCCGCCGGGAAAGCATCCAGTCCTCAAGAACTCGCGCGCCAACTCGCTTGGACCCGCCGCGAATTTCTGCGTACCGGCGCTGGAATTGCATTGAGCAGTTCCCTTCTACCCTCCAGCCTGTTCGCTCGAACGGGGATTCCTGCCGGCAAGCGAAAAGTGGTCGTCATCACCTTTGGCGGCGGCGCGCGCGACCAGGAAACCTTCTCTCCTGAAGGCCAGGAAAACATTCCGCACCTCATGCGCGAACTCATCCCTCAGTCCACCTTTTTCACGCAGGTGGTCAATCGCGGAATCCTCGGCCACTATGTCGCAACCGCCAGCCTGGCGACTGGTGTCTACGAAACCATCAACAATTTTGCTTCCCTTCCCCCCGAACATCCGACCGTCTTCGAATATTTCCGCAAAGACTTGAAGCGCCCCGCCTCCGATGCCTGGGTCGTCGCTCCCAGCAACGGGTTCAATCGCATTGGAGAAAGCAGCCACCGTTCCTACGGCCCGGGATTGGGCGCAAAAGTAATTCTGCCGAAGCATCTTCTGACAGCTGCAACTTCCGGCGGGGGCCCGGACTACGAACATCTGCTCCGGGATAACTATGAGACGCCTTTCCACACTCCGGAACTCGCTGGCAGCGAATTTGAATTGCAGCAATTGGGAATGATGCTGAAGCTCTCCGTCGACGACTTCAAGGCCCATGCGCTCACCCTGTCCAGCCCCGACGAGCTCTCCGTCTACATC
>Ga0137390_10000889_pt1 | contig 21434 bp, 19 predicted proteins | sample 15con2h24AmetaG_FD_104937 | JGI IMG/M metagenome (GOLD analysis project Ga0137390, IMG submission 104937) | Vadose zone soil microbial communities from Angelo Coast Range Reserve, California, USA - 15con2h2.4A metaG | ecosystem: Environmental > Terrestrial > Soil > Vadose zone > Saprolite... | reverse complement strand
TCCAGGTCTATCTCTGGAAGCAGGCGGTCGAGAAGGCGGGCAAGGCAACGCCGGACGCCATCCGCGAAGGTGTCCGCGGTCAGGAGTTCGATGCGCCGAACGGCCACGTCAAGATCGAGCCGGAGAACCTCCACACCTGGCTCACCCCGCGCATCGCGCAATGGCAGAGCGACGGCCAGGGCAAGATCATCGACGCCTATCCGAAGCCGATCATGCCGCTGCCTTACGCGGCCTACGGTGAGACCGAGACCAATTTGTTCTGCACGCCGAAGGGCGTCGATCCCAAGAAGCTCAAGACCTGATCAGTGTCCGGCTGCCGCCGTCACCGCGGCGACAGCCGGTCTTTCTCTCGGGAACAGCGATGATCGACACCATCTTTATCGGCCTCAGCGTCGGCTCGATTCTGCTTCTCGTCGCGCTTGGTCTCGCCATCACATACGGCGCGATGGGGGTCATTAATATGGCGCATGGCGAGATGGTGATGGTTGGCGCCTATATCACCGTGATGGCGAGGATCTGGCTTCATCTCGGCCTGCTCCCGTCCATCGTCCTTGCCTTTGCGGCGACCGCTCTGCTCGGCCTCCTGATCGAGCGAATCATCGTGGCGCGACTCTATGGCAGGCTGTTCGATACGCTGCTCGCGACGTGGGGCGTCGCCATCCTGATCCAGCAGGCAGTGCGGCTCGAATTCGGACTTTCCTTCTTCGGCATTCATATCGAAGGACTCGGACCCGGCCTGCAGAATGTCACCGTTCCCGAATGGATGACGGGATCGATCGCGATCGGCGACGCCGACATCAACATCTACCGCAGCTTCATCATCCTGGCGACGCTCGTGCTGTCGGTGCTGACCTGGTTCATCATGTATCGCCTGCCGATCGGCATGCAAGTGCGCGCCATCATGCGCAATCCCAGGATGGCGGCGGCCTGCGGCATCGACGTGCAGCGCGTCAATGCCTTGACCTTCGCTTACGGTTCCGGTCTCGCCGGCGTCGCCGGCGTCATGATGTCGGGCTTCAAGACCGTCTTTCCCGACATGGGAACGTCGATGGTGGTTGATGGTTTTCTGGTCGTCGTCGTCGGCGGCGTCGGCAGCCTGTTCGGCTCGATCGCGGCAGCGGGCATGCTCGGCCAGATCAACGGCATATTCGCTGCCCTGACCAATGACATTCTCGCACGTGCCGTCGTGTTCGGCGTCGTGATCCTCATCATCGTGCTCAAGCCCAAAGGCATGTTCGCCTACAAGGGGCGCTGAGCGATGACCAGCAAACGTTACCTAGACATCGCCGCTTTCGCCGTTTTCATCGGATTGATCATGCTGGCGCCGCTGGTCATGGACGAGTTCTGGCTGAACCGCTTTGCCAAATATCTTGTCTTCGGCATGCTGGGTGTCGCGATCGCGCTGTCCTGGGGATATGCCGGCATCCTCAATCTCGGCCAGGGCCTATTCTTCGGCCTCGGCGCCTACATGGTGGCGATGTCGTTGAAGCTCGCGAGCACGACGAGCCTTGAGCAGGGTTCCGACGCGCCGGTGCCCGACTTCATGCTGTGGAATGCCGAGCCGGGCGCCAAGACCGATTTGTGCTGCATCAACAAGGGCTCTTTCCTGTGGATCCCGTTTCAGTCGGAATGGTTCGGCGTCGTCATGGCCATCGTGGTGCCGACGGTCATCGCGGGCATCCTCGGAACCATCGTGTTTCGCCAACGCATTGCCGGGGTGTTCGTATCGATCATTACCCTCTCGCTCGTTCTCCTGGTGCGCCTGCTGGTGATCGATGCGCAGCCGGTGACCAACGGTTTCAACGGTCTCACCGATCTCGGCTGGCTTACTGTCGGCGATCTCGTCTTCGACCCCTATTCGGTAGCAACCTACTATCTTGTCGCCGTCGCGCTCACCCTCGTTCTTGGGTTGACGCGCCTCCTCGTCGAGACACGTGCGGGGCTCATCCTGCAGGCGATCCGCGACGATCAGAACCGCGTCCGCTATCTCGGCTTCGACGTGCCGATGTATCAGATCTTCTTCTTTGCGGTATCGGCGGCGATCGCTGGTCTTGCCGGCATGCTCTATGTCGTCGTCGCCGAGTTTGCCTCGCCGACATTCATGGACCTTGCCTTCTCGATCACCATGGTGGTGTGGGCGGCGGTCGGCGGGCGCGCATCGCTCCTCGGCGCTTGCATCGGCGCCATCCTCATCAATATGACCGAGGCGACGGTTAGCGAGACCAAGGCCTTCGTCGAAGCGTGGAAGGCGATCATCGGCCTCATCTTCATCCTCGTCGTCTTGTTCCTGCCACGCGGCCTCGCCGGATTCGCCAGCGACGTCGCCGACCGCGTGCTGCAACGCTTCACCAAGGTGAGCCGGCCCGGCAGGGCCGAACAAGCCAGCGAATCGGTCGCGCGCGTCCAGCACGGCCGTGCGCGATGACCGCGGCCCTGACCATTGACGGCATCGGCGTCGACTTCTCCGGCCTCAAGGCCGTCGACGGCGTGTCGATGGTGATCGAGGAGGGCGAGCTGCGCGTCCTGCTCGGCGCTAACGGCGCCGGCAAGACGACCCTGATGGATCTCGTGTCAGGCAAGACGCCGAGTACCGAGGGTCGCGTTTTTCTCTACGACACCGATATCACCAATTGGCGGGAACATGCGATCGCGCGGGCCGGAATCGGTCGCAAGTTTCAGATCCCCAGCGTATTCAAGGAGCTGACGGTCCGCCGCAACCTCGAAGTGGCGAGCTGCCCGAGCACCAGCGTGCTCGCCAATCTTGGCTTCGGATTCGCGCGCGAGCGCCGTGCCCGCGTTGTCGAGGTCCTGGACCTCGTCGGTCTTGCCGACGAAGCCGACGTCACCGCCGCCAATCTCAGCCACGGGCAGACGCAATGGCTCGAGCTCGGCCTGCTCATCGTGCAGGACCCTAAGGTCCTGCTGCTCGACGAGCCAACCGCCGGGATGACCCAGGCCGAGACCGCGAGGACCGCGGAGATCATCAACGGCCTCAAGGGTCAGCACACGATCGTCGTGGTCGAGCACGACATGGCCTTCGTGCGCGACATCGCCGAACGGATCACGGTCATGCATCTCGGCCGGGTTCTCGCCGAAGGCGACATCGCCGTCATCGAGAAGCATCCGCGGGTTCGCGAGGCCTATCTCGGCTCGAAAGGGATCGAGTGATGCTGGCTTTGACCGAGGTCAACAGCTTTTACGGCCGCAGCCATATCCTGCACGGCGTCTCCCTCGCCGTCGCGAGCGGCGAGATCACGACGATCCTCGGTCGCAACGGCACCGGCAAGACCACGCTCCTCAAGACGCTGATGGGGCTGACCGATCGCATGACCGGCGAAATCCGTCTCGCCGACGTCGAGATCGGCAGCGCGCCGAGCCACAAGCGGGCCCGCGCCGGCCTCGCCTATGTCCCGCAGGGCCGCGAGATCATTCCCGACTTCAGCGTCCGCGAGAACATCCTGATGGGCAGCTTCGCGCGTTCCGACGGCAAGCGCATCATTCCCGAGCTTGTGGCGGAGCTCTTCCCCTATCTACTCCAGAATCTCGACCGGCCCGGCGGGATTCTCTCCGGCGGCCAGCAGCAGCAGCTCGCCATCGCGCGCGCGTTGGCCGCCGCTCCGAAAGTGCTGCTGCTTGATGAGCCGACCGAGGGCATCCAGCCCAATATCGTTGAGGAGATTAGGCATATCATCCTGCGGCTCAATAGCGAGGCGCGCCTGACCGTCATCCTGGTCGAGCAGAACGTCGCCTTTGCCCGCCGCGCCTCGCACCGCTTCGCCATGATGGAGAAGGGCCGCGTCGTCGCGTCCGGGGCTGCCGGGGAGCTGACCGACGACCTCATCCACCGCCACCTCGCCGTGTGAACGGCATGATCGAATCGATTGACAGCGGTCCCACTCGACGCAGGACGGCGCCGCCGCGGCGCCGGTCGAGCTTCGCCCCGAAACGAAACCCCAAACCGGAGGGAGAACCTCATGTTGCATGGTGACATCTCGAGCAGCAACGACACCGTCGGCGTCGCTGTCGTGAATTACAAGATGCCGCGCCTCCACACCAAGGAAGAGGTGCTGGCCAATGCCCGCAAGATTGGCGACATGCTGATCGGGATGAAGCAAGGTCTGCCGGGCATGGACCTTGTCATCTTCCCGGAATATTCGACGCACGGGATCATGTATGACTCCAAGGAGATGTACGAGACGGCGTCGTCCGCGCCCGGCGAGGAGACCGAGATCTTCGCCGAAGCCTGCCGCAAGGCAAAGGTCTGGGGCGTTTTCTCGCTGACGGGCGAGCGTCACGAGGAGCATCCAAACAAGGCGCCCTACAACACCCTTATCCTGATGAATGACAAGGGTGAGATCGTTCAGAAGTATCGCAAGATCATGCCCTGGGTCCCGATTGAAGGCTGGTATCCCGGCAACTGCACCTACGTTTCCGAGGGACCGAAAGGGCTAAAGGTCAGCCTGATCATCTGCGACGACGGCAACTATCCGGAGATCTGGCGCGACTGCGCTATGAAGGGCGCCGAGCTGATCGTGCGCTGCCAAGGCTACATGTATCCGGCCAAGGATCAGCAGGTGATCATGGCCAAGGCGATGGCCTGGGCCAACAACGTCTATGTCGCGGTCGCCAATGCGAGCGGCTTCGATGGCGTCTATTCCTATTTCGGTCATTCGGCGATCATCGGCTTCGATGGTCGCACGCTCGGCGAATGCGGCGAGGAGGACTACGGCATCCAATACGCGCAGCTCTCGAAATTTCTGATTCGCGATGCGCGCAAGAACGGCCAGTCGGAGAATCATCTCTTCAAGCTCGTCCATCGCGGCTATACCGGAAAGATAAATTCGGGCGAGGGCGTGCGCGGCGAGGCGGCCTGCCCCTACGATTTTTACAAGAAATGGATCGCCGACCCTGAAGGCACCCGTGAGATGGTCGAGACGCTGACCCGGCCGATGGTGGGTACGGAGGAATGTCCGATCGAGGGCATCCCGAACAAGAAGGTCGCGCACCGCTGAGCCCAGTGGATCCGCCGGAGAGGTACCGACACCTCTCCGGCGGTCGCTGCGACACGAACCATCCCAATCCAGGAGTTCTAGAATCAATGCTTCGGATCGATCGTGTGCTCGGAAGCCGCGTCGACCCGGCTCTGTCCGAACGGCTTCATGATCTTGAGCATCAGGGACAAGTCGACACCCTGACGCTGCCAAGTGCCGAGATGGCACGACGCCGGCTGCGCGGATCGACCGCCAACGGTGCCGATGTCGCGATCTCGCTGCCGCGCGATCAGAAGCTGTTCGACGGCGCCGTGCTGCTGCTCGAGGCGGATCGCGCAATCGTCGTCCGGGCTGATGCCGAACGGTGGCTTCGCGTGCTGCCGCGCTCGATCGCCGATGCGGTCGAGCTCGGCTATCACGCCGGCAATCTTCACTGGCGCGTGCGTTTCGAGGGCGAGGCGCTGCTTGTCGCGCTCGAGGCGCCGGTCGACGAATATCTGGCACGGCTCGGCACGCTCGTCACTGAACGCCGGGTCCTGACCGCGGTCGCCGCGGCCGAGCAAATGCCATGCTGAGGCTGCTCGATCTGGGGGCATTTCGCCGGCGGTCCGGGCACCAATCCCGAGGACGTCAAGTTCATCGACGCCAAGCTCAAGGTCTTGCTCGGCGATTGATCAGCGCGATGCGCGGCGCGCAACCATGTCAAGGTGGTGCGTCGTGTGCCAGTCCTTCGCCGTCACTGCAATGCGAAAGACGCCATGGCCGATAGCGATGAAATCTGCAGCATGGAGCCCGTCGCGATGGCTGGCCGTCGCCGGTCGGAGAGTGCTGATCAGGGGGGCGGCGTCGGCGCCGAGCAGACGTTGAGTCTGCTGACGACACTCTGGCAGGCCGACTCGGCCTTTCCGAGCGGCAGTTTTGCCTTCTCGAACGGTATCGAGGGCGCGGCGGCGCTCGGCGAGCCCCTCGATGCCGCAAATCTGGCGGCCCTGCTCGCCGCCACTCTGCGACATCGCTGGGCGACGGCGGACCGGGTCGCCATGCTGGCCGCGCATCGCGCGGCTGGCGATCTCGCCACCGTCACGGTGACCGATCTCGCCTACGACGCGGCGACATTGCCCGCGCCGCTACGCCACGGCTCGCGCCGCAATGGCGTGGCATTCCTTACGGCGCATCAGCGCCTTGGCACCCAAGGGGCGGCAGCGTTTCGGGCCGAGATCGCGGCCGGCCGCGCGCTTGGCCATCTGCCGGTCGCACAAGGCTTGGTCTGGCGCAATTGTGGTCTCGACGAAAGATTGGCCATCCTGACTTCGGGCTACGTCACCGCATCCGGCCTGGTGGCGGCGGCGGTCCGGCTCGGCCGCATTGGCGCCGTCGCAGCGCAAGCCGTGCTCGCCGCCATCTTTCCCCTCATTGCCGAATTCGCCACCGAGGCTCCCGGGCCGACGGATGGCGAGATCACCAGCATGACGCCGTGGATCGACATCGCCGCGATCCGCCACAGCCGGGCCGACCTCCGGCTCTTCGCCAACTGAGCCGAGGGAGCGCGCGCGATGTTGCTGACCCCGACGGAGCTCGAAAGGCTCACGATCTTCACCGCCGCGGAGCTGGCTCGCAAGCGTCGCGCCAAAGGCCTAAAGCTTAACCATCCAGAGGCCGTCGCGCTGATCACGGACGAGATCCTTGAAGGCGCGCGCGAGGGGCGGAGCGTCGCCGAATTGATGGGCTTCGGCTCGTCAATCCTGTCGACCGACGATGTCATGCCAGGCGTCGCCTCGATGGTTCGCATCCTCCAGGTCGAGGGCGTCTTTCCGGACGGCACCAAGCTCGTCACCATCCATGAACCGATCCGCCCCACCGAAGGGGCGGCCGTCGATCCGGTCGAGCCGGGCGCGCTGCTGCCGGGCGAGGGTGAGGTCGTGCTCAATGCCGGCCGACGGCGCGCGACGATCAGCGTCGTCAATACCGGAGACCGGCCGGTCCAGGTCGGCTCGCATTACCATTTCTTCGAGGTCAACAAGGCGCTCGACTTCGACCGAAGCGCCGCCTTCGCCATGCGCCTCGACGTGCCGGCCGGCACTGCCGTGCGTTTTGAGCCAGGGCAGCGCAAGGAGGTGGAGCTGGTGGCCTTCGGCGGTCGCCGCGAGATCTCCGGCCTCAACGCGCTGGCTGACGGGCAGACGGATGGCGATGCGGCGCGCAGCGCCGCGCTTGCTCGCGCTCGCGCCGCCGGCTTCAAGGGAGCCTGATGCGATGGTGACGATAGCGCGGCGCGAGTATGCCCTTCTCTATGGTCCGACCGTCGGGGATGGCGTCCGGCTCGGCGACACCTCGCTCGTCGCCGTCGTCGAGAAGGACCATGCGGTCTACGGTGATGAATGCCTGCACGGCGGCGGCAAGACGCTGCGCGACGGCATCGGCCTCGCCGCGGGCGTCACCAGCCGGCAGGGCGCGCTCGATCTCCTGCTCTGCAACGTCACGGTGATCGACGCGGTGCTCGGTGTCGTCAAGGGCGATCTCGGGATCAAGGACGGCCGCATCCTCGGTCTCGGCAAGGCCGGCAATCCGGCGATCATGGACGGGGTCGATCCGCGCCTCATCGTCTCGGCCGCCACCACGGTACGTGATTGCGAGGGGCTGATCGCCACCGCCGGGGCAATCGACGTGCACGTCCATTTCGATTCCGCCGGGCTCTGCGAGCACGCCATCGCGAGCGGCATCACCACCATGATCGGCGGCTCGCTCGGGCCGATCACTGTCGGCATCGATTCCGGCGGTCCGTTCAATGTCGGGAAAATGCTCCAGGCCGCCGAGGCTTGGCCGCTCAATTTCGGCTTTCTCGGCCGCGGCAATTCGCACAAGCCCGCCTCGCTGGTCGAGCAGCTCGAGACCGGATGCCTCGGTCTCAAGATCCACGAGGATTGGGGCTCGATGCCGGCAACGATCGATACTTGCCTTGCGGTCGCCGACGAACTCGACTTCCAGGTCCAGCTGCACACCGACACTCTCAATGAATCGGGGTTCGTCGAGGATACGCTGGCGGCGATCGGCGACCGTACGATCCATATGTATCACACCGAAGGCGCCGGCGGCGGCCATGCGCCCGACATCATCCGCGTCGCCGGCGTCGCCAACTGCCTGCCCTCGTCGACCAATCCGACCAATCCCTACACCGTCAATACATTCGACGAGCATCTCGACATGACGATGGTGTGCCATCACCTGAACCCGGCGATTCCCGAGGACGTAGCGTTTGCCGAGAGCCGGATCAGGGCGCAGACGATCGCCGCCGAGGACGTTCTCCACGATATCGGCGCAATTTCGATGCTCGGCTCGGATAGCCAGGGCATGGGTCGCATCCACGAAGTGATCTGTCGTACTTGGCAGCTCGCCTCCAAGATGAAGGATCAGCGCGGTCCGCTTCCCGAGGATCGGCCCGGTTTCGGCGACAATGCGCGCATCCGCCGCTATATCGCCAAGTATACGATCAACGCGGCCCGCACCTTCGGCATCGCCGATCATGTCGGCTCGCTCGAAGACGGCAAGCTGGCGGACATCGTGATCTGGCGTCCCGCCTTCTTCGGTATCAAGCCCGAGTTGGTCGTCAAGGGTGGCTTCATCGCCTGGGGCGCGATGGGCGACTCGGCGGCCTCGCTGATGACGTGCGAACCCATCCTCCTGCGCCCGCAATGGGGCGCTTTCGGCCGAGCCTCGGCGGCGCTTTCGGCCTGCTTCGTCCATCCGCTTGCGATCGAGCGCGGCCTCAAGACCGAGCTCGGTCTGTCGAAAACGCTGCTTTCGGCGCGTGGCACGCGCAGCCTGCGCAAGTCCGACATGCTGTTCAACGACGCCTGCCCCCATATTCGCGTCGACCCGCAGACTTTCGACGTCTTCGCAGACGGCGTGCTCGCCACGTGTGAGCCGGCGCGCGTGCTGCCACTGGCACAACGCTATATGCTGCGGTGACGCCATGACACTGCAGAAGCCACGAGTCGCAAGCGCGGCGCGGATTGGCGTCGGCGGACCGGTCGGATCGGGCAAGACTGCTCTCATCGAGCAGCTGATCCCGCGCCTGCAATGCCGCGGCGTCGACCTCGCCGTGGTCACCAACGACCTGGTCACGCGCGAGGATGCCGAGCGCTTGCGGCGATCCGGCTTGATCGATCCGGAGCGCGTATCGGCCGTCGAGGCTGGGGCCTGTCCGCACACCGTGATCCGCGAGGATCCCACGCTCAACATGGCGGCGGGCGACGATCTCGAGGCGCGCTTTCCCGGTGTCGAGCTTATCATTTTCGAATCGGGCGGCGATAATCTCGCCTCGACCTTCTCGCTCGACCTCGTCGATTGGTGGATCTTCGTCATCGACGTCGCCGGCGGTGGCGACATTCCGCGCAAGCGCGGACCGGGGGTGATCCGCTGCGATCTCCTGGTAATCAACAAGGTGGATCTCGCTTCGCATGTCGGCGTCGATCTCGAGCGCATGCTTGTCGAGGCCGGCACCGTACGCGACAACCGCCCGGTCATCGTTACCAATGCACGGAGCGGCGAGGGCATCGATGGCGTCGTAGATTCCATCGGCCGCGCGGTCCTGTTCGATCGCTAGCGCTGTGTCCGGCCTGGTTGACGCGGCGTCCGCTGGCGAGGCCTATCGCCTGCCAGGCCGGGCCGGGAATGAGTGCGAAGCACGCTCCGTTGTCGCCGCGCTCGACTTCGTGCGAGGCGGCGGCCGCACGGTTCTCGCCCGTCAGCGCGTCCCTTACCCGTTCCACATCACGCGGCCGTTCTACGTCGATGCGGCTCACCCCGGTCTTGCGACGCTCTATCTCCAGTCGGCCGCGGGCGGTCTCTACAGTGGAGACCGCCTCGCCCTCACGCTAGCCGCGGGCGGAGCGACGATGACGCATGTTACCACCCAGGCGGCGACGATCGTGCATGACAGCCGCGGACACGAAGCCCGGCAGACGACACGGATCGCGGTCGGCCGGGACGCCTTCTGCGCGCTCACCAGCGACCCGTTCATCCTGTTTCCCGGGGCTGCGTTATGCACCGACACCGAGGTGATCTTGCATCCTGGCGGCCGGGCGGTGCTCGCCGAGGGATTCTCGGTCCATGATCCCGCCGGTCTCGATCGCCCGTTCGCGCGACTCGACGCGGCAACGAGCGTACGTCGCCCGGATGGCAGCCTGCTCGTTTCCGAGCGAGGTCGGATCGACGGCGGCGCCTTCTTCGGGGCGACCTCGCCGCTCGGCCACTACCGCGCGGTCGGGACGATGATGATCCTCGGCGAGGCCGAGCATCTGCCCGGTCCGGCAACGATCGAGGGTCACCTCGACGCACTATCCTGCCTCGCCGGAGCGAGCCCGCTGCCGAATGCGGCAGGGCTCGCCGTCCGCATCCTGGCAGTAGATGGCGGCATGCTCGCACGAGGACTCGATGAAGCCTTCGCCCTCGCCTTCCAATCCCTGCTAGGCGCGAGGCCGGCGCGGCGCCGCAAATGACCGCATTGGCGCGCCGCGATCAGCGGCGGGCAAGACGGAAATAGAGTTCCGAAAGTCGCGCCGGCAGCTCCTCGATACGGCAGACCGGCATATGGTTCGTCCGTCCGAACACTGCGGTGCCCGAGCCCTGTCCGGCCGGGTCGAGCGTAATGCCGAAGACATCGATGCCACGCGCCTTCAGCCCACGTACCGCGCGCCGTGCGTCCTCGATCAGGTCGAGCGGATCGCCGACGTCGATGTCCGCCGGCTCGCCATCGGTCAGGGCGAGCACGATCTTGCGATAGGCCCGCACCGGCGCCAGCTCGGCCCCGGCATGCCGCAACGCCGCGCCCAGCCGCGTCGACAGGCCGGAGCGCAGACCGGCGAGTCGAGCCTTCGCGCCGGCATCAAAATCTTCGCCAAACTCGCTGAGCCGTACCAAGCGCACTTCGTCACGCCCGTTCGACGCAAAGGCACGCAGGGCGAAGGGATCGCCCAGGCGCTCCATTGCCTGGGCAAGCAAGGCGACCGCGGCTTTCTCGACATCGAGCACAGTCGCACCCGAAGGCGCGGCACGCTCGCGCGTCGATTCCGACATGTCGATCAGGATCAAGGTGGTGAGGTCGCGCGTCTTCGGCGCGATGGTGCGATGGATCCGGTCGGCCGGCATCTCGCCCGCGCGCAGCGCAACAGCGGCATCGAGCGCGGCGTCGAGATCGAGATCGACGCCGTCCTCTTGCCGTCGCAGCCGCACCGTTCGTCCGACCTTGGCACCGCGCACCAGCCGCTCTATGCGTCGGCGCAGAGAAGTCTCGCGGGCGAGCGCCGCTTCGATCGTGGCGGCGTCACCGTAGATCGGCGGCACATCGCGAATCGTCGTCCAATCGGCACGTTCGATTCCAGCCGCGCGATCCCACTCCGGATAGGTTGCGACAGCAGTACCAAGGTCGTCCGCGGGTGCGGCGTGGGCGCGACCGGCTGCATCGCCATTTGGTTCGGGTTCGTCGTGGTGCCGGTCGGGACGATCACCGTTGTCGCGGCGATCGACCCGAACAGCTTCGACCGGCACCTCGATATCCTCGGGCGAAACATCGGGCGGCGTCGTAAAGTCCCACAACCCGAGCCCATCGTCGCGATAGGCCGGCTCGACCACATATGTCTTGGCGTTGAACTGGATGCGCATCTGACCGAGATCGTTGCCAAGGAGACCGCCGATGCGACGCGACAGATCGGCATCGTCGAGACGCTCCAGCTCAGCGGCGAACAGCGTGCGACCCTTGGCGATGAAGCCGCTGTCATCGCGATAATCGGGGTCGAACAGCGCGCGGGCGAGACGCGCCAGCAGCGCCGGCGCTGTCGAGACTCCGACAGGCTCGGCGACATGAAACGGCGCGAAGAGCCGGCGCAAGCCGGGAAAGCGACGCATTGCCAGGGCTTCGACCCGCGCATCCTCGATCAGGCCGACGAGAGCGAGTTGCACCGGCTTGAGTCCGCCCGGACGGAACCGTCCATCGCCGAGCGCGAGGTGGGCGGTGGCGTGCGCAATCGCCGCACGGAAGAGGGAGGGCGCAACCTCGACTGGAACGCCACGGAAGCCCTCCGGCACGCGGATGATGCCGCCGGCGATGCTGACGCGACGCGGCGCCGGAGCATCCTGGCGCGGCGTTGCCACGTGCATCACCGGTCGTGCGCCCCAGAGGGCGGCGGTGTAGATGCCGAGCGATCGCTCGAGCGTACCGAACAACACCTGGGCGGACAGGCGCTCGAGAAGGCTGCGCGCGACCAGATCGTCCAGCGTGAAGAAGGCGAGGCGGCGGGGCGTCCCGGCGCCAGCCGATCTCAGTCCTGCCGCCACGAATGACGCGAAGCCGACCACGCCGCACGCCTCGATGACCATCGCGCTGCGCGCTGCCACAGGGGCAACGCACGTCGGCGCCTCGCGCGCGAGGCGCTCGAACGTGCGCCACCATGTCGCCTCATCGTCTGTCTGCCGGCGCAGGGATCGTGACGCGAGCGCCCGCGCGTCGATCGCGGCGAGAGCGGCGGGCGCACCGGCATGGCGGCAGATTTCGGCTGCCGCGTGGGCAGCGGCGGCAAGCGATGGCAGAGGAATCTCGCCGGCCTCGGTGACCGTGAGGCGCCAGAAGGCGATGAGGCACGCCGGCCCGGCATTGACATCGGCAAGGTCAAGCACCGCGGCCGACCAGGCTTCGAGCTCGCGCGCCGCCGTGCTCGGTGCGATGGCGTCCCACACGCCGTAAAAGGTCGCGCGCAGCGTGTCGCGCTGCCGCACCAGGTCATGGAGCCGCGAAACTGCGCTGCCGGGCAGCCGCTCGATCGCGCGGTGCGGGCCGATGCCCGATGGGTTCATGCGAGACAGGCGGCAATCGCCGCGGTGAGCGCCTCGCGGATCTCGCGGTCGTCGGTAATCGGCAGCACGATCGCCGCCTGGAGTGCCGCCTCGATTCCGATTCCGGCGCCGATCAGTCGTGCCGCGTGGATGAGCATGCGCGTCGAGGCACCTTCCTCGAGGCCGTGACCGCGCAGATTGCGTGAGCGCTGCGCAACAGCGACGAGACGATCGGCGGTCGCACCATCGATCCGCGCCTCACGGGCGACGATCTCGGCCTCGATCTCGGGTCGTGGATAGGCGAAGTCGATTGCGACGAAGCGCTGCTTGGTCGACTCCTTCAGATCCTTCACGACGCTCTGGTAGCCGGGGTTGTACGAGATGGTGAGTTGAAAATCATCATGTGCTGCGACCAACTCGCTCTTCTTCTCGAGCGGCAGGGTGCGGCGCGCGTCGGTCAGCGGATGAATGACGACGGTCGTGTCTTGCCGTGCCTCGACGATCTCGTCGAGATAGCAAATCGCGCCGTGGCGTACCGCGAGGGTCAGCGGACCGTCATGCCAAACCGTACCCTCCGGGGCGAGCAGAAAGCGACCGGCGAGATCGGATGCCGTCATATCCTCGTGAGCGGCAACCGTGATCAGGGGCCGCGCAAGGCGCCACGCCATGTACTCGATGAATCGCGTCTTGCCGCACCCGGTCGGGCCCTTGAGCATGACCGGCAAACGACCATGGTATGCGGCTGCGAAAACCGCAATTTCGTCTCCGACTGCGCGATAATAGGGCTCTGAGGGGATCCGGTACGCGTCAATCGGCATGATGTCGCTCGCTCTCGTTCCGGGGGCGTTGCCGCGACGTCCGAAAATGAAAAAAGGACGCCGTGGCCTTCACGGCCTTGTGGCGTCCTTGCCGTACCCTGGCGCTACCGTGACGTCCCTGTCGCGGCGCAGATCTATAGGAGACGTTGCCTTCTCTGGAGGCAATTCAGCCCCATATCGTTGCTTCTTGCAAGGGTTTCCCGTCACTTGCCATTGCGATCACGGGGCATCGAGCTGCCTATGCGGCAAGCACTTTCGGAGACGCCGGTGACTCTCATCGTCGATCTCCGACGTGCCGGTAGTAGCATGGTCGCCAGCTCGACCGCGCCGCTCAACGAATCCAGGATCGCGCTTTGCGGCGGCGGCGTCCGGACTTATCGTGATGAGCGGCCCGGCGCGCTCCTAGCTCGGCCACATGTTGAGCAGGCCGACGCCGCCGCGGGCGAGCTGCGCCGACGATCCCATGAACATTCCATAGGCCCGGACGAACGAGATAAATCCACCCGTCGATAGCGATGTCGCCGGCCTCATCGCCAGCAGCGGGAAGACGCCGGCCATGGTCAGGACGTCGAACCGCGGCGCTGATCTCGGGGCAGGTAAACTGGATCGAGGCGCCGTCGCCGGATGCCGTCGGGCGGCTCAAATCGGCGGGCATGCAGATTGTCACTAAATTGTCACGCGTATCCGCACAACTGGACCTACCAGCTCAATTTCGTCAAACGTCCGTTCACCGACAAGCGTCGGCCAGGCGGCGAACTACGCGCTTAACCGCGGCGACATCAAGGACATGCTGCACGAGCTGATGAAGTCGCAGATGGACGCGGTTGGGTTCGCAGTGAAGCTCGCGACGATGGATTGGAACGCGCTGGAGGAGGCGCTGATCTTCGTCGCCCACGATCTCAATCCGCGAGCATTGTCGCCCAAGTTGACGGGCTTCGTGCAGGCGCAGAGCTGGTTTCAGAACCTGACGCCGGTGAGCGTCGCACCGTAGGTGGACGGACTCCGCCTAGCCATTGGGCAGCGGTCTCGGCAACTGGTCGATTTCTCACCTCGGACGAGCGCGCAAGGCTGCGGAGACGCCCTGCCGCGGATTGGCACGGATATTGCGCTGCTGTAGATGAAGGGACGGGGTTTTCTGGCATCCGATACCGCCGATGGGATTCCCACGAGAGGATCGGCAGTGAGGAAGAATATGTCATTCGGCAGCGGAAAATGGCGCGTGACGCGGCTCGGCCTGGCGGCCGCGGCGGCCGGCATCACACTGGCGGTGGACGCCGCGCAACCGGCGTTGTCGCAAGGCACCGTCATCGTCGGCATGACGGCCGGCGACGTCCCCTTGACGACGGGCAATCCCGACCAGGGTTTCGAGGGTTTCCGCTTCGTCGGCTGGAGCCTCTACGACTCGCTCAGCACCTGGGATTTGTCGCAGCGCGACAAGCCTTCGGACATCAAGCCGGGCCTCGCGACCGAATGGCATATCGACCCGAACAATTCGAAGCGCTGGATCTACACGCTGCGCAAGGGCGTCAAGTGGCACGACGGCTGCGACTTCACCGCCGACGACGTGGTGTGGAACTTGAAGATGCGGACGGATGACAAGTCCCCCATGTTCAACCCGCAGCAATTCGCGTTGAGCCGCGCCTATCTCGTCAATTTCGACTCGATCGAGAAGCTCGACGACTACAGCGTCGCCATCAACACGAAGTTCGTCGCCTCGACTTTCCCCTACAGCATGAGCTACGTGCTGATGATCAGCCGTTGCCGAGCCGAGACCCTGAAATACGACTGGAACGCCTACGCGATGAAGCCGTCGGGCACCGGACCGTACCTCTTCGACCAGTTCGTGCCGCATGAGCGGCTCGAATTCGTGCCCAACAAGAATTACTGGGACAAGGTTCGCGTGCCCAAACAGGACCGGCTGGTGCTGCTGCCGATGCCGGAAGCCTCGACCCGCGTCGCGGCTCTGCTCTCCGGCCAGATCAATTTCGTCGAGGCGCCGCCGCCCGATGCGGTGGACCGCCTGAAATCGGCCGGGATGCAGATCGTCAGCAACGTCTATCCGCACAACTGGCCCTACATCCTCAATACGACGCACGGCCCCTTCCAGGACGTGCGCGTACGCCGCGCCGCCAATCACGCGGTGAACCGCGCCGACGTTGTCGAGCTGGTCGGCGGTTTCGCGACCGAGGAATACGCCACCGCCTCGCCCAACATGCCCTATTACGGCAAGCCGGTGAAATACGAGTACAGCGCGGAAAAGGCCCGCGCCCTCCTCAAGGAAGCCGGCTGCCTGCCGTGCAAGGTGACCTTCGCCATCTCCACTTCCGGCTCGGGACAGATGCAATCCCTGCCGATGAACGAGCTGGTGAAGTCGCAATTGGATGCCGCCGGCTTCGACGTGACCTTGAAGGTGATGGACTGGAACGCCCTCCTCGAGATATCGCGCGGCGGCGTCGACAAGTTCCCCGAGATCGACGGGCTCAACGCCTCGCGCGCGATGCTCGATCCCGAAGCCACTATCATGCGCACCGCGTCGAAGAAGTTCTGGACGCCCAACGGCAGCAATTGGGGCCACTACTACTCGGACGAGGCCGAGGCGCTTATCGACCAGGCGTTCAACACCTTCGACCCGGCGGCGCGCCTGCAGGTGCTGATCAAGCTCCACGAGAAGCTCGCGGACGACGCCTTCATGCTGTTCGTCGTGCACGATCTCAACCCGCGCGCGCTCTCGCCGAAGGTGAAGGGCTTCGTCCAGGCGCAGAACTGGTTTCAGGACATGACGCCGATCACGGTCGCGCCTTAGCGCCGAGCCGATCCGGAGATTGGCATGTTGCACTACATCCTCCGCCGCATTCTCTACGTCGTCCCGATCGCCTTTGGGGTCAGCGTCGTCTGCTTTTCGCTGGTCTATCTTGCGCCCGGCGATCCGCTGCAGACGGTGCTGCCGCCGGATGCGACCGCGGAGACGGTCGAGATCGTCAAGCACGCCTACGGCTTCGACAAGCCGCTTCCCGTGCAGTTCGTGATCTGGCTGGGCCGGGTGGCAACCGGCGATTTCGGCCAGTCGGTTGCGACGCGGCGGCCGGTAATCCTCGAAGTGCGCGACGCATTGTCGAACACGGGCACGCTCGCGCTCTTTGCCGTGCCGCTCTCCTTCGCGATCGGTTTCGGCATGGGCGTGCTGGCCGGATCCTTCCCGGGAACCTGGATCGACCGCTCGGTCACCGGCACCGCCGTGATCGGCGTCTGCCTCCCTAATTACTGGCTCGGCATCGTCTTGGTGATCGTCTTTGCGGTGGAGCTCATGGTGCTGCCCGCCACCGGCATGGGTCTCAACGGCTCGGCGCGCTTCGACGTCACCCGCTGGGCCGATCTGCGCTTCCTCCTCCTCCCCGTGGTAACGCTCACGCTGGTGCCGCTCGGCATCATCGCGCGCTCGACCCGGGCGGTGGTGAGCGAGATCCGCAATCAGGAATTCGTCCAGACCTTGCGCGCGATGGGGCTCGGCGAGCCCGCCATCGTCCGCCACATCATCAAGAACGCCTTGCCGCAGGTTCTGGCCGTGATGGGCTTGCAGTTCGGCTACCTGATGGGCGGCTCGATCCTGGTCGAGACGGTGTTCACCTGGCCGGGCAGCGGCTTTCTCCTCAGCAAGGCGATCATCAACCGCGACGTGCCGGTGCTGCAGGGGACGATCCTATTCCTCGCCCTCATCTTCGTTTTCACCAACCTCGTCGTCGATCTCCTGCAATCCGCAATCGACCCTCGTATCCGCAGAGCGTGAGGCCACCATGACGGAGGTCGCTGCCTTCGCCCACGACACCGCCGACAGCGAGGAGAGCCTCGCCCCGCGCGTGCGCAGCTACTGGCAGAATGTGGTCGACCGGCTGGCGCGAGATCCCGTCACGCTCTTCTTCGGCGCCTTGCTCGCGGCGATCATCCTGGCGGCGGTCTGCGCACCTTGGCTTGCGCCCTTCGATCCTTACAAGGAAGGCATCGTCCTGCGTCTCAAGCCCTTCGGCTATCGCGGCCATACGCTCGGCACGGACGAGCTCGGCCGCGACCTTTTGAGCCGCCTCCTCTATGGCGGGCGACTTTCCTTGCTGATGGGCGTACTGCCCGTGGTGATCGCCAGCGCCATCGGCGGGACATTGGGCGTCGTCGGCGGGTTCGCCGGCGGGCGCGTCAACACCGCGATCATGCGCACGATGGACGTCTTCTACGCCTTCCCCTCCGTGCTGCTGGCGGTCGCGATCTCGGGCTCGATGGGCGGCGGCGTCATGAACGGCATGCTGGCGCTGACCCTGGTCTTCATCCCGCCGATGTGCCGCATCGCCGAGACCGCGACGGTGCAGGTGAAGAGCCTCGACTATATCGAGGCGGCGCGCGCCACCGGTGCCAGCTCGCTCACGGTCATTCGCCATCACGTGCTGGGGAATGTGCTGGGCCCCGTCTTCATCTACGCTTCGAGCCTCGTCAGCGTCAGCATCCTCCTCGCGAGCGGTCTCTCCTTCCTCGGCCTCGGCGTCCGCCCGCCTAACGCGGATTGGGGCCTGATGCTGGCGACCTTGCGCCAGGCGATCTACGTCCAGCCCTGGGTCTGCGCCGCGCCAGGCGCCGCGATCTTCGTTACCTCGATGTGCTTCAACATGGTAAGCGACGGGCTCCGCGCCGCCATGGACGTGCGGCTCTGACGATGACGCAAGCAACGCCGGCGCCCGATCCGCGCGACCGCGGCGGCCTCAAGCAGCCGATGCTGATCGCGCAGAACCTGCGCAAGCATTTTGCGGTGAAGGGCGCCAAAGGGAAATCGGTCCAGGCCGTCGACGGCGTCTCGTTCACCGTGCGGAAAGGCGAGACGCTCGGCATCGTCGGCGAGTCTGGCTGCGGCAAGTCGACCTTGGCCCGCCTCCTCCTTCACCTCGTCGTCCCCGACGACGGCGAGCTGGTCTTCGACGGCGATAAGGTCGGCGCGCCCGACGGCATCCCGGTCAACACGCTGCGCCGGCAGGTGCAGATGGTGTTCCAGGATTCGCACTCCTCGCTCAACCCGCGCATGCCGATCCGCGATTCGGTGGCCTTCGGCCCCTTCGTCCAGGGCAAGCCCAAGACCGAGGCGCGGCAGATCGCGCGCGACATCCTGGGCAAAGTCGGACTCTCGGCGGATCTCTTCGGGCCGCGCTATCCGCACGAGCTGTCGGGCGGACAGAAGCAGCGCGTCAACATCGCCCGCGCGCTCGCGATGGGCCCCCGCATGGTGATCCTCGACGAGGCGGTCTCTGCGCTCGACAAATCCGTGGGCGCGCAAGTGCTCAACCTCCTGCGCGGCCTCAAGCGTCAGCTCAACCTCACCTACGTCTTCATCAGCCACGACCTCAACGTCGTGCAATATGTCAGCGACCGCGTTCTTGTGATGTATCTCGGCCGCGTCGTCGAACTCGGTCCGGTCGACGCCATCTTCGAGCGCCCGCGGCACCCTTATACGCAGGCGCTGCTCGGCGCGCGGCCGTCGATGGACCCGACGCAGCGCATCGAGGAGCCGCCGATCACCGGCGATCCGCCGAACCCGATCGATCCGCCCTCGGGCTGCCGGTTCCACACGCGCTGTCCCTTTGCCGAGGCGGTCTGCGCCACCAAGGACCCGGTGCTCGGCGCCGTCACGGGAAGCGCGGCGCATATCGCTGCCTGCCACCTCCAGGACCCGGCCTCCGGCCACAGCCGCGCTGGCCAGAGGAGCGTCGCCTGATGGATGCGAATGCCACCTTGCCGCTCGCCGAGGTGCGCGACCTCACGGTGCGGTTCGTCACGCGCGAGGCGACGGTGCATGCCTTGAATGGCGTCTCCTTCGCCGTGCGGCCGGGCGAGGTGCTGTGCATCCTCGGCGAGTCCGGCTCGGGCAAGAGCGTCAGCCTGCGCGCGCTGCTGCGCCTGCTGCCGCCCAAGCGCACGCGCATCGAAGGCTCCGTCATGGTCGACGGCCAGGACGTGCTGGCGATGACGCCGAAGGCGCTGCGCGACCTTCGCGGTGGCCTCGTCTCGATGGTGTTCCAGGAGCCGATGACGGCGCTCGATCCCGTCTACACGGTGGGGCAGCTCATCGGCCAGACCGTGCGCCGCCATACCGGATGCTCGCGCAGCGACGCCCGCAAGCGCGCGCTCGAGCTGCTCGAGCTGGTGCGCGTTCCCTCGCCTGAGCGGCGGCTCGACGCCTACCCGCACGAGCTGTCCGGGGGCCTGCGCCAGCGCGCGATGATCGCCATCGCGCTCTCCTGCAATCCGCGCCTGCTGCTGGCGGACGAGCCGACCACTGCGCTCGACGCGACGGTGCAGATCCAAATCCTCATCCTGCTGCGACGATTGCAGCGGGAATCGGGGATGGGGATGATCTTCGTGACGCACGATCTCGGCGTCGCCGCGGAGATCGCCGACACCATCGCCGTCATGTATGCCGGGCGCATTGTCGAGACTGGGTCGGCGGCTCAGGTCCTGCGCCAGCCCGTGCATCCCTATACCGCGGGCCTCCTCGCCTCCACCGTGCTTGGCCAGCAGCGCGACCACTACATCGGCGCGATCCCGGGCAGCCCGCCCGATTTGCGCCGCCTGCCGCGCGGCTGCGGCTTCGCGCCGCGCTGCGCGCAGCGCCGCGCCGCCTGCACCATGGCGCCGCCCGAGCCGCGCTATCCCGCGCCCGGCCGCATGGCGCGCTGCCTCCTCGTCGATCCGCCGCCGGTATCGCCGATCACGACCGAGGTGTCGGCCGCTCCCTAGCCAGAACCCCCGGACGAGAGGGTGTCGTCTTTCCCGCTGACCATGTCGTTTGCGCAAGGTGTTATCAACCTACAGGGCACACGATGCTCGCGCGGCGGGGCAAGTCAGCCCTCAACCCTCAGTCAGCGGGTGCGTGTCGCACTCGGACCATACGAGCGTGGCTGCCTCGCCGAGCGCTACCGGTCCGGCGTAGAAGGCGCTATCCGGAAGCAGCGCCGACGCCTCGCAGCCGGTCTCGTTCCTGAGCGCGACACGGACGAGCGGTCCCTGATACTCCACGGCCACGACCGTTCCCGAGAGATGCGGTCCATCGCCCGCTCGCCCGAGGCGGCATCGATCGGCGCGTACGGCGATCGTCCCTCGCCCGTTCGGCAACACGTTGTGCCTGCCGATGAAACGCGCGATGAAGGCGCTCGCCGGCTTCTCGTACACCGCGCGCGAGGGGCCGGCCTGGCGGATGTGCCCGTCCTCCATAACCACCATCAGGTCGGCGAGCCCCATCGCCTCGTCCTGGCTATGCGTCACGTGGATGAAGCAGATCCCGAGTTCGCGCTGCAGCCGCTTCAGCTCCTCGCGGACGCGAATGCGGAGGAACGGATCGAGCGCCGAGAGCGGCTCGTCGAGCAGCAGAACGCGCGGGCGGACAATCAGCGACCGTGCCAGCGCCACCCGCTGCTGTTGGCCGCCGGAGAGCTGAGAGGGCAACCTCTCGGCTAACGCCTCCATATCGATGAGCGCCAGGAACTCGCGTGCCGCGGCGTGCCGCTCTACCCTGCCGACGCCGCGCATCTTGAGGCTGAAGGCGATGTTGGCGATGCAGTTGAGGTGCGGGAAGAGGGCATAGCTCTGGAACATCATTGCGGTCCCGCGGTGCGCCGGCGGCAGGTCGGTCACGTCCTTGCCGTCGATGCGGATCGCGCCCGAGGTCGGCTTCTCGAAGCCGGCGATCATGCGCAGGACCGTGGTCTTGCCGCAGCCGCTCGGGCCGAGAAACGAGACGAACTCGCCGCGCTCGACCGCAAGGTCGAAC
>Ga0137390_10000884_pt1 | contig 21489 bp, 19 predicted proteins | sample 15con2h24AmetaG_FD_104937 | JGI IMG/M metagenome (GOLD analysis project Ga0137390, IMG submission 104937) | Vadose zone soil microbial communities from Angelo Coast Range Reserve, California, USA - 15con2h2.4A metaG | ecosystem: Environmental > Terrestrial > Soil > Vadose zone > Saprolite... | reverse complement strand
TTCTTTGCGGCCGCCAGCCGCTCGGCGTGGTGGAAGCTGTTCCGCCAGCAAGCCTACTTGTGGCTGCCGCCGCTTGTGGCTTGCTCCAGTTACGCCATTGTGCTCATGGAATTCAGGTATGTAGCTCCTTTCGTTCTGCTTCTATGGCTAGCGGCCATTTGCAGTCTTCTGTGCATGCGCCCGGAAGGTTCCCGGCGTTTCCTCTTCGCCCTCATCCTCGCCGCCGTCTGCGTTACCGGACTGAAGGCCGCAAAGTTTGCCATCAGCGACGTGCTGGCCATGCGATCCAGCCGCAAAAATGTGGATTGGCAGGTCGCGCAAGCGTTGCGCGCTGCTGGTCTTCAACCGGGCGATTCCGTTGCCGGCCTCTCGCGCGTCGCGGAATCGCATTGGGCGCGCCTTGCGGGGGTCAAAATCGTTGCGGAAATCCCGCTTGGCGACGAAGACGTCTTCTGGGAGTCCAGCCCGGAAGCCAAACAAAAGGTGTTTCGCATCCTTGCGGGCACGGGCGCAAAAATGGTGGTGACCAAGTACGCGCCGCCATCCGCCGTCAACGAAGGATGGATCCCGCTCGGAGATACTTCTTTTTGTGCTCATCCTTTAGCCGCGGGCGCTTCCGCAAACTCCACCGATCGAAACCCATGAGCCTGCGGAGCGCGTACGACACCTGGCACCAGCGCATCTTTGACGCAGCACCCGAGCACGAAGATGCCTCGTCTCCGTGGTATCAATTGGTGCGGGAACATATTGGCGACGTGGCAGGCCTGCGCATTTTGGAGGTCGCCTGCGGACGCGGAGGTTTTGTACGGCAGCTCGCCAAGTCTGGCTCTTGTGTGACGGGTTGCGACTTCTCTTCCGCCGCGCTGCATGCCGCCAGCACGAAAGTCTTCGTCCCTGGCAGGCCGCCCTTAGCCGCGCTCGTTCAGGGCGATGCCCAAAGCCTACCGTTTGCCGATAACTCGTTTGACGTGGTGGTTTCCTGCGAGACCATCGAGCACCTGCCGCAAGTGCAGGCGGGCATCAATGAGATGTACCGCGTCACCCGCCCCGGCGGCCGGCTCTTCCTCACCACGCCCAACTATTTCAATTTCATGGGCCTATACGAAATCTATGCGCGCTTCCGCCATCCCGGTCGCAAGGACGAGCAGCCCTTCGACCGCCGCCAATGGTTTTCGCAAATTCATAAGTGGATCCGCCGGGCTGGCTGGACCATTCTTCGCACCGACGGTACGGTGCATCAATTTCCGTTCATCCCCGGCCGCAACCCCCTCCGCTGGCATTCCCTCGAATCCTCTCGCACCCTCCGCAAACTCCTCAGCCCCTTCGCGTATACTTACTTCGTCGCCGCCGCCAAATCGCAGCGCGTCAACGCAACATGACCACCGCTGTCAGTGAGAGAGTTGTGTCAGGTAGATTGGATACTGTCCGATTAAATCTTGGATGCGGCCTGCTGGCCGCGCCAGGGTGGATAAATATCGACGGCTCCTGGAACGCCCGGCTCGCAAAACACCCTTTCCTCCGTCGCACGCTCGCCAAGCTGGGGATATTGTCCCGAGAGAAGTCAGAAATCCCTTGGGCTTCGACGATCTTCATTCATAACATTCGAAAGCCCCTGCCTTTTCCAGATAATTGCGCAAGCGCGATTTACGCCTCGCACGTCCTGGAGCACCTGTATTTTGAAGAAGGCCGGCAATTGATCCAAGAATCTTTCCGCGTACTTTGCGGCGAAGGCATCCTGCGAATTGTCGTTCCTGACCTTCACACGATCGTCCGCGAATACCTGGGAGAGCGGCCCTTCGCGCCGTTATCAACAGAAATGGAGGCCTTGCGTCCCGCCGATCGATTCAACCAACGGGTGCTGATGAGGTGGCCTACCCCATCGTCCCGCAACCTGTTCTATCGTATTTACGATGCCTGGCAGGACTTCCACTCCCATAAATGGATGTACGATGCGGACTCGCTTATGGCTCTCCTATCGAAATGCGGGTTTGTGAATATCGCGCGCAAAGATTGCTTCGAGAGCCGGATTGCCGACATCCGCGCATTGGAAGATCGGAGCCGAATTCTCGATGGTGCAGGTATTTGCGTGGAGGGGGTAAAGCCAGCCTGAAATGGCCCGCCCATGACCGCCACAGTCATTCGCGGAGAAGGACTCGGCACCGGGATTGCGCGGGACTGTAAGGCCGGTGTGGTCCACTGACCGATGCTTGAAGCGCTGCGCGATCACCTTACGGTTCAAGGCATTTCTCTGGACCTGATTTTTCTCGCCGGCGTGATCCTAGCGTGGTTTGCGCCCCGGCTAGGCGATGGTGCGTTCGCCGCAATCGAAAAGGCGGGAGCGGCGCTTGCAAGAAGGAAAACGATAGCCATTGTTTCCGTAGGCCTCCTGACCATCGCGCTCAGGCTAAGCCTCTTGTGGCTGATGGGATAGGGGATAGGAGAGAGTGAAACTGCCCTCTTTGCAGCCCAAGAGTGTTTTAGTAGGGCTCACCCGGCTCCGGCGAATGCACGTCCCAGCGAACCAAAATAGGTACGCTGGCGCAGCGGCCATTTTTCCGCCGAAATATTTACAAGCGTGACCAATTCGGTCTGCAGTTCCACAATGCATCTCGATGTGTTCATTTGACGAACGCGGAGACTGATGTCACCGCACGGAAAAATATCGACTACGATTGGGCCTTGAATGATCAGTGAATGAAAACGTACCGCCACAACATGACGTTGCTGAGAAAGGAAAGCCCCGCGAGAGCGACGAGCCGCGCGCTGTCAAGCGCGGGCAGCAGCGCGAACGCGATCACACCGAAGAACGGTGCCAGTTGAAGAATATATCTGTCATAAAACGGGATATTCCCACCGACTCCGAACTGCTCGAGCAAGAAGAAAATAACTGTTGACAGCGCGAAAGCTACGGGCGGCGTGGACAATACGAGCTTCCTTTGGTCCCACAGGACCAACCCCAGCGCGATGGTGTTGTAAATCGTGGCTGCGACAATCAGACCAAAAACAATTGTCGCACCGTGCGGAAAACGTGCCGCCGAATTTACGAATGAGTTCAACGGGCCAGTCTGCCAGAGCGATCCACTAAAAGGTCCGGCTGCGATTCCTCCAAGGACTGCAACCGCAAACGCTGCCCAACGCTGCGCTGACTTCATGCGCAGCATGAGCGGAAAGGTCAGAGGCAAGAGATAGAGGCCAACATAGAGTGCGGCATTGATCGGCCTGGCGAAGTTCCAGCCAGCGCCGGCATTATACATCATGTTGTAGGATGTCCCGCTTTGCATGCCGGGACTCGAGATTCCCTTCCAGGCTAGAACTAGAAGCAAGACAGGTACTGCGCCCATGCAGAGAGAGAAAAATGCGCGCATCGCCCAGCGCCACTTCTCTCCCGGGCCCCATACTTGTGTGGTGGCCTTATAGGCCGCGAGGAACCCGGCGGCAGGTAACAACGCGAGGTTGTATTGCCGGCAGGTGACCGCCACGCCCATGGACAAAGACCCGAGTATTCCGATAATGAAAGCACCGACGCCGAAATTTGCTCTCGAAACGAATTCCGTCCAGGCCAGTGCGCCAATCACGGCAAAGAAGAGCGCCGGACCCTCCGTTAGGACGGTGGCCGCTGCTTCGACGGCGTGCGGGAAAACAAGTGCAGCGAGCAGTGCGGCATACCACAACTCCGGGAAGCGGCTGAAACGCGCGCCGAAGAAGATCCCGATGGCAAGAAGAACCCAACTGAATAGCGCGCCAACGCGCGCCGCACGCAATTCGTTCCCACCGATCACGCGCACTGCAGCAGCCATCCAGGCAAAGCTGGTTGGCCCCGGCGCATTTCTCTGGGACTCGATTGTGTCAAGTGAGAAACCCTTCGCCGCATAATTGTGAACGTCGTAAATGTTAAATCCATCGTCGAACACGGGGCGGTTGACGAAGGCAATGAACAGCGCCGCCGAAATCAAGTTGAGGACAAGCAGCACAATGACAGGCTTAAGATACGTCCCCGCGCCATGGCTGGCCATGAACATCTGAACCGTCCATTCAGTTTCTCCCACGATCCGAGATTGTCAATTCCCAAACAGCCTTCTGGAATCGTATCTTTTGTTGCCTAGGACTTCGAAAACGCGGCCATCAATGACGTGCCCAAAACTTTCTGGGGAAGCCATTCGCACCGGGAAATGAGTCCCATCATCCTGTTGATGGCCGCGGACCGCGAGTCGAATCCGGCGGTAATGATTTTGGTCTGATCGTGGTTGCCGAGCAGCCAAATCTTCCGGACCAGCAACGCGGGAATCAGAGGCAAACCCCAGTAACTCCACTCCTGTAGAGAAAAACCGCTTGCGCAAACAGTCTTTTGCAAAGTTTCAAAGGAATAGCGCCGCATGTGGCCAGCAGCTACGTCGTACGACGAATAAGCCCACTGCCCGGCCGGGACATTGATGATCAGCGTTCCGCCAGGAGCGAGGTGAAATAACAAGGCTTGCAGGAATTGCGACTCATCCGAAATGTGCTCAAGCACATCGAAAAGGAGGATCGCAGCGAAGCGATTGTGCAGCGCCGGTTCGCGCTGAAGAATGTCGTAGCAGCAAACCCTGCTCAGGCGGCTCGCGCTTTGCTTCAACGCGCCTTCATTCAGGTCGAAGCCTGTGACTTCCTTTAGGTAGGCATCCTCGATCTGTCGTTGCAACAACCCGTGACCACACCCGAACTCAGCCACTTCGCCCGCAACTGAAATGCGATGGCCAGCCAGCCTCTGAAGTACAGCGAACCGGCGGCGGATCCAGAAATGGTCGGTCGAGGAAATCTCAAACCAGCGGTCGGCCATGCTGACAGCCGCGGGCTGCGACAGGTATTCAATCGTCCGAGACGCTTTCGCCTCTCCAGAAGTTTGCGTTACAGGAGTTGCAGTGGACGGCATGGTCATTGCTGGAGTTCAGCCTCCCGTACTCGCGCGTTTCGATCCATGTCTCCCGCCTCCGCCCTGAATCGTCCGGCCGTGCGGCCAACGATGTACTGCGGGCGCCCCTTCGTCTCTTCGTAGATGCGGCCCACATATTCGCCTATAACACCCAGAAAAAACAAAACCATGCCCGATAAAAAGGTTACAGCCACGATCAACCCTGTGAAGCCCTGAGGAGACTTGTGAGCAGCAAATTTGGCATAGAGCGCATAGAAGACGTAGATCGTGGACACGAACATTGCCAGAGCGCCAAGCAATGCGGCCGCGCGAATCGGGACGATCGAGAATGCAAAAATCCCGTCCATGGCCAGCTTCATCAGCCGCGAAATGCTGTACTTGCTTTTCCCCGAGTGGCGCTCGGCGCGCTCGACATCCAAGCCCGTCTGTCGAAACCCCACCCAGCTCCGCATCCCGCGCAAGTAGCGGTGGTGCTCCGGCATTCGGCGCACTTCATTCACTACCCGGCGCGACATCAAGCCAAAATCGCCAGAGTCCAAGGGGAGGCGGATATCGGAAAGTCTGGCCATCAACCTGTAAAAAACAAAGTAACAAAGCTTCAACAGCCAAGGTTCCTTCCGGCGGACACGCCGCGCGTATGCGACATCGTATCCCTCGCGGTACTTCTCAACAAACTGAGGAATCGCTTCCGGGGTGTCTTGCAAATCACCATCCATCACCACAGCAGCGTCACCCGTGACGTGGTCGAGAGCCGCTGTAATCGCCGACTGATGTCCGAAGTTTCGCGACAAGGAGAGAACGACGATGCGTGAATCCTGCCGTGCCGCTTCTTCCAGAATCGCAAACGTGCGATCCACGCTGCCGTCATCGACAAAAACGACTTCGTGAGGCCCGCCATGGAGTCCATCCAGCACGGTGCGCAATCGCGTCAGCAATTCCGGTAAGGCAGTCTCCTCATCGTGGATAGGGATTGCGACTGACAGGCGAAACTCAGTTGCCATATGGGCGCGGTAGCCTCTTCATGGGCAGGACCCAAGCAGAATGGATGCCGCAGTATAGCATAGGCTCTTCGGCAGCGGCGCGAGCGGGCGAGTCGTGATAGCATCTAGATGTCTAACCTTCAAAGAAGGTCTCGATGGGTCCGTCTTTCGCAAAAAAGCTGCACGAATGCCCCACTTGCGGAAGCCATTCTGTAAGGCGCTCCGAGAGAAGGGGCATCGTAGAAAAGTTTTTGTACCGGTTGCTTCTGATGTGGCCGTACCGCTGTCTGGAATGTGACGGAAGATTCTTCGACTACAAGTCACAGGTTTCACGTAGCTCCCAGGCGCGAGGCCCGCTGACGTGATTGACGCTAGGCTCCCCCACTACTGCATGCGGTATGGGACGGTGACGTTGGCGTCCGCGCGAGGCTGGTCGTGCAGCCCCGAACATTTTTTCAGACAATCCAAACGGTTTCAGGATACTTGGAACCGCGTCGTTCACGCCATTTCGAGAATGAGAGCGGATCGCGTTTCCCTTCAACGGGCTGCGCGCGAATTTGGGGTATCCCCGAGAGAGGCTGGGCGGATCGGCGCTGCGCAGGAGTCCGAGTGGACGCTACGTAGCAAAGGCAAGGGACAATCTGCTCCGCGTGATGAATCTTCCGGGCAGGAGAGGCTTACGTGAAATAGCGCTCGACGATTCGCGCGAGGCCAGCTTCGTTGGCAAATACTGGGATGCTGTTGGTCTCTATCTCCAAACAGGCGATGCATCAGGGCTGCGAGAGTTTCGGAGAAAATCTGTCTGGGACGTAAAGGGAGAACGTTTTGAGCTACTAACCGACCTTAATGAGTTAGACCGCTTGGGTTCCCCCGGTGTGCTGTCCTTAGAATCTATCTATGCGCGGAGTGTCTAAACACCACAATGCCCAAGAGAACCGAAGACCAAATTCGAACGTGTCAGCGTAAGTCAGTAGCGGAGCGACGCACGGCAGGAAAATCCTGTACATGCGGCGAAATCCGCCCTGAGGCACTAATCACCGGCAGCAGGCCGACGATTTGTTTTGCTTGCAGGCGAAGGCAACTCGGCCAAAGCACACTAGACGAACATCACCGTGCTGATAGCGCGAACCACGCCGCAACTGTGCCGATCTCGGTAAACGACCACTAGACCCTGACGGACGGGCAGTACTCACACGCGCGATCGTAGTTTTTGCCGTGCTGCTGGCCCCGTTCCATCCGCACGGCGCCGATCTGGGGCGCGCTGCACCTCTTGGAATCGAATTCCGCCCGCTCATCGAGGCGCAGTTAAACGCAATGCCTGGTAGCCATCTCGTGATCGTTCGCTACTCACCCCGGCACAGGAATCTGCAGGAATGGGTTTACAACGGCGCGGACATTGACCACTCAAAAGTGGTTTGGGCGCGAAATTCCTGGAGCGGACCTAAAGCCGCTGCTTGATTATTTCCGCGGAAGGCGCGTGTGGCTAGTGGAAGCGGATGCATCCCCGCCGCGGTTGACTCCCTACGCGGAGTAGCTGCGGCCAACAAACTTCCTGCAGCGTGGTATTGTGAAGTGAAACCTTGGCGTTCAGACGATGAACACGGTCATACATGGAGAAGGGCTCGGCAAGCGCTACCATCGCGGGTTGCAGGTGGACGACGGGCTGCGACACTCGCTGGAAGCGTTTATGCGTTCGCCCATCGCGTCGCTGCGCAGAAAAAAGGAAGAGACGTTCTGGGCGCTGAAGGACGTGTCATTGCAAGTGAAGGAAGGCGAGGTCCTTGGCCTGATCGGACGGAACGGGGCGGGCAAGACGACCTTGCTGAAGATTCTGTCGCGCATCACGCGGCCCACCACCGGCTGGGCGGAGATTCATGGCCGGGTCGGCTCGCTGCTCGAAGTGGGCACGGGCTTCCATCCGGAGCTGACGGGGCGCGAAAACACGTTTCTCTCCGGCGCTATCCTGGGCATGGGCAAAGCGGAGATTGCGCGCAAGTTCGACGAGATCGTGGCTTTCGCCGAGTTGGAGAAATTCATCGACACGCCCGTCAAGCACTACTCCTCCGGCATGTACGTGCGGCTGGCCTTTGCCGTGGCCGCGCACCTCGAACCCGAAATCCTCCTCGTCGATGAAGTCCTCGCCGTCGGCGATATCAATTTTCAGAAAAAATGTCTGGGGAAAATGGGCGACGTGGCGCGCGCCGGCCGCACTGTCGTGCTGGTCTCCCATCAGCTCAACCAGATTCGCCGCCTCTGCCAGCGCGTGGTGTGGATTGACGATGGCTCCGTCCGCCAGGACGGCCCGACGCATGAAGTCGTCGCGGCCTACGAATCGGCGATGACACGGGGGGACCGAAACGGCGAGCTATCGGCGCGCGGGGGAGGCAGCAAAGCTCGCTTTGTCCGATGGGAAATCGCAGACTCTGGCGGGGGGAATCCGCAAGTACTGACCACGATGGATTCTGTCACCATTAAGATTATCGTTGAGGTCAGCGAGGCTATTCGCCACGGTCACCACGGAATTGCACTGCGGAACCTAGACCAGCAGATCATTTGGGCTTGGGCAGCCGATGACGTGGACCTGCCTGTGGGCACACGCGAACTTTGCTATACCTTTCCCATGCTCCCACTGCGGCCGGGACCCTATTCGTGGCACGTCAGCTTGTACGACGAAGGAGACCTTGTAGATTATTGGGATTGTCTGCCGGAAATGATCGTCGCAACCGAGGTGCACCAACACCGGAGCGATGAGTGGAATGGAATCCTGAACATTCCTTCTCGCTTCGCCATCCAGGAGCCAAAGTAAACGTGGAACAAGGATTCCCCTTCGATGCTCCTTCGGCTCGGGAGCTCACTCGCGCGAGGCAGGATTTCGTTCAGAGATTTTTAACGGAGATTCGGACGCAAGCCGCGTTGCAGGACGCGCTGGACGTTGGATGCGGTGTCGGTTATCTCTCCAAATTCTTGCTCGATTTGGGATTTGACGTGGTCGCCGTGGACGGGAGAGAGGAAAACATCATCGAGGCTCGGAAGCGCTATCCCGACATCACCTTCTTGACCGCGGATGCGGAGAGACTGACGAATGAAGTCGATCCGCGTGACCTGGTATTGTGCGCGGGTCTTTTGTACCACCTTGAAAACCCATTTCGCGCCATCCGCAACCTACATGCTCTGACTCGGAAAGTTCTTATTATCGAGGGTATGTGCACGCCGGGTCCGGGGGCGGCGATGGAATTGCTCGATGAAGGGTCATCAAAGGATCAGGGCTTGAATTTCGTGGCCTTTTATCCAACCGAAGGGTGTCTGGTCAAGATGCTGTACCGCTCCGGATTTCCTTTCGTTTATTTGTTTCAGCGATTGCCGGAGCACGCGCTTTACCGCGAATCGGTTCGCCGCAAACGTGAACGCACGATGATGGTTGCGTCGAAGGTGCCACTAAGCGCGCCAAATCTTACCCTCGCACAAGAACCTATGCGACCAGTCATGGGACTCTCGGATCCCTGGACAACTTGCATGATGCGAACACGCTATCTTTTAGGTGGACTACGCCGATCCCTTCTCAAGGCGCTGAAAAGTCTATCCCCGAGTCGTTGAACTGCTTTTTCCTTTGGTTGCGGCTCGATTCTTGCCCATTCCGCTATACTGTCCAAATGAATTTCGCCGAAGTGGAAATCGCACGGGTCAGGGATTATTGGAACGAGCGTCCCTGCAACATCCGACATTCGACGGCGCCGGTGGGGACGAAGGAATACTTCGACCAGGTGGAGGCGCGGAAATACTTTGTGGAATGCCACATTCCGGGTTTTGCGGAATTTGAGCGGTGGCAAGGGAAAAAGGTGCTGGAAATCGGGTGTGGGATCGGGACGGATACCATCAATTTTGCGCGGGCGGGAGCGCAAGTCACGACCGTGGACCTTTCGGAAAAATCCATGGAGCTGGCGCGACGGCGCGCCGCGGTGTTCGGGCTGGAAGACCGGATCCGATTTTGCGCGGGGAATGCGGAACAACTGAGCGCGTTCGTGCCGCCGGAGCCGTACGACCTGATTTATTCGTTTGGCGTGATTCACCACACGCCGCATCCGGATGCCGTGGTGGAGCAGCTTCGGCAGTACACGCGGCCGGGGACAATCGTGAAGATCATGGTCTATCACCGGCGGTCGTGGAAGGTGGCGTGGGTCCTGGCGACGGAGGGCAAAGGGCAGTTTTGGAAGCTGCAGGAAGTGGTGGCGAAGAACTCTGAGGCGCAAACGGGCTGCCCGGTGACGTACACTTACACGCGCGGGGCAGGGCGGCGATTGCTGGAACGAAACGGGTTCCGGGTGACGAAGGTGCAGGCAGGGCACATCTTCCCTTACCGCATTCCGGAGTACGTGAAGTATCGGTACGTCAAAGAATGGTATTTCCGCTGGATGCCCCGGCCGTTGTTCCGATTTCTGGAACGGCGGTTTGGCTGGCATCTTCTGCTGAATGCCCAAGCGGTCTGATACGGCAGATGGGTGTATACTTCTTACCCCCAGGCTAGGTTTGAGAGGTCGGCCATGTTTTCTCTTACTCGATCTTCCGGCTGGCCAAACTGCGGTAGCGCGTCGCTCTACAGGTCCAAAAGGCACGGCGTCGGGGAATTCCTGCTGCATCACCTTCTGCGCATAACTCCATATCGCTGCAAGGCGTGCGACGTGCGCCACTTCCGCTTGCGGGTCCATCATCAGGGCCATGCGGATTCGCACGCGCCGAAACACGCTCACTAGTCCGCCGCTACCTGCGTAGCTGGCAACAATCGCGTGCGTGGCGAAGTGTCAGAATTTCTGGAGTTCGACGGAACGGCCGTCGGCCAGAAAGCCCCGCCGGAGAAACGATTCGTTGCGCAGGCGAAGCGTTTCGTCGAAATACGGGGTACAAGGCAAAGGAGCGTCCCAGCACTGATTGCCTTGCGCGGGGACATAGACGGCCAGGCCAGATAACGTGTGACGGAGAACGAGGCCGGCTTTGGGAAGAGGCGGCGGTTGTTGCACACCGCTAAGGGAATGGATGGGTTCTTGCCAGCCGAAAGAGATCAGACACCACGCCAAACACAAGAGGAGCGCGGCTAACACCAGCCGGGAGTGCGAGCGGGGGCGGTGGAACTCGAGCGACACAATGCCCCAAGTGCCCAGGGTGGCGGCGGCGGTCCAAATGGCGAATTGGGCGAAGCGCAGGTCTGGCGCAGCCGTGAACCAAAACAGGATGCCAGTCAGAGAAGGAAACAATAGCGCGAGCCAAGGACATTCGGGACGCGGCTTAGGCTCGGCGCGGAAGCGAAGAGCGAGCACGATGGCCAAGCCGGCAAGGGAGATGAGCAAGGGAATTTGGAACGAGGCGCGGTTGCGAAGAGCATGATGGAGCCAGTCACCGAGCCAGTGGAGGCCGCGGGTGTCAGCAATAGCCGCGTCGGGGGCGCGGCCCCAGGATTGCGCCCGCAGGGCTTCGTGCGCGGCGGCGAAAAGCGGCGTCTTCCACGAAACACGGAAGGCGAAGATGGTCGCCGGAAAGAGAGGATAACCGCTCAGGATAATCCCGCGAGCGAACCAGGGAAGCAACAGCGCGGTGGAAAAAAGTAGCGCAGCGGCGAGGTGGAGGAGGCGGCGTTGCGGCTGAGTGCTGGATTGCCAAATCCTGCGGAAGACCAGGCACCAGGCAAGCAGGGCGAAAACGGCAGTGGAAAGTTTGAAAGACACGGCCAACGAAAAAAGGGTCGCCGCTAAAACGAGTCGCGAAATGTGCGGGGGCTGTTGGTCTTCACCGCGAGGCCGGCAGAAATCCTCGAAGAGGATGCCCGCGGCGATGAGCGAGGCGATGGCGGCGGGCTCATCGGTTTGCGTGCCGACGATGCGGGAACGCGTGGTCCAGAAGAAAGCAGGGAGCGCGAGGATGCAATGGAACCAGTCGGCGGGAGAGGCAGCCCGGCGGAGGCAGCGGGCGCAGGCGGGCAGAAGAGTGACCCACAGGGCGGAGAGCAAAAACCCGGTAAAAAGATGAAAGCCCAAGTCTTTCCATGCGCCCTGCCCGAGTGCGGCGATGCAAAGAAAGACCGAACTATTGAAGCCGAGCCGGCCATGAAGATTCGCAAGGCCGGGAACTGCGGGATACGTCTGAATCCAGCGGACAGCAGAGGCGCCGTATAGGCCGGTGTCGTAATACTCGCAGGGGCCGCAGGAGCGCAGAGCGAGAAAAAACGTAAAGGCTGTGCCGAGGAGGAGTAGCCAGCGAGAGGTTTGCAACGTGAATTTGATACGGCTGAAGAGGATGGAGCGATTTGCGAGGAGACCGAGAACGCCGATGCAGAGAAGCAGAATAGTTGTCGAAGAGTTGATAGGCAGCAGGAGGCTCCAGATTTCGAGAATCGTCACCGAGACGGCGAGGCCCATCCAGAAGGCGTCGGGGAGAGAGTAGTCTTTGTCGAAGCGAGCGAAACCGAGGGAGCCGATACCAATAAGAGCGAGAGCGATAACGGCCCAGGTGAGAAAAACTTCCAGCGTGGAGATGAGAAGCATCTACGGGCGACCTGTCGAAGATGTTGGGGATTTTAGCCGAGGCATTCCGCTCCAAAGGAAGTCTTCAAGATGAAACATGGGGACACATTTTGGCACGGTAGCTAGATTGCTGGGGGCGTTTTTCTTGGCTACACTGGAGCACCGGTACGGCTGGTAGCGGCCCCTCAAACTTAGTATTACGCCCGCAATTAACAGTCCGTTTACCCTCTTGTGGCGACCGCTTTTTTCGCTATCCTTGAAGGGTGCTGACACTTTTCTCGATTCCGAAGACATTCAAAGGGCACATGGGAGTCATCCAGCGCAATGCCATTGAGAGCTGGACGAAGCTCGAGCCGCGGCCTGAGATCATCCTTCTGGGAAATGATGAAGGCACGATGGAACTGGCGCACGGCCTTGGCTTGCGGCACTTGCCGAACGTGGCGAGGAGCGACCACGGTACGCCCCTGCTCGGCGATCTCTTCCGCCAGGCCGAAGCGGCCGCGACATGGCCGTACATGTGCTACGTGAATGCGGACATTATTCTCTTGAGCGACTTTCTGCGCGCCGCGGAAACTGTGCAGAAGACATTTCCGAAAGCACTGGTCGTCTCCAAGCGGATTAATCTGGATATTGCCGAAAAGCTGAATTTCGGAGCGCGCTGGGAAGAAGCCATCAAGCTGCGCGCCAGCGCCACCGGAAAGGACGAGCACTACACAGGCATCGATGTGTTCGTGTTCCCTAAAGGAATGTATCCGCAGATTCCCGATTTCGCGATCGGGAGGCTGTGGTTTGATCATTGGCTGATCAAGGCGGTGCGCGAACAGAGTCTCCCGGTAGTGGATGCGTCTCTGGTCGCGCCAGTGCTTCATCAGAATCATGATTACGGTCACGTTGCCGGAGGCAAAGAGCAGGTATGGCGTGGCGAAGAAGCGGAGCGGAATTTTCAGTTATATGGCGGGGTGGAACACGCTTACACGCTGTTGGATGTGACGCACGAGGTGACTTTGGACGGATCGATTCGGAGAGTGCGCTTCCGCAAGCCCCTGTTTAAGATTAGGCAATTCGCCTGGGAGATTTTCGTACGGCGAACAGTTGCGTTTCGGAGAGTCCTCGGCCTCCGTAAAGAATTCAGGCGGACGGCGGAAAATCGGAGCTCCTGAACAGCAGCTAAGCCCGCTGCCTTTTTCTCGGCTCCTACGTTCGAACGCTTTCATTCTCCGCTTTCAACACGCTAAAATACTCGTTTCTCTCTCAGGAGGCGCATGATTTCGTCCGTGTCAGTTATTGGTCTGGGAAAACTCGGCTCGCCCATGGCTGCTTGTTTCGCCGCGTGCGGCTTTGCCGTTCACGCTGTCGATCTGAATCCGCAGAAGGTGAACGCCATTAGCCGGGGCGTGCCGCCAGTCCACGAACCCGGTCTAGCCGAACTGCTCGCCGAATCCGCGGGGCACATCTTCGCCACCAAAGACATCGAAGCAGCAGTCAGCGCCTCTGACGTCACGTTTGTTGTCGTTGCCACGCCCAGCGAACCAGACGGTGGTTTTTCCCTCCGCTATGCCATTCCCTCGTGCGAATCCATCGCCCGTGCCATCCGTACCAAGTCCACGTATCATCTGGTTGTAATCACTAGCACCGTAATGCCCGGCTCTATGGGTGGGCCGATTAAATCCGCCCTCGAACGCGCCAGCGGCAAGCGTTGTGGCATCGATTTCGGTTTGTGCTACAACCCCGAATTCATCGCGCTTGGCACCGTCATCCGCGATTTCTATAATCCCGATTTTCTCCTCATCGGCGAATCCGATTCCCGCGCCGGCGATGTTTTATCGGAAATCTACAAGCGTACTTGCAAGAATTCTCCCGCGTTTGCGCGCATGAATTGGATCAACGCGGAAATCACCAAGCTCTCCGTCAACACTTACATCACCACGAAAATCAGCTACGCGAACATGCTGGCACGGCTGTGCGAGAAATTGCCCGAAGCCGACGTGAACGTTGTCACCGATGCTCTCGGCCTCGATTCCCGCATCGGCGCCAAATATTTGAAAGGCGCCGTAAGTTACGGCGGGCCATGCTTTCCCCGCGACAACCGGGCGATGGCCGCGCTGGCTGCTCGCGTCGGCGCTTCCTCCGGCCTTGCCGAAGCCACCGACATTTTCAATCGCGCGCAAATCAAGTCCCTGGCGGAGACCGTGAAGAGCCACCGGAGCGAGTCCGGCGTCATCGGCATCCTCGGGCTTACCTACAAACCCAATACAGATGTTGTCGAAGAATCGTTCGGCCTTTTGCTCGCGCAGGAACTCTCTTCAGCAAATCTCCCCGTGATTGTTTACGATCCATCCGGGGATGCAGTCGGGGTCTTGAAGAACTACAAGAACACTCGCGTGGCTCCGTCGGCTCAGGAATGCATCGCAGAGTCTGGAGTGGTTGTGCTCGCAACTCCCTGGCAGGAGTTCCGCGATCTGCCAGCTGCGCTGTGGGCGTGTTCGGACCCCTCGGAGTCTCGCGTAGTCATTGATTGCTGGCGCGCACTGAGTCACTTGGATGGCGTCGACGGCCTTCGCTACGTCAAACTGGGATTCGGTGGCGCCTCCCAGAAGCCCATCGCAGCGCACACCAATCCGTAGCCGCCAGGGAAAGAGTTTCAAAGCGTGGAAAGTCTTTGGGGTTTTCGAACGCCAGGGCCCGGAGAATTACGCCTTGAATTTGAGCTTAGCGAGATGCTCGCCGTTCGGCTCAGGATCACGTGGAGTTACGAGTGGGCGCGCCTGCGTTCTCGCCGGAGCGGCGCAGCCACCGCAATTCCTGCTCGGCTCGAAAACGTTCCTTCGCGATCTCGCGGTCGACGCCGGAATCCTTGGAGGCCCAGTAGTACAAAGCAAGCAGCAGGAGAGGTATCGCGACTAGAAATGCCGGTAAGACCCACCAAAACACGATACCCCCCTTTCCCACAAGGAACTCTTTGATGCTCTAGCATGACCCAACCAAGCCAAAGAATCAATTACCGAAGATAGTCAGCGCCGCGTGGTAGTTGATTGCTGACGCGCCCTCAGCTACTTGGGTGGCAACCTGGGCATCCTCTACCTCAAATTGGGATGTGACACCTCGCGGGAGCTTGCGGTTGCCAGAGGCAGACGAGCTGCTTACTAGTGCTCCTACTTTCTAGTAAAGCGTCTTGGGCTTTTTCAGAAGGCGAATTCCGCGGTCCTCAAAGGGCCAATCCGGGGATAACTTTGAAGAACTTCCTCACTTATTTTCGTACTCCGTTAAAGCGTCTTCACACTTCCCTATATCTTCTCAAGGCGCGTCACGCATGGCGTCTTCTCACGGCAGAACGATCATCAGATATCTAAGTTCTAGAATCACTTGAGTTGTTGCCTTCTTGATGTCAAATTCCCGGATCGAATATCTCAATTTCTTTTTTGTGGCCCATTATGTTCTCCCAGATGCTCCTCTAACCAACGTTGGACACGGAATCCTACTCGAATAGTCTGCGCATGAACTCGAGTACCCACGTCCAGACCGTGGGTTGAACAGCGGTTGCAATTGAGCTCCCCATTGAACCCTTCCGCGATACTTCGAAGAGTAAGGCGGTCTGGCTCGTCTAGTGAGACGCGCTCTAAGAATTGCGATTTGTCCAAATGTTGCTGATTCTAAGAAAAGAAAAAGAAATATTTGGAAATAGTTTCTTCATATTTCTTCACAACTTGGTCTCTTTATTGTAATCGGCAGAAACTCCCAGCTTGAACCGTGACCGTCCCGGCTCCGGTTGCCGATCCCTGCACCTGAACTGCCCCTGTGTTTGCCCCGTTGCGCAGTCCCATCGTGACCGTGGCATGCAGGTTCGTTGTTGCCGTCACCGCAGCGTTCCCCACCAGCTTGGTGCCGAAAGCGTTGGCAACCCTATCCTGCAGCGCCGTCGCGGTCGCATCTTCATCGTAGGAATAGAAAACGCTGGTCGGCGAGGCCGGTCCGGCAATGGTGATATCCAGCCCGGCCGTGCCCACACTGCCTTGGTAGTACAGATGGCAGGCCATCGTGTAGTTCGTGTTGGCCGCTACGGGGAACGATAGCTCGGTGATGTTGCTCGCGGTTGTAGTAGCGTTTGTGTACGTCGAAGTGAGCATTGTCGAGGCGCCGAGATTCGATGTGACGTTGCCATTGAGCGGGGTATTGAACGTTGCTTTGAAGCCATTGTTCGTCAGGATGAGCTGTTGGCCTGTGAGTCCTTGGGAGCCAACGGACGCCGAGGTGCCCAACCCGAGATTGAATCCGCTGTTGTTGTACGCTCCACTCGGGCCTGCGGCGCTGTCCACGTAGTGCGTCCCTGTTAATCCTGAGCCGCTTGGTCCCGTGCTGAACGCGAAGAACGTGTCACGCTCTGGATTGAACTGGAACTGTCCTGGAAGTGCGGTGATTGTCACCGTAACTGTCTGTGTTCCGTCAACGGTCACCGATGTACTTGGTGACACCGGGGAAGCCTTCCCAGAGATATCCATTGCTACCCAAGCATAATTGTGCGTTCCCGAGGCAACGCAACTGGAACTACACGACCCGGCTCCGCCAGCGACTACGCTAGGTGCCGTCGGCGTAGGAAACGCATATCCTAGCGCTCCATTGGTGCCGTTCACCTGCACCGTATTGTTCGTAAAATTTCCCGTGCCGAGGATTGAGACCGCGAAGTTTTGCCCGGTCGTGTTTCCATTTGGTCCCGCGACGATGCCATTCAGCAACGGCTTTCCGGTGATGTTTCCGAATTGAGACGTTGGAGTACCAATCTGTGAAATGAAAATTGGGGAACCAAGTATACCAAGATTCGCAAATGTCGCGTTCCCAGTCGTGTCCAGTTCGACATCGTGTAGGGTAAGACCAAAGCCTGTGTTTTGCGATGAATAGTAAGTAAGATAGGGTGTGATCCCACCTTGGTAGCGTGAGTTCTGGATGGATACAACCGGCCCATAATTCGCTGGCCAGAAGAACAACCCGCGCCGGTTAACTGAAATATTCTCCATCCAGGTCTTGCCGCAACGCTCGCAGTAAAATGTTGGTGTCGCAGAAAGCCCGTTAGCCTGATTGGGACCACCGCTAAAAGTTACGTTTCTAATTGTGGTGAAAGTAATGTCACCCACAGACTGCAATCGCAGATGCAGCCCCATGCTCATGTAGTCGTTGGCGGGATTTCCCGCTTGACCGCCGAAATTTAAGTTTTCAAAAACTGACCCGTTGGGCGTATCTACCAGGATGCTATTTAACCCGATGAATTGCAGGCCACGAATAGGCCCGCTATTATTGGGCGCATATATTCCCGGATTGGCACGTTGGGCATTGACAGTAGAATAGCCTTCTTGAGAAAACGCAGGCCCATTAAGATTGCTACCCGGTGTTAGGTTTCCTTGCCAGCGTCCCCCATGCCACTCAATTGTGTCATTTACTACCAAACTGCCAATCTGTGAAACAGACACCGCATTAGGCATTACCAAATAAGAATTAGTCACATAGAAATTAGACGCTGCTGGGATATACAGCATCCCGCCATTTGCCACTGCTGCCGTCGCTGCCGCGATGATGTTCGGCGCGTTGTCAAACAGAATGGTTGCCCCGCTGACCGTGGTGCCCGCACTCGCCGCCAGCGTCAGCGTCGTCGTTCCCGCGCCGGAGGCAATCGTGGTGCTTAGATTGTTGCTAGTAGCTGCTCCCGGAGGCGCGGTCGGCACGAAGTACGGTGCCGTGAAGTTGTCAATCATCGGGGAGCCGAAGTCGTCCCAGAAGAGGCCTGCATTCATGATGCCGGAGTTAAACGGCAAGCTGACCCCAAGTAACGTTAGAGAGCCACCCGTGCGTCCGTATATGTAGTATTCGTTCGCTCCTGTCACCGCCGTCCAACTCAGGTGGTTGCAGTTCCACCAATAAACCGTCCCGCCTGTTGCGGAGGTTCCCGCACCAGAGGTCGAGTCCATCCCGTTCAAATAAGTGAAGTGCGTGTTGTCGGGAACCGTGGCAACGATGAACCAGCCGCCAAAGCCCTGGTTGTCGGAGGTTCCGACAATATTCACGTTCGAGCCAACGGTAAGGCCATGAGCCGAAGCAGTTAGAACGGTGTTCGTCTGACCCGATTTTGAGATACTGGTAATGGAAACACTCCGAGCACCTAGCGATGCCGCTCCTGTCGTTGTCGTACCTACTGCACTTGCTGCCGTCAAGCCGCCGCTCTTGTTCACGGCCACAATCTGATAGTTGTATGTCGTCGCCCCAGTTGGACCGTTCATTACAATTCCCGTTCCGGTTCCCGCCCCAGCGATGCTCGGCATCACCGTCGGCGCACTCGGCGGCGTCATGGAATGTGCCGCACCCGCGCCGAAGATATTCACACCATCGCCGTTCTGAAAAGTGCTCGCAGAAGAAAGTGTCGCTGTGAATTGTCCCGAAGAAATGCTTGCTGTGATCCCAGGAATCATCGGAGCGACGTTCGTGGCTGTAGCCCGCGCGTTGTACCGCGTGATGTCCACGTTGGGATTCGGCCCCTTGGAGTGGATGTCTGCGTCGATGTTCTGCGGTGCGACAAATGTGTTGGAAATGCTTGTCTGCGCGATGGAACCAATATCCGTAAATGTCACCATACTATCGGCCCAATTGGCCGACGTTTGATAAAATGGTGTGTGCTGCGCCCCGGTTACCGTCACGATCGTGAATTCTGTTTCATTGCCATCACCATCGGACAAGCCGGTGAACCCTGTCCCTGCCCAGCAGGTTGAGACGCAAATGGCCGCACCGAGGGCTATTTCATTCGCTGAAGTGCTGTCAACTTGGCTAATGTCAGGAGTTGTACTTAATCCGCGTAAATTCGCATGGATATCAAGCGGTGTGACACTACTGACCCCTGGAATTTCATATATGAAGATTGAGCGAGACATGGAGCTTATAGAGAATGTACAGCTAACAGAATCTGCGCCTCCGGATATGTTCTTCGCGTAAAACCATTGCACACCACCGAAAGAGGAATTCATATTGTACGCCGCCACATTAATGTATGAATTGGCGCTGTCGGACGCGGAAACGCTCCCAGAGTTTGCTGCGCTCCAGCATGCGACTGCAATAAGATTTCCCGTTGTTGTATTGCTAGAAAAGCTCACAGAAACAGTCGTCCCGCTTGTAGTCACATTGGTAGAATTACTTTGGACTACAGAAACCGTGCTCTGTGCCGGTGTTGCAAGAAGCAAGGACAGAAAACCAAAGGATAGAAGTGAGATCAATCGCATACGGTAGTCTCGCGTAAGTCTTGCACAAGCTTCATGGTACGTAAGCTAGTAAAATAACTGATTGTGAGCATGAAAGCGATTGAGATTTAGGCCGACGATTGTTTGATTAAAGACGTCGGACTCTTTATTATCCTTCGAATGGCACACGAGGATTCGCTTAGAGTATATTGATACGATCTACTTCGTCCTGTTTCGCTTAACCGAGGCACCCTTCTCCGTGAATGGGACCGAACAAGATTTCGGTTTGGACACTATTGATTCGGCACTCTGCGAGACGTTTCCGTGTTAATTCCCTCTTCCACCCTGCCACTTCGAGGCGCCTGCCAGCAATCCGTATTAGTTGCAGATTTGTGGTCACGATAAAATCGTCAATAGAGGCATATTCCCTGATTTTTTCCCTGTTAACGGCGAGAGAAGGTTACTCCCCGCGCCTAGTGTGCACGCCGCCCCACAAAGAAATCCTTATGTTCGGCCGCGGCTGAGGCACCGATATCACGGCCCCGTTATCCTCCTCCGGAAACGCAAATCTTCCCGATTGGCGCCTCCCTGCGCCACTCTCCCCGTCACCAGCGGTGAGTACGGCTGGCAAAAATTTTCCCTGCCGCAAGGACAGTGACATTTCCGCTACCACAGTACTTCGCGCCCATTGTGCCGCGAGGCCACTGGCCAGATCATGGTAGGAGAAACCATATGGGTACGCTGAATCGCACTGAACTCGATAAGCTCGAGCGCCGTGAGCTGCAGCTCACGATTCTGGCCTCCGCCTATGTTCTGGTGCAGGCCGCCGGCCTGGCCGTGTTCATGTACCCGCTGGTATTCCTCCACCCCGTGGGGAATAAGGCGACATTGCGGGTTGCCTTCTTCGGATTCTGTGCACTCACGTTGTTGTTTGTGGGCTACCTACTCGACCACCAGCGCACAGTGCGCAAATTGAAGCAGCAGGTGCTGACGGAGCTGGAACGCAACGTCACCTTGCAGCACCAAGCCAGTGTGGATTTGCTCCAGACGATGCCCGACCAGAATCATTTCTGGGATCGCCTGACGATGGAATACCGGAGGGCCATGACCATGCAGAAGACGCTTTCCATCCTGCTTGTGAAGGCCAAGGCCGCAAACGCGTCCGCAAAAGTCGACCGTCCAACGGTCGCCATTGAAAATGAGCGAAGCTCCGAAGCTTGGAGCGACGCGGCGAAAGCGATGTCCCGGAAACTGCGGCCCACGGATTCGGTCTACCGGCTTTCGCCGGATTTGTTTGCGCTGGTTCTTCCAGGGACCGATGGGCTAAATGCGAAGCGCGTCGCCGTCCGGCTGCAAGAAGAACTCCAGGAAGTTCGCGCTAAACACAATCTGGCGTTCGACATTACTGCTCATAATTATCCGGAACACGTGAGCAGCTCGCACGAACTGGAAGACATCGTGAAATCGCTGCTCCCTGAGCAGGACGAGTGGACCTCTCCGGTCCTTGTCCCGAAGGAATAAACCCGGCTGACACTTCGTTTTTACCTTCGTGGGGACAAGAGTTGGCCCCGCCAAGTTTCTAAACTGCAAGAAAACTAAGCGAGCGCTTGCTTCAGATCTTCGATTAAATCCTCTTTGTCCTCCAGACCAATCGAAACACGAACCGTACCGGGGCTGACGCCTGCGCGCCGCAGCTCCTCGTTCGTCATGTTGTAGTGCGAGCTGTAAATAGGAAGAATCACCAGGGATTCCACTCCACCAAGGCTGGCCGCGAGCAAGAACAGCCGCACGCGGTCGCAGAAACGCCGCGCCGCAGGCAGCCCGCCCTTCATGTCGAACGCCAGCATGCTGCCGAATCCGCGCATCTGCTTCCGGGCGAG
>Ga0137390_10000877_pt1 | contig 21560 bp, 19 predicted proteins | sample 15con2h24AmetaG_FD_104937 | JGI IMG/M metagenome (GOLD analysis project Ga0137390, IMG submission 104937) | Vadose zone soil microbial communities from Angelo Coast Range Reserve, California, USA - 15con2h2.4A metaG | ecosystem: Environmental > Terrestrial > Soil > Vadose zone > Saprolite... | reverse complement strand
AAGATGTCTCCCTGTTTGAGCGGAAACGCGCTCTTGAGGGCATCTACCTTCAGGGACAGCGCCTTGTCCGGATCGGCGCTCACGATTTTCAGCGTGCCCATCCGGTAGCGCTCGCCTTCTTCGATCTGAATCGTGATGTTGACGGCCTTGCCGTCCGTGCGTCCCAGCACCAGCGGAACTCCCAGGCGGTTGTTGCGCGTGTCGATGTTTTCGAGAATCGGATCGCCGACCGACACCTTGAAATATCCGTTGTCGCGGTACAGCCCGCGAACACCGACCTCCAGATCCTCGTTCAGTTTCTGGCGATCGTAGGTTTTCGAAAGCACCGGGATATACCAGAAATAAAGTGGAATCGAATACGGCCGGTCATGTCTCATGGCCCGGATGAGTTTGCGGTCGCTGAACGCGTGATTGCCCTTGAACTTGATCTGCCCGACTTTTACCTTTGGCCCTTCCTCGATCTTGAAAACCAGAATCACCGCGTTGCTCGAAGCAATCCGTTCATATTGCGGCGTCACCTTCGCGAACTGCCGCCCGTGCTCTCCGAGCAAATCCTTCAGTACTACTTCCGCCTTCTTGATCCTCGTCGGATCAAACTGGCTTTCGACGCTGAGCCCGACTTTGCGCTCCTTGAACCGGTCCAGAATGTCCGATTCGGAGATAGAGTGGATTCCTTCATAACGGATGCGGCGAATCTGCGGCCGCTCTTTCACGTCGAAAATAATGATTTTCCCGTTGACGCGGTTCGGCGAATCTTCCACGCGCAGTTTCACGTCCTCAAAAAACTGCGTGTTCCACAGCGCTTGAAAATCGCGTCGCAGCGTCTCTTCGTTGTAATTGTCCCCGTCGCGGCTGAAGATGCGCGCTTTCAGCGTGTCGCTGCGCACCCGACGATTCCCCACAAAATCGATTCGATCGATCACGTATTGCTGCTGCGCGGCAGTCTGCTGCGCTTCGGCGGAGGCTGCGGTCGAGTGATCCTCAATGACATCATTCCCGGTATTCCAATCGATCGAGGCGGAAAAAAGTATTGCGGGTGTATTGGGTGCAGACGCGTTCGCAGGGAAATTTTCCGGCCTCGCTCCGGGAGATGCAATCGCAAAAAAGAATACGATCGCAATTGCTCCCGTCAGTCGGGCCGCTAAAATCCCATACGCCGAACAAACTTTCCTGTAAGCGGCCAATGAGGTCGTCAAGGCCGCGCCCCCGAACCCAAGTTGTTCTTCTCCCGCCGGACCCGGTATGGGCCGGCCGTGCGTCGATCCCGACCCGGTCGGGATTACCCGTGCGTTGTGTCAGATTCGCTAGTGGACGACCGGGGTTGCCTCACCCACGGGCCGGAACGAAAGGCCTTCCCCTGCGACATAAATCTGGAGTGTCGCGGGCCTTTGGATTCCACCCTGGATCAGCGCCTCGGAGAGCGGGTCCTCTACATACTTCTGCAAAGCCCTGCGCAACGGACGCGCGCCGTAATTGCGGTCCGCACACGTTTTCTCGAGGATCCACTGCCGTGCTTCCGGCGACAGGACGATCTGCACCTGCCGGTGAATCAGCGTGTCGTTCAGCTGGCCCACCAGCAAATCAATGATGCGGAGCAGGTCTTCGTCGCCGAGCGGATTGAATATGATCACTTCGTCCAACCGGTTGAGGAACTCCGGATTGAACACCCGCTTTACTTCGTTCATCACCATGTCTTCCATACTCTTCTGCCCGGCTTCATCCGCGCCGGACTGGAAGCCCATCGTGGTGCGCTTCTGCAAGTGCCGCGCACCCAGATTGGACGTCATGATGATGATCGTGTTCCGGAAATCCACGGTATTGCCGAGCCCGTCCGTCAACTGGCCGTCTTCAAACACCTGCAACAGAATGTTAAAGACGTCCGGATGCGCCTTCTCGATTTCATCCAGCAGGATCACCGAGTAAGGAGTCCGGCGGACGCGCTCCGTCAACTGACCGCCTTCTTCGTAGCCCACGTACCCTGGAGGCGCGCCGATGAGCTTCGAAACGGAGTGCTTTTCCATGAACTCCGACATATCGAATCGCACCAGCGACTTCTCCGAACCAAACAAAAATTCCGCCAGGCGCCGCGCTACTTCGGTCTTGCCTACGCCCGTCGGCCCGAGGAAGAAGAAACAACCCACCGGACGCAGCGGCGACTTCAGCCCCGCTCGGCTGCGGCGAATCGCCCGCGCCAGCGCCGTGATGGCCTTGTCCTGGCTGATCACCCTCTTGTGCAGCTCCGGCTCGATGCGCAGCAACTTCTGTTGCTCGTCTTCCTTAATGGAAGTGACGCCCACGCCCGTCCAGCGCGAAACCACTTCTTCGATATCCTCGCGCGTCACGATGCCCGTGGACGCGTCATCCAGCTTGTAACGCTCGCGCAACCCGCGCAGGTTTTCTTTTTCCTTGCGTTCTTCTTCCGAGTAGAAACGCGCCTTTTCAAATTCGTGATTGGCGATCGCCGTTTCCATCCGGTGCGTGATGAATTTCACGCGCTTCTGCACTTCGCCGACTTCTTCCGGAACCGTGGCCTGCCTCAGCTTCACGCGCGCTCCGGCCTCGTCAATTAAATCAATGGCCTTGTCCGGAAGAAAACGATCGGGAATGTAGCGGTTCGAAAGATAAACCGAGTAGCGCAACGCTTCGTCGGTGTAACTGACCGCGTGGAACTTCTCATACCGTTCCCGCACGCCCTGAATCACCAATACCGCTTCTTCTTCGTTCGGGGCCGGAACTTTCACCGCCTGGAAGCGCCGCTCCAGCGAGCGATCTTTTTCCACCGATTTCCGGTATTCGCCCGGCGTCGTCGCCCCGATACATTGAATCTCGCCCCGCGAAAGCGCCGGCTTCAAAATGTTCGCCGCGTCCAGCGATCCTTCCGCCGATCCCGCACCCACCAGCGTGTGCAGCTCATCAATGAAAATAATTGCATTCTGGCTTTCCATCAATTCTTTCATGATGGTCTTCAGCCGTTCTTCGAACTGTCCGCGGTATTTCGTGCCCGCCACAATCAAGGAAAGATCCAGCGAAAGAATCCGCTTGTCCGCCAGAAATGGCGGCACGTCTCCATCGGAAATCCGCTGCGCCAAACCTTCCACGATCGCCGTCTTGCCGACTCCCGGCTCCCCGATCAGCACCGGATTGTTCTTCGTCCGCCGGCAAAGAATCTGAATCACGCGTTCCACTTCGCCTTCACGTCCGACCAGCGGGTCGAGTGAGCCTTCGCCCGCCGCTTGCGTCAGGTCCCGGCTGAACTCCGCGAGCAGCGAAGTCTCTTTGGGCCGCGCCGCCGTCGCTTTTTCTCCTGAAGTGCGCGCCAACTCCTCGCGCAAAGTGGACAGCCGCAGCCCCCGCTCCATCAGTATTTCCGCGCCAAAACATTTTTCTTCGCGCAGGATGCCCAGCAGCAAATGCTCGGTGCCGACATGCTTATGGCCGAGCCGTTCCGCCTCTTCTGCCGCCATATTAAGGATGCGCTTGCACTCCGCGCTCAGCGGCACTTCCACCGAAGTGGAAATCCGTTCGCGAATCGTGATGCGCGCTTCGATCTCTTTGCGAATCGATTCGATCGACCCCTGCTGCCGCAGAAATCGGTTCGCCAGCGCCTTGTCCTCGCGCATCAAGCCGAGCAGCAAATGCTCCGTCTCGATGTACGGGCTGCCGTATTGGCTGGCTTCGTACCTCGCAAAGAATATGACCCGACGCGCTTTCTCTGTGTACCGTTCGAACACGTTAGCTCGCTTCTCCCCCTGGGGCCCTGCTCGCGGAGGCCGCAGCCTCGCGAGATTGCAGAACGCCATGTTCCAGTCCCAGAACCCGGTCGCATCGCGCGGCGAGCTTCAAATTGTGCGTCGCGATCAACGACGTCAATTTGTGCGTGCGGTGCAGCCGTTCCAGCAGCTCAAACACGGCTAAGGCATTTTGCTCGTCCAAATCTCCGGTAGGTTCATCGGCCAACAGCACCTGCGGCCCGGTGACGAGCGCCCGGGCAATCGCGACGCGCTGCTGTTCCCCTCCGGAGAGTTCCCCTGCGCGGTGGTCCGCCCGGTTTTCCAAGCCAACCTCCGCCAGCCACTCTCGCGCCGTCCCCAGCGTGGAAGTAGAATCGTCGCCGCGCAACAGCAGCGGCATGGCTACGTTTTCCGCAGCCGTAAAATCCGGCAGCAATTGGTGCCGCTGCCACAAGAATCCCACGGCACGATTCCGGAATTCCGCCAGCGCCGCGTCATCATTTGTTTCAATGGCTTTCGTTGCGAAGTATACTGTACCGCTCGTTGGCGTGTCTAGCGCAGCCAGCAGATGCAGCAGAGTGCTTTTGCCCGCTCCCGATGGTGCAACAATGGCCACCATCTCCCCTCGCCGCAAAATCAGATTTGCATTCACCAGGATTGGAAGACTCTTCTCGCCGCTTCCGTAAGTTTTTTTCAGCTCGCGCGTTTCCAGCACAATGCCTGCCGTTCCCGAGCTGCTTTCGGCCTTACCGTTGACGTATTTTGCTTCCTGCATCATTCTGATGATCCGCGCCCGCCTCGTACCGCTGCCGCTTACCTTAGGTTAGATGCTCTCGGGCAATCTTCGTGCCGCCAGAGGCCCCAACTAGATGTGCACCCGGTGACCCAAAGTGTTTCCTATTTCCGCCAGTTCGCTGCCTGCCGAAAAGAGGGCATTTTGGGGCCATCCTGAAACGTCTGTAATCTTTTTGTCTTCAACATCTTAAGGTGGGTATTTCCGCACCCGGGACTTGAAGGCAGTCCGCGGCCATACCCGCCCACCTTTCCCCTTTACTGGGAGCAAATTGCGCGCCAAATCCACCCCGGAATATGCTTATTCTCGCCGGATTCCTGCCATCATTCATACCGGAGGATCTCCACCGGCAGCAGCCGCGCCGCGGCTCTCGCGGGAACGATGGTCGCAACGACCGAAACTCCCATCGCCACCAACGCAATCCATAATCCGTCCAAAATGCTGGGATGAAATGGCACATACGGCACCGCGTACACCTGTGGATCCAGTGGAATCAGGTGATAAATCCCCGCGATGAACGAAAAAGCATAGCCGATCGCCAGACCAACAAGCGTACCGGTCGTTCCGATGATGATTCCCTGCCACAAAAAAACCGTGCGAATCTGTTTCCGTCGCGCACCCATGGACATCAGCACGGCAATGTCGCGCGCTTTGTCCGTGACCGTCATCGAGAGCACCACCAGGATATTCAGGCCCGCGACAAAGGTAATCAACCCGATGAAGATCGCCGTCACCAGCTTTTCCAATCGTAGCGCACGGAACAGCGCCCGGTTTTCTTCCATCCACGTCGCCGCCGCGTAGCCGGGTCCCGCTGTTTTCAGCACTTCTTCTGCGGCTTGCGGCGCGCGTTCCGGCTGATTCAGTCGCAGCTCCAGTACGTTGACGACATCGCCCGCCCCGGAAAGCCCCTGCGCCGCCGCAAGGGTCATGAAGCACCAATTCTCGTCGTAATCGTAAAAGCCGGAATCAAATATGCCCGCCACGCGAAATCGCCTCGTGCGCGGTATCAATCCAAACGGAGTCAATCTTCCCTGCGGACTCGTCAACGTCACATACTCCCCGGGCGATAGCTTCCATTCGTCCGCAAGCTGTCTGCCGACCAGCAACGCGTCAATGCCGTCCGCATCCGCGGAAAAATCCAAACGCCCTGCTACGACATGTTGCAACGCCTCGTCGCTCTTTCGCTCGCGTTCCGGATCGATCCCTTTCGTTACCACGCCGCGCGCCTGCCCCGCGAACGACAGCAACACCGTCTGGTAGACGGCAGGCGTAACAGAACGCGTACCCGGTATAGCCGAAAGCTTCGCGGCCATTTCTTCGTAGTTTTTGATTCCGCCGGAACCCGGCCGCGTGAGGGAAACGTGGGCCGTCACTCCGAGCAACCGCTCTTGCAACGTTTCCCGGAAACCCGTGTTCATCGAGAGCGCGATCACCAGCGTCGCCACGCCAGCCGCCACTCCAATCACCGAAAACAGCGTCACCAGCCGCAGCACCGCCGGACGGTAGGGCGACCGCAGGTACCGCCTCGCCACAAACCATTCGAATCGCATCGTGGTTGGAAGGATACGTTACGCGCCGTGCGCTTCGGAAGCGGAAGATGATTCGCCGCCACCTTCGGGCCGCAGCAGCGGAAACAGAATCACGTCGCGGATGGACTGTGAGTCGGTCAGAAGCATGGTGAGCCGGTCGATCCCGATTCCTTCGCCCGCCGTTGGCGGCATGCCATGGCACAGTGCGCGGATGTAATCCAAGTCCAGTTGCTTCGGCATTTCATCCCCGCCCTGCGCCATCTGCGCCAGAAACCGGCGCTCCTGCTCGGCGGGATCGTTCAACTCCGAAAACCCGTTCGCCACTTCCATGCCGGCAACGTAGATTTCAAATCGCTCCGTAAGTGACGGATCCTCCGGCTTCTGCTTCGAAAGAGGAGAGATTTCCGTCGGAAAATCATAAAGAATCGTCGGCTGGATCAGCTTGTCCTCTGCCACAGCCTCAAAGAGCAAGCCCGTCCACTCGCCGTCCGTCAAAGTGCCCTTGGCTGCAGCGTAAGGCGCTCCGCTCTGCTTCGCCCAGACGTTGTACCGTTTCGTTGCCTCGTGAGCGCCCCCAGGAGCAGCCAGCTCTTCCAAAGTTGGCGGCACACCCGCCTCCGGCGGCCAATACTTCACGATTGCTTCGCGCATCGAGAGGCGCTGCATCTTTGAAAAATCTAGTTCCATCTCTCCGTACTTCACCGTGGTGGAACCGGTAATCTTCTTCGCCAGCAGCGCGAACAGCTTCTCGTTCATATCCATCAAATCGCGGTAGTTGCTGTATGCCTCGTAAAATTCCAGCATGGTGAATTCCGGATTGTGCTGGGTGGAAATCCCTTCGTTGCGGAAGTTGCGGTTGATCTCATACACGCGGTCGAACCCGCCGACCGTCAGCCTCTTTAAGTACAGCTCCGGCGCAATCCGCAGGTACAAATCAATGTCCAGTGTGTTGTGGTGCGTAATGAACGGCCGTGCCGCTGCTCCGCCGGGGATCGGATGCATCATCGGCGTTTCCACTTCGATGTAGCCCCGCCCGTCGAAAAACTGCCGCAGCTCCTGGATGATCCGCGCGCGCGTCACGAATACCTGTCGCGCCTTCTCATTGGCGATTAGGTCGAGATACCTCTGCCGGTACCGAAGCTCCACGTCCGTCAGCCCGTGCCATTTCTCCGGCAGCGGCAGCAGCGCCTTCGAAAGAAAAAACAGCCCCTCGACCCAGATGGACAGCTCGTTGGTCTTCGTTCGAAACAGGTGGCCGCGTACTCCAATCGAATCACCCAGGTCCAGCAGGTGAAACAACTCAAACCCGCGTTCGCCGACCACATCCTTCTTCACATACACCTGGATGCGCTTCCCAGATCCCTGCAGGTGCGCAAATCCCGCCTTGCCCATCAGCCGCAGAGATACGATCCGCCCGGCCACGCGTACCTCGCGCCTGTTCGCCTCCAGTTCAGCTCCCGGCGTCTGGCCGTATTGCTCCACCAGCGCGGCCGCCGTATCCGTCCACCGAAACTCCCGCGGATACGCGTCATGCCCCAGCGCCTGGATCTGCTGGAGCTTCTTCTGACGCTGTTCGAACTGGTCCCGCGGCTCAAATTGCAACTGGAATCCTCTCGGAACAGAGTGCCCGCGAGTATAACGGCCCGCGCAGTGGTAGAGCAAGAAACGCCGAATGTTGACAGCTCTCTTGTTTGATGAGCGGCGGGAAGGCCCGCCGGATGCGCGATCGATTCCGCGCGCAGCTACCGTGGTCGCTTCTTGTTGGCCTGGCGTTGAATTGGCCTAACGGGCCAAGGATTGGATCCAACTAGCGAACGCGTGCCACGCAGCGGTCTTCCCAATGGGCAATCGAATCTGCTGCACGAAAATCAGGAAGGCCCCTGCCCATATCGTGGCGCGATGAACCTTGCGCGTGGACCACAGATCGTAAGCCACCAGGATAAGTAGGAAGCTGTAGGACACCAGCGCCGCCACTGGCGCCTTCCTGTTCACGAAGGCGAACGGCCAGCGGGCGATGGCGGCAATTAACAGCGCAGTCGTCCCGACGAAGATAAGGCGCTTGTGTGCCGGCGGGTTGGAGCGGGCGCGCATCGCGAAAAAGATGAGTGTCGCAAAAATCAGCATGTCCGTTAGGGGAATGATGTAGAAAAATTTAGGATCCCGGCCTGCAGGCCCGGCCTCCCGCACGAGCGAATCGGTCGACGCCAGGACGCCGAGCACCACCATGAGACACGCAAGCAGGAAGCCTGCAATGCCTAGGCGGCGATGGATATCCACGCGGCCGGCGGCAACCAGCGAGGTTTGCGTAACGAGCAGGAGGATCCAGCAGGAAAATGCCGCCCCGTGCAGGTGAATAATCAGACTGGGTAGTGGCGCATGGAACACCCCCGCGAGATAGTACGTGTGCGCAAAGCCAGCAAACACCGTTGCCAGCATGCAGAGCGCCATGGTCGAGAAAAATAGATGGTCGTACCGACGGCCCGGCATGCTGAGCGTAGGCTTTGTGGGTGTGCTTGGATGTGCTACCGCTGTGGCCATCTTTCCTCTTGTCCGCGGGACCTAGCTGAGATTTCTCGGAAGCTCGGGGCAGTGCTTAACAGTGTAAGCCCAGCGCATCTCAAAGGCCTAGCGAATGCTAAATCTTGGACCAGAGACAGAAATTCGCCCTCCAGCGAACCAGATCGCATCCTCACGCCTGCTACCTCAGGCAGTCAGAAGCTAACTATCTACCCCGAATTTACCCCCTCGGCCCCTAACTGCCTGGTTAATTGCGTTTGGGAAACCTCCGTTCCTGTTTTGGGAATCATTTTGATGGGCCCCGCCCATTTTTTGCTATACTCCCCACTTTGTTCCCCGGGAGAACGCCCGTGAAAGACTCCGTCCGCACCCCACTCGTCCGCGGAACATCCGTCGATAGAGATTGGCGCGCTTGGCTCCCTCAAGAACAGGAAAAACTTTTCCGCACGCACGTCCAAGAGCTCGAGTCCAACTACACGATGTTGAGCATCTCTCTCAATGAGGCTCTTGAATTGCGCAGAACGCAACACATCGGCCTATCCCTTCAGGCCGTTTGTTTTTCATCCGAGCTATGCCTCTTGCTGACCGGATCGCTTAGTGGTCTGCTCCGCTCCCTCTATGAGCACGCGAAGCACTACGGAACCATCCCCAACGCGGCGCCTCTGGACTCCGCCAATTTTCAGGGTCAAAAAAGCCAGAAGTCGGCTCGATTTAGCAATCTCTTAAGCCACGTCTTGCTCTCCCACCGCCTGCAGTTTCTCCACAAAGTGAGCATTTTGGGTGAGATGGTTGAGGATCTCGGCACGGACTACTGCCTCTGTGCCGCAGGTCTTTCCGACGAGGCCTCTCCTGATCCCGCCAGGATGTGGGAACTGGTGGACGCGGACCACTACGACCTGAATACTTGTCTCAGAGAGGCTATCGTCCTCCTGAAGTCCTTTCTCCTGGTCCTTCCTGCAGACCAGCTTGGGGCCTTCCAGCAGACTATTCTTGAACAGTCAAGGCCTCGGCGATCCGAAGCCCACACTCGTCTGCAAGGGATCCACCATAGACGTATGACCCCGATCGCGGGACAATAGTCTGGCCTGCTCCCCCGCAGCACCTGAAGAACACGCCCCTGCAACATGCTTCTCTCTGGGGTGTTTGATTAGAGTATGCGGGCTTCAGGCAGGACAACTCTAGGAGGCATCCGGCGCATCCGAACCAGTGGATGCGCCGCTATTGGACCGTTGGCCCGATTACAACCACGCGATCCGAATGCGCAGGCTTCCCCTCAATCCTCTAAGCCGTTGATTGAGGCGGATGCCATCCGCTTGGCCCAGGCCGGCGATGCCGCGGCTTTTGAGTTTTTGTACCACCTCCATGGTCGCCGCGTTTACGCCCTTTGCCTCCGGATGGTCAACAACCCCGCGGACGCGGAAGATCTTATGCAGGAAGCCTTCCTGCAGCTCTTTCGCAAGATTGGCACTTTCCGCGGAGAGTCGGCGTTCTCGACGTGGTTGCATCGCATGACGGTCAATGTGGTGTTGATGCGGTTGCGCAAGAAGTCGCTCCCTGTGGCCTCGCTCGAAGAGACTACCGAGCCGGATGAAGAAACAGGCGGCCCCAGGAAAGACCTTGGCGCGCCGGATCTTCGCTTGAGCGGCGCGGTCGACCGGGTCAATTTGGAGCGTTCCGTCGAGAAGCTTCCCCCGGGCTACCGGACCGTTTTTGTGCTCCACGACGTCCAGGGATATGAGCACAACGAGATTGCGGACATCATGGGATGTTCGGTGGGAAATTCGAAGTCGCAATTGCACAAAGCTCGAACTCGTCTGCGCGAGTTGCTCCAGGAAGAAGTTCGGGAGCAGGCGCGGCAAGAACGGCACGCCGCGAAAGCTCAGACGGCGGACAACGATTGAGCTACAATGAGCGAAATTCTCGGGTGTGCATTCGGCTTCGCGGCGTAATCATCGACGATGCGCCGGCAAATTTTGAGAGAAGTCGAGAGGACGGCCATCCAGCGCCGCTCTTCTTCTTTGGAGTGAAGTGCCATGCAGTGTAAGGACGTGGAATCCGTTGTTGAGCAGGAAGGCCTGGCGCCTCTGCCCAAGGAAGTAAACACGCACCTCGCGCAGTGCCGCGAGTGCCGCAACTACATTGCGGATTTGACCAGCATTGTGGATGTCGCCCGCAAGATGCCTTCCGAAATCGCGCCTCCCGATCGTATCTGGATCTCCCTTCGCGCCCAGCTCGAACGCGAAGGGATTATCAAGGAACCCGCGCTTGTCCCCGCCCCGGAGCATATTTCTTGGTGGCAAGGTTTCAGCGAATTCTTCCGCAGCCGCGCGCTCGCGACTGCCACCGTGGGCTTACTCATTATCGCCGCCGGTTTCCTCCAGCTCCGCACCGATAATGGCTCCGGCAGGAATGCCCCGCCGATGCAAGACACCGTCATCGCCTCCGGGCCCTTTGCCGCCACTCGCATCGTCCTCAATGAACAGGAGCCCCTCGCGCGGGGCATCATCCTCGCCAGTACCTCGCCTGTGGATACTTCCCTGCGCGAGAATCTTCAAACCGTCGACGATTTTATTGCTGACTGCGAGCGCCGTTTGAATGATGCGCCACAGGACGATCTGGCGCGCGAATACCTTTCCAACGCCTATCAGCAAAAAGCGGAATTACTGTCTGCGATGATGGATCGCGGAGGGAGCGTTAATTAACATGTGTCTTCAAAGCATTGAGCGCAGCATCCTGCCTGTCGCCGGGGCCGTAATTTTTCTCTGCTCCGGTATCCCCGCGCGCGCCGCCGGCGATCATCTCGAAAAGCATTTTGCCGTGAACAGCCGGCCCGTCGTGGTGATTCACAACGTCGCCAACGGCCGCATCGAAGTAAAGTCTTCTAAGAATCCCCAGGTGGACATCTCCGCCAGCCAGCTCTCCAACAAGATTGGCTTTGAAATGGAGCAGGTCGGCGACCGCATCGATGTCACCGCCAACATTTTGGACTCTGCCGCCCAGCCTTTGGAACTCGAAGCCGACCTCCAGCTCACCGTGCCCGAAGAAACCGAATTGCAACTGAAGACCGAAACCGGCCTCATCTATGTCGAGCAGGTCATGGGCGACATGACACTCGAAAGCGTCAAGGGCGACGTCCACCTCAAGGAAGTTTCCGGCTACATCATCATCCGCACCACGGAAGGCTCCCTGGTCTGCACGCAATGTGCCGGCAAGCTGGATTTCAAATCCATCAGCGGCGGAGCTCAGATCCTTCAGCCGGCGCTCAATAATGTCAGTATCTTCACAACTTCCGGCAACATTCTCTTCGACGGCGATTTCATTCGCACCGGCCTGTACACCATGAAGAGCGGCAAGGGCCTCGTCGAAGTCCGCTTCTCCGGTGCCGATTCCTTCGACCTCAACGCCCAAACCACCTTGGGCACCGTGGACAACCGCGCCGCCGCCTTCCTCAAGCCCGATTCGCACGGTATCAAGCGCCTCGCTTCCAAGTTCACCAAAGGTTTCTTCGGCACCGTCGGTCAGGGCCTCGCGAAAGTCGAGCTCTCCTCTTACAGTGGTACAATTCGCATTCTGAAGCGCGATTAGTATCTCGCGCAAAAATCACGTGGGTACCACTCCTCCTTTGCGCGGGCCGCAATCCCGTGTCCCGATCTTGTGCCTCGCCGGTTTCATGGGCTCCGGCAAAACCACGGTCGGCACGCTCCTCGCCCGCCAGCTTGCCTGGCGCTTTGTGGATCTCGATGAACGCATCGAGGAATCTGCCGGCCTGAAAATCCCGGAGATCTTCGAACGCCTCGGCGAGCCCGCGTTCCGCCAAATCGAAGCCGATCAGCTCCGCGCCGCCCTCGGCCGCGCCTCCGAACACAAGGAAGCCACCGTCCTCGCTCTCGGTGGGGGAACTTACGCGCAGCCCGGTTGTCCTGATTTTCTTCGCGCTTCGAACGCTCCCGTCCTCTGGCTGGACTCGCCTCTCGACGTCCTCCTCGCCCGTTGCATGACCATGACCGGCCGGCCGCTCTTCCGCGATGAATCCAGCTTCCGCGCGCTCTACGCCCAGCGCTTGCCTTCCTATCAGCTCGCCGACCATCGCGTTGACAGCTCCGGCGAACCCGCCCAGGTCGTCGCGGAGATTCTCCGCCGCGGCATTGTTGCTTCCGGCGGAAACGAATCGCATCTCCTCGTTGAGAAACCTCTCTCCTGAGAGAGAATGAGCACGGGGGTAACACGCACCATGAAATACAGAAAGATAGTTACTGCTGTTCTAACAATCCTCGCCGGCACCGCCCTGACTCTCGCCGCCCAGAAGAGCAGCCCCGGCGTCTTCGCCCAGGACAAAGGGAAACTCACCATCAAGCTCGACGGCCAGACCGTCGGCCGCGAAGATTTCGAAATCGCGCCTTCCGGCACCGGCTGGCGCGCCAAAGGCACCGCGGACATCAAGCCGCTCGAAGGCCCGGCCAGCAAGATTTCCGGCACGCTCACGCTGCAACCCGATGGCGCCCCCATCAGCTACGAGTGGACCGCGCAAGCCGAAAAAACCAACGGCGCTCACATCCTCTTCGCCAACGGCGTCGCCAAAATCACTCTCGAAATGCAAGGCGCTCGCCCGTTCGAACAAACTCTTTCCTTCAACACGCCCCTCGTCGCTGTCCTCGACAACAACCTCTACCACCAGTACGCCGTCCTCGCCCGCGTCTACGACTGGTCTAAGCGCGGCGCACAAACTCTTCCCGTCCTCATCCCGCAGGAGCTGACTCCCGGTACCATCACTGTCGAGTCCACGGGCTCCGCCTCTGCCGATGGAAAATCCTACGAAGGCCTCAAGGTCACCACGTCCGACCTCGAAATTCTTCTCCTCCTCGACAACAATCACCGCCTCATGCGTCTGGAAGTCCCCGCCGCAAAAGTCTCCGTCATCCGCGAGTAGCCGTCTCTCCGGGCAAAGTCTCTTCCCAAAAAAGTAGGACAGGCATTCTTGCCTGTCCCTCGATCCTGCCAATCAGCGACGAGCCGGTGTCACCACAGCCTTTCCTTTCTGACCAAAAACTTAGTACTAACAACTGTCTACCGCAACCTTCGCAAACGAAAAAACGCGGCGCCCCGATGATCGGGACGCCGCGCTATAAACACCTCTTTCTAAAAATCTTACCGTGCCAGCGGCCGTTGTAACACCGGCTTGCCCTGAGTCCCTCCGAAGGGCACGCCCGGACGCCGCAGCGGATAGCCCTGCGGTTGTCCATGGGCCTGCGTGTGCGCAAACCCATTCGAATGGCCGGTCCCGATGTGTCCGTTCCCGTTTCCATTCGCCGACGCGGGCTGCGGCAGCCGCGCCGGATTACCGATAGGGCGGAGATTGATCGGCGCTGTATGAACGTGGTCGCTGATCGCCTGCAGTCTCTTCAGGATGGACTGCCACTGTTCCCAATCCAGTTGCCGCAGGAACGGCCGCAATCCTTGAATGAACGGATCCTCGAGCAGCGCTTCCCCGTCCGACTCCGGAATAAAAAACCGGTTCAGCCCGACGTTCAGCGCTTCCGAAATCTTCTCCAGTGTCCCGAGGCTCGGCGTCATCTGCCCGCTCTCGATGCGCGACAAATACGAACGCGACACCTTCGAACGCGACTGCAGTTGGCTCTGCGTCATCGCGCGTGATTCGCGCAACTGGCGAATCCGCTGGCCGATATTCTCGACCGTCTCCTGGTTCACGAATTTTTCCGACGTAGGCTCAGCGGCCTCTTCCTCCGGTGGTGCCGGGGGAGGAATCAGGAACTCCAAACGCTGAGGCAAGGCGCGCACGCATCTCCTGCAATTTCCCGTGCGCGTCCGGTATTGGACGAGACCACAAGTCTTGCAGCGGATGACTTCCCGATCCATTTCTAACGAAATCATTTCTTTCTCTAATTGTGCCGACACCGATACTCCTCGTTGACGGTTTTTTCCGGCGTGCGGATAGGAGAGGAACGTCGGAACGTTCTCAGGGAAGGCAGTGACTGGCGCATCGGGAGTATCGTGCCTCTGCCATTTTCTGTCAAGAGTATTTTTAGACTATTTTTAGGTTCGCAGCCGCGCTTCTCCGTGTTTACGCCCTTCTTTCGCCTGTCCGTCCGGCCACCCGTGCTTTCTCCCTTCGCCTGTTTCCACCAACGCTTGTATAGTCTCTCCCCTCTCACCACACCGCTTGTGGTGCGCTCGCCGCAGTTTTCTGAAATCATTCCCCTACAGGGGCAATACATCGTGCCTGTCCTTGGTTCTTGGAACTTGCGGCGGCCGCGGCACGGCCTGGCCGGGACGTTGCCACTCCTTCTTTCAAACGTTCCCGCCTTCCGACCTTCAACACGCAAACGTTCACACGTTCCCTTCCCCCCGAATTTCCAATTTCGATTCTCATGTAATCAACGGCTGGACTCCTGACAAATACTATGCGGTGTTCACTCACGCGCATCTGACCCACGGCGCTCCTCCAACCCGACAAAATTGCTCAAGGGAGAGCCGTTGAGCTGATTCACCGCGACTTTGCTCTCGAAGTTGCCCCTCACCAATTTGCTCTTCCTCAGCCGAACTAAGGTGATTCGGCTGCTTTCTCAGCCTTGGTCGTTCAACAGCAACCAAGTCTACTCGATCGAAGGAGCCGACGCAGTCATCTATTCAGGCCACGCAAGGTTCTCCGCATACGGGTTGTTTGCGTTCCACGGATGTGCTGTAAGAGTCAACGTTTCATTAGAACTGTATAATATAGGACAGACACTACTACGCCATCACTGTAACTTTTACGTGCTTAGAGTCCGCTCATTCTCGGGAGCCAGCATGGCAAAGGGAAGGACTGGCTCCCGTGAATTTATCCTAGGTTCCAATGGCCGCGACCCCCCAAGCCCGCCTCAAGCGAGATACCCTGTCCGGATCCGAAGGCAGACATCCGCCTCTGCACATCCTCTTTATCCATAGCCACGCAGCAGAAGTAAAACGCTGCCTGCAAGAGCTCGACAAAGTGCACTTCACAGTCAGCGCGGAAATCGTTGTTACTCCCGAGGAGTTTAGCGAACGGCTGGGCAAGCACTCCTATGACCTGGTTGTGGCCGAATACCCAAGCCCCAATTGGCAGGAAACGCAGGCACTGGAACTCCTGAACCGGTCAAAGAGGCAGATCCCGCTTATCTTCGTGGGTCGCATCCTGCAACGCGAGACGGTGGCGGAGTTCATTACCAGAGGCGCCTACGATTGCATTGAAATGGGTCACATTGGTCACCTTCCCGTGGCCGTTAATCGGGCTCTGGATGAGAAAGCATTGCGCGAGGAACGCGACCGGGCCCAAAAGGGTTTGAGGCATTCGGAAGCACGTTATCGTGCCTTGGCAGGAAATCTAAGCTACGGAATTTGCCGCTGCGACCTCCACGGCAAATTCCTCGAAGTGAACGAGGCCATGGTGAAAATGCTCGGCTATGCCTCAAGAGAAGAACTGTTGGGGGTAAACCTTGCGAGTGACCTGATTCAAGATCCTGTGAGACGACCGCAATTGTTGGGGCAACCAGACCTGCAAGGTTCGGTCGACCCCATCGAAGTAGAATGGAAACGGAAGGATGGCACAACCCTGAAAGTCCGGCTCAGCGCACAACAAGTCAGGGGTGAGCAGGGCGAGCCGGACACCTATGAGGTCATCACGGAGGATGTCACCAAACAGCGCCAGTTGGAGGATCATCTCCGTCAACAAGCGGCTCGCGACCCGCTGACGGGACTTTCCAACTATCGCCATCTTGCGGAAGTGCTCGATATGGAAGTCAAGCGTTCGGAGCGCACGGGGCGGGAGTTTGCCCTGTTGTTGTTTGACCTGGATGGATTGAAGCAAATCAACGACCGTCACGGCCATCTGATCGGAAGCCATGCGCTCTGCCGCGTGGCCGATGTTTTGAGCTTCTGCCGGGACATCGATACGGCGGCGCGCTACGGCGGCGACGAGTTTGCGGTTGTCTTGCCGGAAACAGGCGCAGAGGCGGCCAACCACGCGGCGCAACGAATCTGCGACAGCATTGCCAATGACGGCATGGAGCCAGTACTTTCCGTCAGTATTGCCGTCGCAGTTTATCCCCATGATGGTGAAAGTCTCGAAACCCTCTTACGCGCTGCAGACGTGGCTATGTACTCGATGAAAGCCAGCAAACACAAGCTGCTTAATGCGCAGCAACGCGCTTCTCATGAGATGTAGCCGCATCATTCCCGAACGGAAAGATTGAACTTGAGCGGTTTCTTGCGTCTGCGGGGAGCGATGTAGATGGTATCTGAGCGCCGTCGATCGCCCCGCTACCCATTTTTTGCGGCGGCCGAGTTGACCGAATCAACATCGGGCGCCCGGCTTGAGGCCGCTACAAGCGACCTGGGTTCCAATGGTTGTTATCTGGATACGATGAATCCGCTGCCGCAGGGCACTATCATCAACATTCAAATCACCTATCAAGGGCACGTCTTCGCGGCTGGGGGTGTGGTAGCCCATTCGCACCCGAAGATGGGAATGGGCGTGAACTTCATTGCCCTCGAATCGGGTTGTGCGTCCATACTTGAGACCTGGCTGAACGAAGTAGCCACTGTCTAAGGGAAGAGTGACAACTCAGAGACCGGATTTTGTATTTTGCGAAGTGGCGACCGCCATGAGAGTGCCGCAATTCAATCGGTCGAAGAGGAACCGAACGGCGGAACTGGACTGAGGATCGAAGATGAGATTAGCCAAAGCTGAATTGACGCCACTGCGCGCGACTTCAAAGTGCTGGTAGCTGACGATTCACCAATCTACCGTAAACTCGTCGAGCACACTCTGTCTGAAAAGCAGTACACGGTCCTGTTTGCAAAAAGTGGGCGCGAAGCCATTGATCTTTTCTCCGAGCATCAGCCTTCTTTAGTGATTACGGACTGGATGATGCCGGACCTGAGCGGAATAGAGCTGTGCGAGCACATACGCAATCATCCTCGACAAACCTACACCTACCTCATCATCCTGACGGGCATCACGGAGAAGAACAAGCTTGTAAAAGGGTTGGCGGCCGGGGCCGATGACTACCTCACCAAGCCGTTCCATTCCGATGAACTGCTGGCCCGTGTGGGAGTCGGTCGCCGGATCGTGGAACTCCATCGACAGCTCGAGGCCAAGAACCGATTATTGGAAGAACTTGCTCTCACCGATTCTCTGACCGGATTACCTAACCGGCGAGCGATTGAAGAGTGGGCCACCCGGCAACTGAGCGGGGCGGCCAGATATGGCTTTTCCTTTCTGGTGGTTCTGGCAGACTTGGACCATTTCAAGACCGTCAATGACACGCATGGACATGATGCAGGTGATGCTGTCTTGAAGAAATTCGCTGAAATTCTTAAGTCGAATTCCAGACGGAGCGACATCTGTGGCCGCATGGGCGGAGAGGAGTTTCTCTTTATTTTGACGCATACGACTCAGGAGAACGCGAAGGTGGTAATCGAGCGAATCCGGGCAGAGCTTGAGGCGGCGAAATTTGATTTCGACGGCGGCAGCCTCACGGTGACGGCGAGTTTCGGCCTTGCAGGCTTCGAAGGGACACAGGCCCCAGATTTCAATCGGTTAGTCAGCCAGGCAGATGCGGCTCTCTACGCCGCCAAGCGCACGGGGCGCAACCGCATTGAAATCGCTGCGGCGCAAGTTCTTTGACCGAGAACATTGTTGGCGGCTGTGCTCTTTCTGTTGAAATCAGAAGCCCCGAGATGAGAACGACGGTCGGAACTTGTTCCGACATTTTGGCCCACCGCACCCCCCGTCATTTCGAACGGAGCAGGCCGACGCTTTTTCCTCCCGTATCGCTCCTGCGATGCGGTCGGTCTGCGCAGTGAGACCTCTGCATCATCCCGCGTATTCTGCGGGATGAAATCTCTCTTCGCTTCGCGATGCTCTTCTTCCCGCCGGCTCATCCTCTTTGTAGGCCGCCGCTGTTGCGCCGCACCGCCCCGCCTCACTCCATCATCTTCGTCCCCGTAACATCCTTCGGCTGATCCAACAACGCATCCACCCGTTCGAGGAATCGCACGGTATGCATGTCCTCTCCCCCTCTCCGTCACTCCCCTATCCCGCCATCTTCGCCTCGACGGTCCCAAAGGGCCACAGCCAATTGGCCGCAGTTTTTCCTCCTTCTGCGTCTCTTCTCTTTTGTAGAGGCCGGGCTTCAGCCCGGCTGGCCGCTTCGTGTCGTGGCGGGTCTTCAGACCCGTTCTTTCCACACCGCTGGAGAGACCGCTCGATAGATTTGTCATGACGCTTTCTGGGTTGACGAAGCCGTGCGGTAGGTGATGCCAGCCTTTTCTTCGGCCCCGATGGCGGACAGAGGAGCGCGCCTGCAACATCCTTGCAACCCGCTGTTTTTGCCCGTTCCATTCAACCGCTTGGATATGACCTGCCGTTTGAATAACGGCGGTTCCAATCTTTCAAACACAGCTTTGATCTCGCCGAGTTGATGTGGGGCAATGAAGTGTTTTTGTTTGAGCGCTGCGCCTGCACCCGAAGATGCTGCCCACCACCCTTGCCTTGTCCCACCGGACCCTGCCCTGAGATTCAACGTAGCAGCGACTGCGTGATCATCCCAAGAGAGAACGCAATAGAACACGTGCTGTGTTGCGTCCCAACCCGAAACAGGAGTTAGATCATCCTTTAGGAGAAGGAAATCATGAGCGGATCGAAGAGTGCAGCAGAGGTGCGGATAGGTTACATCGAGGCAATGGGCCACGACTTGGGTGAGCTGTTTTACGCGGCATGGAACGAGCTTACCTGGGTTCACTGGCGATGGAAGCAGTATCGAACCCTGTTCGTGGAGAAGCAGAGTCGCATTGACCTTCTGAGCAAAGCCGCCCCGCTCTTTTTTCACATCATCCACGACGTGTTCTTCGAGGACACACTGCTTGCGATCGCCAGGCTAGTCGGGCCGCCTCAGTCGGTCAACAAGTCTAACCTCACGGTCGCGCGATTCCCACCCTTGCTTAAGGACGTGAACTTGCGGGGTGATGTATGTTCACTCATACAGAAAGCGAAGGCATCCGCTGCCTTTGCGGTGGAATGGAGGAACCGACGCATCGCTCATCGCGATCTCGACCTGATTCTAAGGAGAAGCCAACCAGCGCTCGCTCCTGCTACTCCCGCCCAGGTGGAGGCGTCATTGTCAGCGCTTCAAGATGTCCTGAAGCGAATCGAGACGGAGTTGTGCGATGCATCTACAGTTTACGATTCGCCGACACACGGAGATGCCGAGGCGTTGCTGTACGTCATCCGGGACGGCCTACAGTGGGACCGCGATAGATGTGAACGGCTAAAACGAGGAGAGCTCCAAGATGAAGACATGAAACCGCCGGAGGCACTCTAACATCAGCTCATCCGACAAACCGCAACACTAAGGTCGACTCTTCATTTTTAGATGGTGAAGTGCTTTCGTAGCGCGTCGGCCCATGCGGGAGCTTTGTCTCTCGCGAACTCACGGAGGGCAACAGCAACGTAGGGGCCGCGCAAGGTACGGGTGTGGCATCTCGCGTGATAGAATCCGCGCATGTGCCACATGCCTCCCGGCATCAGCGGCTTGCTTGTAGGGTTGGGCATCTTTCTCGGGATTGGGACATACGCTAGTTTCAGAATAGGACCCGGACAATTCATTATGGACCCCCACGAGAGGCCAAGTGCCTTTGAGCCTTTTATCGCAAGATACATCCGGGCGGCAGAATTTATCGTTGGGCTAGCAACAGGTTCGATTGTTCTTCTCGTTGGCTCTTCTGCCCTGCACGGCCAAGGCGGACATCTGCCGTGGTTCTATGCGTCTCCGCTGTTGCTGCTGGCCTTGTGCGTTGCTTACGGAATTGCGTTTATGGTTTGGCTGAATTACAGCTATGAAAATTACCAGCAAGGCATCCCTATACACGCGGCGCGTATATTCTGAATGTCACCCTAGGCTTTACGGCGCTGGTCTGCTTCATCGTCGGGTATCTTTGGCTAATTTTCCGCGTTGCGGGATCATAAAGCCAAGACAGGTGCACAATTCCCTCTCCTGCCTCTACCGCATTTCAATCCTAAACTGCGGGGACCTTCTCCAATGACCGAAGAGCTGTTTATCTTGCTCGCGCTGCTCCATTGGCAACACTAACTCGATAAAGCCAAGTTTCTGGCACCTTCACGACGACGAGATCAGACGCACCCCGCCTTGCAGCATTTGCGACTACTTCGTCGTAAGTCGCACCATAGGCAATAGGGCGCTCATCATTTTCAGAGAACGCAATCCATCCATTTATCACAGCCTGACTCATTTCGCGGTACCTCATCTTCCTCTTTGGGCTCTGTCATATTGGATGCAGGGAACACGAAAATTGTTTCAGCCTAAACAGCTGCCGGGTGCCCTTTCATGCGCAGCATGAGTGGGGGTTTTCTCTTCACTATTTTCTAATATTTTCTAATTTCACTTTCCTAATTTCACTTTGCTTTCCGAATTCCCATTGCATCAACCAATCGCCACCTTCTCCGGCCGCTCCAGGGTGTCGGGATACCGGCGCACCGGCAGAACCAGGGCTGCCGCCCGTGGATTCCGCTCCCAGATCCCGGCCTTCAAACTTCAAACCTGTAACCTGCCAACATTTCAACGACTTACACTCCCATTCGAATGATGCCTAGACAGTAATTAACACGTAGTGTACTTCTGTGTTATTCTATCTCGTGTTTGTTCATGCTGAGCCTCGACCTTCGATCCCGACCTTGTCGGGAAGTGCCAATCAAAATTCCCGCCTGTTTACCCTGCTTGCCATGAGCTTCGAAGGGAGCCTCGAAGGGCCCTGCTCTGCCCCCGCCGTCGCTGCCCGCCCAACCCGCCCCCGCCTTTTTCCAGCGTTTCGAAGTCCCTTTAGAATCAACAGGGTCGAAAAATCACTGCACTTGTGCTTGGCTGGGTTGAGGATTCGGTGGTTCGATCCGATAGCCGAGTCTTCGGAGTTGCCGAAGCATCTTCGAAGTGCGGAGTT
>Ga0137390_10000865_pt1 | contig 21645 bp, 22 predicted proteins | sample 15con2h24AmetaG_FD_104937 | JGI IMG/M metagenome (GOLD analysis project Ga0137390, IMG submission 104937) | Vadose zone soil microbial communities from Angelo Coast Range Reserve, California, USA - 15con2h2.4A metaG | ecosystem: Environmental > Terrestrial > Soil > Vadose zone > Saprolite... | reverse complement strand
GCAGCTGCGGATGGAGATGCGCCTCGGGCTCCTCGATCACCACGGTGACGTGGAACTCGTTCGGGAAAAACGCGTCCTGTTCTGACGCCGCTTCGGCTTCCGCCTGGGCCAGGCGCGCGTTGTCCTGTGCCGAGTGGTCGGCGGGGCCGGCGGATGGCGGCTCCGTCCGCGGTCCGGTCCCGTTCGCGTCGCCGGCCGTCGGACCCGGGGGACCGCCGTCACGATCGGGGCTGTTCCTTCCGGAGATGTCCGGGATGGCCGCGAGCGTGACCGCGATGTGCAGCAAGTTCACGTACCCGAGGCCGGACATCTCGAGCCGCTGGGCCGATGCGCGATTGTCCACGGTCCCGAGCAGCAGTTCCAGCACCCTGGCCAGGTACGCGTCGTCCACGACCTGGCCGCCCACGAACGAGTAGTGCGTGCTGATCCCGGACGACATAGCCGTGAGGTGCTTGCGCACGCGCCGCTCGACGGACTGGATGAGCCCGACGTCGGTCAGCTGCGCGAGCAGCCCCGCGGCCCGATTCCGCACATCGAGGAGGTTCCGGTGGCCGCGCTCCTGCTGCTGCTCCGCGCGCAGCAGCTCGACGAGGACCTGTGCCTCCCGGCGGGCGAGCTCCTCGAGCGGATTCCGGTGCGCGGGCAGGTAGATCAGCCGAAGATTGTCGAACCCGTCGGGGCGTTGCGTACCGATGAGCGAGGCGCGGACCTGCCCCATGTTCCGCTTGAGCTCGTACACCCAGGCCGGCTCGGCGACCAGCATCTTGCCCAGTTGGCTCTCGCCCTCGCCGTTCTGGTTGAACGCGTACTGCACCTCGATCTCCCGCGGGGTGCCGCCGAGCACCGCCACCGACGGTCGCGGCAGCTGAGGGAAGCAGTGCGGGTGCGCGAGGTACAAGGCGTCGGTGACCGTGGTCTTCCCCGCGTTGTTCGACCCGATGAGGAGTGAGAAGCGTCCGGGGAACTGGCACACGACGTTGTCGCCCGCGGCGGCTGACCTGAACCCGCGCACAGCAACATGGTGGAGGTACACAAGGACTCCTTGAGGGAGGACCGCTCACAGATCGCGGACGCGATCCCGGCGGTGCACGCGCAGACATGCTACCGGCGCCAGGCATCCGACGGACGGCCTTGTCGCCGCGGCGGCGCTGGCCGGCCACGCGATGACCGCCGACCCGCGGGGTTGCGGTCAGTGGGTGCGGACGGGCTCGGCGTCGAGCGGGCGCGTCGCCCGGCAGGCCGGAAACTCGGAGCACCTCCAGAACGCCTCGCCGGCGTGGGCGCCGCGGCCGGCCGTGCGGTGCACCACGTCTCGCACCGCACACGGGACACGTCGGCACCGTGGTGTCGGCGGCCAGCGACACCTCGAACGACATGCGGGCGAGGCCGGCGCTGATGATGCGGAGCAGCTCCGGTCCGTCGACGAGCGTCATGCCCGCCTGGCCGGCGAACGCGATGGCGTCGGAACTGAACCTGCCCATGGTGACGAAGATCGCGCCGTCGGCCCCGTCGCCTGCTGCACGTCGTAGAGCTCGCGCACGAGCGAGACGCCGACCACATCGCGCCGCCAGTGCTTGGCCTGAACCACGATCCGCGTGCCGTCCCGCTCAAGGATGAGGTCGACGCCGCCATCAGCGGTCCCGCGGCCCCGACCTTGGCAACCTTATAGCTGAGTCGGTATGCGTCCCCGATGACCTCTTCGAACTGCTGCCAGGTGAGCTTGGCCAGGTCACTGAGCTGACGTTGCTGCCCGCAGGCGATGGCTACGAAGCCCACGGTCGAGGAGTGCGGACAGCAGGACCGCGGTGATGGCGGCGCCCCACACCAGGATCATGAGCGACGTGGGCATGTGCGGGTGCAGGGTAGGCCGGGCCGGACCATGACCGCTCGCCGGTCGGCGACGCTGGCCGTGGCGATGCGGGCAGCGCGAGGTCCAGCTGACCGACGCACACCCGGACGACCCGCCGACACGCCAAGCACATCCCCTCGGTGACCAGGGTCCATCGCGAGCAGCGGCGGCAGACCCCCCGCTCGCGGTCGGCTCACTTGCGCCTTGCCGGGCCACAGCTCGTGGCCGAACGGGCAGGATTCGGGATTGTTCTCGAACAGAGAAGCGGACATCTAAACCATCATGCTCTGGCCGGCTGCCACGAGTCAATGATCATCGTGACGCGCAAGGATGATCGGTGCCAGGAACCGGGCCCCTGCCATGTCACAGCAGAAACCGGCGCGAGCCTGCTGCTGGCCAGTGCAGTAAGGCAAGCGGTGACATGGGTTGATGTGACGAACATCACGATGCATTTTCGCAACCGGCGCATCGCCTCGTGCACCGCATCGTGGTACCGCTGGGCATGGCTGCGGGTGTCCTCGGCGCCGGCCGGGGCGGACAGCGCGTCCAGCACCGCGCCGACCACCGCGGCGCACTCGGGGGTCAGGTCGCCGTGCAGGACCCCGGCGCCCTGGAACGTGGTCTCCAGTGTGATGGACCGGTCGTCGAACCCGTCGTCCGGGTCGCTGTCGGTGTCGGGCCGGGACCTCTGGTAGATCTCCCCGGCCAGCTCGGCCAGGTCCCCCAGATCCATCCCCGCCACCGCGGCCGCGACCAAGATCGCATCGGCCGCCTCCCGGCAGTCTTCGGGGAGCTTGTCCGTCCACTGGCAGATCGTCCGGGCGACGGACTCGGACATCGTCCCGGCGGCCAGCGCCTCGGCGATCTTGGGGTGCGCGGCAGCGCGGCGGGCCCAGGCGGTGTGCGCGACCGCGGCGCCTTTCGTGATGTGGGTCTTATAGATTAGCCACGCCCGCGGGCTGTAATCGGCGTCGGCCGAGTAGCCTTGCCCGGCGGTGAACGCGCCCAGGATCGAGGCGCGGGCCGCGGTCTCGATCGCGTCCAGCTGCTCCAGGGCCAGCAGGCACTGCGCCTGGGTCTCGGCCGCCATCGCCGTCGCGTCCGCCGCGGACAGGTAGCTCATCGCGGACGTCAGCATCCCGAGCGCCTCCTTGGCGCTGCCCGGTGACACGGCATTGTTCATCGTGGTGTGTCACCTCCTCCCGTGCTGCTCGCGGTCCGGCGGACGAGACTCCTCTCCCCCGGCCATACAGGCCAGGCTCATATCTTCACTATCTAGTTCGACTATACCGGTAAGCTATGACATTCCTGGGGAACACCACACCGAATTCGCGGAAATTGGCCGCAATTTTCTGCAACTCCGCGGGCAAGAGTCATGGGACAAAAGTTAAAGAAGTTAAGTGAGGAAGGGACCGACCACGGCGGGCGGGTTCCGGCGGAGGTGCCCGGAGTTTGCGGGGCTACGTCGATGAGCGCGGTGGCGACGCCGGCCACGTCGAGGTGCATGGCCGCGGCAGCCTGGACGCTCATGAAGCAGGGTTGCCGACCTCGGCCGGGCGGGTGGACCGCACCTGGGGCTGGGTGATGGGACGGCTGGTGGGGCCGAGCCACATGTCGATGGAACCGGGTTCGGCCGGGTCGAAGGTGCGGGGCACCCAGGCCGCGTCGTCGGTGATCCGCCGCACGCCGAAGGAGTACTCGTAGGTGAACCCCTCCGGGCCGAGGAAATACAGGAAGATCGCGCCCGACTGCGGGTGTCGCCCGGGGCCCATTTCGATCTCGACGTCGTGCTCGACCAGGAAATGCCAATTCCTGAACACGTCGTCCATGGTCTCCACCTGGAAGTTCATATGGCAGAGGCCCGGCTCGTCGCCGCGGAAGACGGCGAGCTTGTGGTGCACGGGATCGATGCGCATCAGGCAGGCCGCGTCACCGAGCCAGTCCGACACCCGGGCGTTGAAGCGGCTACTCCAGAACCGGTAGGCCTCGTGCACGTCGGGCGCGTCCAGGCAGAGATGGCCGAATTCGGTGATCCCGGCGCCGCGGCTGAAGGCCACCGGCCGGGCCACCGTCCCCTGCTGGTTCACCAGCTCAAGCCGGTTGCCGAACGGGTCATCGAAGGCGATGAACTCGCGGACGCGCCGGGATCTGGCTTCGGCGGCCGAGCCGCGGTGCACGGTGATGCCGGACCGCTCGAGCTCGGTCTTGGCGGCGCCGAGCGCGTCCGGGCCAGCCACGGTGAAGCCCGAGGAGATGACGCCGGAGGGCCCTTCGACCAGGGCCAGGCAATGGTGCCGGTGGTCCGCGCGCAGGTGGGCGACGCCCACCTCGGTGGGCGCCACCAGCTCAAGTCCGACGATGCCGGTGGCGAAGCGGGTCGCGGCGTCGAGATCCGCGACGCCGGACCTGACGTAGGCGATATCGGTGAGCGTGATCATGGGTCCGTGCTCAGGCCAGGATCTCAGGCGAAAACGGGAGCGAGGTCGATGTAGATCTGCCAGTCTCGCACTAGGTCGCCGTCGAAGGTCAGGACGTCGCAGTTGGGCACGGTAACCGACTTGCCGTCCTTGCGGCGGTACTCCACGTCGATCTGCGCGACGACGGTCTCGCCGAATTCCCACACGTTCAGGATGTGGTGGGTGAGGCCCTCGATCATTGCCCAGAAACCCTCCACACCTTCCTTCACGGCCGCCCGCCCGATGGCCGGGTCGGCGTTCCCGAAGCGGAACCTCACGTCGGGCGTGAGATGCGCCACGAACTTCTCTGCGTCGCAGGCGTCGATGTCAGCGAAGATCGGGGCTACGTCACGGCTCATGATTCACTCCTTCGTTGGGGTGGTCGTTAGCTGGCGGGCTCGGAGTTGGCGAGGAAGGTCTCGGGCGGCGGCGTGCCCCACAGGTGCGGGGGAACGTCCCAGTCGTTGGCGACCCAGCAGTCGTCGATCTGGTCGATGTCGGAGAACCACTCGATCCACGAGCCCCACGGATCGGGGTTGTAGTGGAAGAAGTTCGATCCGATGGTGTGGCGGCCCAGGCCCCAGCCCGCCCCGTGGCCCTTGGCGCGCATCCGGTCGGCGCCGACCGCGATCGCGTCGATGGACGGGACCTCGAAGCTGGCGTGGTGGAAGCCACCGTGGGTGCTGGCGATGAACCCGAAGATGTGGTGGTCGCCCGGCCCGGCGTTGAGGAACGTCACCAGGTCGTGGTGGATCGTGTCGCTGACCCGCAGCCCGAGCACCTGGGTGTAGAAGTCTGTCATCTGCTTCGGCTGGGCGGTGAACAGCAGCGAGTGCCCGAGTCGCTGCGGCAGCACGTCCCTGGTCGCGTCCGTCCATTGCGCGACACCGATCCGCTGGCGGCTGCCGCCCATGTTGACCAGCACTTCCGCGGCCGACCGGGCCGGAGCCTGGGGTTGGTCGAGCAACTGTACGGCGGTACCATCGGGGTCGCGTATCCACAGGCCGTCTTCAGTGGCGCCGGGCGGCGGCTCGATGACGGGCGTGCCCGCCCGCTCCAGCGCCTCGCGGACCGAGTCCATGGTGCCCGGGCGGAGCGTGAAGGTGACGTGGTGCAGCCGCTTGGCTGGCGCCTGCACCAGCCGCACCTGCTCTTGATCGCGACCGGGACACAGGGCGACCAGCGACCCGTCCTTCTCTCCGGTCTCCAGTCCGAAGTCTTGCAAGAAGCCCTCGGCCACCGCCAGGTCCGGCACTTCCAGCGCGTAATGGTGCAGCCCTGAGATCACGGCCCTTCCCCTTCGCCGGCAAACTGCATACAGTAAAAACTGCATACAGTTTAGACACGCGCTGGGCCATCTGGGAAGGGGAAGCTCACGGTGATTCCGGGATCGGGGCCGGGTGCGGGACTAGGGCCGGGGCCGGAGGCGGGACTAGGGCAGGGGCCGGAGGCGGGACTAGGGCAGGGGCCGGAGGCGGAGGCAGGGGCAGGGCTGCGACGTGAGGTGGCTGAGGCGGCGATCGTGCTGGCCCGGCTGGGGCTGGTCACCGCGTACGGGCACGTGTCCGCCCGGGCTGGGGCGTCGATGCTGATCACGCCCGCCGCCGATCTGGCCTTCGTGACCGGGTCCGGCGTGATGGAGGTGCCGCTCATGGCTACGGCGCTGCCGAGGGAGGCTCCGGCCGAGGGGTGGGCGCACCTCGCCCTGTACCACGCTCGGCCGGACGCGGCCGCGATCGCCCGGGCCCAGCCGGTCAGCGCGTTCGCCGCGGCGGCCACGGTCAGCGTGATGGTCCCGCTGCACGGTCAGGCCGCGTGGCTCGGCGAATCGGTGCCGGTGTACGACGACGCGGCGCTGCTCAGGTCACCCCAGCAGGCCGAACGGGCGGCTAGCAGCCTCCCGGCCGGCGAGGCGCTGTTGCTGCGCGGCAACGGGGCCCTCACCCTGGGTGCGGCACCGGGCCTGGCGGTGGCCCGGATGTGGCTGCTCGCCGCGGCCTGCGACGTCTACCTGACGGCGCTCGCGGCCTCTGCGGCCAACCCGGTCACCCCGCTCTCCGCCGGGGAGGTGGCCTCATGGCGCGCCGTCGGCGACGAACTGCTCCCCCGGCTCTGGCAGCACCTGCGGCGTCGTGTCGGCGTCGGGCCGGACCCTTGTGCCCCGGGAAAAGAACAGGGCTAGGGCCAGCAAGGCGACCATCGGCGTCCACCAGGTCCACGGGTTGCGCCACTGGATCTGCGAACAGAAGGTGAGAACCACGGCGATGCAGCCGGTCGGGACGAGGCGCGACCAGTCCCTCGAGGCGGCGATGAGCGCCACCGCCAGCGGGGGCCACAGGTAATAGGCCACCATCACCGGCTCGAACACCGAACGGAGCGCCAGCGTCACCGCGGTCCACCAGAGCAGCTCCCGCAGCGCTTCCTGCCCCCACCGGCCGGCCGGCCGCGCCGCCCGCCAGCGGCGCGCGACGACGAGCGCGCATCCGCAGGCCACCACGATGGCCAGGATCCTGGCGGGCCCGGCGGCCACCTGGTCGCCGGGCATGTGCGGGTAGAGGGAAATCCACGGAGTGGGGTGATCGATTATCGGGGAGTTGGGCTGGCTGGTGATCGCGTGGACGGTCGCCGGCCAGTTGGCCGCCGCCGCGACGCCCAGCAGCAGCGCGGCCGGGGCGGCCGCCCGGGCAACGTAGCCGGCCAGCCGCCGCGGCTCGACGACGGCGGCGAGGAGCGGGAACGCGAGCAGCACGAGCGGCTGCACGGCCACCGCGGCCCCGGTCAGCCAGGCGGACCGGCTGGTTCTCGATTCGGCCAGCGCCAGGATGGCGTACAGCAGCAGCCCGGTCGCCACGGCGTCTTCCGGATGGCCCCACCGCACCGTGACGTTCCACAGGGCGGTCGCGCCCACCGCGGCGAGAACGAAGCGCTTGGGGCGGGTCGCGCCCAGGCGTTCGGCGATCGCGTCGGCGGCGAACAGCGTCACGGCCGAGATGGCGACCTGGTAGGGCCCGGCGAACAGCCAGACGCCGGGGAAGGCGCCGTGAGCCGACGGAAGTCCCAGCCGGAGCCCGGTCGCGTCGATGATCGCGATGGCCGGGACCAGGATGATGGCCGCTCCCGGGAGCGAGACCAGCTGGGTGGGCAAGGTGTACAGGCCGCCCAGGTTCAGGTGCACGAGCCGCTGGGCCGCGATCAGCGTCCCCCACAGGTCATCGGGCAGCGCCCAGGCGGTTTTCCCGTAAAAACGGGGGCCCCAGATGGTGCCCGCCATCCCGGCGGCGGCCATGACGACGGTGGCGAGCAGCGGAAACAGCCGCCTGACCAGCCATGGCGATCTGGCGCTGGCCGCTGCGGCACTCACCGCCGGGTTCCGTTCACGCGTCGCGCAACCGCAGCACGAGGGCGCCCGCCAGCACGGCGGCCGCGGCCCAGGCGGCGAGCACGCCGAGGCCTCCCCAGGGGCTGATGGGCAGGCCCCGCAGGCCGGTGGTGTTCTGGATGGTGAGCCCGGCACTCATCGGCGCGTACCGCTCGAGCCGGTGGGACCAGACCGGGTCACCGGCCACGGCAGCGATGATGATCGGAGACAGATAGAGCAGCCCGAGGACGACGCCGATGGCGACGGCGGAGTCCCGCACGACGGTCGCGATGCCGAGGCTGAGCAGGGCGATCAGGGCGAGGTAGAGGACCGAGCCCGCGGCGGCGCGCAGCGTCGGGCCGTCGGCCAGGGACTCCAGCGGGAAGCCGCGCGCGGCGGTGAAGCCGTGGCCGGGCAGGATGACCCGCCCGGCCAGCACCGATCCGCCGACGGCGACGGTCCCGGCGGCCAGCACCAGGCCGGCCACGAGAACCGCCTTGGCGGCCAGCACGGCGGACCGGCGCGGCATCGCCGTCAGCGTGACGCGGATCATGCCGGTGCTGTACTCGCCGCTGATCACCAGCACGGCCAGGATGGCGACGATCGCCTGGCCGAACTCGATCCCGGTGAGGCTGAGCTTGGTGGTGTCCACCGGGCAGGCGGTGCCGGACGGGCACCGGACGGCGGCCGTGGCCGCGGCGCTGACCGCCACGGTCAGCACGACGGTGCCGGCCACCAGCCAGGCCGGGCCGGCCACGGTGCGCAGCTTGGTCCACTCCGCGTGCAGTGTGTCCCGCATGCAGGTCGCTCCGGCGCGCCGTGTGACGGGTAGACCCGGCGGCCCGGCGGCCAGGGCCTGACTCATGCGTCCCTCCGGCGGAGCAGCATCACGGCCAGGCCCAGGGCGAGCGCGGCGTAAGCGCACAGTACGGCGAAACCAGCCCACGGCGCCAGCGGGAAGTAACCGGACCCGGGCGAGTAGAGGGCGATGACCTGCGGGTACTGCGGCGCGGCCTGCTGGACGGCGAAGGCGGCGGCCGGGGTGACCCGGAGCAGCCAGTCCGCGGCGCCGACCGGCAGGACGGAGGCGATGCCCAGGATGTACGGGAGGACGATGGCCACGATGACGATGGTGACCGCGGCGGCGCTGCGCCGCAGCACGGTCCCGAGGGCGAGGGCGAGGACGGCGGCCGCGGCGAGCAGCGCCGCGGTGCCCACGACCACCCGCAGCTCGGTCGCCCACGACGCCGGGAACACGTACGTGCCCCGGGCGCGTGCTAGCTGGGTCCCGAAGATCACCGCGGCAGCGGCGGCCACCAGCCCGGCCACGAAGGTGACCGAGCCGATCACGATGGTCTTCGCGGCGAGTACCCGGCCCCGCCGCGGGCTCGCGGCCAGGGTGATGCGGATCAGGCCCCGCCGGTACTCGGCGGTGATGAACATCGTCGCGACCACGATCACCGCGATCAGCCCGGCGAACGTGCCCAGGAGGCGGTCCGTGAGGGTCGTGCCGGGGTCGCCTTCGTTGCCGTGTCCGGCCACGACCGGCGCGATATCGCCGGAGCCGGTCACCGTGAACCGGCCGCCGGCCTGGTGGTACCCGCCGATCCCCGACGCGTCGCCGGCTCCGATGTAGTCGCCGGTCCACGTGCTGCCCGGCCACGTGCCCGACCGGCTGACGTGGTCAAAGACGGCGGTGGCCTGGCTGGAGAGGCTAGACCCGTTGGTTCCGCCGCCGAAGTTCTGGGAGACCACCGTGTACGCAGGGGAGGCGGCGAACAGTCCGGCCTGGACCTTCGATGACAGCCCGGCCAGGTGCACGGTGCCGACCTGAGTCCAGGTTGTGCCGTCGGCCGAGTCGTAGCCGGTGATCGTGTCGCCCGAACGGGTCAGGCGCAGCCAGCGCGGGGATGCCGGGGACACGGCGCCGGGCTGGCCGGCCGTGTCGCTGGTGTAGTTGTCCTGCATGCGCACCCCGTGGTCTGCGGTGACCATCATCGCCGCGTAGGCCGATCCCTGGCTAGTGCCGTCCTTGATGATGAGCCCGGCCTTGGCCCACGGCACGAGGCCGGGTCGCGTGTCGGCCGGCGCGGCCGGGTTGGACGGGAGGTTGCCGTTCGCCGGCGGGAGCAGGCCGGTCAGCGAGGTCACCTGGACGGTGATGCTGCCGTTCCCGGTGAGCGGCTGGCGCACGAAGTAGAAGCTGTCGTCCACCGGCTCGCCGCCCGGTCCCACCGGGAAAGTGGGCCCGCAGGCCGCGCCGGTCCGGGCCGGGCCGCCGCTCGTACTCTGACAAGAGCTGAAGGTGGCCCCGGCGGCGAACAGCCCGAGCAGGACCGTCACCAGGGCCGCGACGACCAGGCCGATCACCCAGCCGCGCACGGTCCTGAACTTGGTCCACTCCGAGCGCAGGAGCTGGGCGAAGCCGTCCCGCCCGGTCTGCTGGCCGGGCCGGTACGGCGTAACCGTGCCGGCGGTCATCGCGCCGCCTCCTCAGTCGCTGCGGCACGGAACTCCACTGCGTCCCGGGTGAGCTCCATGTAGGCCTCCTCCAGCGTCGCGCGATGCGCCGACACCTCCGAGAACGGCACCGCGCTCTCGCCGAGCAGGGTCACGATCTTCTCGGCGGCCAGCCCGGAGATGATGAGCGTGTCCCGGTCGGTGGCGGCGCTGATGGCCCCCGCGTGCGCCAGCACCGTCATCGCCTCCGACCGTGCGGTGGTGCGCACCGTGACCCGGCCGCCAGATGCGGTCGCGATGAGGTCCGCCACGCTGGTGTCGGCGATGACCTGCCCGCGGCCGACCACCACCAGGTGGTGGGCGGTGTCCTGCAGCTCGCTCATCAGGTGGCTGGACACCAGGACGGCGCGGCCCTGGGCGGCCAGCGACCGCAGGAACCCGCGCACCCACACGATGCCCTCGGGATCCATGCCGTTGAACGGCTCGTCCATCATCAGCACCGGCGGATCGCCGAGCAGTGCCGCCGCGATCCCCAGCCGCTGCCGCATGCCCAGGGAGTAGCCGCCCGCCTTGCGCCGGATCGCCGACGAAAGGCCCGCCTGCTCGATCACCTCGTCGACCCGCTTCGCACCCAGCCCCTGGGAATGGGCCAGCCACAGCAGGTGGTTACGGGCGCTCCGGCTGGGCTGCAGGGCGGCGGCGTCCAGCAGGGCCCCAACCTGGCTCAGCGGATGCCGTAGGTTCTTATAGGGTCGGCCGCCGATCAGCGCGCTGCCCTGATCGGCCGCGTCTAGCCCGAGGATGACCCGCATCGTGGTGGATTTCCCGGCGCCGTTCGGGCCGACAAAGCCGGTGACCTGCCCCGGCCCGACGGTGAAGGACATTCCGTCCAGGGCCAGCGTCGGCCCGAATCGCTTGCGCAGGCCGGCGACTTCGATAATTGCTTCCATGCCAGGTAAGGCTAGGGAACGCCGCCCTGGGCGGTCGTCACGCCGGGGAGCGGTATTCGCCGTCGCTGGCACGAGGGACATCCGCGGCGCATCCCTCGCAGGAGGGACGGCGGTATCCCCGGCCGGGGTGACGCCACACTCCGGGCCGAGCGGCGACAATGATCTACATGGGCACAGCACGTGACTGGGTCGGCGGATGGCCGGAACGGGGCCGGCGGATCGCCGCGTCCCCGGCCGCGCCGGCCGTCGCCGGGACCCTGCTCGGGCTGGCGGCGATGACCGAGGCGGTCGTGCGGGGCGCCGGGAACGGGATAAGCGTGGCCAGACTGGTCGGCGTGTGCGCCCTCGCGCTGTTCACGACGGTGCCGCTGGCCTTGCTCGGACCCGTCGCCGCCGCCGTGGCTATCTGCGCGGCGAGCGTGCTCTCGCTCGCCGCCTTCCAGACGCTGACCGTAGCGGGCCTAGCGGCGCAGCTCATCGTCCTGTACCGGCTGGGCCGGAACGGCAGCAGCCGGCGAAACGAGGCTCCGTGGGATGCGGTCCTTGGTCCGGCCCTGGCTGTGCCGTTCCTGGTGCTGACGCTGGCCGGCACCGAGCGCGCGGGTTCTGAGGAAGGCGTCCTGGTCGTGCTGCTGGCCTCGGTGGCCCCAGCGGCCGCACTGGCCGGGATCGCCCGGCGGGCACGCAGCGAGGCGCTGGTGCACCACGCCGCCCGGCAGGCCGTCGCGGGCACCCTGATGGAGCACACGGCTCGCGGGGAACGGGCGCGCATTGCCCGCGAGCTGCACGACGTCGTCGCGCACCACATATCCATGATCGCCGTGCAGGCGGAGACGGCGCGCCTGGCGACCCCGGGGATGCCCGCCGCGGGCGCACAGCGGCTCTTGCAGATCGGCGATACCGCGCGGGCCGGCCTGACGGAGATGCGGCGGCTGCTCGGCGTGCTGCGCGAGGACGCCCAGGCCGATCAACTGGGCGCGGACCGGCATCCCCAGCCGGGCCTGCGGCAGCTCAACGAGCTGGTCGACGAGGCCAGGGGCGCCTCGGGCGCGGCGGCCAGGCTCATCGTCTGGGGGCCGCCGGCCGCTCTCGATCCCGGCGTCGAACTGGCCGCCTACCGTATCGTCCAGGAAGCCCTGACAAACGTCCGCCGGCACGCACCGGGCGCCGCCGCCGATGTGGAACTGCACTACACCGAGGAGGGCCTGCGGCTGCGCATCCGCGACAACGGGCCCGGTCCTCCTGGGTCGGTCCCGGTCGAGGCGCCGGAGACCGGCGGGCACGGGCTGGCCGGCATGCGCGAACGCGCCGCGGCGGCCGGCGGCGAGTTGCGCACCGGCGCCGCGCCCGGCGGCGGTTTCCTGATCGAGGCGCTGCTTCCGGTCAAGGTGGAGGTGGCCCCGTGAACGGGATGGCCGCGCCCGCGGCGCCCGTCCGGATTATCGTCGCCGACGACCACCACGTGGTCCGCACCGGCTTCGCCGCGCTGCTTGACACCCAGCCGGACTTCACGGTCGTCGGCACGGCCTGCGACGGGACCGAGGCGGTGCGGATCTGCCGTGAGCTGTCCCCCGACATCGTGCTGATGGACGTGCGGATGCCCGTCATGGACGGCATCGAGGCCACCAGGCAACTGGCCGGGCCGGGCGGTCCCCGCATCCTCATCCTGACGACCTTCGACCTCGACCACTACGTCTACGACGCGCTGTGCGCCGGCGCCAGCGGCTTCCTGCTCAAGGACGTCACGGCCGAGCGGCTGTTCGAGGGCGTGCGGGTCGTCGCGGCCGGCGAGGCCCTGCTGGCGCCCGCCGTCACCCGGCGCCTGATCAGCGAGTTCACCCGGCTGCGCCCGAGGCCCGGCGCCCCGCCCGCGGCCTCGCTCGCCACCCTCACCCCGCGTGAGACGCAGGTCCTGCGCCTCATCGCGGAGGGCCTGTCCAACCCGGAGATAGCCACCCGCCTGGTGGTCACGGAGGAAACGGTGAAAACACACGTCAGCCGGATGCTGAGCAAGCTCGGGCTGCGCGACCGGACGCAGGCCGTGGTCACCGCCTACGAGACGGGCCTGGTCGTGCCCGGGCCGAAAGAGCCGGAGTAGGAGCTGGTCCTACCGGACGAACGGAAGGTGCTGCTACGCTGCGAGAATGGAGATGCGCGCGGCATGATCGACTACCTGATAGCGGCCGTGCTGTTCATCTTCATCGTGACGGTGCTGGTGGTGCTCAAGAGGCGTGAGCGCCGCTAGGCCGGGTTCATGACGAGCCCAGAGAACGGCCGGGTCATCGAGGCGAACGGCATTTCCCTGTACGTCGAGGATCACGGCGACGGCGTCCCGGTGCTGCTCCTGCACGGCTGGCCGGATTCCGCCCGGCTCTGGCGGCACCAGGTGCCGGTCCTGACGGCCAGCGGGTACCGGGTCATCACGCCCGACATGCGCGGTTTCGGGCGCTCCGAACGGCCCGCCGAAGTGGCCGCCTACGGGCTGCGGAACATGGTCGGCGACGTCAGCGCGCTGCTGGACCAGCTTGGCGTGCAGACGGCGCACGTGGTCGGCCACGACTGGGGGGCGGCGGTGGCCTGGCTCACGGCCATGCGCTGCCCGGATCGCGTCCGCACGCTGACGGTGATCTCGGTACCGCATCCGCTTGCCCCGCCGACCTTGCGGCAGTACGAGATGGCCTGGTATCAGCTGTTCTTCCAGTTCGCGGACGTCGCCGAGGCGACCATCCAGCATGACGACTGGGCCTGGCTGCGCACGTTGAGCCGCGGCGACGGGGACCTCGATCAGGCCATCGCGGACCTGTCCCGGCCGGAAGCGCTGACCGCGTCGCTGAACTGGTACCGGGCTAACTCCGCGCCGCGGATGCCGGGGCCGGGGCTCAGGCTGCCGCCGGTCACCGCGCCCACCCTGGCCATCTGGTCAACGGGAGACCATTACCTCGATGGCGAGCGGGTGCGGAACTCGGCGGCATTGGTCCAAGGGCCGTGGCGTTATGAGGAAATTCCCGGCGCGAGCCATTGGGTGCCCCTGGACGCACCAGAACGGCTGAACGAGCTGCTGCTGGAATGGCTGCGCTAAAAAAAGATCGTGTGCCCCGTAAGGCACACGATCCGGAATTCGGCGGTTAGCGGCGGCGTCAGGCGGCGCGCTGCTCGGCCGTACCGCTGGCCATCGCGCCGTCGTGCACGACCAGTGACGGCGATGACGGTGACCGGGGCACGCACCACGGCCGTTCGGGATAAAAAAATGATTTTCCCTAACGAGCCGTGGTGCACGTGCAATTTCACCTTTCAGCGGTCGCGGGGAATGCGCGGAACGCTGAGCGATGAGTCCCCGCGAGCCGGACCGTCTTACCACGGAGAGCCTGAAGGAGGCAGCGATGAGCACAATCGTGGCCGGGATCACCACCTCGGTCGACGGGTACATCACCGGCCCGGACGACGGCCCGGGTTGCGGCCTGGGCGTGGGGGGCGAACGGTTGCACTACTGGGTGTTCGGCGGGCCGTGGAGCTACGACGCGCCCGGTCGAGGCGAGCCGACCGGCGAAGATAAGGCGTGGCTCGACGAGGTGTCCGGGGCAAACGGCGCCGTCATCGCCGGTCGCGGCACCTACGAGGCGGCGGGGCACTGGGGCGACGCCAACCCGTGGGGCCTGCCGTTCTTCATCGTCACCCACCGTCCCGAGGAGCAGCCGGACGGCGGCGAGTTCACCTTCACCGGCAGCCTCGCCGAGGCGATCGAGCGGGCCAGGGCCGTGGCCGGCGACAAACAGGTCCACGTGATGGGCGGTGCCGACATCATCCGCCAGGCGCTCGCGGCGGGATACGTCGACGACCTGACGGTCATCATCGCGCCCGTGGTGCTCGGCGCCGGGAAGCGGCTCTTCGACGGGTTCACGCAGTCGCTCGACCTCGAGCACCGCGGCGTCCGGCAGTCGCGGTACGCCACGTTCATCGACTATCGCGTGAAGCGGCCAGCCTAAGTGCGGAGTAAGCCGCCGACCTTGGTGGCCTCGGTGAGAATGGTGATGAGGGCGGCGACGGCCTCCCGGGCGTCCGGGCCGGCCGCGGAGACGGTGACGTGCTGGCCGCTGGTGGCGCCGAGGCCCATCACCCCGAGCACGCTCTTAGCGTCGGCGGTGTGGCCGCCCGCGGTGACCGAGACCGCCGAGGCGAACCGGCCGGCCGCCACGGAGAGCGCCCCGGCCGGGCGGGCGTGCAGGTCGCCGGACAGGGTGATGCCCCGCTCACAGCTTGCGGACATGACGTGCCTCCTCTGCCGCGGCGGCGACCGCCTTGATGTCGCCGCCCGCGGCGGCCGTGACCGTCGCGGCGACCGCGCCCTCGACGAACGGCGCGTCGGCGAGCAGCACGCTCCCGGCATCGCCATGGTCTTCGAGCACCGCCCGCACCGTGAGCACCGCGCTGCCCAGGTCCGGCAGCACGACCACGCCGGCGCCGGTGTTGGCCTGGGCGAGCCCGTGCTCCACCTTGGCCGCGCTGGTCCCGAGATCGCCGTCGTCGGTGCCGCCCGCCGCGATGATGGTCACCGTCCCGCCGCTGACCTGCCCGGCTAGGTGCGCGGCGCCTGCGGCGAGTTCGGCGCTGTGCGAGACGAGGACGATCCCAACGGTGGCAGCGCTCATGGCATATCCTGAATGTTGTTCGGCAATGCTGAAAGGGTGTCATGATCCAGTCGGTGCAGCGCGCAGCGCAGATCCTCGCCGTCCTCGGCTCGGGTACGCCGCGTCTCGGCGTGACCGAGATCGCCGACCGGGTCGGCCTGGCCAAGCCCACGGTGCACGGGCTGCTGCGCACCCTGGAGGCCCATGACCTGGTGGCCCAGGACCCGGACACGGGCAAGTACAGCCTGGGCCCCGGCGTGCTGCAGCTCGGCAACGCCTACCTGGACGGATCTGACTTGCGGGCCCGTTCGCTGCGGTGGGCGGAATCCCTGGCCCAGCGGGCCGGCGAGGCGGTCTGGGTGGCCACCCTGTCCGGATCCCGGGTCATCGTGCTGCACCACGTGTTCCGGCCGGACAACACCGTGCAGATCCTGGAGGTCGGCGCGGCCATCCCGTGGCACGCCTGCGCGCTGGGCCACGCGATCGTGGCGTTTTTGCCTGAGGGTCACCGGGCGCGGGCGCTGGCCGGCGAGCTGGCCCCGCTGACCGGGCGCACCAAGACCACCAGGACCGCGCTGAACCGGGTCCTGGCCCAGGTCCGCCAGCGCGGCTACGCGGTAGAGGACCAGGAAGCGACCGTGGGCGACGCCGGGATCGCGGCGCCCATCGTGTCCAGGGACGACGTGGTGGCCGGCGCGATCGGCGTCGTCGGCGCGGCCGACCGCCTGCTCGTGCCGGGCACCCAGGACGAGCTGGTCCGCGCGGTCGGCGAGGCGGCCCGGGCCGTGTCCAGGGACCTGGGCGCGGGACGCGGCGGCGTCATGCTCTCCGCGTTGAGTTGACGGTCTGCGGGGCCTCTGGATCCGGGCGGGCATTACCGCTGCACCTTTTCCTGGCCAGCTTCCAAGCCGGCGTCTTGGCCGGCGGCGAGGATCTCCGCGGCGGCCAGCGCGGCCGCTTGGGTGTCGGTGGCGGCGATCCAGCCGGCGACCCGGGGCACGCGCGCCGCGCCGACGCTCAGCGTCCGCACGCCGAGGCCGAGGAGCAGCGGCAGGACCAGCGGGTCGGCCGCCGCGTCACCGCAGACGGATATCTTTACCCCGGCTCGTTGCGCCGCCTGGACCACGTTCTGGATCAGCGCGAGCACCCTGGGGTCCGCGGCCAGGGCGGGGCGGGTTTCCGGGTCGGCCCGATCCAGGCCGAGCACCTCGCTGGCGAGGTCGTTGGTGCCGATGGAGAAGAAGTCGACCGCCGGGGCGAATTCCGCCGCCGCGGCGGCCGTGGCGGCGACCTCGACCATGATGCCGAGCTCGGGCGGGTCGATACCGGCCTCGGCGGCGGCCTTCGCGAGCGCGGCGCGGACCTGGGCGACCTCGTCCAGGTTCTTGACCATCGGTACCAGGACGGCGAGCCCGGCGCCGGCGCCCGCGACCAGGATCGCCCGGAGCTGGTCTTTGAGCGCTCCCGGCGCGTCGAGCAGGGCGACCAGGCCCTGTTCTTTGTCGCCTAGGAAAGGCGGGACCTTGTCGCCGGAGAAGTCGAGCAGCCGAACGACCGCCGGCCTGCCCGCGAGCAGGCCGAGGACCGGCGTCAGCTGGGCGAGGTGATCGGCCTGCGACGGCCAGCCGGAGGCGCCGGTGAAGGGGATCTCGGTGCGCAGCAGGCCGACGCCGGCCGCGCCGCCGGACAGGCCAAGCCGGGTTTCGGCGGCCGAGGCGACGTTGCAGAGCAGCGTGACCGGCTCGCCGTCGGCCGTCCTGACCTCGTGCGGGGCACGGCCGACGGACTGCGGGTCCGGCCCTACGCGAACCGACGCTGCGCGATCCGCCGCGGCGAGGTCGAGCGGGGCCGGGTCGACGATGAGCTCGCCCGCGGCGGCGTCGAGGATCGCGTGGTGCCCGGCCGCGGCGGCCAGCACCGCCGGGTCGGCGCCGGCCAGCATGGGCAGGCCTAGGCCGCGCGCGATGATCGCCGCGTGCGAGCTGGCCCCGCCTGCGACCGACACCGCGCCGGCCAGCCCGCTGTCGGCCAGCTGGATGAGGTCGGCCGGGTCGACCTCGCGGCGGACCAGGATGAACCTTCCCGCGGGGGGCGGGGGCGCGCCGTTCCCGCGCAGCTGATCGACCACGGCCGCGGCCACCTGGCGGACGTCGCCCGCGCGCTGGGCCAGGTCGGGGTCGGGCAGGGCGGCGAGCACGGCGGCCTGGGCCTCGGCGGCCCTGCTGACGGCGGCGATGCCGTCGGCTCCGGTCCGCATCGCGTCGATCGCCGGGCCGACCAGGGCGGAGTCCGCCGCGATGAGCGCGCCGATGTCCACGATGCCGGCCTCGAGATCCTGGCCGCGCTCGCGCAGCCGGGCGGCGAGCGCGGCCCGCTCCCGCGCGACCGCGGCGAACGCCGCCCGCACGTCGTCCTCGGCTGGGTTCTCTGGGGCCCGGCCAGCCTCGCCCTCGGCGGGAGCGTCACCGAGGTAGATCTCCCCGGTACCGATGCCCTCAGACACCGGCTGGCCCCGGAAGCGGCTGGGTGCGGTCATCGCCCGGCCTGCGCGGCGTCCCTGAGGGCGCCGAGGATGAGCGCGGTCGAGACGGCGCCGGGGTCCTCATGGCCGACGCTGCGCGGCCCGAGATAGCTCGCGCGGCCCTTTAGCGCCTGCATGGAAACGGTCGCCTCGGCGCCCGCCGAGGCCGCCTCGGCGAGCACGGAAAGGGCGTCGTCCTGCGACGCCCCCTCCGCGATCGCCTTGCCGAAGGCCCTGGTCGCCGCCGCGAGCGCGTCGACCATGGTCTTGTCGCCCTCGCGGGCGGCGCCAAGCTGCTGGACGCCCGCGAGGGCCGCGTCGAGCGCGGCCGACAAGGCTGGCAGGTCCACGTCGGCAGCGTCTCCGAGCGCCTTTCCGGCCCGGCGGAACGCTGTGCCGTACAGCGGACCCGAAGCGCCGCCGACCTTGGAGATGAGAGTGTTGCCCGTCATGGTCAAGATGGCCCCGGGCGTCGCGGGCGGCGTGGCCGCCGCATGGAGCGCGCCGAGGACCGCGGTGAAGCCGCGGGCCAGGTTGATGCCGTGATCGGCGTCGCCGATCGCCGCGTCCAGCTGGGTCAGGTGGTCGCGGTTGGTCTCGATGACCCCGGCGGCCGACACGATCCAGGCCCGGAAGACTTCAGCGTCCATGATGGCTCCTACCAGAAGGGAATCGCTGACCCTAGCGTCCCCACCGCAGGGCGGGCGTGTCCACTGGCGCGTCCCAGAGCCGGGTCAGCGTCTCGGTGAGCTGGCAGACCGTCACCGAGAAACCCTGCATCTCCAGGCTGGTGATGTAGTTGCCCACCAGGTTCCGCGCGACGTTTCCGCCGTGGGCTTCCAGGTACTTCCGCACCTCGTTGAACATGAGGTAGAGCTCGATCAGCGGCGTGCCGCCCATGCCGTTGACCATCACCAGCAGGTCACCGCCGACAGGCATGTCGGCGCTGATGGCGTCCAGCGCCACCGCGGCCATCTCTCGCGCCGGGCCAAGGGCGGCCCGGGTCCGGCCGGGCTCGCCGTGGATGCCGATGCCGAGCTCCACCTCGGCCTCGCCGAGCTCGAAGGTGGGCTTGCCCGCCGCGGGCACCACGCACGAGCTCAGCGCGACGCCGAAGGACCGGCTCCGCTCGTTGACCTCACGCGCCACCGCCGCGACGGCGGCCAGGTCCGCTCCCTCCTCGGCGAGCGCCCCGGCGATCTTCTCGACGAAGACCGTGGCCCCGGTGCCCCGGCGCCCCGCGGTGTACAGCGAGTCCTGGACCGCGACGTCATCGTTGATCACGACCGGGATGACCTCGATGCCCTCGTCCCCGGCCATCTCGGCCGCCATCTGGAAGTTCAGCACGTCGCCGGTGTAGTTCTTCACCACGTGCAGCACGCCCGCGCCGCCGTTGACGGCCTGGGTCGCGAGGAGCATCTGGTCGGGCACCGGCGAGGTGAACACCTCGCCGGGGCAGGCGGCGTCGAGCATCCCGTAGCCGACGAAGCCGCCGTGCAGCGGCTCGTGGCCGGACCCGCCGCCGGACACCAGGCCGACCTTGCCCGGCCGGGGTCCGCCGGCCCGGGTGATCACCTTGTTCTCCACATCCACGGACAGCGACGGATGCGCCGCGGCGACACCCTCGAGGGCCTCGGTGACGACCGTCTCCGGGCTATTGATGAGTTTCTTCATGAGGTGGCTCCACTGACTTTCTCTTTTTCCGGTACGGAATCCGGGTCCGGCGAGAGGCTGGTCAGCGCCGCGTCGGCGCGCACCCGGCCTATGAAGACGTAAGCCATACCGCCGAGCACGCCGCCGACGAGCTCGCCGATGACGTAGGCGGGCACCTGCGTCCAGGAGACGGCGCCCCCGAACCCGCCCTGCATGAAGACGGTGCCCAGGTAACGCGCCGGGTTGATGGCCGCGCCGGTGGCCGGCCCGAGGATGATGATGATCGCGAAGACGGCCGAGCCGATGGCCATCGGGGCCCAGCCGGGCACGGCCCGGTGGTCGATGACGCCGAAGATCACGAAGACCAGGATGAACGTGCCGATGGCCTCGATCAGCGACGCCCGGCCGAATCCCATCGACGCGGAGTTGTAGCTGGTGACCCCGCCGCCCGCCGCCACCGTGGCCGCCCGGCCGAGGGTGAGGAAGATGGCGGCCGCGCCGGCGATCGCGCCCACCAGCTGGGCCGCGATGTAGCCGGGCACCTCGCGCCACGGGAACTTGCCCGAGACGGCCAGCGCGAGCGTGACCGCCGGGTTGATGTGGCCGCCCGAGATGTGCCCGATCGCGTACACCGCGCCCACGATGACCAGCATGAACGCGAACGAGATCATCCCGAGCTGGGCCATCGAGAAGGGTACCTTGGTCCCGGCCGCGATCACGCCGGTCGCGGCGGCCGAGCCGGCGCCCACGAACACGAGGAACGCGGTTCCGAGACCCTCGGCGAGAAGCTTCTGGGTAGTGGTGGGTGGAGCTGCCATGCGGTTCGCCCTCGGCCGCGGCCGGGGCGTCTCACCCCCTTCGGGGAGATGGGATCCTGCTCGAAACGTGTTCGACATCGTCGAACGGTGTTTCACGAAACGTAAGGCGCAGGCACGGCCTCCGTCAAGAGGGCAAGTCAGATTTGCCCGAACAAATACGCGCCGGGCTGGCTGTGAGGATCTGCCCGGTGGTGGCCAACTCGTTGCGGCAAGCGGCTGAATCCAGCGGATCGCGGATCGCGCGCCATGCGTATGCGTCTTATCGTCGGCAGATCTCGCCGCGGCATGCGGTACGCATTTCCAGTTCGCCGGCCAGCATCTGGACGGCGTACAGCCAGCTCTGGTTGCCGGGGGCGGTCGTGTCCATGGCCAGCTGAAATCTGAGCGGGTCGCGCATCGGCCGGTCGAGCCGCTCGGTCAGTTCGGTCTCAAGCAGGACGGTGATCATGTCCAGGCCGAACGAGCCGGATGTGCCGATGGGCTCGATGCGGAGCGGGTAGTAGAGCCGGGCCGTTTCGGCTCGTGCGTGGTCGAGGTCGCCGGTCCGGAACGCGTAAGGGGCACCGGCTGCGGTGAGACCGGGGGATCTGGCTGCAGAACCCATACCGTTCAGGGTGCAACGCCGAACAAGCCGCCGTCGTCGACCGCGTCTTCGAGTAACCAGCAAGGTCAGCCCACATCGGAACGCTGGATGGCGGTTACTCCGTCCCCGCAGGCCCGCTAACGCCACTGGCCGTTCGGTTGTTGCTCAAGCCGGAGCGGGGGACACGCCCCTCACTCGCCTGCACCCGCAACGGTGGGCTGGTTGCTTCCCGGGCCGGGCTGGCCGTGGGTGTTGGCGGCGCTGACCTCTGTGTGGCAGTGCGGGCAGGTCAGCACGGGGGCGGTGATGTTCCCGCAGGTGTCGTGGACGAGCAGGACCGGCGGTCCGCCGGGGGTGGGCGCCCACTGGTCG
>Ga0137390_10000864_pt1 | contig 21675 bp, 20 predicted proteins | sample 15con2h24AmetaG_FD_104937 | JGI IMG/M metagenome (GOLD analysis project Ga0137390, IMG submission 104937) | Vadose zone soil microbial communities from Angelo Coast Range Reserve, California, USA - 15con2h2.4A metaG | ecosystem: Environmental > Terrestrial > Soil > Vadose zone > Saprolite... | reverse complement strand
CCTGGTGGAGTTGAAGCAGGAATTCGCGGACCAGATCACGCTCCAGCTGGTGGCCTTTCCGCAGCAAGGCATCCAGTCCTTTCCCGATGGCGAGCGCTTGATGCGCCAGGCGGTCGAGCTGGGCGCCGACGTGGTGGGCGGGATTCCGCACTTCGAGCTGACGCGAGAGTACGGCGAGCAGTCTGTCAAGTTTGCCGTCGCGCTTGCCCACGAGTTCAGCAAGCAGGTCGACATCCACTGCGACGAGACCGACGACGATCACTCGCGCTTCCTCGAGGTGCTCGCTGCGGAGACCATCCGGTTGAACATGCAGGGCCAGGTGACAGCCAGCCACACGACCGCGATGCACTCCTACAACAACGCCTACGCCGGCCGGCTGATCGTCAACGTCAAGCGCGCCGGGTTGAACATGGTCACCAACCCGCTCGACAATGCCACGCTCCAGGGTCGCTTCGACCACTATCCCATCCGCCGCGGGCACACCCGGATCAAGGAGCTGCTAGCGGCCGGTGTCAACGTCTGCCTCGGACACGACTCGGTGATGGATCCCTGGTATCCACTGGGGATGGCCGATCCGCTCCAGGCGGCCTTTGTCCTGGTGCACTACGGCCAGATGTCGGGCTACGAGGAGATTCGGACGCTCGTTGACATGATCACGGTCAACGGCGCGCGCACCCTGGGGCTGACCGACTACGGATTGGAGCCTGGCTGCCGCGCCGATCTGGTCCTGTTCGACGCACCAACCGAGAGCGATGCCGTCCGGCTGATGGCGCCACGCCGCCTTGTCATCCGGGCCGGCAAGGTCGTCGCCCGCACCGAGCCGGCCCAGCATCTCGTCACCTGGAAGGGGCGGGAGGAGCCGGTCGATTTCATGCCGCCGCATGACCAGGGTCAACCGGCCTGAACCAGCGGCGCCGCCTCGAAGGATGTGCCACCGGTCAGCATTACATCGGAGATGGCTACGGCGCGAGAGCTTCAGTTGGGCGGACGAATGGCGTGGGGATGGCGGGCCGCTCTGGCCGGCCTAGTGCTCCTAAGCGGCGCGGCGATTTGGGGGGCGCTGACGGCGCCTAATCCGGCGGCCGCGTGGTTCTTCGGAGTAGGCGCAGCGCTTGTCGTTGGGTTATCGAGTCTCGGCGCCTACGTGTTCGTTCGGCATTCAACGCTGTTTGTCGAGCATGGCACCCTTGTCGCGGGCACGCCTTTTTCTGTTCGCAGGTTCGCGCTCGTGGAAGTCGACCGCCTCGAGGTGAGGCTGCGGCGCACCAGAGGAGGGATCGCCTACCGTGAACTGGTGGTGGTGGATCAGGGTGGCGCGTCTCGCGCGAGCATTCTGGCGGACGATTTTTCCGATTCCCGGATTGCTGCGTTCGCTAAGGCGGCGGGACTCCGTTTCAAACTGACCTAGCGTCCCCCCCATTAACAAACCGACCGGCGGTCTGTTATAGTCGCGGCATGGCTCGGACGGTAAACGCGACCCTCCACGGCGTCCGTCGCGACGCCTTTCTGGATGTGGCCCAGCGCCTCGTCGAGACCAAGGGCTACGAGGCGATGAGCGTTCAGGACGTCCTGGAGGCCCTGGAGGTCTCCAAGGGGGCTTTCTACCACTACTTCGACTCCAAGCAGGCCCTGCTGGAGGCGGTCGTCGAGCGCTTTGCCGACGGCGCGATGGCTGCCATGGCGCCCGTCCTGAATGATCCGAATCTGCCGGCGCTGGAGAAACTCGAGCGTGTCTTCACCAGCATCGCCGGCTGGAAGGCCGAGCAGAAGGAGCTGGTGCTCGCGATCATCGAGGTCTGGAGCTCCGATAGCAACGCCATCGTCCGGGAGAAGCTCCGACGCATGACGGTGCACCTCATGACCCCACTCTTCTCCGCGGTAATCAGGCAGGGCATCGACGAGGGTGTGTTCAATGTCGCATCACCGGACGAAACGGCGACTGTCCTGCTGGCGGTGATGCAAGGGTTCCAAGACCAGGCGACGCATCTTTTCATTGCCCGCCAGGCCAACACCATCCCATTCGAGGTGGTGGAACGAACCGTCGCCGGATTCACCGCCGCTTACGAGCGAATCCTTGGGATTCCGAAGGGGTCGCTAACGGTCACGGATCGGGCGACCCTGCACTTCTGGTTCGGATAAAAGGGAGACAACGATCACAGCCATGATCGAAGTACAAGGTCTGACGAAGAGTTACGGCAACAAGCGCGGTATCAGCGACGTTTCGTTCCAGGTCGAGGAGGGCGATGTGTTCGGTTTCCTCGGCCCCAACGGCGCGGGCAAGACGACCACCATCCGGCTCTTGATGGCCTTGCTCAAGCCCAACGCCGGCTCGGCGCGGATTGCGGGGCTGGACTGCTGGGAGAAATCCGTCGAGATAAAGCGACTGATCGGCTACATGCCGGGAGAGCCCGCGCTCGATCCCAACCTGACCGGCGGGCAGATCCTCGAATACTTCGCGCACCTGCGCGGCGGCGTGGATCAGGCTTACCTCAAGCAACTGGTCGAGCGTTTCGAGCTCGACACCAGCCGCAAATTCCGTCAGTACTCGACCGGCAACAAGCGCAAGGTCGTCTTGATCCAGGCCTTCATGCACCGGCCACGCCTCTTGATCCTCGACGAGCCGACGAGCAGCCTCGATCCCCTCAACCAGCAGGAGTTCGACCGGATGGTGCTCGAGGCGCGCAACGAAGGGCGCACGGTCTTCCTGTCGTCGCACGTCCTCAGTGAAGTCGAGAAGACCTGCACGACGGTCGGCATCATTCGCGAAGGCCGCCTGGTGCGGATCGGGGACGTGGCAGAGGTCAAGGCCATCAAGCGCTACGAGGTCACGATCACATTTGCCAATGCGGTTCCCGCCGAGACCTTCAAGACGGTGGACGGCGTGATTGAGGCGGAGACCTTGAACCTCGGGCATGGTGTGCGCCTGACGATGCAGGGGCCCGCGGACGCGGTGATCAAGGCCGCGGCGCACTATCCGGTCGTGTCACTCACCAGCTACGAGCCGAGCCTCGAGGACATCTTCCTCCGCTACTACGAGGGCGACGGCCCCCGCGCCGCCGAGGCTCACCATGTGGCTTAGTAGCGTCTTCCTCAAGACCCTTCGCGACTATCGCATCCCGATCCTCGGCTGGGGCATCGGCATGGGGCTCGTGGTGGTTTCACCGATGGCGAGCGTGGCCGCGCTGCTCACGACGCCGGAGGCGCGGGCGCAACTGGCCAGCCTGGCCGCCACCTTCGCGTGGAACGCCGACCCGGATGCCGTCACCACGATCGGCGGCTACGCGACATTCAAGATCGGGATCTTCATTTTCCTGATCGTCGTCTGGCCAATTCTGGCCGGAAGCCGGATGCTACGCGGTGAGGAGGAGCGCGGCTCGCTCGACGTACTGCTCTCGGTGCCCCGCCCGAGGTTGCGCGTAGCGCTCGAGAAGCTAGCGGCAATGTGGACCGCGCTGCTCGCGATGGGCCTGCTGATCGGGCTGATCGTGTTCGCCGGCGGAAGGCAGTTCGGAGCCGACTTCGGCCTCGGCGACGCGCTTCTCTTTGGGCTTGACCTTGCGCTAATCTGCGCCGTCTTCGGCGGCCTCTCGTTGCTGATCTCACAGTTCACGCAAGAGCGAGGGCCGGCCGCCGGCGCAACCGCCGGCCTGCTACTGGTCTTCCTCGTCCTGGATATGGTCCACCGAATCGCCCCCAATAGCGAGTGGATCTCGCGCCTCTCGCCTATCTACTACTACAACTTGAACAAGGCACTGATCCCGAGCTATGGCGTGAATGCCGGCGCGATGCTGCTGCTGGCTGTCCTTGCCATCGGACTCGGCGGGATGGCGGTGTGGCTCTTTAACCTGCGCGACGTCGGAGGGACGGTGCCCCTGCCGCGCTGGCTCCGGCTGCCCGAGCGCCAGGCGAGCCGCGTGTTGCCCGTCGGAGACTGGTCGCTGCGATCGGTCTATGCGCGCAGCCTGCGCACGATCGCGATGCCTACCTTTTGGTGGACGCTCGGCATCGCGGGCTTCGCTGGGTGGATGGTCTACGCCGTCCAGCTGCTTGAGACGAAGATGTCCACTTTGCTATCCGGGAATGCCGCCTTCACGCAAGTAATTAAGAACATCGGCGGGGGCGACGCCAGCCTCAACGCCGGCTTCTTGAGCGCGATGTTCGTCTTCCTGCCGCTGTTCCTGATGGCCTTCGCGGTCACCCAAGTGAACGGTTGGTCTGCTGACGAGCAGGATGGCCGCCTCGAGCTGGTGCTCGCGACGCCGCATCGGCGGCTTTCGGTCCTCCTCGGCCGCTTCGCCGCGCTGGCATCGGCCACGATCGCCATCAGCGTGATCACCTTGCTCGTCTGCGCCGGCTCTGCGACGGCCTCAGGCTTGCAGCTGAACGGCGGCAATCTCGCGGCGGCCATCCTGGGCATAATCCCGCTCGGCCTGCTGGTCGCCGGCATCGGCTACCTGGCCTCAGGCTGGTTGCGCTCGGCGGCGGATACAGGCCTCTTGAGCTTTCTCCTGGCGTTCTGGTTCTTCGTCAGTTTCATCGGGCCGGAGCTCAACCTGCCGGACGTGACGCTTCGGCTGTCGCCCTTTTACTACTACGGCTCGCCGCTGCTGAACGGGCTCCAACTCACGTCCATCATGGGCATCATCGCGGTCGGCGCCGTGGCGCTAGCCCTTGGCGCCGTGCGCTTCGTCCGCAAAGACATCGGCGTCTAAGCAGGTTAGCTACGGATCGCCGGCGGATCCGCTGATCACCACGGGACGGGCGCGCGTGAGGAGGGGAATCGCCTCGCGGACGTACTCCGCGCCCGACCCGACCGTCCAGATGACGGCGATCAGCAGCGCCCAGACGGCGAGGGTGAACGGACCGACGGTACTGACCAGCAGGCTGCCCGGTAGCGCGTGGGTGTTCAGCAACCCGCCCTGGCGGGCATCGCCTTCGAGCAGCACAAAGAAGAGGGCGATGATCGTGATCAACGCCTTGGCTTTCCCCCAGCCGCCAGCCGGGATCACGATGCCGAGTGCCGCCGCGTAGCTGCGAAGCCCGGTGACCAGAAACTCGCGGGCGATGATGACCGCCGCCATCCAGCCGGGGGCAAGATGGGCCACCGCGATCGCGATCAACAGCACGGCCACCAGGATCTTGTCCGAGGTGGTGTCGAGATAGATGCCGAGCGGCGACACCAGGTGCCGGCGCCGAGCGATTAGGCCATCGAGCGTGTCGGTGAGTGACGCCGCAACGAAAAGCACGGCCGCAGCTAGAAACCCGTAGCGGCCGCCCGATGCCACCAGCACATACAGGATGGGCGCGGCCACGATGCGCGAGAAGCTGAGGAGATTGGGCAGCGCCCAGAGGGATGGCATCCAGTCTCAGTCCCTTCGAACCCCGACGTGGAAGGCGACGATGCCAATCGTCATCCGCTGCACGGCGACCTCGAACCCAATCGCCTCCATGTCGTGGGCCAGCACAGCCGGCTGGGGGAAGCCCGACACCGTTTCTGCAAGATACCGATAGGCGTTCGCCTCGCTTGCGCTCGAAAAACGGACGACGGCGGGCATCACCCGACCGAGGTAGAACCGATACGCCGCCATCAGCGGTCCGGTAGGCGGCGCGAACTCGAGCACCACCAGGCGTCCCCCTGGCCGCAAGACACGTCGCATCTCGCGCAGCGCGGCGTCTCGATCGACGAGATTGCGGAGTCCAAAGCCGATGGTCACCGCGTCGACGCTGGCGTCGGCCTCCGAGAGCCGGGTGACGTCTCCCTGGCGGAATTCGATATCAGGTTCACGAGCGCGCGCCAGCGCCAGCATCCCCGGTGAGAAATCGATCCCGATGACGCGGCCGCCGGGACGGACCAGCGGCAGCAACTCGTGGGCAAGCTTCCCCGTGCCAGTGCAGAGATCGAGTGCCGTCTGCCCGGGCTGCAACCGGGTGAGTCTGGCAGCACGTCGCCGCCAGGCCCGATCACGATCAAGACTGAAGACGCTGTTGGCGGTGTCATAGCGGGGCGCGATCTGGTCGAACATCGCCCGGATCCGTTCGGCCCGCGCTTGTTGCCCCACGCTCACGATTATGCTGATCACGTGGCAGAGCTCGCGCGCCGGGTGGGTCTGGGGCTCGCCGCCCGAGGCAGCCTCACCGACACCGCCGAGTGGGCTCGGCGGGCGGAGGACCTTGGCCTCGACTCGATCTGGGTTCACGACAGCTACTTCGAGCGCGACCCGATTACCTACCTGACGGCCATCGGCATGCAGACCCGCCGGATCGGGCTCGGCGCCGGGGCGCTGAACCCATACACCCGCCATCCCGTGGTGGTGGCGATGACGATGTCTGCCCTCGACGATCTCGCACCCCGCCGGGTCACGCTCGCCCTGGGCAGCGGCCTGCCGCTCCGGCTATCCCAGATGGCGATTCCATACGACGACACGGTGGCGCGCGTCTCGGAATCGATCGATCAGATCCGGCGGCTGTGGACCGGCCAGCCGCTGAAGCTCAACGACAAAGTCCCGCCGCTCCAACCGATGTTCCAACCGCCGCACCGGATCCCGATCTACATCGCGGCCTACCGAACTCCTTTCCTGGACCTGTGCGGGGAGAAGGCCGACGGCTACCTGGCGCGTCCGGCCGAGTCGCTACCCGCGTTCCAGAAGATGCGCGCCCGCGTACTGGAGAGTGCATCGGCGCACGGACGGTCGGCCGGCGACATCGACTTCCGCGGCTACCTCCTCTGCCTCTTCGACAGCAGCCGGCAGGAAGCGTTGAATCGCGCCAAGCGCGAACCATTCGTGATCTACATGATGTCGGTGCTCAGCGACGTCTCGATGAAACGTGCGGGGTTCGACCCGGCGCTCCGGACCCAGATCGCGACCGCCTGGCGGGCCGAGGATTACCACCGTGCCGGCGAGATGATTCCGGATGAATTGCTCGACGCCTTCATCCTCTGTGGCACGGTCGACCAGGTGGCGGCCCGGGCCGCCGACTACCACGAGGCCGGCATGGACGTCCCGCTGCTGCAGCCGATCCTGCAGGAAGAGGCTCAGATCAATGCCGTCCTCGATGCCGCCGTCGCCTACGCATCACGTGCCGCAACCGCCCCCACCCTACCCTCCCCCGCGCGCGGGCAAGGGGAAGGTACGCCGGTCGGGCCGGGCTTAGGGCGGCGTCTGGCTGGAGCGTGGGAGGTCGTGCGACCGTTCAGCTTCACGGCATCGCTGCTGCCGGTCTCAGTGGGCGGCGCCATCGCACTGAGCCAAGGCCGCATGCACTGGGCACTCTTCGTCGCGGCGCTGCTCGGTGCGCTCGGCCTGCACATCGGGACCAACGTGATCAACGAGATCTACGACGTCCGCCATGGGATCGATGCGATCACGTCGCCGCGAATGTCGATGGCAATTCTCAAGGGGCGGATCAGTGAGCGCGACGCCTTCGTCGTCGCCTGGTCCGGGTTCATCCTTGCGGCACTGATGGGCATCTTCCTTCTGCTTCAGCGCGGCTGGCCGATCGTGTTGCTCGGATTGATCGGCTTCATCGGCGGCTACTTCTACACCGCCCCACCCTTCCAGTACAAGTACCGAGCGCTCGGGTTGCCCCTGGTGTTCGTCCTGATGGGTCCGCTAATGGTCATCGGCTCCTATTACGCGGTGACCGGCGGATTCGATCCGAACCTCATCGTCGTTTCCATTCCGGTCGGGCTGCTGGTCACCGCCATTCTCCATGGCAATGAGTGGCGCGACGTCGCCGAGGATACCCGGCACGGCTTTACCACCTTCTCGGCCCAGGTCGGCCGCGATGCGGCTCACTGGGTGTACGTAATGCTCATCCTCGGCGCCTACGTCGCCGTAGGCCTGGCGGTGATGGTTGGGGCACTGCCCAAGCTCGCGCTCCTCACCCTCTTCAGCCTCCCACTGGTCGCCTGGATCTTGCGCGACGCCGAGCGCGGGGCCGAGGGCCACCTGCGCGCGATCGCGATGATCGACCTCATGACGGCCCGCCTGCACGGCGCCTTTGGAGCGCTGCTCCTGGTCGGGCTGGTCGCGGGATCGGCGGTCCGCTGAAGCGCGTTCTGGCCGGCCTCGGCCTGGCCGCGGCCGTGTGGACCTCGACCTTTCGCGGGCCACGCTCGCAATTCTGGCTCCGGATGACGCTGGGGGTCGGCGGCCTGGGCGCATACGCGCTAGCCGTCGAGCCGGCCTTGCGACGCGACCGCCCGCGGCTCCGCGATGTCTTCAAAGGGCTTGGGTCGGCCGCCGGACTCTACGCGATCTTCCAGGTCGGCGACCGGATGGCGCGCCGCATCATGCCGGCGGGCGATCGGGATATTGCCGGCATTTACGAGTTGCGCAAAGCCGCGCCACCCGAGGCGATTGCCGCCGCTCTCGCGCTGGTGATCGGCCCAGGCGAGGAGCTCTTCTGGCGGGGTCTCGTGCAGCGTAGCCTGATGCGGCGCTTCGGCCGGCTTCGTGGCACCCTGCTCGCCTCGTCCATCTACGGCGGCGTGCACCTGGTCTCGATGAACCTCACGCTCACCGGAGCCGCGGCCACCGCGGGCCTCTTCTGGGGCGCCATCTACGCGCGCGAACAACGCATGGCCCCCATGATCATCAGTCACGTCAGCTGGGATATCTGGATCTTCCTGATCGCGCCCACCGAGTAAAGTTGACGATGCCATTCTGCGCACCGAATTGAAACTAGGTCGGGAGTTGATCAGCGCCGATGCCATCCAGCAGCGTGTCCGCGAGCTCGCCGCCGACATCTCGCGGGATTACGCGTCCACCCCGAAGCCGCTGATCCTGCTCCCGGTGTTGAAGGGTTCGGTCTGCTTTGCTACCGACCTGAGCCGGAACCTGACGGTGGCGGTGAATTTCGATTACGTCGCGGTCAGCAGTTACGGCTCGGGGACCGAGTCAACCGGTCACGTGCAGCTGCTCAAGGACCTGACCATGAATGTCGCCGACCGGGACGTGCTGATGGTCGAAGATATCATCGACACGGGCCTCACCACCTCCTTCCTCTTCGAGCACGTCCGGCGTCACGGGCCGGCGTCGCTGAAGCTTTGCGTCCTGCTCAACAAGGAAGAGCGCCGCGTCACCCCGGTGCCGATCGCCTACAAGGGGTTCGACATCCCTAATGCGTTCGTCGTCGGCTACGGGCTCGACTACGACGAGCTATACCGCAACCTTACCGCGGTGCATATTCTCGAGCCGTAGGATGTCTCACTGGTTAGCGCCGCCCTCGAGCGAGCTCAGTAGCTGCTTCACAACATTCACCGGGATGGCAAACCCGATGCCCACGTTGCCCGCGATCGGGCTCTCGATGGAGTCATTGATCCCGATCACCCGGCCCTGGGTATCGAGCAAGGCGCCGCCCGAGTTGCCCGGATTGATCGGTGCGTCCGTCTGGATCAGGCCGGAGAGCCCGGACGCCCCGTTCTGCCGGTTGAGGCCGGAGACGACGCCGGCCGTCATCGACTCCTGCAGGCCAAACGGCGCGCCAATCGCATAAACCTGGTCGCCGACGACCACCTTGTCAGAGTTGCCCAGGATGAGGGGATGCAGAGTCGATGCGGCCGCCGACACCCGAATCACGGCGAGGTCCGCGCTGGTATTCGAGCTCACCAGCGTCGCGGGTAGGGTACGGCCGTCGCCGAACGCAACCTGGAGCTGGTTGGCCCCGGCGACCACGTGCGCGTTGGTCAGGATGTCACCGTTGGTATCGAGCACGATCCCGGACCCGGTCCCTTCGCCGACGCGACCAAAGCGCCCCGCGGTCTCGGTGGTGATGGTGACGACGCCGGGGGCTGCCTGCTGATAGATCATCGGCGCCGAACTGGGCGTCTGGGCCTGGGCAACGCTGGACGTGGAGGTCGACCTCGTGACGGCGACCGGGGTTGGGGCCGGCGTGCGGCTCAGGATCACTTGCGCGCCAAGGGCCCCGCCGCCGACGCCTCCGATCACGAAGAGCGCTGCCACGGCAATCGCCGTTCGGCTCATGGGACGGCGCGGGTCATTCATCGCTGGCGTGGGTGCCGGCCCGGCCGGCGCCTCCGGCAGCTCCGGCGGTTCGTAAGGAAATGGGCCGGTGACCATGTCCCCATGATGCACGGCGAATCCTTACGGAAGGATGACGATGAGCTAAGACGGCGCTAAGACTTTGGCGCGAATTTACGAGGCTTGGCGCGCGTTGTGGCCGTTGCCGGTGACCAGGAAGCCCCCGCGGTTGCGCAGCACATCGCCGACCGTGTCGCTGAGACGGCTGGGCAACAGGTTCGCCTTGAGCAGGTAGGCCGCGGCGCTGAGGCGCTTGGCCTCTTCGATCAGCTTCGGATTGTCATCTTCGCTGAAGACGACAACCAGCAGATCGCGCGTCGCCTCGTCCTCGCGGAGCGTGGCGAGCACTTCCAGTCCATTCAGGTGTGGCAGGTGGACGTCGAGCAGGGTCACGTCGGGCTTGAGCGAGCGCGCCATCGCCAGTCCCGAAACGCCATCCGCCGCCACCACCACGCGATAGCCTTCCAGTTGCAGCTTGAGCCGATAAAGATCCGCAATGTCCGGATGATCTTCGATCATCAGGACGCGGGGCTTGGATGCCATGGTCTCCCTTCTGAGGGAATCTCAGCGTAGAGCCGCCCGAGGACGCCGTCAAGCCATCGGTTTAGGGGACAAATGCACCCGTGCCCTACTAACTCTTTGTACGCAGTTAAAGGCTGAAACGGGATCGCGGCGCAGCGGTGGGAGTCTAGTGGCTGCAGCCGTGGGCTGTGCCCGCGTCGCCGCCGGTGTCGAACGAGCTACCACATGAGCAGCTCGAGACCGCGTTGGGATTGTGCACCGTGAAGCCGCCACCCATCAGGCTGTCGACGAAGTCGATCTCGGCGCCTTTGATGTAACGAGCGCTGACCGAATCGACGAACAGCCGGACGCCGCCAACCTCGGTTACGGCGTCGCCCTCTTCCGGCCGGTCCTCGAAGCCCATGCCATACGACATGCCGGAGCAGCCGCCTGGCTGGACGAAGACACGCAGGCCCATCTCGGGGCGTCCCTGCTTCTGCAAAAGATCACGCAACTGGCCGAGCGCCGAGTCCGTGATGCTGATCAGCTGGGTGTCGTCGGCGATCCGCGTGTCGTTCTCGATCATTTCTTGAGCCATGTGAGGCCATTATACCGCCTGATCTCGCGGAGTTCGCCAATTCCGAGTTGTAACAGGCTCGCTACGGAAACTGCTGCTTGGCGAGGGGGCGAACCGCGTGGCTATGGCCCACCGGACGCCAGCGGACCGCCACAACGGCGTCTCGGACTGCCGCGGGCATCTCGCCGTCGCTCCCCGAACCCAGCACCCCCGGCCGCTTTCCCACACCTTGGCCGACCCGCCGCAACGCGTACACGTAGCGACGGCGGCCCCGATAGGTGAAGTACGGCGGCTGGTCGGGATGGCCGGCACGCACCAGCCGATCGATGCGCTCGAACGGCTGATCCCAATCGAGCTCCGTCTGCCGAACCGGCGGCTCGTAGCTCCCTTGGTCGAGGTCGGGCGCGAGACCCTGGACGTCGCCCGCGTCCAACCGGGCCAGGGTTTCGCCCAGCGCGGGAAGGCCTTCGGCCACCAGCCGCTTGCTCAGCGTGCCGGCATTGTCGTCATCGGACACCGGCACTCGGCGCTGCGCCAGGATCGGCCCGGCATCGATGCGCGGCACCGTCTGGTGGATGGTGATGCCTGCCTCGGTGTCGCCGTTGACGATCGTCCAGTAGATCGGTTCCGGCCCGCGATGCCGGGGCAACAGCGAGGGATGGATGTTCAGCCATCCCCGGGTGGGCACGGCCAGCGTCTCCGCTGCGAGGATCTGGTCGAAGCTCGCCATCACGACGAGATCCGGTCGGTAGGCGCGCAACGACCGGACAAAGGGCTCGGCGTTGGCGTTGGCGGTGACCTCGACCGGGCGGCCGAGATGCCCCGCGATCCTGGCGACCAGGTCGGGCTTTGGGTGCGTGCGCTGCCACCGCGTGCTGCAGACAGCCGCGACCAGGTTGACCCGCCGCTCGATCAGGTAGAGCAGGAAGGCCGTGCCATAGTCCGAGGGGATGCCGCAGAACACCACCCGGAGGCCCTGCTCGACGAGGCGGGGACCGGCATACGGTCCAGTCGGCACCGCCTCGACGTCGATTGGCACCATCGAGAACTCGGGCTTCGACCAGATGCTGGCGGAAAGGTCATCGAGCCAGGGGTCGTCGAAGGCGGGGCGCCGAATGAGCGCCGCCGCCCTCACGCCATTGCCCGGCGGACGACCGCGGGACGCTGGTCATCGTCCCCGTATGACCAGCCGAGCAGGTCCATCACGTGGACCAGCGGGATATCATGGCCGGCGCGCTGCAGCCCCATCGAGATCTGCAAGATGCACCCGGGGTTGGCCGAGGCGATCACCTGGGCACCGGATTCCACGATGTTGCGCAGCTTCCAGCCCAGCGCCTCTTCGGCGATCTCCGGATGCGTCAGGTTGTAGACGCCGGCCGAGCCGCAGCACCAGTCGGATTCCTTCATCTCGACTAGCTCGATGCCCGGGATCATCCTGAGGACCTGCCGGGGTTGCTGCTGCACCCGCTGACCGTGGAGCAGGTGACATGGATCCTGGTAGGCAACCTTCAGGCGGATCGCTCGCGTCGGGGGCCGCAGTCCCTTATCGACGAGGAATTCAGAGGCATCCTTGACGCTTCGTGAGAAGGCGGCGCCCGCCTCCCACCGTTGGGGGTCGCCGCGCAGCTGAACCTGATATTCCTTCATGTTCGAGCCGCAGCCCGCGGCGTTGACGATCACCGCGTCCAGGGCCTGTGAGGCGAACGCGTCCATGGTCTGGGCGGCCAGGTGCTCGGCGGTCTTCGCCTCACCGGCGTGCGAGGCGAGCGCGCCGCAGCATACCCTCGCGGACGGGATCACCACCTCGTAGCCGTTTTGCGCCAGCGCGAGCGCGGTCCGGCGATTCGTGCCGTGAAACATCTCGTCCTGGATGCAGCCGATCAGCAGGCCCACGCGAGCGCGTCGCGGGCCGTGCGCCGGGGTTAGTGCCGGCAGCGGCGTCTTGGTCGGCGTCGTGTCGCCCACCGGCGGGAAGGCGGCAAATTTCCCCAGGGGCATGATCTTCCACGCTCCGCTGCGGCGCAGCAGCGTCGACAGGCGGGCGGCCCGCGTCGCCCGATAGAGCCAGCCCGCGATGCGGAGGCGTCGAGGATGCGGCAGCAGCCCGCTGAGGAGAACCCGCCGAACCATCCGGTCGCGGCGGTTCTGCGGCGGCGTCAGCGCCCGTGCCATTTCCATCACCGATCCGAACTGGACGCCCGACGGGCAGGCGGTTTCGCAGGCGCGGCAGTTGAAGCACTGGTAGATGTGGGCCTGAAAGCGGGGATCATCGAAGGCCGTGAGTCCGAGCGAGGCTTCCTTGATCTGCCACATGCGGCCCCGTGGACTGTCGCCCTCGTGGTGGAGGATCCGGAAGGTTGGACACTTCGGCAGGCAGAGACCGCAATGGATGCAGTCCCTGACCAGGTCCATATCGATCCCGGGCGCGGTGCTTGGTACGCCGTCGCGCTTCAGTTGCTGGTTGAAATCGAGTGTGGCGAGCTTCGGCATCAACTGTCCCTAGGTGCCGCCGACGAAACGGCCTGGGTTGAGGATCCCGTTGGGATCGAGAGCCTGCTTGAGGGCACGCATGATGGGGAAGCCCGGCGGCGGCGGGCCCCAGACATCGAGCGACAACTTCACCGAGGGCGGCGCCGATGCCACCACGACCTGGCCCTCGTCGCCGGCCAGGGATCGCATGCGTTGCAGTGTTGGCGCGGCGGACGATGGCGCCACGCGCAGATCGACGACGCCGGCCGCCGGCTGGATGATGACCGAGGCCTCAGGCGGAACCGCGTCGGCGAGCATCGGGATGGAGGCGATGGGCGCGATCGCGCGCAGCAGCACGACGTCACCATCGGGCGCGGACCACTCGCGCGCCTCGTCCCAGAACGCCGGTGGAAGATCGGCCGCTTCGACGCGACCGCCGGCATCGCGGATGACCCCGACGCCCTGGTCGCGAGCGGCCTCGACCTCGCGAGCGTAGCCTTCGAACCTGAGCGCCAGCGTCCATCGCCAGTCTGCGGTCAGGCCGCATTCCCAGAGTGCGCGGCGGTCCAGGACGATCGCCGCAGACGGAGCGAGGTAGGAGCGGGCTAACTGCAGCCCGGCCGCAACGGCGGGCGCTGCCGCCTCGAAGTGGCCGAGCACGGTCGCGTCGCCTTCGGGAATCGCTTGCACCTTCAAGTTGACCTCGGCCACGACGCCCAGCGTGCCAAGGGCCCCGATGTGCAGCTTCATCAGGTCGTAGCCGGCGACGTTCTTCACCACTTTGCCGCCGGCGCGGGCGACCTTCCCCGATGGATAGGCGACGGCAATGCCGATCACCCAGTCACGCACGGTTCCGTAGCGCGCCCGTCCAAGCCCATTGGTGTTGGCTGCGACCATCCCACCGACGGTTGCGCGTTCCGGGTGCGGCGGATCCAATGGCAGCCGCTGGCCCTGCGCTCCCAGGGCGGCCTGCAAGTCGGACAAGCGCATGCCCGCCTCGACGCGGCAGGTGAGGTCAGCGGGCTCGTACTCGAGCAGGCGCGTCATCCGTTCCGTCGAGAAGGCGATGTCGTAGCGCCGCGGTGGGGAACCAAGCCGCAGTTGCGTGCCACCGCCCCAGACCACGACCGAGGCAGGCGTGAGATCGCAAAGCCGAAGGCCGCGTGCCGCATCCTCCGCGTCGCCCGGATGCATGATTTTCGATGGCAAGAGGTCGTCGACGCTGAGCCGGTGCTGATCCGCAACGGTGATCTGGTGCCCGGGCAAGACCGTGGCGCCGGCTTTCACACCCACAGGTCCTCGCCTCCCGCGACCGCCTGCCGCCTGGGATAGCCAGGCGGATAGCGCAGCGCCGATGGTTGCAGGCCATTACCCGGAAAGACTTTGCCTGGATTCATCAGGAGGTGTGGGTCGAAGACACGGCGGACCCGGTCCATCACCTCCAGGTCATCATCGGAGAAGACGTAGCGGATGTTCTCGCGTTTCTCCAGGCCGATACCGTGCTCGCCGGTCACCGAGCCGCCGGCCTGCGCGCAGAGCTTGAGGATCTCATCACCGATCCGAAGCACGGCTTCGTACTGCCCGGGTTGGAACGCATCGAAGAGGACCAGTGGATGCAGGTTGCCGTCGCCCGCGTGGAAGACGTTGCAGATCTTGAAGCCGGTGCGCTCGCTGATGGCGTCGATCTTCGCCAGCGTTTCCGGCAGCTTGGTGCGCGGCACCACGCCGTCCATGACGTAGAAGTCGGACGACAACCGGCCCATCGCCGAGAACGCGCCCTTGCGACCTTTCCACAAGGCCTGGCGCTCCTGCTCGTTTCGGGCAATCCGCACCTCGGTAGCGCCGTTATCGCGGCAAACCTTCGCCATCCGCTCACCGAGCTCCTGTGCCACCGCCGGGATACCGTCGACCTCGAGCAGCAGCACCGCTCCAGCGTCGAGCGGGTAGCCCGCGTGCGAGGCGGCCTCGATCGCCTGGATCGACAGCTTGTCCATCATCTCGATCGCAGCCGGCAGGATCCCGGTGCGGACGATGGCGGAGACGGCATTGCTGGCGGTGGCGACGTCGGGATAGACGGCCATCAGCGTTTTCTGCACCGGCGGCAGCGGTTGGATCTTTACCCAGATCTGCGTGACGACGGCCATCGTGCCCTCGGACCCAACCAGCAGTCCGGTGAGGTCGTAGCCGATGGCCTCGGCCGATTTGCAGCCGCCGACTCGGACCAGCTCGCCGCTGGGCAGCGCGACCTCCAGACCGGTGACGTGGTTGACGGTCACCCCGTAGATGAGCGTGTGCGGGCCGCCTGCATTGGTGGCGACGTTTCCGCCGATGGTGCAGGCGCCCTGGCTCGACGGATCGGGCGCGTAGTAGTAGCCGTGCGGCCTGAGTGCCTGGCTGAGCGCCAGGTTGACGACGCCGGGCTGCACCACGGCGCGCAGGTTCTCGGTGTCGATTTCGATGATGCGGTCCATGCGCGCGAAGGTGATGACGACCCCGCCCTCGACCGGGACGGTGCCGCCGGCCAGGCTGCTGGCCCCCGAACGCGGGGTGAGCGGAACGCGCGACTCGGCGCAGATCTTGACGACCCGCGCGACTTCCTCGGACGTGGCCGGGATGACGACGATATCCGGCAGCGCCGTCTCCGGGCTGGCGTCGTACTGATAGAGCCGCATCTCGTAGGGATCCGCAAACGCGTAGCGCTCGCCCACCACCTCGCGAAGGCGGGCCAGCAGTCGGTCGCGATCCCCAGAATCCATTTGGCTAAAGGGTACCCCCGCCCCCACTCTGACCCCCCAGAGGGGGAGGGAAAAATTGCTCCCTCCCCATCGGAGACGGTTCTCTTAGTTGAGCGTCGGGATGATCCCCGGAATCAGGTAGACCTCGATCATGGCGACGAGACCGACCGCTGCCGTGAGAATCAGGCTGTAGCCGATGGTCCGGCGGAAGATCTCACCCTCCGAACCAACCCGGTTGACACCGGCAGCCCCGACCGAGAGATTCTGCGGGCTGATCATCTTGCCCATGACCCCGCCGGAGGAGTTGGTCCCCGCCGTCAGAACGGGACTCAGATGATGCCCGCTGATCACGATCTGCTTGGCAGTAAACGCCTGCATCGGGCCGAACAGTGTGTTGGAGGCGGTGTCACTCCCCGTCAGGAAGACGCCCAGCGCGCCAATGACCGCAGAGAAGAAGGGGAAGATCGCACCCGTTCGCGCCATCAATAACGCAAGCGTGGACGTCATGCCCGAGAAGTTCATCACGGCGGCGATGCCGAGGATGAACGCGATCGTCATGATGGGTAGGGCCAGCTGGCGGAGTGTACGGCCGTAGGTTGTAAAGAACAGCCGCAGCGGCGCCCCCCGGATCGCCATCACGATGAAGGCGATGATCGAGGCGAATAGCACCAGGCTGCCCGCCGCCGACAGGAAGTCCCAGGTGAAGGTGATGGGATAGGGCGTGGACTTGGTCACGATCTGTGGTTCCTGGAAAATCAGCGGCTTGGGCTTGGCTGAGGTCCCCTCATAACTCCCGGGCCACTGGAAGCGCCAGAACGGGAACTTGAAGGCGCCGGCGTCGACCGTCGGCTTGGGACCGATCCACGGATTGGGGCAGAGCTTGAACGCCGGCTGGCCGCATTTGAGGTCGGCCGTGATGTTGGCCGGGGTGTGCAGCGCATTCTTGATGTTGCCAGGCGGACTGCCGGAGAAGAACGGTAGGTTACCCATCTGGCCGATCAGGATGACGACCACCAGGATCACGTACATCATGTAGGCGCGCACGACGCGCCCGGGTGTATCGACCACCTGGGCGACCGCCGCGCCGACGCTGCGGAATCGCGGCGGCGCGCCCGCCGGCGCGGTGACGCGGTCGGCGGCAAAGCCCCAGAGGGTCTTCGGCCTCCAGACCCGAAGCAGCAACGCCACCGCAGCCATCGAGACCAGGGCAGCGAGCACATCGGTCAGTTCGGGACCGATGAAGTTCGAAACCAGAAACTGGACCACGGCGAACACGATGCCCGCCGTGAGCACGGCCGGCAGGACTTCGACCATTCGCTTCCAGCCGGCGAGGACGACGATCAAAAAGCCCGGGATGATGATCGAAAACACGGGAAGTTGCCGGCCCACCATGGCGGAGAGCGCCAGCGTCACCGGCGTCTGATCGTTCACGCTGTGTCCGATGATGGGCGCGGTCAGTAGACCGAGCGTCACGATCGGGATGCCGATCGAGCCGAAGGCGACCGGTGCGGTGTTGGCCAGCAGCGCCAGCACCGCCGCGCTGATTGGCTCGAAGCCGAGGCTGGCGAGGATCGCCGCCGAGATCGCGACCGGGGCGCCGAAGCCCGCGATGCCTTCCATCAGGGCGCCGAAGCAAAAGGCCACCAGCAGCGCCTGGACCCGCCGGTCACCGGTGAGACGCGTCAGCGAACGCCGAATCACATCGAAGTCGCCACTGGCGATCGTCAGGTTATGAAAGAAGACGGCATTGAGGACGATCCAGCTGATCGGCCACAATCCGTTCGCCATTCCTTCGGTGGTCGCGGACAGGTCGAGTCCGAGCGGCATGCCCCAGACCACCGCGGCGAGCACGGCCGCCGAGAGCATGGCAACCAGGGCTGACATCCATGCCGGCAGCCTGAGAACCGCCAGCATCACGAACAAGATGTAAAGAGGAATGCCTGCGACGATCGCCGAGAGAAGAATGCTGTCGCCCAGCGGCTGGTAGACCTGATGAAACGCGAGGATCGCAATGGCCCCGTTCATAACGCGGAAACCTCCCTTCCTTTCGGATCCGTCCTTACGTACAGGCGCTGAGCCAAACGTTACACAGCGCAGCCGCAAAACGCCACAATTGGCGAAATGGCAGAGGCGCCGCCCCACCGCAGAACCGCCCCGGCAGCTTCGCTGAAGTTGGATGACTTCGAGCCGGCCGCCCGGGCGGTATTACCCCGGCCCATTTACGACTACATCGCGGGCGGAGCCGAGGACGAGGCCACACTCGCAGGCAACCGCGAAGCCTTTGCCCGGTATCGCTTCCGCTTCAAGGTCCTGGCGTCAGCCGACCGTCCCGACCTCAGTAACGAGGTCCTCGGGCAGCATTTCACGATGCCGGTCCACCTGGCACCAACGGCGATCCATCGGATGGCGCACCCGGAGGGGGAGCTGGCTAGCTACCTGGCCGCGTCGGGCGCGGGAATCGCCTTCAGCCTGAGCACGCTGTCCAGCGCCTCCATCGAGGAGGTCGCTGGCGCCGCCACCGGCGTGCGTTGGTTCCAGCTCTACATGCACCCGGATCGAGCGGTCAGCGCCGCCTTCGTCGAGCGCGCCGTCGACGCCGGCTACGGCGCCATCCTTCTGACCGTGGACCTCCCGAGGACCGGCCGCCGCGAGCGGGACATCGCCAACGCGTTCGCGCTGCCCGAAGGCATTCGCTACGCAAATCTCGGCGGCCTTCGGACCCGAGCAACGACCGCCGGCCTCGATCCCTTCGCCCAGGATGTCAATGCGCAGACCAACCCGGCCCTGAATTGGAAGGACCTCGAGTGGCTGGTAGCCAAGAGTTCAGTGCCGATCATCGTCAAGGGCGTGGTCCGCGCGGACGATGCCCGGCGGGCGGTAGACGCGGGTGCCCGGGCCCTCATCGTCAGCAACCACGGCGGCCGCCAGCTCGACTACGCGATCGCCAGCCTGGACGCGCTTCCCGATGTGGTCGAGGCGGTGGGCGGCAAGGTGCCGGTGCTGCTGGACGGCGGCGTCCGGCGTGGCACGGACGTCCTCAAGGCGCTCTGCCTGGGGGCCAGCGGCGTGCTGATCGGGCGGCCCTATCTGTACGCGCTGGCGGTCGGTGGCAGCGATGGCGTGCGCGGCATGCTCGAACTGCTGCGCGAGGAAATCGCCCTCTCGATGAGCCTGCTGGGGGCCCGTCGGCTCAGCGAGCTGAGCCAGGACCTGTTGACGAGGGTCTAAGATCCCGCGGCGGTCTCGCGGGTCACGGTGTCGAGCTGCGGCTGGATGGTTTTGGCCTGCCAGGCGGCGGCGCCGTTCTGGGCGGCGGCGAAGCTGGCGGCGACTTGCTGGCGTGCGGCTGCCAGGTTTCTTGCGGCCTGCTGCGCGACCTGCGTCTGGTTGGCGGCCGACGCCAGGGCATACTGCTGGGCGTTCGTCACCACGGAGACCATGCCATCGATCCAGGTCGCCCACAGCGGGTCGAGGAGCGCGTCGGCAAAGCCGGCCGAGACCTGCTGCGGTTTGAGATCTTCGTTCAGGGTCGACGCCGCCCGTGCCGCGTTCGCCCAGGCGTGGCTATTGAGGGCCGGGTCGAGCGTGGTCGAAATCTTCAGCGCGTCCTGCGTCACTTGCTGGGCGAGGGTGAGTTGGAGGACCGCGGCATGGGTCAGCTTGAGGCTAGCCTGCAACGCATTATCCAGGTGCTGGAGAGCGGGACGATCGGTGGCGATGAACGCGGGCGAGTGCAGTTGGAATGGGAGCCCGTCGGCCTGGGCCATGTAGCTCTGGGCGAGCTGGACGTGGCCGAGGGCATCGTTGGCCGCCGTTTCCGCGCTCTTGGCGAGGGCCAGGTCCTGGGCGAGCTGGGCGTCGGAAAGGCTCATGGCGCCTTTGGCGGAGATGTCCGCCCAGAGGCGGCTGACGTTGGTGTTGACCGCTGCCGTGCCCTTCCGCGCCAGCGCGAGCTCGCCGGCCTCCGATAGCGCAAGCTGCGCCACCCGCTGCGGCAGCACGACTTGGAGGAAAGCCCCCAGCGCGCCGATGGTGATGAGGAGAACGACGATGACGAAGATCCAGGTGCCCCAGGAGACCCGGCGGGCCGGTCGGAATACCCGGCGCGCGGGCGCCGGTCTTGGGAGGGCCACGCATAGGTAACGCTGGCCGTAAGCCTCCTCTTGCCATAGGTCGGCCCTCCCGCCTCACCGATCTGTGACGGTCCTGTGGCGGACCGCCGAACCCCCGTCGCCCAAGCTCCGATGCGGACCCATCGGTGTCGCGAAAGGCCTGTGCTAGAGTGAATTTCCGGCAACCAAGTGGCCTATATCATCACGGAAACCTGCGTCGACCTCAAGGACAAGTCCTGCGTCGACGTCTGCCCAGTCGACTGCATCATCGACGGCGGCGCCGAGGACCGCATGCTCTACATCAACCCCGATGAGTGCATCGACTGCGGCGCCTGCGTGGACCCCTGCCCGGTGGCGGCGATCTATCCGGAAGACGAGGTCCCGCCCGAACAGAAGAAGTTCGTCCCCTGGAATTTCGACTACTTCAAGAGCGATGCCGACAAGGCTCGCGTACGCGCCGAGATCAACGCCGCCTACCCGGAAAAGCGTAAGACCGAGGGGGCGCCCTAGGGGGGACCGCTCCGGTCGGGCACCGCGCGAGGCGTGGTGGCACGACGGACGAGTTTCGCCGGGAGTTCGATGACCCGGCGCGGCGGACCGAGCCAGCGCTCGAGCAGGGCCAGGACTTGTGGCGACGGCGGCTTCGTCTCGCTGCCCTCAGTCTCGAATAGGATGTCGGCGATCGCCTCGGCCGGACCTGATGGCTTTTGCGCCCGGCTCAGCTCGAGCCAGCGTGCGGTGATCCACAGGTACATGTCCGCTTCGGTCCGGCCCGGGAAATGCGCCAGAATGTCGTACTCGCGGATCAGGTCGGCGATCGGCTTGTAAACGTTGTCGTACCAGCTGGCACTGGCCTCGGCGATGCTGACCTCACGGTATTGCTGCAGACCCATGAAGTAGCGATGCCCGAGGATGTCCTCGAAGATTCGGTCGTAGCGTCCGAGCCGGCTGACGGCAATCGACGCCTGGGGGCGGACGCGATCGAGCTGGGTGCGCTCGAGGAAGTCGACGTACTCTCGGGCCTGGAGCAGGGCCGCCGCATCCATGTCGCCGGTGAGCGGCGCCCGGGTCTTGACCTCGATGACCCGCGCCGGAATCGTTTTCCAGCCCAGGTGGCGGGCGACCGATACGCGGTGGTGCCCATCCTTGACGAAGTAGACGTCCCCTAGGTGGTAGACCTCGATCGGAGGCACCGCCTCACCTCGCCGCATCGCCGCATCGAGTTGCGCCCAGCGCTT
>Ga0137390_10000862_pt1 | contig 21695 bp, 10 predicted proteins | sample 15con2h24AmetaG_FD_104937 | JGI IMG/M metagenome (GOLD analysis project Ga0137390, IMG submission 104937) | Vadose zone soil microbial communities from Angelo Coast Range Reserve, California, USA - 15con2h2.4A metaG | ecosystem: Environmental > Terrestrial > Soil > Vadose zone > Saprolite... | reverse complement strand
TCAGCCTGCGCTCCAGGCTGCCGTGCAAACCGGGATACACATCGCGCGTGGTCGGAAGCAGGAATCCATGTCGCAGAAAACGGAAGTGACAGTGGTTTGCGACCTCCCCACATGGACGAGTTCGGAGTTCTGCATCTTTACCGGTCCATCGATTTTGAGCCTAGCCATCGTGAACTAGAGATCGAGAAGTACCTGGAGGTTGCGGGGATCGGGTTCTCTCGTGGCCTTCCAGTCATCATTTCTATCCGCTCCATCAATTTTCACTCCACACTCAAAGATTTCCGCTCTAGTGCAATTGCCGGGCTCGACAGATTACTGACGGCGCTCGAATCCAGGTACCCTGAACTGCTGTATGTGAATGATCAGGACCTATACGGGATCGTAACTGAAGGTGGATTCCACAGCCGTGCTGCGAGAGTCAGGGTCACCGTGAGTCGCCCCGGGTGGAACCCGCGGCTCGCGAGCCAGGAACTGCTATAGCGCAGGCCGCACCGATCCTGATCACTGTGGATTGCTTGTACGGGACATTAGATCCTCGGATACGAACGTCCCGCAATGCCTCTCCGCGAAGGGCCTGACGGGCGAGAGTCTTGTCCTCGGGAACGCCATAAGCCGCCGGAAGCGGCGATTTCTTGTCTTTCCAGGGAATTTCCGGAGTGAAGGGATCAGCCCACGAGGGTATGTTCGAGAGAGCTGGTTTGTTGGCGGGTGTCGCCAAGTAGTGGGTGGCCGCTGCCGGGTCAAACCAGTGGCGGACCGGATTCGGATTCGAGCCGTTTTTCCTGGGTGGTCTTCGAGGCAGAGTAAGTGCGGATAGCGCCGCGCCCGCCGAGAGAGGGGTCAGAGACCAACCGCCAATGACTAACGGCCAACCGCCAACGACACTAACTAATTGCTTGGAGTTGTGTTCGCGGCGCCCTCCGGGGTGCTCCCGTTGACGCCAGCTCCGTAGCGGGTAAGCCGTGGGAAAAATGGGGCGACTTCCAGCGGCATCTTGTCGCGAGCCGAATTGATCGCCACCGGCGTGGTCTTGATCAACTCGGCGTGGTCATCCCAAGCGTTCAGCTTCACACGCCCGCCCAGAGGCAGCGCTGCGATCTGGTCCAACTTGTTGGGATCGAGCGCCGGCGCCGAATTCATCAGCACTGCCATGCGCGTGACTTCACCTTTGCTGTTGGTAAAACCATTGCCCAGATGAGGAGTCAACAGCGCCGACAGCTTGGGCCCGCGCTCCGCCAGCTCGCGGAGGAACAGTCCTGCTGTACCCAGCTTCTGGGCATACGGTGAATTTTTCAGCAGATCGAGAGCCTTCTGGTCGGCGGCAGCTTCCTCCTCTTCATCGTGCCGGAAGCCCAGGTTTTGATACGTGGACTCGTCGGAGAACAGCATGCGATCAGTAAAGGAGTACCGGGTGAAGTTGCTGGCCGGGTTGTGTCCCAGGACGATGTGGGCTAGTTCGTGCGAAAGCACCATGGCCAGGCTGGCCTCATCGGGAAGCACATCCACCAAACCGCGGCTTACCACGATGGTGTTACCGACGCTGAACGTCTCCAGCGGCGAAGTTAGCATCATCCGCGTACGCACCGGGGGGATCACCTCAAGATTGTTGGCGATGACCAGATTGTTGACCACGGTCTGCAGCACCTTGTCCACTTCTCCCGCAGGAGCGACCAGGCCAGCATTCTGCAGCCGTTCCATCACGTTGTCTTCCGCTTGCTGCTCCCATTGCCGCTGCGCTTGCACCGGGGTAGCATCCTGGGCGGCAGCGCTTTCGTCCTTCACCGTCGAATCCACCGTAATCTGTGTGAGTTCGCTGACTTTGCCACTTTGCAAGTCATAACCCCAGAGGCGGGTCTGGGCTTTGAAAGCCCTCTTGTCTTTCGAGCCGTAGCTGAAATCGCCTTGTTCGCTGTAGATGTAGGCCGGCACCCAGTAGCCCGGCATCAGGTTCAGCCGCCAGCTATCCATGTGGAAAAAATAAGCGGTGGTGCGAAAAGAACTGGCGTTACGAGGGCGCGGTCCATAGGTACCGTTCAAGCGCACGATGTTGTAGTCCTGATCCTCCACCCAGATCCGGCCATGGAATCGACCGCTACCTGTTCCCTTCTTGGGGGACAGGTCAAACACAAGGCAGCGTATTTCGCCAAGGAACTCGCGATGAACATACTTGAAATCGTAGGTTTGACGGTTGAAGTCCTCGCGGTCGGCGAAGATCATCCAGGAAAATCCGAGAGGACTGTATTCGAGCTTGAACAACGAATTGTATTCGAGCTTGAACAACTTGGTGAATCCGCCCAACTTTCCGCTCTCGGAGCCAGCACCATTTGAGAGGTAGTCACGACGGTCCACGGTTTCTCCCAAATCCATGCGACCGAGGAAGTAGTGGTCTTGAGTCGGCGCTGGGCCGACTTGCGGGTCGAGCTTCAGATTCTGTAGATAGGTCTCGACCAAAGGCGTGCGCGTCTTCAGCATTTCCATTAGTGCGTGTTCACGTTCGACCACGCGGTTCACGACCTGGTCTATCGTAATGGCCGGTGCCGAGGCGGGAGGCGTGCTCGCGGGTGGTGCTACCCCCGACTGCGCGGCACTCGGCGGCTGAACGTCGGGAGGGCTAGGCTGTGCGGCCGAAGGCGCCTGAGCTGTCGCCGGGGGCGAAGGGGGGGGCGCCGGCTCCTGCGCGGCCGCGCTCAGCGTGAGCAGCAGGGAAGCAGCAATCATCCGATGCCAAGTACGCATAACTAAACCGAGGTTTCCTTTGTTACTTCGATACCGAAGAAAATTGTACACCTGTCACCCTCCCAGGCACTCCGGATGGAATTCGGCATTTTGGCCGTCAGGCGGGAGTTCCGTACCTCGTTCTCTGCCGTACTACTGCGCTTCTTGAGGAACCCTCAGTGGCTTCGAGGGGCTGGGCTAGCGGCTGGAATCGACTTCGAGGGCCCAGACCTAAGATGACTATCGACTTAAGTTGAGGAATTTGCCAAAGACAATAAGGATCACACTACCGCGGCTGAATCCGTTGCCAAAACTGAGGCGAGCACACGCGGCGTTCCCCAAGGGGCTGGCCGGCGACAATCGCTGACGGATTATCAAGAACAAGGGCACGCGCAACATCGGCACCGAAGCGCTTCGAAACAGCATTACGAGCTTCCGACAGAATCGGCGCACGGTGTTTGTCGTTGTGAGCATCGGACGCGAGCACATGCACGATATCGTGCTCCAGCAACCAGATTGCGCTTCGTTTCGCGATCGCTCCCCACAGACCGGTCACCGCGGAAGCCGTGACTTGGACCAGGCATCCGGCGCCCACCCATTCCAGAACGCGTTCTGGGTGCCGTTGCAGAATCGGATTGCGTTCGGGGTGCGTGATGATAGGAATCATACCCGCCGCTTGAAGCCGAAAAAGTCCGTCGCTTATCTGGGGCGGTATCCCGTACTCGCTGCACTCGACTAGCAAGTACTGCTTTGCGGCGATGGTGTAGCGCTGCGGATGCGCTATCGCATCTTCAATATTTTCAAATGACAGGTGAAAGTCGCAGCCGATGCTAACAGCAAGTTGATCACCGACCTTATTGTCGAGTTCGTGGACGAGATCCCGAACCCGATCGCGGCTGTATTCATAGGTGTCATTGGCATGCGGAGTCGCGACAATGTGCGTGATGCCGTCTCGGATTGCCAGTTGACACATCTCAAGCGTCATGGCCCAGGATTTTGAGCCGTCATCGATGCCGGGAAGAATATGGGAGTGGATGTCAATCATCAACGATATCTAGTCGTAAGACTCCCGCTTGTAAATCAGGGACGCGCTGGATGTCAAGCCCCCCGCTCTTTGCGGGCAAGCCCGATGCCAGCGCGCAAAAAATGTAAAACAGCGCCGCGTTTGCAGGAACTTGCAGATTGAAGTCGAGTAAACTATGCACCAGCATGCCGGTACAACCCACGAGGGACGCTGTGCGAAGAACGCCCAGCCATTCTCGGTCGCCGTGGCTGAACACCTTTAATCCATTGCGGTACGTGACGACAATGAACCAAGCTGCGCAGCAGAAACCCACCAACCCTGTTTCGACCAGCACTTGCATGTAATCATTGTGGGCGGCGTTTATGAAATACACTGTGTAAAAACTACGGAAACCGGGATAGACGTTTTGAAACGTGCCGAACCCCCACCCGAAGATAGGTTTACGGGCAAACATTCTTAGCGAGTCTTTCCAAATGTCCAGGCGCACGACGTCATGCAAATGGCCAAGCCCTCGCCACATTGCGGATGAACCTATGAAAGCGATAAACGCCAGGATTGCGGTTACTAGGAATAGCACCCTGGTGCGGGCGTGGGCGCCTTTCTGAACTGTGGAGGTCATCCAGACGAGCAGTGCCAGTTCGACGAAGAGCGAAATGGTGCCACCGCGGGACAACGAAAGCACTAGACTTCCTGCCATTATGACGGCCCCGCAAGCAGCCAATATGCGTTGGCCACCGTGTACAAGTTTGCTCAGACTCAGTGCCAGGGCAAGTGGCGTCAACAGCTCCATCAGTCCCGCGTAGTGATCATGGCTCATATAAGTGCCAAAGATTAAGCTCTCTGTACCGGGACCGAGCGGTCGCAGCCAAGGCATGCGCAAAGCCGGATTCCAGTTTTGACAAATCGCGAACAGAGCAACGGTCGAACCGAAAATACTGAACGCGAGAACCAGAATTTTGCCAGAGCGCTCGTCCGCCACCACCTGGTTGGCGGTTACCAGCAACATCCCGTATGCCAAATATTGAAGGCAAACCACTAACGTCACATAACGATACGCAGTCAGATTCAGAGCAAGTTGAGCAGCTAGAACACCCGCGAACCCGAGCATGGGAGGATAAAGAGGATTCCACCGTAAATGAGCGCCAGAGATACAAACCCGATGTACGATCATTCCGACGAATAGCAGGGCCGCACCGATCTCCAGGATCGACGTGGACCACGTCTCAACGGCTCCGAAAGTCAACACAGCGAACATCAGCAGCGCGCACAGCGAGATCACGTACGCAAGAGGGTAGAAGTGATGGACCTTGCCGGGAGCACTGGTCCGACGCCCGCGAGCGGCAGAATCATCTATTAATCTCATGGCGTGGCACGCTGCGGAGCAGAGGCTGGTGTCAGCACCACGTCATCCAGCCAAAAAGTGCCCTTGATGAGGGGAGCTCCGGGTGTACGCACTATCCGGAGCGTGACGATATGAGTGTCGCTTCCGGTAATAAACCCTGCACTATGCTCCTCCCAGCCGCTGGTCTCCAGAAATTCGTCTGTGGTCGCAAGCGTTGCACGAGTAGAAGCGTCCTCCACCGCTAGCCGCGGGCCGCTAGCCGTGGTAATTTCTTGAGTTTTTACGAACGCGCTGAATCGATATGGCGTATTTGGCTGCACGGGCACATATTCGTAAACCCCCGTATCCGAGACGCCAGGGCCAGTGAATGCAAAGCGCAATGCTCGTGCGCCGCGGTGATATTCGGTGGCGTCCAAAGCCACATTAATGTCGCCAGTCTGGTCAATGCGCCAATCGAAACCTCCGTTAAGAAACCTTGATTCGAACCCACCATCGTGAACGAGATTGGAGCGAGATCCATCCTGCACTTCCGGGTCGATTCTGCTGAGATCGGTCCAAACCTGGTTGGCCTGATCGACCTGCTGGGTGTGAATCAAGTAATCGAAATAGGGGAATGCTTCTTCAACTGGGAACTTAAACTTTTGTTCGTTCAAATGATGCCAAAGTTCGTTTGCGGGGGATGATTGCTTATCGGCCATCAATATTTTCAAAAAAGCAAAATAAAACGCAGGTTGCGCTGGAAGCGCTTCGCTGACTATCTGGCTGACACGTCTCGTTGCCCGCCAACTCAAATTGAGGGGGAGTATGGTGTTCGAGGCGTCATGTTGGAGCACTACTCGAAAAAGAGGTAGAGCATGGTGAGTATCATTGTGAGCGAGGTAGAAATTCGCCGCTTGCCATGCAATCTGCGTAGAAGTGGGTTCCGCTCGCAACGCTCGTTCCAACGCTTCCTGACTTTCGGTCGCGTCACCCCTGACCTCGTGCGCCACCGCCAGATCGAGCCAGTAACGCGCTTCATACGGATTCAATTCAACCGCCCGATGCAAGGAAGTCAGCGCCCTGTCATAGTCCTGAGTTCCATTCAGGAAGTACTGCCCGAGCAGCCATTGGGTTTCTGCATCCCAGGGCTGGAGGTGCGCGGAAGCCTCGAAGCTCCCTGGGTCTCGCCGATCTTGCAGCCAGTCTGCACGCCAAACGCTGTACACCGCATAAACGTAGAAAGCGAAAGCAACAATGGCAAAAACAGCGGCTGCGATTCGTCTCGGCCGAGAGGTGATAAAGCCTTCCATACGGGGTGCCCAGCAAAGCGGGCCTAAGGGCCAGAACTAGGAGTCTGGAGCCGGCTCCTGCCAACACGACTCTAACATTTGTGCGCTGAAGGTCGGGCAATTTTAACAGAACCACGCTAAGCCGAGAGTTGGTTTTTCGCCGCAAACCGTGACGATCCACCGCGGCAGTCGCAGCCCAGTCTCGCGACGAATCATCTGGTCATTGAGCCAGCCGGGCAAGATATCTGCTATGCCTGTTTCCGAACTAGAAGCCGCCCGACCAGAGTGATGCAATGCAAGAATCAACTGCTGCTTAGCTATTCAGGGCAACTGCTAAACTACGCGAGTGCGAGGCGCTTCACTCGATCACAACGAGGCAAAGAAAATGCGAAATACTAATAGTCTCATTGTCACAAAAACAATCGAGGCGAATTGTCGGTTAAGAGCCCGCCGTGTCGCCCTTCTTCTCTTCTTTCTCATCCCGGTCTCGCTAATGGGCCAGAATAAGCAAAGTCAGGACGTGTTCGAGAAAATGTTTGTAGGCGCGTTTGATCCTGACGCATGGAACGGCATAGTCTTTGATGCTACAGCATACGGACAACGGCTCCCTTTCGCTATCCGAGTAGGATCAAAAACGTTCAGCTTTCTTGATGGAGACAGGATCTTCGATGCAGTAACCACCGTTGGAGCTCATGCACCTGATGGCTCTTATGCACTCGTAGGCTGGCGCAATTACCCTCGCACAGCTTTGATCACATTGGAGTGGTCGCGCATAGATAGGACCACTGTAGTAGGTAGGCTCAAGGCTCCGCCAGATATTCATTTGGTGCTTGAAGCATACTCGCCCTATGAGGCTTACTTCACAGGCGCGTACCAGATCAGTGCCGATGGAAAACAAATTATTGGCGACCACCCCATCGACGGCCACTTCGCCTCAACAGCGCGGTTCGTGATCGCTACCGACCGGCCCATTTTGGGTAGCGGGACATTCACCAACGTGGCCCAACTTCAGAAGGTAATGGACGCTGGCCAGTTAATAAACACCGGAGGGCAAACCAAGAGTGGAGCCGCGGGTCTTCAAATTCTTACTGACGATCATTACTTGAGCGGGGCGGCAGGCCTCGAGCTCGTGACAAACCAGAACTCCACCGCTCATTTTGTAGCAACTGTCGGATGGAGTACTTCGGAGTTGTCCAACAACGCACAACAGCTTCTTCAACCCGGACGGATCGACAACATTCTCGATGGGAAGGCTGCAAGTTATGCACAACGGCGGCCGCACATCCAGGGACTCTTCAGCGAGGCCCCCGAAGCAATCGGAAACTCGATGTTCTGGAACACGTTGTACGTGGCGTCTCTCGGACTTGAATTCCCGACCATAAGCCGTCGGTGGGATAAGGGGTTTGGCGGTTGGGTGGTGGGCGAGTGGGACTGCTTCTTCGGGTCCCTGCTGACAAACGTCGAGGATGTGGCACAAACATCCGCTGCGACGCGCGCTATCCTCCTCTCTCAATCGGCGAATGGGGTTGTCCCCAATGTGGACGGAGGATCCGGGACCAGTCCCGACCGGTCGCAGCCTCCGGTTGGTTCTTACATCGTTTGGAAGAACTATCAGCGAAATCAGGACAAAGACATTCTCGAATGGGCTTATCCGCGGCTCACAAAATGGCATGACTGGTGGTTTGCCAATCGCGGCGATGGGCGACCGTGGCGGGATGGGAACCGAGATGGCCTCCTTGAGTGGGGCAGTGACAAAGGTTCGTCGTTCTCAGTGGGAGGCCGCGGATTCCTTCAAGGTGCCAAATGGGAAAGTGGTATGGATGACAGTCCAATGTACGACGATGTTGCCTACGACCCAAACACTTACACGATGAACCTTGACGATGTTGGGCTCAACTCACTGTATGCGCTGGACTCAGAATGCCTGGCGAAGATTGCCGAGATTCTCGGGCAGGAAGACGATAGACGTCGTTTCACCGCTGACTACGAAAGAATAAAATCGACTATGCGGCAAGAGCTATGGAACGAAAAAGATGGGATTTATGAAAATCGATATTGGGACGGACATTTGTCGAATCGTCTCTCACCAACAAATTTCTACCCTATGCTAGCTGGAATTCCGACTCCCCAGCAGGCCAAAAGAATGGTCAAAGAGCATCTCCTCAATCCGAAGGAGTTTTGGGGGGAGTATGTAATTCCCACGATCTCACGCAGTGATGCCGCTTTTGAAGATCAACATTATTGGAGGGGCGATATATGGGGGCCCACGAATTATCTGGTTTGTGAAGGACTTAATCGCTACGGAGAGGATGAAGTGGGTTTGCAATTTGAGGAGAAAAGCTACGATCTTTTTATGAACGATTGGCACGCCAACCAGCACACGAACGAGCAATACTATGCCTGGGGCGGAAGCGGAGGCGGAGATAAGCATTACACGTGGGGTGCCCTACTATGTTTGATCCCTATGGAGCAATACTTGGATGAAACGCCGTGGGACGGCCTACGGTTTGGGGCGTTGGATCCGCACGCTACCGGGAATCTTTCGAACATTTCATGGAATCATCATCACTACGACGTCTCCATCGGACCTGATCGCACTGTTGTTGAGCGCGACAATGAGGTTCGCTTTGAAGCGAATGCTGGTGTTGTGGTACGAGATTACAAGTCAGACCCAAACGGCTTGTCGTTTAGTGTAAAAACACTGCGGCCGACGAGCATCACCACTCGGGAACTACGCTCCGGATCGTTATCTCTGAGCATTGATGGTCAGCCTTCGCGGACAATCGCGGTGCAACGTGGCAACGTTGGCTTTGCGCTGACAGCTGGCGATCATCGCATCGTAGAAACCTGGAAATAGTGATTAACAGAGCAAACTGAAACCGCTGTTTCTTCGGCAGTTCGACGCGCGCAGGCGGGACGGTTACCAGGACATCGCAGCGGCTATCACCACGAAAGGTTCACTTGTTTTTCCACGTATCCATCGCCCGCTGGAAACCGCACGCGCAGCTTGGAAGAATCAGCGGACACCTCTGCTCCATTAGTTCGGAGATGAATCTTCGGATCATTTACTCGCAGGAACAGGGTTTGCAGGGTGTTGGCAGGAGCGGACAATCGCAGCCACAAAGAGTGCGCAGACGCGTGCTGATCGAGGACCTTCATCTGTGAAATTCTGCTTCCCGGTTCCGGCAGGCTATGGGCAATACTTACCTCCGCAGCCGGCAGCGGGATCCTCAACTCTCCGCGTTCTGTCTTCGCTCCCGCCGCGCGCGAGGCAAGTTTCACGCCTTCAGTTGGCTCGCCGATGAGTCGTACGGAGAGCGTTGTTCGGTCCCTATGCAATTCAATAGCAACCCGCGAGTTGCCCACAGGAACTCCCGAAATCTTTGCCTCATTCCACTGGGCAGGCAATCTCGGGGTAACAGTGAGCGTGTGCTCAGCAGCGCTCCATTCCAGTCCGAACATGCCGCGCAGAGTTGGCGTAACCACCATCGCGGAAGACCATAGTTGATGCGAGGTGCTACGCCCGAACCATCGGAAGAACTCACCGGAGAGCAACTCGGTGACCGCGCCCAGGTCCTGGGCCCAAGTGAGGTCCGCATTTTGCATGAGATGCGCGTATCCGGAGAGGCTGCGACCGTTGCGATACTCGGAGAGCGAAACCCACCCTGTGAACAGGGGCCACACGCTGCCTTGGTGATAACTGATAGGGTCGTAGAAGCTCACGCTAGGACTCAAATCTCGTGTCCCCCAATCTGTCGAAAATTCCTCGGAACCCCATCGGCTCAACATCGCGTTAGTGCGTGACAGGTTGAAGGTCCCGTCCCAGGCCGCTACGGCCGGATAGATTGTAGGGCTAGTATCTACGCTGCCATCGGCGTTTCGGCTGAACGCGTAGAAATCTGGGTCGGGCAGGTAGTATTCTTTTTCTAACTGTTGCGCGATGTGCGCTGCGCGCTTCTCCGCATCCCCGGCCAGTTGGGTGTGGCCGGTTGCCTTCGCGATGTTCGAGAAAGCTGTGCTGGCTTGTTGATCCAGGGCCGCCAGGTAGATTTCCTGATGTGGCATCTTGGGGATCCAGGATTCAACCCAACCCGAACCCGCGATATTTTCGTAAATGCCGTCGCCGTCGGAATCATGGGAGATCTCGAAGTTCCAGGCTTTCGCCAGCGCTTCCCAGTGCGCTTGCTCGAAAGAAACGTCGCCGCTGATTTTCACATAATCGTTAGCAGCCATGAGCAACAGGGGTGTCGCATCAGAGGATGCAAATGGATAGGAGAGACTTTTCCAATCCACTAGGTCGGCCGTTTGCGCCCACTCATGGATGATCTGTCCTTCGGGACTTTGCCGGCGCAACAAAAACTCTAACTGATCGCGGGCCAACTGAAAATCACCATAACTGTTTACCGCGTAAAGACTCCACAGAGAGTCGCGGCCAAAGTACCAACCAAAGCCGGGCCGGGCGGAATCGCCCGAACTGTAGAATCCGGCCACCAGCGCGGTCTCCCGGTGGGATGGTGTGGTCTCAACCTTTAATTGATCGATCGAGACTTCCGCCCAGGCGAATGCATTGTCGAACTCCTTGTCCGGAGTTTCTATGCTGAGGCGCTCGGTCAAGAATTTCCTGTAATAGGCCCCCGTTTCTTCGTACAAGGATTGAAGAGAACTCCCGAGCGCTGCCAATCTCCCGGCGAGTGCCCCACTGTTCGAATCCGTAAGCGTATCTGAGACCGTAACCAGTAAGGGAAAGAGTTTATTGCTGTCACGAGCCGGATCGAAATGCAGCACGAACTCGAGCGGGTACGTCTTGGGGCGCTCCTGGTAAGGAGCCAGAATGCCGGGCTCGGCTCCGGGCATCTCTACCCCGGCCGCATGATCAGGAAAATTCAAATGCAGCATGTAGAATCCGCCGCCAGGACTCTTGACCCATTCCGGAGATGGCCGGTCATCGGACAAGGCTGGCCACATGCGTTTCATCTCTGGAGTGAATTGAAAAGTGAGCGTAACCGGGCGCACCGCCTCGACTTCAAAAAACGCTAAGACACCAGCGCCGTCGGGCGGATTGCGAGGGGCAAAAAGGACTTCTCTCACGGTGAAATTAGCGTGCGAAAAAGTAATGGTCGTATGATCGGGCTGCACCTCGATTATCGCCGCCTGCTCGTTCACATCGATGGGTACGGGATAATTCTGCATCTCAGCACGAATGCGCAGATTGCTGAAAATCTTCCAGGGAAAGATCCAAGCCTCAAAGGAACCGTCTTGCTGGCCCAAGATCGCACCCCGCGGGCCAACGACGGTAAATGGTCTGCTTGGGATAGCCTCTCGCACGATCTTGAGCGGCACGCTGTTTTCGAATGGGAATTTGACCACGATAGGAGATTGATCGCCTTCGGCTTGGCCAGTTGCCCACTGGACTGTCATGAAATTGGAAAACAGAAGTAGAGCAACACCAAGAAAGACTGTATTCATTGACCCTCCTCAGTGAAAACGTGTGGGGGAGGCACGGGCAGCCTGGTTAGTCAGACGGGGTAGAATCGGTTGCGCCAAATGGCTGACCTTTTCCGCCGGTAACCAATGCAACAACTCAAGAAATGTACCGTTCGTCCAACCAAATCCAATGACGTTTGCTGCGTATCCCGCCTTCACCTTGGTCTCCGAAGACCGGGTCACAACATTGTATTTTTCTCGAATCGTTTTATCCCGCTCGAAGTTTTGCACTACCATTGACAGAAACTCTGTCGAGACCCGGTCACCCTCTGCGTTGTATCCATAGCGACGCATACCTTCCACCGCCAGCAACTGGATCGGTGCCCATCCAAAGGGATAATCCCATTGACCTTGTGTTTGCTGCACACTCATTGAGATGCCCCCAGCCCTTTCAAACACAGCCAAGTTCTTCATTACGGCCCGAGCTTGTGCATCGCTGGCCAGTCCTGCCCACAGTGGGTAGAACGTGGTCGCATATCGGTAACTCGATCGTCGGTTATTTTCGAAGTCATAATCGAAGAAAAGGCCTTGCCGCTCATTCCATAGGTATTTTTGCACCAGGCGTTTGCGGGCCTCTGCCAGACTCTGCCAGTGCAGGGTGTCGGAGGTCTTGCCCAGTAGACGGCTCATTCCTTCTAAGTCGCGCTCAGTCTTGAACAGAAGACTGTTTAAGCACACCGGGGCATAGTGGTGAGTGGCGACGCCGTAAGGCCCAAACCGAAAAGAGATATCGAATCCGGATTCGCGCATTGAGCGATCACCCTTGTAGTAGTCCGGCTTCAGTTTCACGAAGTGTTCCGCCTCGCATGATGACTGCGATTGCCCCGCACTGCAAACTCGTACGGAGTACGTCGAGCCCGAGGCCCGGCCGTCAGGAACGTCAACCGCTTCACCTTCAACTGCGGGAACTGCGGGGTGGAAGAGAAAATACGCCGCGACCTGTCGATAAATATCGTTCTCGTCCTGCAGGGCCTCCATCGCTGGTCCTTCACCGAAATCGTAATAGCGGGAAAGGCCAGTGCTGCCGGCCAGATGGGGGTCTTGTGTCCACATGACATAGTCCCGCTTGACATATCCGTAAGCCTTCTCCAGCCAGGCTCGATCGTCTTGCCCCGCTGCCTTTTGTGCCTCATGCACGGCCACCACCATCGAACTCAGAAACGGAGGCTGGGAGCGGGTCAAATAATAGGTACGGTTGGCGTTGAGAACGGCACCGTAATGCTCAATTTCGAAGAAAAAGTTCTCCACCATTCCGCGAGCAAGTTCCACGCGTCCGTCTCGCAATAAACCCCGGATGATGAAATAGCTGTCCCATCCGTACATTTCATTGAAACGTCCTCCTGGCACCACATACTTGTTCTTGAGGTAAAGCAATCCTGGGGGTTGAATCGAATCGACCTCGTTAGTACCAAGTTGGTGAATGACTTGTGGCAGGTAAACGACCCTAATCCCACAGTCGCGTTGCATCTGGTCAACCTCACTGGGTTTGCCAAAACTAGCAGGAAGATAAAGAACCGGCGCAACGGAAACTTTAGGGTCTGAAATCCCGCTGCAAGAAGTCGTCGAACGAGTCAAAGAATCCCACCCACTATGGATGTAGGCGAGAATTTCTTGCACGCCTGCATTCCCGCCAGAGCGTTCGGGGGATTGTCCTAGCGCGGCAATGCAGATTAGGGTGACGATTGCCACGGCGAGCGCGGGCACCCGGTGGATCCGCGAACGTCGTTTTTTGGCACCTGACCAGAACCCCTGCATCCCGTCGCTCATACGCGGTAACGATAGCGCAAGAATCCTGCCCAACCTAAGATTATTGCTCCTCTATTCCTTCCCTTGTCCGATCAATCGCAGTCCGATCAGAATTGAATCCGCGCCGAAAGCTCGATCCGCCGCATGGAGCTTCCATCTTGTGAGGCGACAATACTGGAAATTGTTCCGGCATTGCCATCCTGGCAGTCAACACACGAGTCGGGCTGACCTAGGTTGACTTTGTTAAATAGGTTAAAGAAGTCGGCGCGGAACTGTACGCTAAGCTGTTCCGTTAAGCTAACCGATTTTGATACCGACAAGTCCGTATCGATGTAGCTGGGGCCAAGAGCTGAATCGCGACCGATGCTGCCAAAAGTCCCGACTAGGGGGCGAGCATACGGTCCAAAAGTCGAGTTCGCCGATCCGGGAGGCTGCAGCACGTACGGGGAAGGAGTAAAGAATTGAACTTTATGAGTAACCGGATTGAACGAACCGACACTGGTGTGTATCCCTCCCGATCCAGACCGGTTGAGGAATCCGATTACGTCGTTATCCTGTCCACTGTCTTGATAGCCCGGCGTCCAGGGAAGTCCGTCCCGCCAAGTGAACACGCCGTTTAGAGCAAAACCGCCGATAAGCCGATCAACCCAGCGAGACGCATTTGCTCCATACATCTTGCCCTTGCCGATTGGCAGATCATAATTGCCCGCGAAGACAAAGACTTGGGGACGGTTGTAGTAGCTCGGACCGTAGCCGACGCGAGGATCGATGAAGAAATAATAGGACTCATGCGTCAGGGCCTTGGACCAAGTGTAGTGACTTAAGAATTGAAGGCCGCTGCTAAATCGTTTATCGACCCTTACTTGCAAAGCATTGTAGCTGCTAGTGGCTTCGTTGGCGTTGTACCGCAAGTCCTGTGACCATCCGAACGGGTGGCCGAAACCTACGCCGAGCGCCTGTGCGTCTCCGTTGAAGTAAGGGCGCCGATCACTTTGGGTGTAGGGCAAATTAGTTAGCGGATTGATCTGATTGAACCCCGCGATCGTCTGCGTGTTTGGACTGGCCTGATTGGATGAGTCAAACATATTGTGAATGCCGTGGCTACCAACATACGCAATTTGAAATGACATCGTAGGCGTAATCTCCTGTTGCACGGTCAGGTTCCAGGCGTCAAGGGTCGGAAGGCGGACAAAAAGCGGGCGCGTCGGCACCCCGACTCCATTTGGCAGGGGATAGTTGCCGTCGGCCGGAATGGGAGCAAACGTAAAGCCGGGAGGCCCTTGTGCCAAATTGAATACTGCAGCGGCATTCGTAACCGGGTTCAAATTCTGAGAGACCTGGGTAGGAAAGGAAAATGTGAGAACCTCGCCGTAAGTGTTTCCTGACCATCCTTGCCCAAAGACACGCCCATAACCAGCGCGTACGACGGTTTTCGGAAAGACCTGATAGGCAAGGCCTATTCGCGGCGCCAGGTTGGTGAATCTATTTTCTACGTTGAGGTTAGTACCATACGGGCCGTACCCAGCAATGCGGATGTCTCCGGTGTTCAGATCGAGCAACCCGCCCTGACCCTTACCGTTGACGGTCTCCGGGAAGTAAATCTCCCAACGCAGGCCGTAGCTGAGGGTAAGTTTACTGGTCAAACGCCACTGGTCCTGGACATAGGAGAATATTCGTTTCTGTCGCTCCTGGGCGTTAGTGTTTTGGGTTTGCGTCCGCTGGAAGCTGGTGGTGTCGCCCAGCAGGAACGTGGCGAATCCCAGGCCGGGAGAGGTGGTGCTGCCGGAGCGGAGCGCCGCGAAATGGAAGTTGCCGGAACGGACGTTATTATTATCTAGTCCGATGATGTGGTTTAGCCCGTAGCGAACATCTCCGCCGAATTTGATGTTGTGACTGCCTACCATGTGCGACCAGTTGTTTACTAACTGGAATTGGCTCGCGTTCTGCTCGAACTGATTTGCCGACGTGCCATACTCGAGGTTTCCGCCACCGTTGGTTCCATTGCTCGCATTATCGATGTTGAACTGCGGCAAACCGCCATTCAACGACAAATCACCGACATTCGCATTCGGGATTCCGAGCTGGTTGCCTAGCGGCTGGTTGAAATTGGGGCCCTGTTCATTGAGATGGATTTTGTAGTAGCCGAAGCGAAAATCAGTGAGCCAGTTGGCTGAAACAACGTAGTCGCCGCCCGCCGCAACGCTTTGGTCCCGCGCCGTATCGGTTCCCGCGAAACCACCGTTGCCGAAGCCAGGGCCGCCGGCCTCACCGAAGTAGGGATCACCTGAGAGATCCGAACCGAAGTAGGTATAACGGCCAAAGATGTGGAGCTTCTCCGAGAAACGATCATCAATGCGGGCATCGAACTGGTTGGTGTTGAACGGACCAGACCCCGATGCAAGGTAGTTGTTCACAATTCCTGCTCCCGCGACGTTCGGGCTGGGAAGTAGTTTGAAGAAGTTCACGGCGGCTGCCGAGAGCCGCCCGACTGGAATGATATTCCCAATAAAGGGTGTTCGGCCTGTAAGCGAAGTCTGGTTGCTTGCGGGGTCATATATCTGAATACCGGCGCCGGCAGGTGGTGCCACGAGGTAGTCGCCCAGGTTGCAGTTGCCGCCCGAGGTGCAAGTACTCTTTGCCAAAGCTGTCGGTACGGTCGTTAGCGTTGCTGATCCGGTTCTTTCCCGCAGGCCTTGGTAGTCACCAAAGAAAAAGAGCTTATCTTTGACTATGGGTCCGCCGACTGAACCGCCGAACTGATTATGGAGGGTTCCGGGTATGAAGCGACCAGTAAGCGGATTGGGCGCGAACTCAGTAAATGGGTCGCGAGCTTGCAGGGCATCCGAGCGCCAATACTCGAATGCCGACCCGTGGAAGCTGTTGCTGCCCGATCTCGTCTGAGCTGTTACCAGCCCAGCGACAGCCTTGCCGAATTCAGCGTCGTAGTTTTGCGAGGTGACCTTCATTTCGGAAACGGCGTCGAGGTTTGGATTGATCACCGCAATTCCGATGACCGGATCCTGATTGTCGGTTCCGTCCAACTCGTAGCCGGTTGCAAAGGGCAACTGCCCATCCACCTCAATTTGCTGGCTGCGTTGCGGGTTTTGAGACTCGCCCACATTCCACCCGATGTAGGTCGTTCCGGGGGTCAGCAGCTCGAATGCAGTGAAATTCCGATTCAAATTGGGCAGGGTTTCGATCGCGCGCTGGTCCAAAATCACATTGACGTCGGTGTGATCGGTCTGCAGCAAGGGTGCGGCAGAGGAGACCAGAATCGACTCTTTTGCGGCACCTGGGACTAAGGTGACGTCCACCTTGGGGGCTGTATCCGCATACACTAAGACGTTTTCAGTGCTGACCTTGCCGAAACCGGTGGCTTCGGCACTAACCGTATAGGTATCCGGAATAAGGTGCTGCACCCGATATTGTCCGCTGGCGTCGGTTTGGACGCTCACCGAGGTACCCTTGGCCACATCCGTCACGGTGACGGTGGCATTAGGAACGACAGCTCCGCTGCTATCGGCGACCGTTCCAAACACCGAGCCATAGACGGCTTGGGCTGAGGCAGGTTGTGGACTGGTCAGGGCGCAAATGGCGAAAACCGCCAGGACCGCTAGGCAACCCGCACCCTGATGCCGCAAATACGCCAGCAAATCGACGATGATTTCACTGTCCGTATTACTATTCCACATTTGGCGCCTCCCGATTTTGCAGCCTTTTGGCAGGTGTGCACGTCGAACCAGCAGATGCGGCTTGCGCTCCGCGCGGCAACGAACGATATTCGAAGAAAGAAGAGACAAGTGACACCTACGGTTGCAAGCGCATTATCAGTTCAAGTAGCATGAAAACCGCAGTGCTCAGGTTCTCGGTTCTGGCGCGAAGCCGCAGGAAGAACGTTCAACCCGATTACAAATGCTTGCACGTCGGTAATGGTCTTCCTGGTTGTCTTCGGTTGGAAGTATCAAAGTGTGAGTTACGCGTCACGGAAAGCGGAACGTTCTTTTTGGCCTGAGAGATAGAGGACTTCCGGTTTTGCACGTTACATGTCTGTTACATCTGTCCAGATCGCTGATAGACAGCGCTATCTTAACCAGATCGAAAAACTGGTTCACAGTCACACCCTTCGCAAGGCCGAATCGCTCTGCAAACTGCTTCGCTACCTGGCCGACCACGCGCTGTCTGAGCCGGGCATATCGCTGAAGGAATATCAGATCGCGACGGAAGTGTTTGGCCGACCCGAGGATTTCGATCCACAGGCCGATTCGGCCATTCGTGTGCAAGCCGGCCGATTGCGCCTTAAGTTGCTCGACTACTACAGCCACGAGGGGTCGGGAGACAGCGTCGTTGTCGAGGTGCCAAATGGATCTTACGCTCTCAGTTTCCACGATCGCGAACTGCCGGCTCCGCGGGTAGTCCCCGCCCCGCTGAACCTCCAGTCGCCGATAGTGCCTCCCATGCCGCGCAAGAGCGCCCGCCGATGGCTCGTCGTGGTGGTGACTCTCTCCGCAATGCTGGCCGCAGCTTTGACGGCGCTCGCAATCCTATTGGTAGCCCTGAATTCTGCCCGAACGGAAAAGAAACGCGCCTTGACAGCTTCGTCGGCGTTGGGTGAGTTCTGGAGTCCGTTCGCCTCGGGGCCGGATGCGCCGTGGGTGATTTTTAGCAATGCCGCATTTGTGGGGCGCCCGGAAACCGGAATGCGCTATTTGGATCCGACCCGTGATTCCCGCGATCTCATCTTGGACCACTACACCGGAGTAGGCGAAGTCTTGGCGGTCCACGAACTGGATCAAGTCTTTAACCAGTTGAATCATCCCATCCGGGTCAAGCGCGGTAGTCTCTTTTCTCTAGACGACGCCAATGAGAATGACCTCATCTTTGTGGGCTCGCCCGCCGAGAACCTTAGTCTGCTGGATCTACCGGGCACTCAGGAATTTGTCTTTAATCGGCGAACTTCCAACCCACACAAGGGCGAGCTGGGCATTCTCAACGTTCATCCCGACCCGGGACAACCGCCTATCTTTTATCCTAGCAACTCGTCTCACCCGCTGGCGGAGGATTATGCGATTGTTGCTCTCGTGCACGGACTGAACCCGGCGCGCCACGTGATGATTCTGGCTGGAACTACCACGATTGGCACTCAGGCCGCGGTCGAGTACGTTTGCGCACAAGATTCTGTCGAAGAATTGATCCGTAGTCTGGCCTTGCACCGGAGTGAAATAAAACCGTTTGAAGCCTTGTTGCGGGTAAAGGTAAGCCGCGGCGTTCCAGTCGGCATTCAACTGGTGGCGGTCCGCCACCGTAAATAACACGCGAGAAGTGGCTACTGCACGGGTTGCAACTTCAGCTGACCTGCGGCATGAATTTTCGAGGCGGCATCGATCTCCTTCTTGGCCTCTTCCTCCCTCCCCAGGCTGCGATACGCTTGCCCCAGCAGGGTATGGGTTATGTAATTCTCCGGATCCATCTTCTCGGCGTGTTGCAGGTACAGCAGCGATGTCTGAGGGTCATTACGTCGCAGGAGGACTTTGCCCATCTGGATGAAAGGTCCGGTGCTCGAGGTGTCCAGCGAGAGTGCCTTAGCAAGGGCCTCTTGGGCTTGCTGATATTGTCCAGTGCGAGTGTAAACGTCTCCTAAGCGGTCATAGACAGCGGGGTTGGCTGGACTGATCTCCCGTTCCTGCTCGAACTCCCGCAGCGCCTGTTCCGTATCCGATTTGAACAGATAAAATTCACCCAGCATGAAATGCGCAAGCGGAAGCTTCGGTGTGAGCTCGAGTGCCTTCTTCGCGGACTCTGTGGCAGCTTCCGGCAAGTTTGCTTGCATCAGCATCTTGCCTAGTAGGAGGTAAGCAGGGCCCGAATTGGCAGGAACGGCAAATTGATTGGCGAAAGCCGCGCGGGCATCATCGAAGCGCTGCGAATTCAGATAGCACAGTCCGAGAACGTAATTGGCGTCTGCATTCGCATGGGGCGTCCATTGCCTGACCCGTTCGAGAAATGGAATGGCCGCCGCTGGACGCCCCAGACGATAGAGGGACAGCCCTCGCATCTGCACCGATTCCATGTCGTTGGGGTCCTCTGACATGGCTTGCGCAAAAGCTTTTTCCGCGGAAAGCAATTTGCCGGTGCGGTAATACGCGATGCCCAACTCGTGCTGAACCCCTTTGGGTGATTCTCCGCCCGCCGCTAACTGTTCCAGCATCGCAACCGCAGCTTGCGGCTCACCGTGCTCCAGCTTTTGCTGCGCCGCCGCCAGCGTCTCTTTGATGTTTGGGGATGCGGGCACAACCGGTGCGCTGTCCGCTGATGGTCGCGACCCTGCATCCTGGTTGGCAGAAGGAGGCTGAGGCTGCGATAGCTGCCCACTCGCGAAACCGCTAATCACGAACAGCAGCATCAGTGTGGAGAAAAACCGCATACTTAAATTCTAACCACAATGCTTCATCCCTTGCATTCACGTAGTACGCTGATACGATGCGGTGCTGGCGGAAGCCCCTGAGTAAGCCCTTGATTCTCCTGATCTGCGTGTTCCTCGCAACGACTCTCGCCCAAGCCCCAAAGGGAGCCATCTCGATAAAGAAGGTTCCCGGATCTCCCTATCCCGCCGGCAACCTTCACCCCGGCCCCGCCTGGTTTATCGACGTAGCCCCACAGGCTGGACTACGTATGGAAAATGTAAACGGTGGGGTCGATACCAAGAAGTACATTATAGAAACCACCGGCAGTGGCGTGGCAATTCTTGATTACGATAACGACGGTTGGCCCGACATATTCCTGGTGAACGGCACTACGCTGGACGAGCAGAAAGCACGAAGCGAGAGACCAACCAGCCACCTGTTTCACAACAATCATGACGGGACCTTCACCGACGTCACCCAGGCTGCTGGTTTGGATTTCACCGGTTGGGGGCAAGGCGCTTGCGTCGGAGATTATGACAACGACGGCTTCGACGACCTCTATGTCACTTATTATGGTAAGAACCGCCTCTATCACAATGAGGGCAACGGCACCTTCAAAGAAGTTGCCGCTGCCGGAGTCGCAGGCGACGGCAAGGCATGGGGCACTGGTTGCGCGTTTGTGGACTACGACCGCGATGGGAAACTCGATCTGCTGGTCGCCAACTATGTATTGTTCGACATCAAGACCTCGCCTAGGCCGGGGGAGGGAATGATGTGCGTGTGGAAGGGCACGCCAGTGATGTGCGGGCCGCGTGGCCTCGAGTCTTCGCCTAACATTCTTTATCACAATCTCGGTAATGGAAAGTTCGAGGATGTGAGCAAGTCCAGCGGAATCGGGAAAACTTACGGACACTATTGCTTGAGCGTTTCCACTCTCGATTACGATGACGACGGCTGGCCTGATATTTACGTGGCCTGCGATAGCACCCCGAGCATCCTGTATCACAACCAGAAAAACGGAACCTTTACCGACGTAGCCGCCGAAGTGGGTGTGGCCTTCGACGAAGATGGCCGCGAGCAAGCCGGGATGGGTTCCACCGTCGGTGATTATGACAATACCGGACGTCCCGATATCTTCAAGACGAACTTCTCTGACGATACATCCTCTCTCTATCACAACAATGGAGATGGAACATTTTCCTCCGCCATCTCTGAAGCGGGCTTGCGCCTCAACACCCGCTTTTTGGGCTGGGGAACGATGTTTCTCGACGTCGACAATGATGGCCGGCCCGACATTCTTTCTGTCAATGGCCACGTTTATCCGGAAGTCGATTCCGCTCATCTCGGCTCCTCATACCGCGAGCCTCGCCTCTTGTATTGGAATTCTGGAGATGGAAAGTTTAAAGACATCAGCGAGCAGTGCGGACCTGGGTGCACGGAACCGAAGTCAAGTCGAGGTCTGGCGGTAGGGGACTTGTGGAATGACGGACGCCTCTCCGCCGTGGTGAATGACATGAGCGGGCAGCCCATGCTCCTGGTAAACCAAGCGCGCAATCAGAACCATTGGCTGGGCGTGATTACCCGAGGAACAAAGTCAAATCGAGACGGCATCGGTGCAAAGGTCACGGTTCTCGTTGAAGGTCATAGGTTTGTGCAAGAGGTGCGCAGCGGCTCCAGCTATATCTCTAGTAATGATATGCGGCTTCATTTCGGGC
>Ga0137390_10000861_pt1 | contig 21695 bp, 20 predicted proteins | sample 15con2h24AmetaG_FD_104937 | JGI IMG/M metagenome (GOLD analysis project Ga0137390, IMG submission 104937) | Vadose zone soil microbial communities from Angelo Coast Range Reserve, California, USA - 15con2h2.4A metaG | ecosystem: Environmental > Terrestrial > Soil > Vadose zone > Saprolite... | reverse complement strand
TGGGGTCGGTGTGGCGCCGTCTCGGTACCAAGGTTACGGTCGTCGAGTTCCTCGACCGCATCACGCCGAACATGGACAGCGAAACTGGCAAGATGCTTCAGCGGGTCCTCACCAAGGCGGGTTTCGTCTTCAAGCTCGCCACCAAGGTGGTCGGCGCGAAGACCAGCAAAGCAGGCGTCACCTTGCAGCTCGAAGCCGCTGCCGGCGGCGGCGCGAGCGAGCTCAAGGCCGACATCGTCTTGGTGGCGATCGGTCGGCGCCCCTACACGGATGGGCTTGGGCTGCAGGAGGTCGGTGTCGCACTCGACAACAAGCAGCGCGTCGTCGTCGACTCCCACTACCAGACCAATATCGCGGGCATCTATGCAATCGGCGATGTCATCTCGGGACCGATGCTGGCGCACAAAGCCGAGGATGAGGGTACCGTTCTCGCCGAGATGCTGGCCGGACAGAAGCCGCATCTCAATTACGATGCCATCCCGGCAGTGATCTATACGTGGCCGGAGGTCGCCTCGGTCGGCAAGACCGAGGACGAGCTGAAAGATGTGGGCGCCGCTTACAAGGTTGGCAAATTCCCCTTCACGGCGAATAGTCGCGCACGCACCAACGCGGACACTGACGGGTTCGTCAAGATCCTTGCCGATGCCAGGACCGATCGCGTACTCGGGGTGCACATCATCGGCCCGGACGCCGGTACGATGATCGCCGAGGCGGCACTTGCCATGGAATACGGCGCCTCATCCGAGGACATCGCGCGCACGACGCATGCCCATCCGACGCTCAACGAAGCGGTGAAAGAGGCTGCGCTCGCCGTCGACGGCCGCGCCATTCACATCTGATCGAATCGCAATCCGAGCGTCAGATGGCCTTGGCGCGCGGATGGGCCTTGTCGTAAACCGCGAGCAGACGCGCGCCATCGACGGCGGTGTAGCGCTGCGTCGTCGACAGGCTGGCATGGCCGAGCAATTCCTGAATGGCGCGCAGATCACCGCCTCCTGCCAAGAGATGGGTCGCAAAGCTGTGTCGCAACGCATGCGGCGTTGCCGACTGCGGGAGCCCGAGGGCGTGGCGGAGCTGCATCATTCGTCCCTGGACAAGCCGCGGGTTGAGCGGTCCACCGCGCGCCCCGACAAAGAGCGGGTCATCGGCGTCAAGCCGATGGGGACAAGCTCTCAGGTAGTCAGTGATCGCTGCGGCGACGACCGACAGGATGGGAACGAGACGCTGCTTGTTGCCCTTGCCAGTGATGTGGATCGTTCCGGCGGCGTTTGGTGCTTCCCGGCGCCTGAGGCTTAGCGCTTCGGCAAGGCGCAAACCGCATCCGTAGAGCAGCGTGAGAACGGCGACATCGCGCTTGGCGATCCACGGATGCTCATCCTCCACGCTGCCGATCGCGCTCGCCGCGTCAATCTCGCTCAGCGGCTTCGGGACCGAGGCCGGCAGTTTGGGGCTGCGCACCGTGGCAAGCGCCGGGTTGTGAACGAGACCCCGTCGATCGAGAAAGCGAAAGAACCCGCGCAGCACCGACATTGCCCGTGCGCGCGAACTGGCGGCGAGGTCCTCGCTGGCGCGGCGTGCCAGATAGGCGCGAAAATCGGCCGCGCGCAGTGCCGCGAGGTCAGACAAGGCCGGTGCGGCGCCAAGATGCTCGGCAAGAAAGGCGAGAAAGCGAGCGAGATCGCCGCCATAGGCGGCAATCGTGTGCGGCGAGGCGCGCTTTTCGGTGGTGAGCCACTCCTGCCACTGGGCAATTGCCGACATGCAATCCGGCGTCGCGGAGAAGCGCTCCTGCGCGATCGGCAGAGGGCCCGTCGGCCCCCGCGGTTTGCCTTTAACGCGCGAGGTCGAGCCAGGCGGCAAAGGTCAGCTCGGTCACCCGCGCCAGGAACGATAGCAACTCCGTGCCCTGGCCGGGATGGAACTTGTCGGATCGTCGGGTGCCGATGCACAGCAGGCCGACCGGCGCATGCTCGCTGACATTGAGGCGCAATAAGGCTTGTGACCGCACGAGGCCGGCAGCGCCGCCGAACAGCGCCGGCTCGCCGGGCGTGTCGGCGCTGAGCAGCGCGTCGCGTTCGACGCCGAGCAGATTGTCGACGGTGCCGGGCCGCAGGATCTGGATGCCGTGCAGCGGCAGCCGTGGTTGCTTGCTCGAGGCCGATTCGACGCCGATCGTCACGACGTCGACGTCGAGGAGGACGGCGAGGTCTGTGGTGACAATCTGCAGCAGTTGCTCGAAGCTTGTCGCCGCGATGATCGCCAGCACCGCCGCATGGATGCGGTTCTGGCTGACAAGATTCGAGCGGCTGGTGAGGATCAGGGCGCGCTGTTGGGCTCGCAAGCGTGCAAGATCGCCGCGTAGACGCTGCAGCATGAAATGCTGCATGTCGACGACGTTGTCGCCGCGCCGACGGGATGGCGGGGTCAGCACGGCGATGAGTTCCGGGTGCTCGACGAGAAAGTCGGGGTTCTTGCGGAGATAGCTCGCTACTTGGTCCGCGCCAATTCCCTGACCCTCGCTAGCGACGCGAGGCGTCTCGACGCGGCGGCGTTTCGCATTCGTCTTTTGATCCTTGCCGCGGGCCACGACCCTACTCCGCCACCACGTCGAGACTAATATCCTCGCCCAGATTCGATTGCCCGGTCTTTGCCCAATCGGCGAGGAATGTGTCGATGAAGAATTTCATACCGTGTCACCTCGACGCTGGTTCCGGTCGTCGGGCTCGCTTGGAGCCATCGTTGCTTTGCTCTAAGAGTGTAGACCATGCCTGATCGCCACGCCAGTTTCGCCGGGGACAGCGACGCGGACGACGATGCCTTCGTGGAGTCGCCGATGCAGCGCTGGCAGGTCCTATTGCCCTTGCCGCTTGATGGTGCCTACGACTACATCGCGCCAGTGAAATGGGATATTGCACCCGGCAGCTTCGTCGCCGTGCCGCTTGGTAACCGCGTGGTAGCAGGCGTCGTCTGGGGAGCGGGTAAGGCCGATGGCATCCCTGCCCCCCGCCTGAAGCAGATCGATAGCGTGCTCGACGTGCCGTGCATGCCCGAAGCGCTGCGCCGTTTCGTGGACTGGGTCGCCACCTACTATTTGACCCCGCCTGGCGCCGTTCTGCGCATGACCATGAGCGTCGGCGAAGCACTTCTTCCGCCGCGCCCGATCACCGCCTATGCGCTTGCCGAATCGGGACGCACCGCGATCGACGATGCGGAAGCGGTCAAGCATTTGACCGCTGCGCGCCGTCGCGTCTTGCGCGAGCTCCTCGATGGTCCGCCGCGCCCGGCGAGCGAGCTCGCGCGCATGGCGGGCTGCGGCGCGGGGGTGGTGCGCGGTCTCATCGATCGTGGTCTCCTGCAGCGCGTGTCGCTGCCGTCACAACCGTCGCGGACGCTTCCCGATTGGCGCCGGAGCGGGGTGGCTCTGTCGGCTGACCAGCAACAAGCGGCGCGGCTTCTCGAGCAAAAGCTAGCAGCGAACGGATTCACCGTCACGCTGCTCGACGGGGTCACCGGATCGGGCAAGAGCGAAGTCTATTTTGCCGCCGTTGCGGCGGCACTCGCGCGCGGTCGGCAGGTCCTTGTGCTCTTGCCGGAGATTGCGCTCAGCGCACAATTTCTCGCGCGCTTTCAAGCCCGCTTCGGTGCCTCGCCAGCCGAATGGCATTCCGATCTGAGCCACGCCGAACGCCGCGCCGCGTGGCGCGACATCGCCGAGAAGCGGGCTATGGTCGTCGTCGGCGCGCGCTCGGCGCTGTTTCTTCCGTTTGCCGATCTCGGCCTCGTCGTGGTCGACGAGGAGCATGACGGCTCCTTCAAGCAAGAGGATGGCGTCATCTACCATGCCCGCGACATGGCCGTGGTGCGCGGATCGTTGGCCCGCATCCCGGTCGTCCTGGCGTCGGCAACGCCATCGCTCGAGACGATCGTCAATGTCGAGCAAGGGCGTTACGACTGCGTTCGTCTGCCCGATCGCCATGGCGGCGCCGTGCTGCCAAGCATCCGTGCCATCGACTTGCGACACGACAAACCGGCGCGACAGCGCTTCCTCGCGCCCGCGCTGCTCGAGGCGATCGGGGCGACCCTGGCAGCCGGGGAACAGACGCTGCTCTTCCTCAATCGCCGCGGTTATGCGCCGCTCACGCTCTGCCATGCTTGCGGCCACCGCATGCAATGCCCGAACTGCACGTCGTGGCTCGTCGAGCATCGCTTCCTCGGGCGCTTGCAATGTCATCATTGCGGACACGCCGAGATGCTGCCGAAATACTGCCCATCCTGCGCCGCACCCGGTGCGCTTGCCGCCTGCGGACCCGGCGTCGAGCGGCTTGCCGAGGAAGTGGCGTCGCACTTCCCCGGCGCGCGCGTCGCCGTGATGGCGAGCGACACGCTTTCCGGCCCGCGCGCCGCCGCGACCCTCGTCGAGGCGATCGAAGGGCACAATATCGATATTCTCATCGGCACCCAGATCGTCGCCAAGGGGCATCATTTTCCGATGCTGACGCTCGTCGGCGTCATCGATGCCGATCTCGGGCTTGCCGGCGGCGACCTACGCGCTGCCGAGCGCACCTATCAGCTTCTTCATCAGGTCGCCGGACGGGCCGGCCGGGCCGAACGACCGGGGATGGTCTTCCTGCAAACCTTCATGCCCGAGCATCCGGTGATGCGCGCTCTCGTCAGCGGCGACCGCGATCGGTTCCTGGCCGAGGAGACTGCGGCGCGGCGTCGGCATGCGATGCCGCCTTTCGGCCGCCTCGCTGCGCTGATCATTGCCGCTCCGGATGACGAAACTGCCGATTTCGCGGCCGCCGCTTTCGCCCGCGCAGCGCCCCAGATGCCGGGCTTGCAAGTGCTTGGCCCGGCGCCGGCACCGCTCGCCATCCTGCGCACTCGCCATCGCCGGCGCTTTCTCGTCAAGGCCGGGAAGGCCATCGCCATCCAACCGGTGCTGCGCGACTGGCTCGGGCGTGTGAAAATTCCCTCGAGCGTGCGCGTCCAGCTCGATATCGATCCCTACAGCTTCCTCTGAGGCGGTTTGGTTTCCGCCATGAAGGCGGCCAGATGGTCGTACCAGCCGGCCTGCTCGGCCGGCGTGAAGTGGGCATTTGCCGGGCTCGGATTCGGGACGACGAAGATCTGAGTGTCGCCGATCGTGCGCGGCTGCCGGCCGAGTTCGAGCGCCGAGCGATGGTCAGCGAAGACGGCACGCGAGAAGGGGCGGTACCCGGTCAAGCCGTGGAAACACGCGACGCGCGGCCGATGCGCCGCCAGCTTTTCGAGCAGCAACGGCGCGGCGGCGGCAAATTCATCGGGGGTGAGCTCTGCGGCATTGCCGGTCGGCCGCTTCACCACGTCGGTGAAGCCAAAGCCAAAGTCGAGCAGCGCGGCGTCATGTGCCGGCTCAAGCAGCGTAACGCGAAGGCCCGACCGGGCGCTTCGGCTCAACCTCGAGCTTGAGAATGCCGGCCAGAAGCGATTCGTCCGACGGGCGAAATAATGCCCCTGCTGAGCCGAGTAGAGCCCGGGATTGATGCCGACGAAGACGATATCGAGACCTTCGCGCAGGAGGTCGGGAAGGGTCTGCGGCGGATCGACGCGGCCTTTGTTGGGAGTCACACCATAGTCCGGAAATTCCTGCCAAATCCTACTATGGCGCCGGTCCGGCGGCTTGTCATCGCCGCCTCTCGCGCGGTGCGATCCGCGGCGGCGCCAGTCGCCACGCGAAATGATGGCCCGGGCGCGCCCCGATCTGTTGCACCCCGAATTGAAGTATGTTACGAACCCGCGCGCTTCGGGCGGCACCCCGCCCGACGGGTTTCCATTGGCGAAATCCGAGCAGAATTCCACGCCGCCGCGCTCCGTGGCGATCACAGGGACATCGAGGGTTTCCTTAGAGTGGCATCGAAAGGCACAGGCGTTTCCGGGCTCGCCGATCGCTACGCCGCGGCTTTGTTCGATCTGGCGGATGACCGCAAGGCGCTCGATCAGGTTGCCGACGACCTGCGGCAATTGCGCACCATGCTGGCAGATAGCGCCGACCTGCGCCGCCTGGTGCGCAGCCCGATCCTTTCGCGTGCCGATCAGGGGCGCGCCGTCACGGCGGTGGCGGAGCGTGCCGGGCTGACGGTGCTGACGCGCAATTTCCTTGGGCTCGTTGCGCAGAATCGGCGACTTTTCGCGGTGCCGGCGATGATCGATGCCTTTCTCGCCCGGCTGGCGGCGCGGCGCGGCGAAGTGACGGCCGAAATCGTCGCGGCGCAGGCACTGACGCCGGTGCAACTCGATGCCGTCAACGAGCAATTGCGCAAGGCGGTGGGCAGCAAAGTCGCCGTCGAGGTGCGGGTGGATCCCGCTCTCCTCGGCGGCCTCGTCGTAAAAGTTGGATCGCGCATGGTCGATGGATCGCTGCGCAGCAAGCTGCATCGGTTGCAGCTCGCGATGAAGGGGGTTTAGTTGATGGATATCCGGGCCGCGGAAATTTCCGCAATCCTGAAGCAACAGATCGCCAATTTTGGCGCCGAGGCAGATGTCGCCGAGGTCGGGCAGGTGCTGTCGATTGGCGACGGAATCGCACGCATCTATGGTCTGGACAAGGTTCAGGCCGGCGAGATGGTCGAGTTCGCCAACGGCATGAAGGGCATGGCGCTCAACCTCGAAACCGACAATGTCGGCGTGGTCGTCTTCGGCGACGACAGCGGCATTCGCGAAGGCGACGTGGTGAAGCGCACCGGGGCTATCGTGGAGGTGCCGGTCGGCCGCGGGCTGCTCGGCCGCGTCGTCGATGCGCTCGGCAATCCAATCGACGGCAAGGGGCCGCTGACCGACGTCAAGCGCACCCGCGTCGAGGTCAAAGCGCCCGGCATCATCCCGCGCAAATCGGTGCATGAGCCGGTGCAAACGGGGCTCAAGGCGATCGACGCGCTGGTCCCTGTCGGCCGCGGCCAGCGCGAACTCATTATCGGCGATCGACAGACCGGCAAGACGGCGGTTGCCATCGACACCATCCTCAACCAGAAGGGTGTGAACGCCGGTACCGACGAGTCGAAGAAGCTTTATTGCATCTACGTCGCAATCGGCCAGAAGCGCTCGACCGTCGCGCAGATCGTCAAGACGCTGCAGGATTACGGCGCGCTCGATTATTCGATAGTTGTCGCCGCCACCGCATCCGAACCGGCGCCCCTGCAGTTCCTTGCGCCGTATACTGGCTGCGCGATGGGCGAGTTCTTCCGCGACAACGGCATGCACGGGCTGATGATCTACGACGACCTGTCGAAGCAGGCCGTCGCCTATCGCCAGATGTCGCTACTGCTGCGCCGCCCGCCGGGTCGCGAGGCTTATCCCGGCGACGTCTTCTATCTGCATTCGCGCCTGCTCGAGCGCGCCGCCAAGCTCAACGATGCGAGCGGATCCGGTTCGCTCACCGCTTTGCCGATCATCGAGACTCAGGCCGGCGACGTCTCGGCGTACATTCCGACCAATGTCATCTCGATCACCGACGGGCAGATCTTCCTCGAGACCGACCTCTTCTATCGTGGCATCCGTCCCGCCATCAATGTCGGCCTGTCGGTCAGCCGGGTCGGCTCGGCGGCGCAGATCAAAGCGATGAAGCAGGTCGCCGGGCGCATCAAGCTCGAACTCGCGCAGTACCGCGAGATGGCAAGCTTCGCGCAATTCGCGTCGGACCTCGATGCGTCGACCCAGCGCCTGCTGGCGCGCGGTTCCCGTCTCACGGAGCTGCTGAAACAGCCGCAATTCTCGCCGCTCGCCGTCGAGGAGCAGGTCGTCTCGATCTTCGCCGGAGTGCGCGGCTATCTCGACAAGGTCGAAATAGCCAACGTCAATCGCTTCGAGGCCGCGCTGCTCGCCGAGTTGCGCGCCAACGCTCCGGACATCTTGGCGTCGATCCGCGACAAGCGCGAGTTGACCAGCGAGACGGAGGAGAAGCTGAAGACCTTCGTCGAGAATTTCGCGAAGACCTTCGTCTGACCCGCGGGATCCTCCTAAGCGATGGCCAGCCTCAAGGACCTTCGGGTTCGCATCCGCAGCGTCAAGTCGACGCAGAAGATCACCGCCGCCATGAAGATGGTGGCGGCGTCCCGGCTGCGCCGCGCGCAGGAGGCAGCCGAAGCAGCGCGCCCCTACGCGCAGCGCATGGACCGCATGCTGGGCTCGCTCGCCGGCAAGATGGCGGGGATGCCGGGAGCGCCGCCGCTACTCGCCGGCACCGGTAAAGATGCCGTCCATCTGCTTGTCGTTGCGACGTCGGATCGTGGTCTCGCCGGCGGGTTTAACGCGACGATCTTGCGCGAGGCGCGTCGTCAGATCCGCGAATTGCAGGCTGCGGGCAAGACCGTCAAACTGATGACGATCGGCCGCAAGGGGCGCGACAGTCTGCGTCGCGACTACGGCAAACTGATCGTCGACAGCCTTATCGAAGTCGGTCGCAAGCGCCTCGCTTACAGCGAGGCGAAGGAGATCGCCGAGAAGATTGTCGCGATGTTCAACGCCGGAGGCTTCGACGCCTGCACGCTCGTCTTCAATCGCTTTAGATCGGCGATCACCCAGATTGTTACCGTGCAGCAACTGATCCCCTTTGCGCCGCCAGCTGATGCAATGGCGAGCGGGGCAAGCGGCGTCTACGAATTCGAGCCCTCCGAGGAAGAGATACTGGCGGCCTTGCTGCCAAACAATCTGGCGATCCAAATCTTTACCGGACTGCTCGAAAACGCGGCGAGCGAGCAAGGCGCGCGCATGACGGCAATGGACAATGCGACGCGCAATGCCGGCGAGATGATCGATCGCCTGACGATCAACTACAACCGCACTCGCCAGGCGGTCATCACCAAGGAACTCATCGAGATCATTTCAGGTGCCGAGGCCCTCTAGGCCCGCTCCAGAAGACTCAAGGGACAGACCACCATGGCAAAGAACAATATCGGCACTATCACTCAGGTCATCGGCGCAGTCGTCGACGTCAAGTTCGACGGTGATCTGCCGAACATCCTCAATGCGCTGCATCTCGACAATGCGGGAAAGATCTTGGTGCTCGAGGTCGCGCAGCACCTCGGCGAGAACACGGTTCGCACCGTCGCCATGGATTCGACCGATGGTTTGGTGCGCGGTCATCAAGCGGTCGATACCGGTGCGCCGATCACGGTGCCGGTCGGTCCCGAGACGCTTGGCCGCATCATCAACGTTATCGGCGAGCCGGTTGACGAGCGTGGCCCGGTGAATGCCAAGCTGAGTTCGCCAATCCACAAGCCGGCGCCTGAATTCGTCGATCAGTCGACGGAATCGGAAATTCTCGTTACTGGCATCAAGGTCGTCGACCTGCTGGCGCCTTATGCCAAAGGCGGCAAGGTCGGTCTGTTCGGCGGTGCCGGCGTCGGCAAGACCGTCATTATCATGGAACTCATCAACAACATCGCCAAGGCACATGGCGGCTACTCGGTGTTCGCCGGCGTCGGCGAGCGCACCCGCGAAGGTAACGATCTCTACCATGAGATGATCGAGTCGAAGGTCATCATTCCCGATGGGCCGGGCTCGAAGGCGGCACTCGTCTACGGCCAGATGAACGAGCCGCCGGGAGCTCGCGCCCGCGTCGGCCTTACCGGCCTCACCCTCGCCGAGTATTTCCGCGACGAGGAGGGGCAGGACGTGCTTTTCTTCGTCGACAACATCTTCCGTTTCACCCAGGCGGGCTCCGAGGTCTCGGCGCTGCTCGGCCGCATCCCCTCGGCGGTCGGCTATCAGCCGACACTGGCGACCGACATGGGCTCGCTGCAAGAGCGCATCACGACGACCAAGAAAGGATCGATTACCTCGGTGCAGGCGATCTATGTGCCGGCCGACGATCTGACCGATCCGGCGCCGGCGACTTCCTTCGCCCATCTTGATGCCACCACCGTGCTGTCGCGCCAGATCGCTGAGCTCGGTATCTACCCGGCCGTCGATCCCCTCGACTCCACCTCGCGGATGCTCGATCCGCGAGTCGTCGGCGAGGAGCACTACAAAGTCGCGCGCGACGTCCAGAGGGTACTCCAGACCTACAAGTCGTTACAGGACATCATCGCCATTCTCGGCATGGATGAGCTCTCCGAGGACGACAAGTTGGTTGTTGCGCGTGCACGCAAGATCCAACGCTTCCTCTCGCAACCCTTCCACGTTGCCGAAGTCTTCACCGGCAGCCCCGGCGTCCTCGTCAGCCTCGAGGACACCATCAAGGGTTTCAAAGGAATTGTCGCCGGCGAGTACGATGAATTGCCGGAGAGCGCCTTCTACATGGTCGGTACGATCGAGGAGGCGGTTGCCAAAGCGCGCAAGATGGCCGCCGAGGCCGCCTGAGACGGCGATAGGATACTGCCATGGCCGACAAAGTGCAGTTCGAGCTGGTGTCGCCGGAAAAGCTCCTGCTTTCCGAAGCTGTCGAGATGGTGGTCGTGCCTGGCAGCGAGGGCAATTTCGGTGTCCTCCCGGGCCATTCGCTGTTCATCTCTACCGTGCGTCCGGGTGTCATCGACGTCTATGAGGGCAGCGAGATCAGCGAGCGCATCTTTGTTTCGGGCGGCTTTGCCGAGGTGACGGCGGAGCGCTGCACGGTACTCGCCGACGAGGCGGTGCCGCTCGCTTCGCTCGATCCCGTCGCGATCGAGGCCAACCAGCGGGCCCTCGAAGGAGCGCTTGCCAATCTGCGCGATCGCGCCGGACGGCTCACCGGCGAGGAGCGCGATCAAATCCTCGTTGAGCAACGTTCTACGGAGCTTAAGCTAGAACTAGAGGCAGCCAAACTCGCTGCACTGCGTCAAGCGGCGCCGCACTAGGTAGGGCAGCGGTTAGACAGATCCGCTTTCTGAAAACCTCTTGGGAATTTTTGCCGCTCGGCATCGTTTCCACTCGCGTGACGGCATGCCATCCGGGCCTCTCTTTTGCATTATCCCAATGTTTCAATTATATCAATTGGCATCGGGGCGAACCCAAATACGGCACTGATGGGCAATTGGACGCTTGATGATATCGCCTGGGACCGGTTCGAGCCGGACAAGGTGGACGATGCGCTGCTGCGCATCGTCAAGGCGGCGAGCCTCGTCGAGCGCAACGGCGCCGACTATGCGCAGTACCTCTGCCAGGTATTTCACGACGACCCCGATTTCCAGGCGGCTGCGCGCCGCTGGGGCGACGAAGAAGTCCAGCACGGCAAGGCACTGGCGCGCTGGGCCGCACTAGCCGATCCCTGCTACGACTTTGCCGCCGCATCTGAGCGTTTCACAGCGGGCTTTCGTGTCGATCTTAACGCCGCCGCGTCGGTGCGCGGCTCGCGTGTCGGCGAGATGATCGCCCGCTGCGTCGTCGAGACCGGCACGAGTTCCTATTACACAGCTCTCGCCGAAGCGAGTCGCGAGCCGGTCCTGCGCCAGATATGCCAGCGGATCGCTGCCGACGAATTTCGCCACTACAAGCTGTTCTACGGCACTTTGAAGCGTTGTCTCGCGGCGGAGAAGCTCGGTCTATGGGGTCGCCTGCGGATTGCCGCCGGACGGGTCACCGAGACCGACGATGACGAGCTCGCCTATGCCTATTACGCGGCGAACGAGAACGTGGCGCCCTATGACCGCAGGCGCTACAGCAAGGCCTATGCGCGCCGCGCTTACGCAGTCTATCAGCCGCATCACGTCGAACGTGGCATCGGCATGGTCTTCAAGGCGGTCGGTCTGCCGCCGAATGGCCGCGCCAGCCGGTGGGTAACGCGCGCGGCGTGGTGGGTAATCAAGACGCGTGTGGCGCGCCTTGCCCGGGCTGCGGCGTGAGCAACGGAGCGAATTCGGCGAGAATTTCGCAATAGAGCTGGCGCTTAAAGGGGATGATGAGTTGCGGCAGCGAGGCGGCCGGCATCCATTTCCAATCGTCGAATTCCGGATGTTCCGTGGCGAGATCGATATCGTCATCGCTGCCGGTGAAGCGCATGGCGAACCATTTCTGACGCTGCCCGCGATAGCGTCCGCCCCAGGACCGGTCGGCGAGTTCGACCGGCAAATCATAGCGCAACCAGTCGCGGCTTTCTGCCAGGATGAGCGCCTTGTCGGTGCCGATCTCCTCCTTGAGCTCGCGCAAGGCAGCGGTGCGCGGGTCCTCGCCGATGTCGATGCCGCCCTGCGGCATCTGCCAGGCCTCCTCGCGCATGTCGATCCGGCGGGCGATGAAGACGAGATTGTCACGGTTCAACAACATAATGCCGACGCCTGCGCGATAGGCAGCGTCGGCTCCCGGTTGCGCGCTCATGGGCGCGCTTCCTGCGGCTCGCCCGGTATCGCTACCACCGCGGAGAGCGGCGCCAGCACCAAGCCCTTGCTGTCGAGACTGTCGGCCCACGCAACCAGGCGATCAATCGTCAACGGATAAGCGAGGCCGGTGGCGATCGCCGTATTCTTACGCCGCGCGATCGGCTCGAGCTCGGCAAGAGTCTGGTCGATGCCGGCAGGCGAGAGGTTGCTGTCGAGATCGCGGTCATTGACTGCTTCCGGCAGCGCGAGTTCTTGGGCGATCGCTGCAACAGCACTCTGGTTTGAGGCGCGCGTCTCAAGGAAAAGCAGCCCGCGCCCCTTGATCACCTCGAGGATCGGCCGCAACTCGGTCGTGGCCGCGACGAAGCGCGAGCCCATGAGATTGGTCAGGCCCACATAGCCGACGCCCCGACCAAGCGTCCATTCCAGGCGATCCAGATTCTGCCGTGGCGACAGCGCCGTCAGCAGCGTTTGCGGACCGGGATCCTCGCGTGGATAGTCGACCGGTTCCATCGGCACCGCAAGGACGACCTCGTGTCGCGCGGCGCGCGCCTTTTGCAGCCAGTCCGGAAGATCCCGCGCATAAGGGTTGAAAGCTAGCGTCACCGCGGCGGGCAAGCGGTCGATCGCCGCCTGCGTCTCGGCTGCAGCCAAACCGAGTCCGGCAATGACGATGGCAATGCGCGGGCGGCGATTGTCGCGGTCGAATGGCCTTGCATAGACCTGCCACGCTTGCCGCCCGTCGTTGGCGACCATCGGCAGGGGACCGCTCGCGCTTCGCTCGATGAGGGCCGGCTCGCCGCCCTGTGCCGCCTTGTCGAGCTCGCCGGCACGGCCGCTCGGTACAGCCGCCGGACTCGCCGGCTGCTGCACGGAGGGGAGCGTCAACTCGACACTGGTGACCGGCTGTTCTCTTCTATTGATGCTGATGACCAGCCAATAAGCGGCAGCGGCCACCGCAACGAGCGCGACCGCACCGCTCAGTCGGAGGGCAGTCAGGCGGCCAGACGAGCGCTGTGTCGGGCCAATTGCTCGATCGCGGTCGCCGAACACGCGGCTTGCATCAATCAGCGCGCGGTGAAATCCCGGGCAATCAGTTCACCGCGCGCTGATTGAACAACGCGACGCCCCGCAACATGTCGAGGGCGCGCGCGAGCTGGTAATCCTCTGCCGTCCCGAGCACCAGCGGATCGACTGAGCCCGGCTCGGCCGGCTGGGAGGGGGTCGTGCCGGGCGGCACATTCGCGGGCGTCTCCCCGGTTTGCGTCGGCGCCTTGTCGGTGTTCTTGAGAGCGCCGCGCAGATCGGCCTCGTGGCGGATCGTGCCTTGTGCGACTTTCTCGATCTTCGCCGGCTCGACCAGGATATCAGGCTCGATTCCCTTGGCCTGAATCGAGCGTCCGGAGGGTGTGTAGTAGCGCGCAGTGGTCAGGCGCATGGCACCATGGCCGGGCAGCGGGATGATCGTCTGCACCGAGCCCTTGCCGAAGGATTTGGTGCCAAGCAAGACGGCGCGGTGGTGGTCCTGCAAGGCGCCGGCAACGATCTCTGAGGCAGAGGCCGAGCCGCCGTTGATAAGGACGACGACCGGCAGCCCGCCTGTGATGTCGCCCGGGCGAGCGTTGAAGCGCTGTGCGTCCTCGCTACGCCGACCTCGCGTCGACACGATCTCGCCGCGCTCTAGAAAGGCATCCGATACCGCAATCGCCTGATCGAGCAGCCCGCCAGGATTGTTGCGCAGATCAAGAACATAACCGACGAGCTTGTTGCCAGCTTTCTCTTTCATCGTCTTGACCGCACTTTGTAGCCCGGTATCGGTCTGCTCATTGAAGCTGGTGATGCGGATGTAGCCGATATTGTCGCCCTCGATATGCGACTTGACCGACTGAATCTTGACGACGGCGCGCGTCAGAGTGACGTCGAACGGATCCTTCCCTTCGCGCCGCACGGTCAGCTTGATGTTACTGTTAACCGGTCCGCGCATTTTCTCGACGGCCTCAGGCAGGCTGAGGCCGGCGACCGGTTCGCCATCAAGATGGGTAATGAAGTCATTGGGCTTGATTCCGGCCTTGGCGGCCGGCGTGTCGTCGATCGGCGACACCACCTTGACGAGACCGTTCTCCATGGTCACCTCGATGCCGAGCCCGCCGAATTCGCCGCGGGTCTGCACCTGCATGTCCTTGTAGTTTTTCGCGTTGAGATAGCTCGAATGCGGATCGAGCGAACTCAGCATGCCGTTGATCGCGGTCTCGACCAGCGTCTCGTCGCCGACCTCCTCGACATAGTCCGAGCGCACACGCTCGAACACCTCGGCGAAAAGGTTGAGCTGTCGATAGGTGTCGGAATTCGATTTGGCGGGCGATGTCGGCCCGGTGGTTTGGGTGATGCCGGGAATGCTGACGAGCGCGACTATGGCGGTCGCTGTTGCAGCTGCGACAAAAGCGAAACGTTTCATCCACTTACCTTATCATCGCGTGTCGCCAGCCATGGCAACGGGTTGATCGGTTGGCCGTGGCGGCGCAACTCAAGGTAGAGAGTGGCGCCACGGTAGCCAGTCGGCATAATACCTACTGGTTCACCCGCAACCAACCACTGTCCGACCACGCCGTCGATCCGCTCCAATCCGGCAAGCAGGGAATGATAGCCGTCCCCGTGCTCGATGATCAAGATTTGCCCATAGCCGCGGAACGGCCCGGCGAACTCGATGCGCCCGTCAAACGGCGCGACGACCCGGCCGCCGGACGGTGCCTCGACGAGGATCCCCTTGCTCGCGGCACCGAATTCGTCGTTTTCGCCCCAACGCCGTTTGACCGTACCGGCGACCGGCATGACGAGAGCACCGCGCGCGGCGGCGAACGGCCGCAGGTTCTTCGGTCGCGCCGGATCGGCCGCGGCTGCCCCGGAAGGGGCGGCGGCCGATGCTGTCTCATCCTCGTGGCTCGGCTCGTCGGCATCCGGATGCGCTGCTGCGGGCGGATCGGCCGTCGGAGCGGATCGCCGCGGCGCCCGCATCGCTGCCCGGGCGAGCAGTTCCGCGTCACGCCGCCGCCGTTCTTCGGCGCTGCGCTGCTTTTCCGCCTCGATGCTTTCGATCAGCTCGCGCAGATCACCGGCCTGGGCGGATAGTTGCTGCAACCGTTGGGTGGTGATTTCGGCGCCGCGGGTCGCCTGGTCCTGCAGCGCCGCCTTGCGCGCGATGACGCTGGCCAGGGTGCGCTGCTGTTTTTCCAGCGCGGCCGTCTCGGCGATGAGTTGATGCCGCTTCTCGGCCGTGCGTTTGCGGGCGACTGCCAGCGCGGCGACCTCCGATTGCAGCTCGCGCGCCTTGGCCTCGATCTGCGGGATCGCGGCACTGAGCAGCAGGGCGCTGCGCACCGTGTCGACCGGCTCGCCCGGTGCCAGGGCGAGCGCCTCGGGCGGATTGCGCGCCAGTCGCTGAAGGGCCATGAGAAATTCGTCGTATTGCCGCGCGCGCTCCTGCAGCGCCACGACCTTGCCGTCCTCGTCGGCAGCAAGCTGGATGAGCTGCTCGCCGACCACGGCGATCGCGGTCTCGCGAAGTTGCACCGCCTGGGCGGCGGCGACGCTCGCATCGCGCAACCGCCCCAGTTCGGCGGCGAGAGCTTCCGCCTCCTTGGCATAGCGCGCTTGCGTTTTGCGGCTTTCGTCGAGCGCCTTCTCGACCGCCTTCAGCGCCTCGTCCGGCCGCTCGTCCTGGGCGATCGTGGGGCGGCCTAGCAGGGTGGCGGCAAGGCATATCCCCAGACATAGGGTTCGGGCTGCCCACAACGACGGCAGCAATATGTGACGACGCCTAGGCGCGGGCACGCTGTCCCGCTTGCGCCGACGCCGCACCGCGCAAGAGGCTCTTGCCGGTCATTGCCGCGGGTTGCTCCAAGCCAACGATTGCCAGCAGGGTCGGCGCAATGTCGGCGAGCCGGCCATCCGCGAGTTCGGTGATCCCGGCCGGTGGATTGACGAGCACGAGCGGGACCGGGTTGGTCGTATGGGCGGTATGCGGTTGTCCGGTCTGGGGATCGCGCATCGTCTCGGCGTTGCCATGATCGGCGGTGATCAGCAACGAACCACCTGCGCGCTCGACCGCCCGCGCGAGACGCCCGAGACAAAGGTCGATCGCCTCGACCGCCTTGATCGCCGCTTGGAGGTCGCCGGAATGGCCGACCATATCGGCGTTGGCGTAGTTGAGGATGACGATCTCGAAGCGGCCGGCCGTGATCGCTTCGAGCAGCCGGTCGGTGACCTCGAACGCGGACATCTCGGGTTTCAAATCGTAGGTCGCGACCTTGGGCGAAGGGACGAGAATGCGCTCCTCGCCGGCGAACGGCGTCTCCCGTCCGCCGTTGAAGAAAAAAGTAACATGCGCGTATTTTTCGGTCTCGGCGATGCGCAGCTGGCGGAGTCCGGCGCGGGATACCACCTCGCCGAAGGTCTCGCGCAAATCCTCGGGCGGAAATAACGCGGTGAGGAATTGCTTGAGTTCGCTCGCATATTCGGTGAGACCGCACGCGGCGGCGAACTGGACCGTCTTGCCGCGCGAGAAGTCGTCGAAGTGGGGGTCGAGCAGGGCTGCGAGGATCTCGCGGACGCGGTCGGCGCGGAAATTGCCGACGATCACCCCATCGCCATCCTTCATGCCGCCATAACCGTCAATGCCCGTCGGCAGGACGAATTCGTCGTTGAGGTCCGCTGCGTAGCCGCGTTCCACCGCCTGCAGCGCATCCGACGCGGTCTCGCCCTTGCCCTCGACCAGCGCGCGATAGGCCCGCTCGACACGGTCCCAGCGCTTGTCACGATCCATTGCGTAGTAGCGCCCGCTCACTGTCACGATGCGAATGGCATTGCGGCCCTCGAGCGCGGCGTTGAATTTCGTCAGGAAGTCCTTGGCGCTACGCGGCGGCGTGTCGCGTCCGTCGAGAAACGCGTGCACTGCAACCGGTACCCCCGCGTCGGCAAGGATCTTGGCGAGTGTCGCGATGTGATCCTGATGCGAATGGACACCGCCGGGCGACAGGAGTCCCATGAGATGGGCCGTGCCGCTGCTCTTCTTGAGCGCGGCGACGAAGCTTGCAAGATGCTCATTCCTGGCCAGCGAGCCGTCTTCCACTGCCCGATCGATGCGGGGCAGATCTTGCAGTACGATCCGCCCGGCGCCGATATTCATGTGGCCGACTTCGGAATTGCCCATCTGACCCCTGGGCAAACCGACGAAGAGTTCGCTTGCCTGTAAGAGGGAATGCGGGCTGGTCGCAAGGAAGCGATGCCAGTTTGGCGTCTTTGCCAACTCGATGCCGTTGTCGGCGCGATCGGCGCGATGGCCCCAGCCGTCCAGGATGCAGAGCACGACGGGGCGGGGCGGGTTGGAAGGGCTCATATTCAGCGGATCATCAGTTCTCAAGAAAACGCCCGACAGAGACTAGACTTCCCGGCACCGCGGGTGAACCCCCGTCGCGTGATGATCGCCTCATTCGCGATGATATGGGTGTCCAGCCAGGATCTGCTGCGCCCGGTAAAGCTGCTCGCATAGCATGGCGCGGACCATGAGATGCGGCCAGGTCATCGTCCCGAGGGCGAGAAGATAGTCGGCGCGCGCTCGGACCGCCTCGCCATGACCATCGGCGCCGCCGATAAGGAATGCGACGGTCGGCGCCGCTTGTCGCCACCTCGCAATCTGCTCGGCGAATTCGGCGCTGGTCAGGCCCTTGCCCCGCTCGTCGAGGGCGACCACGACGGCGCGCTCGGGCAGGCAGGCGAGAAGCAACTCGCCTTCGCGCGTTCGCCGCTCCGAGGCGGGCAGTTTGCGGCGCTCCTCGAGTTCCTTGATGTCGAGTGGCGCCGTCAGGCGCGCAGCGTAGAGGCGCTGAAGATCGAGGTGCGGTCCGGCTTTGGCACGCCCGATCGCCGCGATCAATATCCGCAAGACGCCGTTCGGCCGGCCTTCACGATGGCCATGGGCATCGCGATCACGGCGTACCCGATCCCGCGGCGGCGGCGACCGTGTCGGGCAAGCTGGCGCCCCACATCTTCTCGAGGTTGTAGTAAGCGCGCACCTCAGGACGGAAAAGCTGCACGATGACGTCGCCGGCATCGACCAATACCCAGTCGCCTTGCGGCAAACCCTCGACCGAGGGACGCTTGCGGCCCTCGTCGATCGCCTCGCGCAGGCGCTCAGCCAAGGCAACGACCTGCCGCGCCGAGCGTCCGCTGGCGATAACCATGTAGTCGGCGATGCTGGATTTACCTTGCAGGTCGATGACCACAACATCTTCTGCAAGACCTTCGTCGAGGGTCTTCTCGATTACTTCGAGAAGCGTCTTGGGGGCCGCCGCTACGGCGCGGGGCGCGGATTTTGTACGCGGGATGGCGTTCTCCTCATTCTTGCCCGTCCCGCTTCTTGCGCCGGCTTCCAGCGGCAAGACGGGAACGGATCTGTGTTGCCGAGCTGGCGTCCAACCGCGAGAGGAAGAACGCCCAGACCGGCGGCGCGAGATCGGCCAGCTTCCTGGCCTGTTGCTGCGGTACCCGACCGCGCGCGAAGCGCCGCGCCGCCGGATCCATCAGCCCCTCTAAACAATAGGAAGGCCGGGCAAAAACCGCAATGGGAACTGCGTGAAAGATATGTTGCCAGCGCGCCCAGTGGCGAAATTGCGCGAGATTGTCGGCGCCCATCAACCAGACGAAGCGGGCTCGCGGAAAGCGCCGTTTCAGCATGGTTAACGTGTCGGCCGTGTAAGTGGTGCCCAGCCGTGCCTCAATATCGGTGACCCTGATGCGGCGGTCGGTAGCGATGCCGGCGGCCGCGGCGACTCGCTTGCCAAGGGGTGCCATGCCGCGTGCCGGCTTCAGGGGATTTTGTGGCGAGACGAGCCACCAAACCTCGTCGAGATCGAGCCGCCGCAACGCCTCGCGGCTGATATGGAGATGGCCGCCGTGAGCGGGGTTGAACGAGCCGCCAAGCAGGCCGACACGCCGCCGGCGGCGGTCGCCGAGCGAGCGCGGAAGCGCCAGGATGGATGTCTTCAGGGACGCACCTGTCCGTTGCCCCGGACGATGTATTTGTAGGTCGTCAGCTGCTCGGCGCCGACCGGGCCGCGGGCGTGCAAGCGGCCAGTCGAGATGCCGATTTCGGCACCCATGCCGAACTCGCCGCCATCGGCGAATTGCGTCGAGGCGTTGACCAGCACGATGGCACTGTCGACCTCGGCGAGGAAATGCTCGGCGACCGCGGTGTCCTCGGTGACGATTGCATCGGTGTGATGCGAGCCGTAGCGGTTGATATGCGCGATTGCACTATCGACACCGTCGACGACCCGCACCGCAAGGATTGCGTCGAGATATTCCGTCGTCCAATCCGCTTCGCTCGCCGGTGCAACTCCAGGATCGAGCGCTATCGTCGCCGCATCGCCGCGTAGGCTGCAGCCCGCTTGCCGTAGATCGGTGAGGATCGGCGGCAGATGCGTCGCTGCGACAGCTCGGTCGACGAGCAGCGTCTCGGCCGCGCCGCACACTCCGGTGCGCCGCATCTTAGCATTGAGCACGATGGCGCGTGCCTTGGCGAGGTCGGCAGCTTCGTCGACATAGACGTGGCAGAGGCCTTCGAGATGTGCGAGCACAGGGATACGGCTCTCACGCTGGACGCGTTCGATCAGCGACTTGCCGCCGCGCGGCACGATGAGGTCGATATGCTCGGCCATGATGAGCATCAGCCCCACGGCCGCGCGCTCGCGCGTCGGCACCAGCTGGATGGCCGCTTCCGGCAGTCCAGCCGCAGCGAGGCCGCGCCGCAGGCAATCCGCAATCCTCGTCGAGGAATGAAAGCTCTCGGAGCCGCCGCGCAGGATCGCCGCGTTGCCGGCCTTGAGGCACAGCCCCCCGGCATCGGCGGTGACGTTGGGCCGCGATTCATAGATGATGCCGATGACGCCGATCGGCACGCTGATGCGCTGGAAGTGCAGACCGTTGGGCCGCGTCCAGTCGGCGAGGGCGCGGCCAACCGGCTCGGGCAGCGCGGCAATCTCTTCGAGGCCTCGCGCCATTGCTTCGATCCGCTTCTCGTCAAGCAGCAGGCGATCGCGCATCGCGGCAGAAAGGTTCTGCTGCTGCGCTGCGTCGAGGTCGCGGCGGTTGGCGGCGAGGATATCGGCCGTGGCGGCGCGGATCGCCGCGGCGGCCTCGCGCAGCGCCCTGACCTTCATGACAGCGGGTGCGATGGCGAGCTGGCGGGCTGCTGCGCGGGCGGCAACGCCGATCGCTTGCATCTCGGCCGCGAGATCCCCTTGAAATCCTCTCCCGGCTGCGGGAGAGGGGAATTCGAGCGAGCGCGTCGTAGCCTTCGCCATCTCTCACCCCGTTAGGACGAGATCGTCACGATGGATGACCTCGTCGCGGCCACGGTAGCCGAGGATGGCCGCGATTTCACCGCTTTTATGCCCGGCGATGCGGCGGATATCGCCGCTTGAATAAGCGGTGAGGCCGCGTGCCGCCTCGTTGCCTCGGCGCGCCCGCACGACCACGGCATCGCCGCGTTCGAACTCCCCCTCGACGGCGACGATGCCGGCCGGGAGCAGACTCTTGCCGCGCCGCAGCGCCGCCGCGGCGCCGTCATCGACGGTCAGCAAGCCGACTGGGTTGAGCGTGCCGGCGATCCATCGCTTGCGGGCGGTGAGCGGCTCGGAGGAGGGGATGAACCAGGTCGCAGCGGCGCCGTTTTCGATGGCGGCCAGCGGATGGAGCGACTTCCCCATCGCGATCACCATGCGGCAGCCGGCGGTCATGGCGATGCGCGCGGCGGCGAGCTTGGTCACCATGCCGCCCGAGCTGTCGCCCGGCAGCGCGTCGCCGGCCATCGCCTCGATCTCCGGGGTCAGCTCGCGCACTTCCGGGATGAGGCGTGCCGTCTTGTCGCGGCGCGGATCGGCGGTATAGAGCCCATCGATGTCGGAGAGCAGCACCAGCGTATCGGCGCTCACCATCTGAGCGACACGGGCGGCGAGGCGGTCATTGTCGCCAAATCGGATCTCGGCAGTTCCCACCGTGTCGTTCTCATTGATGACGGGGACGGCGCCGAGGGCGAGCAGCTGGTTCAGCGTCGCGCGGGCGTTGAGGTGGCGGCGACGCTCCTCGGTATCGTCGGGGGTGAGCAGGATCTGCGCCACGGTAATGCCATGCCTGGCGAGGGCCTCCTGGTAGGCATGGGCGAGGCGGATCTGGCCGGTGGCGGCAGCGGCCTGCTTCTCCTCGAGTTTGAGGGCGGTTCCGACGAGACCGAGATGTCGGCGGCCGACGGCGATGGCACCGGAGGAGACGATCAGCACCTCCTGTCCGCGGGAGCGGCAGCGCGCGAGATCCTCCATCAGCGCCTCGAGCCAGGTGCGGTGGATCGTGCCGGTCGCCTGATCGACCAGC
>Ga0137390_10000853_pt1 | contig 21787 bp, 25 predicted proteins | sample 15con2h24AmetaG_FD_104937 | JGI IMG/M metagenome (GOLD analysis project Ga0137390, IMG submission 104937) | Vadose zone soil microbial communities from Angelo Coast Range Reserve, California, USA - 15con2h2.4A metaG | ecosystem: Environmental > Terrestrial > Soil > Vadose zone > Saprolite... | reverse complement strand
GAGCAGGCCGCGAAGATGGATACTCTTTGACTGATTGTCCGCATTCCGCGAATAAGTCTCGTACGCCTTCTTATTCTTCTCGTGGACGGCGTCCTGGAGATTCGCGATGCCTTCTGGGTCGTTGATGTGTGGCTCTCCGCCGTCCCGCCAGTGATATTCGCCGGATTCCGGCATCCCGGGAGGGATCAGGGTGTCGCGGGATGGCCAGCCATGCTCGTGGAGCTCGAACGCATCCATGGCAAGGAGATCAAATGTTGATCCCTGAACGCGACTTGCCGTGCCGATGAAGCACCGGCCGATGACTTCCTTGTGTAGCCCCAGCGCCTCGAAAATCTGAGCTCCCTTGTACGATTGGAGAGTGGAGATGCCCATCTTCGACATGACCTTGAGGATACCGTTGTCGAGTGAGGACTTGTACCTGTTCATCAGTTCGCCCAGTGTCATGTCGTCCTTCACCCTGTCCAGTGGAAATAGGTTAGGGATCTGGTGAATCGAGTACAGATTCCGGAAAATTTTGTCTCACAGTCCTTCGCGCGCAACCTTGTGTATGACTTCCATCATAAGCCATGGACAAATGGCATCTGCGCCGTATCCGACGAGGACACAGACGTGATGAACCTCCCTGGCTTCCGCCGTCTCCACCATAAGAGCAACCTTTGCTCGCTTCTTCTGGAGAACCAAGTGGTGATGTACTCCTCCACAAGCAACGAGAGTGGAGAGCGCCACGCGAGTAGGGGAGGTCGCACGATCTGAAAGTATTATGACCTTGATACCATCTTCAATAGCTTGTGTGGCCTCGTGACACACCCGGTTGAGCGCTTTCTCGTAACCGGGAATGCCCTCATCCTTCGGGAAAGTAACGTCGATGGTGCGGGACGGCCACGTGGTGTGCGCGGACTTGAGATTCTTCATAGCGTTCATTTCTTCGATTGAAAGTACGGGAGAGGGTAGAAGGATACGATGACACTGTTCTGGCCTCATTTCCAGAAGATTTCCCTCGGGACCAACGTAAGTCTCCAGAGACATGACGATACTCTCCCGAATGGAATCGATGGGGGGGTTGGTGACCTGTGCAAACAATTGACGGAAGTAATCATAGATGACACGAGGTTTAGTGGCCATAGCGGCGAGAGGCGCATCATTTCCCATAGAACCAAGAGCCTCATTTCCGCTGGTGACCATGGGGAGCATAAGGAGGTTGAGTTGTTCCACAGTGAAACCGAAAGCTACGAGTCGGGCATCGGTCCTCAGCGGCGCATCATCAATGTTCGCAGCAATGGATTGGGTGCGCGTGACACGTTTGACAATGTTCGGAACCTGAAGCACATTATGCTCGATCCACGATGCGAAGTTGTGCTTATTTGCAGTGGTCTTCTTCAGCTCCTTGTCATCAACAATGCGTCCTTCAACGGTGTCGACCAAGAGCATTCTCCCGGGTTTCAGACGATTCTTCGAGACGACCTTTTCTGGAGGAACCGGTAAAGCCCCAACTTCGGAAGCGCAGATTATAATGTCGTCACTCGTGACGACAGACCGACAAGGGCGCAAGCCATTACGGTCCAAATTGGCTCCACAATATCGACCATCAGAGAAGGCAAACAGCGCTGGGCCATCCCATGGTTCTTGAACGCAAGCCGCCCAGTTGTAAAACGCACGTTTCTCCGGATCCATGTTCTCGTTGCCTTGCCAAGCTTCGGGGACAAGCATCATCACAGCCTCGGGAAGCGTGAGGACGCCATTAACTACAAGCAGCTCCAAAACGTTGTCGAAAGCAGCCGAGTCTGAACCACGCGATTCGATGATGGGATACAGCAGGTCAAGTTGGTCTCCGAAGTGAGAGGAATGTATAACACCCTCCCGGGCGTGCATCCAGTTCCTATTCCCGCGGACTGTGTTGATCTCACCTTAAAATAAACAAATCAACGCAGGCCATTCCCGGAAGCCGAGGCCAACTTCGCTTACCATTGTGAGCTGCCAACCTCATAGGTTGCGCACGATCCCAGCTAGGGAATGTGTTCGTCGAGAATCGGGAATGTACCAAGGCGAAGTGGGACATATAAAGATAATGGCTGAGATCATGGTAGTAATTGTATACTTGAACAGGAGACAACTGTCCCTTGTACACAATGTTCTTGGACGACAGGGAGCAGATGTAAAACCCATTCGCGAGCGTACTTTATACGGGGCAAGTCCGATATGTTGAGCTCAGAGCGTTGCATAGAGATAAGAAATCACAAACATGCTATGCGTTGCGCGTTTCCGGAGGACGTAGAGCTGCCGCTCGAAGTGCTTCTCGTCAAAATGCTCGCCTTCGCTGACATCGCCGTCGCCGTAATGAGAACGGAGAACGACAAAAGGCTGACGAATGACGGGTTCGGTGCTGCCGGCGGCAGGTCCAAGGATGGAACCATCGGTAGGTACCTCACGCCAGCCGAGGACTCTGAGGCCGAGGGGGCTGGCGATATCGGAAAAGATAGACTGATGTTTCTGCAATGACGCTGGATCGTTGTGTTTGAAGAAGATGTTGCCGACGGCGTACTCGCCAGGCTCTGGTAAGGTGGAGCCAAGGTCTCTCTCTGCCTCACGCTTAAAGAACGCATGAGGGATACCGGTCATCACACCGGCACCGTCGCCGTCGCGGCTGTCAGCACCCGTGGCGCCTCGATGGGTCATATTGCAGAGCAATTGCCTGGCATCTGAGACAATTTTGTGGGCCTTTTCACCTTTGATATGGCAAATAAAACCGACACCACAGGAATCTTTTTCGAGCTCATTCATATAAAGGCCCTGGCTGGCGGGCATGGCGCCAGCCCAGGAGAGGGGATCGCGTCGTACTGCATGAAAGCTGTCGATAGAAGACTGGGAGGGGATATCTTCAACAAAAGGGATGGAGGGAACAGGAGGGGGGTCGAAAGGAGGAGTACGGGACATGGAAGAGCTGTAACCTCTCGACGCTGGCCAGCACAAAGGGGACGACGTTGCTGGCGGAAAATCTTTAAATCGCTTTCCTCGGAGCGGAGACGGGATGTAGGCTCCTCCGTTATCTTCACCCGCCTCTGCCGAATCAGTCGGCCGAACCGACCCCTGAGCCTATCAACGTTCATTGCATCCAAATTTTCCATCTCAGCGGCATTATCTTTCCTCCTCTTGTCAGGTCACCCGCCTCACTCCAACTCCATATCTCTCCAGTTACTCACGCTAGTAGCGCCACGGACAGGTCTGTACGACACTACTTACGTTGCTCGTATCTTCCTCCACACGCTCTCTCGTCCTTAACCAGCACCGTCGTGGAGGGCACAACAGACAGCCGCTGATGGATTTGCGCGTTTCAAGGTCAGGATAACGTGTTCCGGAAAAAACGTGGAACGAACCTTTATGATGTCCGTTGTATTGTCTGACTGTTTCTCCGGAAGTCATCTCCCACAGGCGCGCTGTATGGTCAGAAGATGCTTGTGGCGTATCAGAAGAACTTTACATTAAATCATTCAGGGATTCAGGGCCAGCCTCACCAGTCACAAGATATGCCGAGTCGGCGCTAAACGCACAATCCCACACCCAACGCTGGTGTCCTTGCAAAACTTTCTCAGGTTTGAACTCATAATTGGAAGTGATCGACCAGATCTTCACGGTGGTGTCCGCCGAGCAAGTGGCGAGATATCTGCTTCATCTCAGATGAAAAACCGAAGGACTAAAGAAGATTCCGCACTTGACATCAGGGCTGAGAAGGCAGCGCGTTAGATACTTATTGTGCGCCTGAAATTTTGTGACAGCTTGGAAGCGGGGTAAGCCCAAGCCTTCTTCGTTAATCTTCCACACATAGCATTTTCCCTGGAAAATTGATCAACCATGTGACAGCGGGGTCACGGAGTCTCACGCGTCCGCCACCTTGTTGTTCCCAGCAACTAAGCACGATCCATCTGATGCTAGCGTAACCGATCGTATCGGGACGTCTCCCGCAGGTGTCTGTTGCGCTTTCAAATTGGTTCAAGATAACACGGGGGGCGAACACGAATACACACTAGTTCATGTGTGCATATGTTTTCGGATAAATCCCATTGCTTGATTCGGCCTGCTTGGTCGCACGATATCAGTTCCCCTTGGTTTGGGTGGACGCAAACATCATTCACTGTGTAAATGTGCACCTTGAGTCACGATCATGGCAATGAGTAAAAGACGTAAGAGCGACCTGGGGCCTCGTTGTTATAATTGCGATGTAAGTGTGTATTCCTGCCAAGAGATTTATCGTAACGCACGGCGGTGCTGCACTGATGTGCTCACCGGAGGTCCCATATCTTTATAGTCCCATCTTCACTTCCCGTCACCAACCACTTTCCCTGACTATGAAAAGACACCGAAGTGACATTAGAGGTGTGGCCTTCGAAAGTGATGACCTATGTTCTTCGCTTGAGAAGAGGGGGTGAAAGCAATCGAAGATCCAATTACGGGAGTGGATGATGAACTCGCAATCTCGTATATGTTAACTTTCTTATGAATTGCGGCAGCCAACAGACGTTTGCTGTATAAAATCGGATCAGGGGACCGGGTGGAGACCGGGATACACGCGGACGCACTCGGGAGAGATGGCAAGACGATTCACTTGCTGTGTGAATATCGTAAAGAGTTGGAGGTGAGCGTGGAAGACTGCCTGGATAGGAGGCTATGCCTCACTCCTGACTCCCCGGAACGAGAGATTGTTCGAGAGCATATGCCACTCCAGGCTTCCCAAAACCGAATTTCATGGTCGTAAGAACCGGTGACAAGGATGACTGACATGTCATGCCGTGCAGCAGGGGTCGCGGGCTGGGTAGGCATGGCAGGGAAATCTTACGCTCTTGTGGAATAGGGGGAACACCAAGATAGCGTCTCTGCTGCCGCGTTGGGTATGTATTTTTAGGACGAGTTTTGCCTCACGAGTTATTGCCCGTTCGATCGAGGCCCTCGGGGGTGGTCGCAGTCGCAGGTCGTTCCTCGAGGGTGCGGCAAAAGAGACGGGGGGAAAGGTTGTTTGACAGCGCGGCCGTAAATGGAATGAGGCCGACCTATGGCTGGGCGCCGGGGTGTCCGCATGTTTCCCCCATCCTTCAACTGCTACTCCTTCGTTTTCGTTCACTTTGCTACTATGCTATGGTTCCCTTCTGCCATTTACGATCATGCTCCGCCCTTCATGCGCGACTGCCCTATGAGAACTCCACCCACGCTCCGGCCATGCTCTCGACCGACGCCCCTCAGCAGTCACCTTCTCACCATGAATGTAAGCTGTATTTCCACTCTTGCCCTTGATCCAATGGCACTTTTCGACCGAAGCCTCGCCCCGTACATCCCCATCCCCGCCTGAACACGCCCTGCGAGGCTCCGCGTGGTTTTTTGTCGGCTCGCGCGTTACGATTACGTGTAATGTCTGGTAACGGTGCCTGCTTCTTTTCCTTCTGAGAAATTTCTCACTATGGCTCCTCCGGCAACCCTTTTCGCTTTCGGTAAACGATTTCATTCTTGGCCACGCACCGCACCACGCAGTATTACATTAGGCCCTTGTTCCCAGTCCATGCTTCGAAGGCCTCGACCTTGGTGTAACCGCATCCGATATTTCGCCTCCTAGAAGTCTTAACGTATTCCAATGATCACAGTTTTCAATAGGCGGCTGTCGCTGTTTCTCCCTGACACAACCCCTCACCTAAATGTGATGAAACTGTCCCAGTCTTTCTCCTTTGATCAGACGCGAGGTCCCTTTCATTCACGCGTTCTTCTTACCTTGACTCATCCCCCATCCGAATGCAGAGGCGTGGCACTCTGTGTGGGAGTGACATTTATGATCGCGTTGTACTGGTTCTTCTTTGATATACAGGCGACTCCGTTCTTATAAAAGAGATTGGGACCTGACCCATTCATCAGGCCTTGGAGCCAACCTCCACACACAACGCTTACTTCCTTCTGTTTCGGCTATGAACCTCGAGGCTAGATTGAAATTTTCTCCTTGACGCGCTGCATAGCTCTGACAGAGGAGATATAGATTGGCGACCGCGTCTGGTGGTGGGATGCCCGGGGGCAGGTCAAGCATGGGGCTGTAAGACAAATCAACCATTTGAACGACGTGCGTTGTGGGACAGATTTACACCCCGACCGATCCCTGACTCAGATATGATTTTGCAATTAGAGCTCCCACGTCGTGGTGATCCAAGTGGAGGACGGTCAACCACCAACGGTAACGCTTCCGTACGTGACACATATCTGACAAAAAAATATCGGAACTTAATTTAACAACACCAGAATCGAGAACGTACGGCGGGTAGAACGACAGTAATGAACCCGAAACCCACACTGTTCTATTCGACCGTATAACGAAGACAGCGTGGCATTTCCTCCCTTCCTTGATTGTATCTAATAGATGGATAGACTAGTATGTATCGTACTTGCATTGCACCGCGGACAGACGGGTTTCCGGACACATTCCGTATTCACTTAGATCGCACTAAATAATTTATATCACAATCCTGTACAGTCGATTGTAGCATGGGAGAAATTTTTTTATAATTCTAGTTCTGTTCGAATGACGACCTGTGGCGCTGACCTGAGAAGCATGACGTCAAGGAGTTCGACTGGGCAAAAGGACATTTGAAAAGAGCGGATGGGCACACAGCCCTAGAGGAACCTGGAAAGCGTAACGAGCAATCTGATTTCCCATGAGTTACTGCATGAGTGCAAGAGTTGCCACTGGCAAGAGGCAAGTCTAGAATTTTTGACCAATAGAGGCATGGCAGAATTGGGGTTGCGATGTCAGTCTCGCCCATATCGTGGTGGACACGGGGATACGGCGCGAACGGCGCGACCACGAACAACGTCGGTACGACGCCAAGGCGATAGAGCCATATCTGTCCTTTCGGGCTTTGGATTTCGGAAAACGAGCAGTGCAATACGGCAGTTGAGCTCGGTAGCAGTGTCATTTATTATAGCTTCGCTATAAAAAGATAAGAGCTCCGAGGAAGGACGCGAAAAGTGATCGAGATGGGATATACATCGTGGCGTCTGCGATGAGGAGAACGACGACGAAGTGGCCAAGATGTAGCACACTAGTACTGATGCAGCTAGCTGTGCGGAACGGACGGTGCCAAGTCAGTCAGTGGGGAGCACGTGACGATTGACAGTCGAATGCATGTTGATCTTTTGATCTTGAGTTGCAGTGGTCATACGGCATGATCGGCTTGGTGGTGAGGAGAGAGTGTAGTGTAAATTTTGGGTTGATTGTCTGATCTAGATGAGGAGGATAATCGCTGTCTCGCTTCTCGATTGCAAATGCCAGCTGCGAGTTCGGAAACCGATCCTGAGCTGAGTACAGTAGGCCGTCCAGGGCTCAGTACGCACCGTCGTTTGTCCGCCTTGCTCTGTCCTGGCGCCGCCCTTGCCCAGCCAATGGGGATTCGAATAAAATTGGCCGTTCGCCGATTCCTCCATTGGGGAAAGTCATTTTTGGCGATTCAGGTTCCGCGTGTTTGTTGTAATGACTTGCTGCCATGATGATCAACTATTTGCTCTATATCACTTTCTCGGTAGTTCACTTGTCAATATCTGTTTTCTTGGCCGCGATCTCCGTCCTCCTTTCCTCCTTCGAAGATATCTCCTCCATTCTCTTCGAGCTCGCCTCTGACTTCTATGGGGTCACCCCTCGCGCCTCCTTTCCAACAGAAAAATGCGCCATTGTAATCCTAGGGGCCCAGGAAGGTGCATCTGTTACTCCTTCCACTGCCATCACATATCCACGCCTACTACTACTACCTCCTCTCAGGTGTGGGAAGAAACGTCGCACTGTCGTTCTCGGAGCTGGGCTATACCGTCTTTGCACTATGTCCCAATAGACGAGAAGGGTCTGGACATCCTCCACCGTCTGGGAGATCAAGGGACGTCGCTTCGGTGAGATCGATGCATCAAATCTTTCTTGGCAGCTCCTTATCTCACCAACGAAAACACCGTTATCCAAAGCTTCTATACGTCTGGCATAACAGGAAAGAGAGGTCACGATCGATTCCCTGGGGTCTAGTCGCGCCGATGCAACTGAATTTGTGGTCTCGGTCCCAACGAGAAGCAGTACACGAGACAGTCCGCGCCCATTGTATTACTTACGACCTTCACCTCGTAGCATTGGTCATTTCGCACGACTGCAAGCCGCTGCGCAGCACGAGTCTATCGTTCGTGAACGCGCTGGATGTGACAGAACGTTCTGACGTACCCCCTGGGAGTCACATCGACGAAGATGCATGGAGAATCAGTGTCCTCGATGAAGTTATAGAACCCGTGCTCATGGCATGCGATTACAAGGCCCTCCTCGCAGAAGCCTCGGGGCGAGTCATCATACTATGTGACTTTGCTAAGGGTCGGTGTAGTGGGCTCGACCTTCATCCCAGTACCTAATCCATCTGAAACAGGCTCTCCCCTTGCATCCTTGTCCTTGACGAGTCGTACAGCTGCGGCCCAAAACTTGGCCGAAATTCTAGAGTCCCAAGGGATTCGTGTCTCATCGATTTATTTCGGGCCATCGGCGCAGTACTCTACGGGGTCACCATCAGAGAGTCACAGTGTCAATAAGTATGCGGAAGCTTTGCTTGGCTCGCCTGTCCTCTCACACGTGTGTTGTATCCGCAGCGACAGGCGATTCTCGCAACCTTTTGGTACATGCGCTGGGCTCCAGCTCTTTAATATTTTCTGATTATCTGCCAAAAGATTGGCAGGGAGCATTTAATGTATTGAAACAGAAGATATCCAGGCAACTTATCGTCCAGGACGATCTCCTGCTTACCGTCCTGCGCCGCGTTGTGCAATCAAGGTGCGTGTTCTCAACGATGATCGAACACCTAACCATCATTTCATCCCCCAGACACCCGAAATTCACCTATACCATTGGTGTGTATCCCGCTCTACGCCTCGCCCTTAGTTCAGCGCCCGTCAGCCTGAGAATTGCTGTGGAGAGACTCATGCGTTGGGCAAAGGTGACAAGGTAGCATAAGTGTTCGGTCTTAGCGTGTCTTCACGTGTATATTTCATCGTGTCGGATGAGGTGCCTCTTGCAGAGTGGCGGGAGGGAGACAATCCTTCGGCGGGAGGAAGTATCAATCATCAATTCCATCGAATAAGTCAGAGTCAGAAGCGCACCCTGATCATGATGCTCACGCGCTGCCCGTGAGACACGCCTTTCCCCAGTGTTGGGTCAGCGTACAATATCGAGTGCTTATAATTGTATCGAACAGAGTCCCTACGATTCTCAAGCAGCAATATCACCAAGCAGATAAATTTCCTCACTTTTGAATGTATACGCTACCAGATGACAGCGGGGTATCGCATGTGTATCTTGGAATCCCATCCACGTCGTCTTCCACAGATTCCATTCGTAAAATCCTCTCAGAGCCTAGGCTAACACCCAAGATCCAGGATCCACTTGCTCCGATATTATCAACATGCGGATGTATCTCCCCGTTGGAGGCCAAGTGCAATAAGTGCGTTTGTGTGACGCCCGCATTTGGATAGAGTTTCTCCAGACGGCCAAGAGCAGATTTCAAGATTGGGTCTTCCTCGTCATCCCAGGTTGACACGCGCATTTCCCGGAAGCGTCGAATGACACCGTCATAATGACCCTACTCTCCGAGGTGAGGCGGGCTTCCCGCAGCCCGGCTGCAATCACCAGGTACGAATCAAGAGACGAACCTCTTCGAAATGGTACAAATCGTCGGGAACAAAAGCGTTTTCCAGAACATCGGGGGTACGTTTCGGTTGGTCCTGCTGTCGATTCGGCGCGAGGAAATCTCGGCGCCGCTTACGCGAAGCCCTCGGTTCTGCGGCGTCGAGTTTTCGAAGGGCGGCGGAAAGGAGCGCGTGCTGCTCCACCAGATTAAAGAAGCGCGGGAACCACTGAAAGTCGTCGACGGGAAAGGCAGCTCGTGGGCCACGGAGACGCGAGGCTGATCTGGATAGACGAAGGGCGTGGCGAGGAGGGCTACAATGCATCTGGGGCACGGTGCAGAATCGGGCGCAGTAGTTGTGCACCACTCGTCGTGGTTGTCGGCTGTAAGAAGGGGCCGACAGGGCGCGATATGCGGCGCGTTGGAGGTAGACGGAGGTATGCGGCAGGACGAGTTCTCTTCGCTGGGGACAACGCGGACCGCGGGTACGGTACTGTACCGGTAAAGGCTCCCTTCCGTGTTGCACTGCGGTACCTGATCGTGGCCTTACCCGTGCACGACACGACTGCGCTCGTCATCCGCAAAACACAACTTGTGCCTCTCGTATGAGCCAAGATGTCAAACGAGTCGGATGACTACGACCAACTCCACGACGGCCGAGGAACGACAACGACAAATCCAGTGTATTCCGCCGTCGCACGATCACTGACGCGTGGCGCTGCGTTATATTTTTCCAGACCCATACGGCTGTTCAGACCTTCCAAAAGTAAGTATCACCTCATATTGCAAGCGAGATTTTTTATTTCTCAAGAGTTCCGACTTTGCAAGCAAAGTCAGTGGTTGGCAGTCTCTCAGGAGTCTCGCTGCCAGCGGTGGGACGTCCTTGAGTGCAGATTTTGTCACGCGGCTTGTGAAAACGCATGGGGTGCGTTTGGAGAGTGACCTCAATATCATCCGTTCTACTCATCGTTTTCTCCCAAGATGCTTGTCATCCCAAAGCATTTTGTCCCACCGATCATCATGAATACAGCCCTTGGCACCGTGCTGTGGGCTGCATACTCGGAGAGCTCCTCGGCTTTGGGCAGTTATGACGGCTTAGAAACTCATCCGATCACGATCGCCGCCCTCTCAGGTGCCGTGGCTGGTGGCACGCAAGCCATTGTGGCTGCTCCCGCCGAGAACCTTCGCTTGGCCCTCGAGCGCAGTACTACGGGAGGCGACTGGTCTCATGCGTGGAAGGAAGTGCTCCGAGGGGCTGCACGAAATGAGTCCACTAGGGCGGAAAGCCTTCGCGAACTAAGGCAGGTCCGAGGCTGGATGATGGACGTTCGCGATATGGCGGGACGGGGATGGAACGGATGGGGCTGGGGGCTGGCTAAAGACGTCTGTGGTGAGCTCGGACCCATTTCTCCGTGTGAGCATTGTCATCTAACATTTCATGTAATCGGAAGGATTTTCGGTGTTTTTTGCGATTTTTGAGGTCACGCGCCGCGTGGCCACGGAACTGAAACTTTTCTCCCTGGGATTTGTGTAGCCTTTCAAGGCGGCTGATGTATCTGATGGCCGGTCGACTGCCGCACAACGACACTTACCTCGTGTGGTTCACGGATTTACTCTCGTAGCGGGAGGGGTTGCAGCTGGACTAGCGTATGAGGTTGTTTCTCGACCATGGGATGTTGCTCGCAACCTAGCCCAAATCGAGCGGGTTCAATCTTTCACCACTCGTAGACCAAGGCGCTATCTTATCGATAGCATAGCACGAAAGATACACGACGATGGATTACTCTCCTTCTTTCGGAATGCTGCAGGCAAGGAAGAGAGGAGCCTCACCAGTCCCGGGAGGCAGAGGTTGCTCGCGGCTGCGAGAACACTGGGGCGAGTGGGCCCTTGGGGGGTGGGATTCCTAGTTTGGGAAACACTTGGACCGGGAATATCATAATTGTGTTCACAATGTTTTGGGGATAGCATAGACATAATAGTGCCCTATTGACCTATAGACTAGTATTATAGTAACGACTCGGATGTCCGGCCTCGGAGAGTGTTGTAAGCTGCTGTCAAAACATGATCGGCCCGCTCGATCCCGGCACTAGCGCCGTTACGTCTTTCACTGTTTTGTCAACATCACCTCGTTCAAGACGACCGTATATCTCGTACCCTCTTGTGAAAAGAGTTCAATAAGGACAAGAAATAATGCCTCGATGCACGCATAAGGGCTGCGGAAAGGAGTTCGATGCGAGTAATGCAGAGGAAATTTGTATCTACCACCCTGGCGCTCCAGTAAGTCCTCTACATCACCCCCTTTTCACCTGACCACCTTAGATGATAGGTGTTCCACGAAGGCCTCAAGTCCTGGTCTTGCTGTAACACGGTCAACAAGCCTGTTTTAGACTTTGACGAATTTATGGCCATCGCCGTACGTAGATCTTCCAGTTCGTTCGCCTTTGCCTCCTTCGCTTCCTAGGTCTACACCTCTAATAATCTCGGATATCTACGACCTTTCATATAGGGATGTGCGCGCGGTGTGCACTCTGCAGATGTGCCAAAAGTTGAACCTTCAGGAACGGCTACGCCAAACAGGCCTCCTACGATGACAGGGTCTATCGATGGGAAGGAAGTATACACAACATTCTCTACTCCCAGTCGACCTCAAAAACTTGCGGAACGCTCAGCGGCCATTCCAATTGCACCGCCGGCCTCATCCAAGGAAGTTGAAGATGAGGATGACTTAGAAGCCACCGTCCCTTATGGTACCACCTGCAAGCGGGCGGGGTGTAAAGCAACCTTTGTGAGTGATGAGGAAAGCCGGACCGGGGATGGACCAGGGGCAAAGTGTGTCTATCATCCTAGAGCGGTGAGAGTGCCTGTTCCATGTATTCTTCTTTACACTGAGACCTAGCGTGCGACAGCCTATTTTCCATGAGGGGAGCAAGGTTGTTTTCATGTTTTATCTTCAAATATGCGGAATTGCTGACGCCAAGCGTTTCACCAGGGTTACTTCTGTTGCAAACGTCGTGTACTGGAATTTGAAGAATTTCTTAAGATTGAAGGGTGTGCGGAAGGGAGACACCTTTTTGTCCCCAAGTCGAAGAAAAACGTAGGTGATGCGTTAGACAATGTCTATTGATATCGGTCGTTCGCTGATGTAGTGCCATCATCCCACAGCAGGTGGAGCAAGTCGCGAACTGCCGGATTGATCACTATCAGACACCAAGCACGGTTCATGTCACTGTATTCGCCAAACAGACAGACAAGGAACGGAGCATCGTAAAAATTGAGGAAAATGAGGTAACAGACCGCCCGACAGTCCATCGTTCTTCAAACATCAACCTCACGTGTGCAGATACATTTTGATCTTCATTTGCCTGGACCGAAGCGGTTCACGCGTTCTGTGCAGCTTTTCGGTCCTGTCGACGCCTCTGCATCGTCCTTCACAGTTTTCGGTACCAAGGTAAAGCTTTTCTCAAACACCTGATTGTTTGAGTGTCTCAGAAGTTTCCAGGTTGAGGTCCAATTGAAGAAGCGTGACGAAAGAAGCTGGACATTACTTGAAAGGACTGATCGTGATTTGGGACCTGTGAACTTTACATTCGGAGTGACTGGGCGTACAGGAACGGTCGGCGCAAAGGACTTCGTCCTGGATAAACAAAATATTCGCAATTATGCTCCTTAGAGCAGTTTCCTTGATGTCGGAAAACGGTGGAGTGGAGTAGTATAAGAATGACGTGTGTATGGGTGTCTAAGATTGTTGTCTACAATACTTTAGGAAGCTCTATGTCGCTATATACTTGAATGACATCGTCTTTCCTGAGATCACTGAATGATTCTAAGCTAACACCACATTCAGTTCCCTTGGAAGCTTCGGTGATATCGGTTTTCAGGTGTTTGAAAGTATCTAACAGACCTGATAATAGCAATTTAATGGCAAGGTCTGCTCATCCATGACGGTTGTACCCTACCTTCGTGGATAACCTCCCCGTTCCGAACGACTTGGACTTTCTTACTCTTCTCAACGACACCTTTCGTGACGCGGCAACCGGCGATAGTTTTAGTGCGCCCACCCGTGCGCTTTAGATCGAAGATTTGAAGGACGGATGCCTCGCCAGAGATACGCTTCTCGTAGACGCTCGGGAGAAGGTTCGCGACGCGCTGCCTGATGTCCTCTATGACTTGATAAATAATTTTTGACGAGAATATGGGGATGTTGTGCGCGTCGGCAGCAACAGTGGCGCTGCGTGGCACTGGAACTGAGAACGCAATGATCATGCCTAGAAATTTCAAGTCAATGGGATGAGGGGGGGATTTTTTTTTGGCAAGGGAGAAGGGAATACTCACTTTTTGAGGTCATTGCGAGGTGAATATCGGACTCAGTTATCTCGCCCACACCCGTGTGGACGATCTTGACCCCCGCGCTCTCATTCCCGATGCACTGTACTGCGCTGACCAGAGCCTCGACGCTCCCACTCACGTCTGCTTTAATGATCAACAGAAGCTTATGGGGTTTTTCCGTCTCAGCGGTGATTTCAGGTTGATCAGATTCCTCGCGCTCCCGCTGTTCGCGGTCGAGCCGGCGTTGAGTGTTAATCGCGTCAATATCTACCATCAGGGCATGTTCTTCAGCTTTGCGATGTCGATTAGCCACTGCCTTCTTGATGTCCTGCTCCGAGCCTTCGAGAACTTCATCGCCGGCGCCTGGGAGCTCTTTCCATCCAGACACGATAACCGCCATGCCAGGAACCGCGACCTTGACTGGCGAGCCAGTTGAGTCAATCATGATACGGACCTTGGCATGAGTCGCGCCAGCGATTAAATGAGCACCGAGTTTGAGTGAACCACGGAGTAAGAGGACGGTGGAAACAGGCCTGCAAGCGAGGTTTGAACGCAGACGGCAAGTGCTGTAGATGAATACTTACCCGAGTCCCTTTTGCAATTTCGACTCGATGATGCGACCGCAGGCCTGGCCCTCGTGGTCAGCACGTAGGTCCTGCATCTCCGCAACAGCGGTGAGAGTCTCCATGAGTTGGTCAAGACCTTGACCAGTTAATCCGGAAATTTCCACCGAAGGTACGTCGCCACCCATTGCCTCAAGCTGAACGCCCTCGACCAAAAGGGTATTGTGAACATTGCTCTGTACAGGATGTCAATGGGGAATCGAGACGTAGACCGCGACGCACAATACTAATGCCAGGTTTGTCTATCTTGTTAATGGCTACTATAAGCTGCACGTCCGGATCCCTCTGGACTAGTTGTATGACCTCCTTAGTCTGAGGACGGACACCATCATCGGCGGCCACAACTAAAACGACGATATCGGTCACGTCGGCGCCGCGAGCGCGCATCGCGGAAAATGCTGCATGCCCGGGCGTATCCAAGAACGTGATCTTCTGCAGGCCGCCTCCGACGGAGTTAGGGACAGGAACCGAGAAGGCACCGATGTGTTGAGTGATACCTCCCACCTCTCCTTTGGCTACAGAGGCAGAACGAAGGGTATCCAATAGCGTTGTTTTTCCGTGGTCAACATGGCCCATTATAGTTACGATAGGTGGCCTGAGACGCAGCTTCGAGGTGTCCTCGGGGGGTGGCCTACATAGTGAGTATTGCGGTCAGGTATATACGCTCCCATTAGATCTACCACGACGGTCTTACGGAGGATGTAGGTCAAACGCCGCTTCATCATTGACGACAGGGTTACGATTGAACTCCTGGGCTAGGAGGACAGCATACTCGGACGTCAGGACTAGGAATGAGCGTTAGAGTTGCGAAGGGAGAGGCGGTGCAGAGACAAATACCATGATCATAGGAAGCTTCCTCGGCCATTCCAGCTTGCCGCATCTTCCGCTGAAGTCTACCTGATCAAGGCAATGAACGTTCGGAGCTTTCCCGTAAGCGCTTCGCCTACCTAGTGAAACACCGAGAATTCTGGAAAGGTTGCCCACAGACACAACGCTAGGAATAGAGACCTCTACTTTAGTCTCATTCAGAGCCCTGGGTTTACTCTTCGGCTTCGGATTCCGTGCAAGAACTTTCGTTGGTGTGTCATGATTGCGATGTCGAAGGGGCGGATCATCGACACTGAAAGCTCGCCTAAGTGATCCACGCTCCTTGTGCGTTATCCTCGAGCGCCTTGCCTTGCTTTCTTTTAGCCCTTCGCGAGTAAGGTTGGAGTAAGAAACCTCGTTCTCCAAAGTTTCCTCTCCAGCGAATTCTTCTTCCGAGGTGGAGCGGACGTGGCGACTTGGTCCACGAGTCGCTCGTCTTGGGTGCGCTGCGGTGCTTGGTGAAGGAAAGGCACGGGCGGCAGAGTTGGAAAGGTCTGGAGGTCTGTCACGCGGAAGAGCACGAGAGGGCCGTTTGGACCCTGCAGGGGGCACGGGAAATGGAATAGGCCTCTTCCATTTCGTGTGGGTGGAGGACGTCATGCGGGAATGTCCAGGAAGATAGTTGTGTCTCCTCTCTGAGTCATCACCAGCCGGATCTCGAGTGCGTCTATCCTTGAAGGCGGAAGTGGGTGTCCTAGAAGGTTGTGAAGAGCCAAAGTCAGAGCGACGTTGGGAGAAACCCTGCGGAGGTGTCCATTTTCCGAGGTTGGGGGGAGGCCGGTTAGTTGAAAGCGTTGCAGGGGTCCCAGAACTGTGCACGGGCGACGGCTAAGGGCACTGAGATTGAACGTCCGTGAACGTGACGCAAAACGTAACGTACCGCAGGCTTGGTGGCGATAGTAGCGGATCTGATATGTATAGATTTCCTCAGCCGCAGGAGGACATGGCGCGAACGACTATGCATAAAATTGTCAGTGCAGTTGTGGTACACGCAACAGGTGGCGAGTTTAAAGCGCGGAGGAAAACACGGGCCGGGTCACCGCCGGACAAACCGTCCACCTCACCTCACCATGCTCAAGCTGAACAGGCTCGGGATTTTAGGAGGGCCTGTGAGGTGTCAACGGTTTACGTTTCAAAGGTCCTTTGCATTGTCCAGATTTCCCGACCGAGGCGCACCGTCTGGCGGAAGGACTAGGCCACGTCCACCCACGCAACGCATCCGTCCAGCTCAGGGGGGATACCCTGACACCTTGGCACAGGACGAAACCAAATCTGACACTTCTAGCTCACCTCTATGGGAAGAAAGCCAGAGGCCTCCTGCCTCTAATCCAGAGGATGGTCTCAAGAGGCTCCTGCAGAATAACACACTGGTTGTGACCCGGTCAGTACCTTAAAGGCGTCGTCCCTCGAGAATCACTGGATCAGTATATCATTCGGTGTAGACAACTCGAAATGCTCAATATATTTGTAGGCTTTGAGCAAACGAATAAATATACTATCTGTCCGTGTCACATCCTTTTATCTTTTTGGCTGGTTAAATGACTGATAGGAATAGCAAACGAGGCCGGCGAGGCACTAGGATTCATTGCTGAAGAAACGCGTGGCCTTTTGGCATCCTTCTCTCGTCAAATCCTCAGAACTCACCGGCCATTCAAGGCCGTGATCATGGACCGCGAAGGCACCCCCGTACTCTGGGTATTGAACGAGTTACTCAGCCGCCGCTATGGAAGTTGATTTTAGTGTCCCAGATCCGGAGGCCTTTCGCTTGGATAAATTCCCGTATGTACGTCCAAAGGCTGAAGGACTGGCATGAGTACGCCCCCACTGGCGAACCCGTCCTGGATACCTTTGCCGAAGCCCAGCAACGCTGGCATCCATGGAGGCGGCGATATGATCTTTTTCTCAGGTGGGGAGCCTTTGGCCCGTACTACTCTGCACGGCTCGAACTGAACTAAGGCCTCCAATAGAGTAACGCCGGAAGCCATACTATCAAATGCCAGCGAACCTCAGCCTGAACCTGAACCAGATCACTTTGCACAGTTTGCCAAGATTGATGATGGCTTCTGGGCATGGCATTTCACGCTTCGTGGCTCCCGTGGTGAAGAGTTGGCGAGTATAAGTCGCGCATTCCGTGGCTTTGGGCGTGAAATTTTTACCGATACGGGCAAGTTTGCTATGTCTCGTGGAAGCGTGAAGGTGCCATCTAATCTTTCATAGGGCAATACTCGGTGAACTTCGCTCCTTTGCCACCATCTCCCGAGGACAACACACCGAGGGAACCGACCGTGTTTCGGGAGTTGTCACTCCAAGAGCGAGCAGTAAGGCCGCTACATCCCATTCTGTATTGTTGTTCACCTCTTTGCAGCTGGTCTTGGCGATGGCGGTGAATGTGGATTTCGACTACTTTTCCAGACATTCTCAAGCGGGGTACGTGTCTCCATGATTACGGCAACTTAGGTCTCGGTCTCACGTGCTCTCACAGTGGGATGGGTTTCTGGCACTTCAGCTGGAGCTCAGACTAGAATATGCCCGCGCAATAGACGAATGAGCACTAGTTTGTGTTCTCGCAGACGGTTGAATACAAGGTATAAAACTACAGACACGACCAAAATCCTGGTGTGGTATATTAGTTCTTGTATTTTTCCCTTGCGCTATAGACCTCTGCAATGAACTTGTCGAAATCTGCCTCATTGACCACCAACACATTAGTGTCGAAAGAGCTATGCCGAGTCCGTGCAGCGGAATCCTCCTTCGCGTCCAGGAAAGTCAGGCCGAACTCGCTGGGCAATGGTCAGCGCGTTGCAGCTTGCGGCCGTGCAAAAGACACTTACTTCCTCCTGACGTCGCCAAAATCCATGCTTTCGTTCAAGCCAAGCATAAGATACGTCTGATCTCGCTCATCTAAGCATGCGAGGATCAAAGGCAAGCTTTTCTTTTTGCTTCGCCTGCTGATGCTGACCCCCGTGACCCGGTCACGTAGCACTTCTGTGAGCCAAAGACCGAGACGGAATAAGACACCCGGTTGCGTGAACAGGGCGAGGTCGGGGCCCTGCTTGAGCTGCACGATGCGATGGCCACGAACCAGGCGAAGGTCGTTCTTATCGATGATGGAGGAGCCCGTTCGGATGACCGCTTGGTGGACCGACCTCGCCAGACCGATTGCTTCGCCCAGGCGGGTGACGCTGCAATTGAAAGTCCAGCTAGTCAGCTCGTAGGACGCCACCTAAAAGAAGAACGAGCTCACTCCTCGAGAGCGTCGAACGCATTCCAAAAGTTCCGCACAAGCCAAGACTCGCGCCCCTCGTCCTCTCTCTCCGCCATCGCGTGTTCTTCTTCTTGGCCGCGACTTCTCCCGCTCACTTTCTCCTTCGGTTCCGTGGCCCCCCAGCGTCCTGCGGCACGCCACACGTGCGCGCCTCCAAACCACTCCCCGCCATTTCGCGCACCATCGGCCTCAACTTCGATCCTCACACCCGTGGCAGCGTCCAGGAGTGCGTTGAGTGCGTCCACGGCGTCGGCGGCCGATAGAGGCTGCATGTGATAGCCGTAGCAACGCACGAAGGAAGGGTATGTGAGTTCGATCATGCCGTACTCTGGAGCGATCGCGTCGAGCTTGTCACGGAGCTGGCGCTTCAAGTCCATGTCCATGTGGGAATACAGTTGTTGAGTTTGGGGTACAGAAAACCTGCGGCAAACCTTCAGTGAGATGAGGGGAACGCAGACAAGTGCTCGTGCCACCTACCCCATTTTTGCGAGAAGGCCCGCTAGTCGTTTCCGACCCTGTTCCTTCCAGATTCCCAATTTTCCAGCGACATAGCTTGAATGGAACATTGCATCATACAGTGTCCAATGTCGGAAAAGTTCAAAGCGGAGTTCATCTGTGGTGCGTAGTGACATATCGTCTGCACCCAACGCGGCCAAGCCGTGCGCATCGTTCGCAGGTGGGGGAGGGTTAAGACGAGAAACCTCGTCGTAGTAGATAGAATGATATTTATCGTACTCCGTACGTGATATTCGACAACGGATATACTGATTCGAAAGGCCAAGGATTGCGAGCCTTGGGCAGTGAGCATGAACAAAAGAAATTAAACAGGACTTATGGGACATACCAGAGGAGATCGTTGTCGACGCGTTCCAGCGCAGTCGCAAGAAGGTAGACGATGCCGGCAGCGCTCTGTCCGTACCATGTTCCTGACATATAATGCTTGTCCAATAGGGCAAAGTACTGGTCGCGCTCCTCTCTCGACACGCGAGGACGTCGCTGCAACCACCCACCGCACCGTAAGCTTTGATTATACAAGAAACAAATGACCTTACGTCGTCGTCCAAACGTTTGCGTTTACTTGGGGTCCTACTACCCTCGCTAAGGGATCTTCGCTTACGAGGAGGACTTTGCACGCCTTCTTCTACGGAGTCTTCGGGCAAGTCTTCGGACGAGTCGTCATCGGAGCTCTCGTCTGACTCGGGTTCCGGTTCATTCTTCAGACAACATACGATCAGCGCACGCAAAGCTCGCTAGATCACGAGACACTCACATTGAGTGTCTCCCATGCTTTCCTCTCTCCGTCAAGATGCTCCGCTCCACCGTCGTCCCATACGATGATCCGCTCTGTTCCCTCGCCCTCGCCAAAGAGACTGGACAAGTTCTGCGGCCGGCCTGAGTCGATGACGTGCACATGAACTTTTGGAGGGAAGTCACCGAACCACTCCGATGAAGGTAAGTCAAGGATAGAGCCGATATTCAGAAGGATGAGGGTATGGAGCTGGCGACGCGACGTTCAGTGCGTGGTAAGTGACGGTAACGATGTGATGCACTTCTGAATATGTTATAAGTTCGTCGCGCATATGTTCCAGATCCGCAATTCCAGACAAGGGTGTGATACGATGCATGACATCGTCTTGTTTGAATAACTCTGCGAACATCTTGGCAGCGCAGAGCGCGTCGACATCGGGCGCGACAAGGATGATGACTGAGGAAGCGGCGGAAAGCGGAGATCTTCTATGTGCTGCGAGAATATTGTTGTATGTTTCGGCATACGACGGACGAGATGGTGATGCCAGGTGAGGTGGTGGGACGAACACCATCGAGGATTAAACGTATTCAACGTGGATGGGACTGGCCTGTGGCCTGTCGATGACACGGACGCGCCGGGACGCGTGTCTCACGTAATCATTGTGATGTGATTATCTATCTACTTCGCTCACGCTCACGCACATCCCTTCGCTTACCACGAATACCCCATATTCCCCAGTTCGTCTTGACCATCACCCTCGGATCAAAGTCCGCAACCTCCCATTTTTCACTCCCAAATGCATTCTCCCCTGGTGTGATCACCCAATCAAATTCACCTGCGACTCCTGGCGCGACTGACAATGACTTGACGTCGCGCTCAACATCGGTGGGCGAGAACCCAGTCAAGAAAATAGGGCATTTGGTGGCCAATAGAAGCGGGAGGACAGGTCCCCATTCTGTGGGTGACTCGATTTGTAGGAGAGGTTCCCCAGTGACATCGGAGATCGAGGTTGGTGATGGGAAGCCGAGGCCCGGAGAGAACATAACGAAGAGGTCGGTATAGGGATCGAACGTGTCTTGGAATTGTGCATGTACTTCATGATAGTTGCATTGCATGCCAGTGATCGTCAATTGTGGGGTGTATGGCACCGTATAGGATGGTACTCCATAGCGTTCGATCGACGACCGTGTACGCTTGTGTCGCGAAATGGGGGCAGGAGTGGGAGGCTCATACACATTAGGCAAATAGACTGGCTTTTCCCCGTCAGACTCGGCAGATGGGGCCGCGGCAGGGGCCTCCATCTGAGGGCCCGAGGGAGTGCTAGCTGACTGAGATGCGGCTTCTGAAGTGGGATCACTGGAGGTGGTAGCTGGAGGTTTTGGTAGGGAAACCTGCGGCCCAATAAAGTAGAGGTGAAACAATGCTGCTGGGAACAAAAACGTGAGCTGCTCCCAAACGTGGGGAGGCAAGGAAGATTCCGCCCGCGCGCCCAGGACAAATATTCGCATTTGAGGTTTATCAATCGAGGCCTCTTCAGTCTCTGGCGTCCCAGTAGCACCATGTAACGTCAGTCGCAAAGCTGGCGTCGTACTTGTGAATTACAGACAAGATGTGATGATAAGTATACACACCAGCTAATGACCGACTGCCTTCTGGAGTAAGCCTTTGGTTTCCGAGGGTCAAGGGACTGTATTGGTGCATGACAGACCCGATGGTTAGGGGATATGTGAGTAGCTTGCTGGCGTGTCTCCGTGATCGTTCCGTATCCATCGACGGAAAGTTACGCGTATACCAG
>Ga0137390_10000850_pt1 | contig 21795 bp, 21 predicted proteins | sample 15con2h24AmetaG_FD_104937 | JGI IMG/M metagenome (GOLD analysis project Ga0137390, IMG submission 104937) | Vadose zone soil microbial communities from Angelo Coast Range Reserve, California, USA - 15con2h2.4A metaG | ecosystem: Environmental > Terrestrial > Soil > Vadose zone > Saprolite... | reverse complement strand
GACCTGCGCGCTGGCCGCCGCCTCGCGCGCGGCCTGGGTCGCCTCGCCGGGGCGCAGCAGCGTCTTGGACGGGATGCACGCCCAGTAGGAGCACTCGCCCCCGACCAGCTCACGCTCGACCAGGGCGACCCGCAGGCCGCCGTCGGCCAGCTCGCCGGCGCAGTGCTCGCCCGGCGAGCCGCCACCCACGACGATGACGTCGTAACCGCTGCTCATGCTGTGTCACCCGCTCACTCATGTGCTCGTCGCCTGGGCGGGCTGCCCGGCTTGTTCCTGCTCCATGTACTGCGCGTACCAGGTCGGCCAGTCCGGGTCGGCGTGGCCGATCTCCGCCTCGTGCCGGCCGTGCGCTTCCGCCGCACGCCGCAGAGCCTGGGCCAGATCGCTCGCGGAATCAAATCTCACTGCCATGGGTCCTCTCCTCCGTAAAGACCGGCCGGCCCGGCGACCGGGCCGGCGATTATCGGGTCCGCGTCCGGTTACCGGCCCGGAAGGCGCGTCGTGATCTCTTGGACCAGCCAGCCGTTGCCGTCCGGGTCGCTGAACGAGACGAACGAGCCGTAGCTTTGGTGATCCGGAGCCGGGCCGGGTACCCGCCCCCGGGTCCCGGCGTGGTGGAATATCCCGCCGGCGTCGTGGAATACCTCGCTCACCTCGGCGCCGCGGCTGGCGAGCTCGGCCCGGGCCGCCTCGATGTCGGTGACGGTCAGCTGCAGGCCGTCAGCCGAACCCGGCGCGGCCGACGTGATCCCGGTGCCGAAGATGACCGAGCACTGGGAGGCGGGAGGGGTCAGCTGCACCACCCGGAAGTCCTCACCGGCGGCGAAGTCGGCATCCAGCCGCCAGCCCAGCGCCTGGTAGAAGTCCTTGGCCTTGTCCACGTCGGAGACGGGCACCACGACGACTTCGAGCTTCATGTCCATGACGGCGATTCCTCTCCTATTGATGCCGGTGGCCTGTGTCGATGCCACCTGGTTGCTCCTGGTCTTACGATCGCGCTTACGGGCGTCCGGTCGCCCCCGGGGAACACCCTGGCCGTTACCCTGGTCCCGGCCGCGTGATGGAACCGGGAGCCAGCAAGATGAGCAGCCCGTCCGGGTCACGCACGGTCGCTAGGGTGGCCGGAACAGGGCGTGTACCTTCGATGCGGTCGACGAGCGCGGCGAGCTGGTCGATGGTGTGCGGGTCGAGAAGGTTCACCGGCCCGTTGGCGAAGGTCACCCGCCAGTACGACGGCGAGACCTCATCGACGTGGCTCTCGAACCCGGAGATCGGTGTCCAGCTGTTCCTCAGCGCGCGCACGGTCGAGTGGCACCTGCGCAAGGTGTTCACGAAGCTTGACATCAGCTCCCGAAGGCAGCTCCGCGATGTCCTGCCCGCCGCCGGACGGCGTGCCCTGTCCGCCTAGTCAGGCGGCGGATCTGAGGGTCAGGCCGTTACAGGTCCAGGACTAGATCGGCGAGCGGCTGGGAGCAGCAGATCAGGGCGCTTCCGGCGGCGGCCTCATCGACGGGTTCTGGGGCGTAGCTGACCGCTCCTGACATCACGTCTGTTTCGCAGGTGTGGCAGACGCCGGTGCGGCAAGACCAGCGGACCGGGACGTCGCAGGCTTCGGCCAGTTCGAGCAGGCTGGCGTAGCCGCGATCCCAGCGGACGGTCAGCCCGTTGCGGGCGAATGCGACCTCGGGGCCGTCGCCGGGCCTTCCCGCTGGCGGGTGCGGCGGCCGGGCGGGCGCGGCCGTGATGCCCGGCGTCTGGGACGGGGCGGCGCCGAAGATCTCGGTATGTACCCGGGCGCCGTCGACACCCAGGTCAACCAGGGCGGCGGACATCTCGGCCATGAAGGCGGCCGGACCGCAGAGATAGGCGTCGGCATCGCCCGGCAGGCCAAGCCCGGCCAGCACGGAGGCCGACAGCCGCCCCAGCGTCTGATAGTCACGGCCCCGAACCTCGCCGGGACCTGGACGGCTGTAACACACGTGCCGGTGCCCGCGGGCCAGCCCGGCCAGCAGGGACCGCGACTCCTCGGCGAACGGCTCCTCGGCCCGGCTCCGGGCGCCGTGCAGCCACCAGACGTCGCGGCCAGGGCCGGCCCGGGCGGAACCTTCGGGGGCGGACCTCTCGCGGCCGGACTCGGCGGCGGCCAGGGCGTGCAGCATGGCCATTACCGGGGTCGCCCCGACGCCGGCGCTGATCAGCAAGACCGGCCTGTTTCCCGGCTGGAGCACGAAGGTGCCGCGAGGGGCGGCCGCCTCAAGCAGGTCGCCCGGCCGGACCCGGGCGTGGACGAACTGGCTGCCCGCGCCGTGCGTCTCGCGCTTGACGCTGATGCGGTAGGAGCCGGCGTCCGCAGGGCCGGATAGCGAGTAGCTGCGCAGCAGTGGGGGCGTGCCGGGGACGGCCTGCAGCCGCAGGGTCAGGAACTGTCCGGGCAACGGCCGTGGCAGGGTGACTCCGCCGGGATCGGCCAGGTGCACCGAGACCACAGAACTGCTCTCGGGTTCAACCGCGGTCACGGCCAGCGGGCGGAACCCCGGCCAGGCCGGCGGCGGGCTCACCGCGGTCAGGCCAGCATTGCCCGCGGCGCCGCCGGGCGCCTCGGTCTGCTCGGCGATGGCCCGGAACGAGGCCTTCCAGCCGTCGGGAAGCGCGGGAATGCGCAATGCGCTCAGCACCCGCTCGCGGGAGTGCCCGGGCAGGTAGAGCAGGTCGTCGATCTCGGCCACGGTCATGGCCTCGGGCCCGGCGGCCACCTGAACGATGTCGTCTCCGGCCTGCACGGCGCCCTCGCGCAGCACCCTGAGGTAGAAGCCAGGCCGATGATGGGAGACCAGCAGCGCGGGCATGCGCGCCTCGTTCATCCGGATCCCCACCCGGTAACAGGTCACCCGCGGCTGGGTCACTTCGAACAGCGCTTCGCCGATCTGGTAGCGATCACCGATGCACACCTGGTCATCGGCCAGGCCGCTGATCGTGAAGTTCTCGCCGAACTGACCGTAGCTGAAGTCATCGCGGCCCAGCTGGCCCTGCCAGTACTGGTAAGACTCGACCTGGTACACGAACACCGCACGGTGCTCGCCGCCATGCCCGGCCAGATCGCCTTGCCCGTCACCGTCGATGTTGAGCCGCCGCACCTGACGCGCGCCGTCAACTGGCCACTTCCAGACGGCGGTGCGGACCGTCTGTCCGTGCCACGTCACGTCCTGCGGCAGGCCCACGTTGACCGCCAGCAGGCGGCCGGCCTTTTGATCACTTGCCACCAGGTCACGGTAGCCGCCGTCGCCGGCGGCCCGGAAGCCGGAACCGACGGCACGGGCGCATGGTCAGTCGGATGACTCAAGCCTGAGGCAGCGGTTCCTGGTTAGCCCGAATTAACCAATTCCGCATAAAGATCGGCGGTTTGGGCGGCAATGGCCGGCCAGCCGAATTCCGCGACCGCGCGCTTGCGGCCCGCCTGCCCCATCGCAAGCGCGCGGTCGGGGTCACGCAGCAGGACGTTCAGCGCGTCCGCGAGCGCTTCCGGATCGCCGGGCGGCACGAGGAGCCCCGTCACGCCCTCGGCGACCACCTCGGGAATCCCGCCGGTGCGGGACCCCACCACCGCCGTCCCGCACGCCATGGCCTCCAGGTTCACGATGCCGAGCGGCTCGTACACCGACGGGCAGGCGAACACCGTGGCGTGCGTGAGCAGCTGGATGACCTCGGCCTTCTCGAGCATCTCCGGGATCCAGACCACGCCGGACCTGGTCGCACGCAGGCCCTCCACCAACTCGGTCACCTCGGCCAGCTGCTCCGGGGTGTCGGCCTGCCCCGCGCACAGCACCAGCTGCGCTTCGGGGATCAGCCCGGAGGCGGCGCGGAGCAGCACCGGCAAGCCCTTCTGCCTGGTGATCCGGCCGACGAAGATCACGTAGGGGCGGCTCGGATCGATTCCGTAGCGGGCAAGCACATCGGTGTTCGGATCCGGCTGGTACTCGTTGGTGTCTATGCCGTTGCGTATTACCCGGATCCGTTCGGCCGAAATTTCTGGGTAAGCGGTCATGATGTCGGCCCGCATGCCTTCCGAGACCGCCACCACCGCGGCGGCCGAGGTCGCCGCCACCCGCTCGCACCAGGAGGAAACCGCGTACCCGCCGCCCAGCTGTTCGGCCTTCCACGGCCGCAGGACCTCGAGCGAGTGCATCGTGACCACGTGCGGGATGCCGTTGAGCATGGCCGCCAGGTGCCCGGCCAGGTTCGCGTACCAGGTGTGCGAATGGACCAGCTGCGCGGACCCGACGGCGGCGGCCATGGACAGGTCGGTCGATATTACGCGCAGCGCCTGGTTGGCGTCGGCCAGCAGGTCCCAGGGCCGGTGGGCGATGGCGCCCGGGCGGTCCGCACCCTGGCAGTGCACGGTGAGATCCACCAGCGGCGCCAGCTCGCGCGCCAGGTAGGTGACGTGCACGCCCGCACCGCCGTACACCTCGGGCGGGTACTCGCGGGTCAGCAGCGCGACGCAGAGCTTGTCCGTCACGGCACGACCTCCTGGCCCTTGCCGACCACGGTGATGCCGCCCGCCGAGACCACGAAGCCGCGTGCGCGGTCGTGGTCCTTGTCCACGCCCACCTGGGCCCCCTCAGGCACGTTGACGTTCTTGTCGATGATCGCGTTCCTGATCACGGCGTGACGGCCGATGGTGGTGTTGTGCAGCAGCACCGACCGCTCCACCGTGGCCCAGCTGTTCACCCGGACCCCGGGAGACAGGACGGATTGGCGCACCAGGCCGCCGGAGATGACGACGCCGTTGCTGACCAGGCTGTCGATCGCGCGCCCGATCCGGTCGCCGGCCTCGTGCACGAACTTCGCCGGCGGCACGGACGGCACGTTCGTGAGGATGGGCCAGCGGTCGTTGTACAGGTTGAACACCGGCTCCACGGCGCACAGGTCCATGTGGGCGTCGAAGTAGGAGTCGAGCGTGCCGACGTCGCGCCAGTAGCCCGCGTCCCGTTCGGTCGCGCCGGGAACCTTGTTGAGGGTGAAGTCATAGGCCTGCGCGCTGCCGTTCCGCACCAGCATCGGGATGATGTTGCCGCCCATGTCGTGCCGGCTGGAATCGTCGGCGGCGTCCTTGCTCAGCGCGTCGACGACCACGTCGGTGTCGAACACGTAGTTGCCCATCGACGCGAGGCTCTGCTCCGGGTTGCCCGGCATGGCCGGCGGGTCGGCGGGCTTCTCCAGGAACGCGTCCACCGTCCTGCCGTCCTTGCCGACGCTGACGATGCCGAACGAGGAGGCCTCGTGCCGCGGCATCGGGATGGCCGCCACGGTCACCCCGGCCCCGTAGGTCAAGTGATGGTCGATCATCTGCTTCGGGTCCATCCGGTACACATGATCGGCACCGAACACGATCACGATGTCCGGCTTTTCGTCGTTGATCAGGTTCATCGACTGGTAGATCGCGTCCGCCGAGCCGGTATACCAGTGCGGGCCGAGCCGCTGCTGGGCCGGGACGGGCGTCACGTAGTTGCCGAGCAGGGCGCTCATCCGCCACGTGGTCGAGATGTGACGGTCCAGGCTATGGCTCTTGTACTGGGTCAGGACGCACATCTTGAGGATGCCGCCGTTGGCCAGGTTGGAGAGCGCGAAGTCGATCAGCCGGTAAAGACCGCCGAACGGGACCGCGGGTTTGGCCCGGTCCGCGGTCAGCGGGCTGAGGCGGGTTCCGGCACCTCCGGCGAGCACGATTCCCAGGACTGACGGCTGTGCCATGTCCGGTCCTCCTTGCTACGGCTTTTCGTGCGGCGGCTCAAGAGCCATGCTCCCGCGTATCAGGGGACACTGGGAAGAGCTCACCCGGCGCAGTCACCGGATCTTCCGGCTCGGGGGGCTGAGGCGGGGTCGGGGCCGTGGCCTGCCAGGCCTCCTTGACCAGGACCTGCAGCGCGCCGGCCGCGGGGATGGCGAGGAGCGCCGCGACGAAGCCGCCGAACAGGCCGCCGACCAGGCTGCCGAGCGAGGCGCCGACCAGGACCGCGATCAAGACCAGCAGCGGATTGATTCTCACTGTCTTGCTCATGATCACCGGGTTCAGCACGTGGTTCTCGGTCTGGGTGTAGACGAGGAAAACCACCAAGGTGATGAGGCCGGCGGTGAAGGAATGGGTGAACGCGAACAGCACGGTGGGGATGCCGGCCAGCGCGCCGCCGATCATGGGCAGGAAGTCCACCAGAGCGACCCACAGCCCCCACAGGAGCGGGTACGGCACACCGACGAGCATCAGCGTCACGAACACCACCACCCCGGCGATGAGCGAGGTGAGCAGGTTCCCCAGCATGTATCCCGTGACCGCCCGGTTCACGTCGGACGCGACCCGGGTGACCCCGGCGGCCCGGGCCGGCGTCATCTGGCCGAGGATCCAGCGCCGCATCTTCGGGGCCTCGAGTAGAAGCAGCAGGACCAGGATGAAGATCGTGGCGAGCTCGATCACCAGGGAGAGGGCCCCCTTGCCGATCGTCAGGGCCGGCTTGCTGAGCGACTGGGCGTAGGTCACCAGCTTGGGTGTATTCCGCTGCACCCAGTTCTGGATGTGGTACTTGGTCACGAGGTGGCCGATCCAGCCCCTGCCGTGCTGCGCGTTCGCCACGTACGTCGGCAGCTGGTTGGCCAGGTGGGTGATCCCGTTCACCAGCGGGTAGCCGAACGCCACGGCCAGGCCGATGAAGACCAGCAGGGCCCACAGGGTGACGATCGCGACGGCGGCGCCCCGGCGCGGGAACAGCCGCCGCTGCAGGAGGTTCACGAGCGGGTTGAGCAGGAGCGCGACGAACCCCGACACCAGCAGCAGGAGCATGATGTCCCGCAGCCGGTAGATCAGCTTCCCGGCTAGGTACGTGGCCGCCACTACCGCAACCGTGGTCACGATCGTCCGCAGCGGGACGTTCCGCAGTTCGGCGGCCCTCCACAGACGCGCTAGCCGGCCCTGCGGCGGCTCATCCTTCACGTGACCAGCATGCCAGGTCTTGTCGCCAGCCGGCGCGCGGCGGTGGCCATGATGGCGCTTAGCAGGACTCGTCGATGTCGCGGTAGTGCCCGGCGTGCCCACTCCCCAGGCGGGCGCCCAGGCCGCCAGCCAGCCGGGCAGCCAGGCTGCGGCACCGGCGGTCCCGGATCCGGCTGCGGGATTAAAGGATGTTGACGGGAAGCTTGCGCGGTCCGCGTACCTGCCCACCGGACCAGGTGACGGCCGAGGGGTCGGCCAGCTCGAAGTCCGGGTAGCGGGTCAGCCACTCTTCCAGGGCCACCCGTAGCTCCATCCGGGCCAGGTTGGACCCGAGGCAGCGATGTCTGCCCAGGCCGAAGGCAGCATGACGGTTCTTGGCCCGGTCGAGCTGCACGACGTTGGGGTTCTCGAAGGCGCTCGGATCCCTGTTGGCGGAAGGGAAGGGGAGCAGCAGCCAGTCGCCCTGTTTCACCTGGTGTCCGTGGAAGTCGAAGTCCTGGGCGACCAGACGCGCCATCGTGACGGGCGCGTAGGCTCTCAGTAGTTCCTCGATGGCGGTGCCCATCAGGCCCGGATCGTTGGAAAGGCGGCGGCGATCGGCGGGGTGCTGGGCCAGGTGCCAGAGGGATGCGCCGATCGCCGACCAGGTGGTGTCGATCCCGGCGATCATCAAAAGGATCATGGTGCCGCGGATGTGCTCTTTGGTCAGCTTGCTGCCGCCGATCTCCGCCGCGATGAGGAACGAGGTGAGGTCGTCCCTGGGGCGGGCGATGTGGTCCTCGATCTGGTCATCCATGTAGTCGTCGAGTTCGGCGAACATCGTCTCTCGTTCCTCGGCGGGACGGTCAACGTCCTCAAGCACCAGGCGGATGAAGCGCCTGAAGCTGTCGGCGTCCTCCTGGGGGAATCCGAGGAACCTGACGATGACCCGCACCGGGATGTGCTGGGCGTAGTCGGTGGCCGCGTCGAAACTCCCCCGCCCCTCGGTTCCGGCGAGCAGTTCCCAGCAGAACTCCCTGGTAAACGGCTCGAGTTCGGCGATCGGCTTGGGCGCGAAGGCGGGCAGCAGCATCCGCCGGGCGATGCTATGAAATGGCGGGTCCGAGGTGATCGGCGGGGACAGCCCGATAGGCGCGGGCAGATCGTCGGGACCCGGCCGCCGTTCGCTGACCACGACCGAACGGGACGTGAAGTGCTCGGTGTCGTAGGCCACCTCTGCCACCAGATCGTGCGTTACCGGCAGCCACGTCCCGCCGTAGCGGTCGCTGTGGGCGACTGGACAGCGTCGCCGTAGCTCGTCCCAGATCGGGTACGGGTCGGCGACCCACGCCGGGTCGGTGTGGTCGAAGTCACTGGCCCAGTCCTGGACGGGGGGATGGCGGCTGGTCACGGCTCTACCTTCGTCAAGGAGATCGCATGTTCCGGGCAGTTGGCCACGGCTAGACGGGCTTTGCCGATCAGTTCCGCGGGCACGGTGCCCGCCCCGATCTCTGACGACATGCCCAGGTCGTCGAGGTCGAACAAGTCGGGGGACACGCTGTAGCAGCGGTTGTGCCCCTGGCACTTGTCCGGATCGACGTGGACGCGGAAGGTTTCTGCTGTCACGATGTCCTCCCTTGATCTCAGGGTACGGCGGTCAGAGGTCGTCCAGGAGGTGCCGACGGTGGGCGATCGCGGCGGCCTCGCCGCCTGATCTGCTGGAGCAGCGGGCGGGCGCCGAGCCGGCCGGCCAGCTCTGCCGCACGCCGGAGCCGGCTGGCGGCGCGGTCCCGGTTCCCGGCCGCCGACGCGGCGCCCGCGGCGCGCAGCAGTGCGTGTGCCGCCGGATAGGGCTGAGCCAGGGTTTCCCGGGCCGTAGCGGCGGCATCCCAGCCGGCCAGGTCCTGGCGGCCGTCGGCGCGGGCGGATTCGGCGGCGAAGGCCGCCGACCAGGCATGGTGCACCGGCCCCAGCCGCGCGATGCTGCTGGCGCGCAGCTCCAGATCCTTCCGGAGCCGCGCCGGGTCGCTGGCTTCTCGCGGCACGTTGACCGTGCTCGCCTCGGCAGCGAACGCAGCTCGTGCAGCGTCCGGGAGGCGGCTTCCAGGTCCCCGCGAGCGATTGCAATCTGACCGCGACCTAGCAGCGGAGCGAAGCGCCCCAGCGGCGGCAGATCCAGGCCGAGGACCTCGTCCAGGATCTCCAGCGCCTCGTCCCAGCGCCCCGCGGAGGTCAGCGACTCGGCCAGGTTCCCGGCTATCGGTGCTGCGATCTGCCGGGCCAGGCCAAGCTGCCTAGCCCGGGCCAGGCCTTCGCGACCCGCCTGGATGGCCAGCTCATGGCGGCCGCGGCCCTCGAGCACGTCGGTGATGGTGAGATAGGCCCACGCCTCGAGAAGCCCGGAGCCGGCCCGCGCCGCCGCCTCCCGCGCGCCGCGCAGCGCGGCCACGGTGTCCTCACCTCTGTGCGCCCCGAGGGCAGCCAGCGCCATCACCGCTTCAGCCTGGTGCTCCCCGTCGCCGAGCTGCCCGGCGAGGGCCAGCAAGTCCCTGGCCAGCCGTTCGGATTCCTCATAACGGTCCTCCCGCATCAGCGCCCAGCAGAGCCGGGCCAGGACCTGGGCTCGCACCCGGCTCGGCGCGCTCGCCAGGCGCAGCGCCGCCCGCAGGTCATCGAGCTGCCCGGGAAGCAGCAGTTCCTGCCGGAGCCCGGCGCGACGCCGCAGCATCGAAGCCAGCCGTTCGGCATCACCTGACTCGCCGAGCTCGGCCATGGCCGCCTCGGCCAGGGCCAGGCCCCGTTCCGGCTCCCCGGCCCAGCGGGCGGCGTCAGCGGCGAGCTCAAGCACGCCCACGTGATCGGTATCGGCCGGCCCGGCGGGATCGGTACCCGGTCCCACAGCTCAAGCACCTGCTCGAGCATCTGCAGCCGCTTCGCGTAGGCCGCCCCGGCCGCAGCTGCCGCCTGCCACGCGGCCGTCAGCGCGCGCTCGTCCTCGTGTGCGCCGCGCCAGTGCAGCGCTACCTGGACCGCGGCTGGACCTTCGGCGCTGAGCGACGGGCCGTCCTCCAGCGCTTCGGCGAAGGCGCGGTGCGCCTGAGCGCGCTCACCGGGAAGCATGTCCTCGAGTACCGCCTCGCGGATCAGCTGGTGCCGGAAGGCGTAGCCGTCGGTGTCGCTGACCATCACGTTGGCGTCCACGGCCGGACGCAGCGCGGCTGTCAGGGACGCGTCATCGAGCCTGGTCACCGCGGCAAGCAGCGGGTGACCAAGCCGCACGCTGCCCACGGCGGCGATCCGCAGCGCCTGCTGCGTCCGCTCGGGCAGCACCTTCACCGTAGCCAGCAGCAGATCCCGCAAAGACGACGGCAGCCCGGAGCTGAGCGTGCCGTCGGAATTCACTAGGGCCTCGGTGAGCAGCGGGACACCGCCGCCGCGCTGGTACACCTCGCTGATCAGCGCCGGTCCGGGCGGCCGCCCCAAGATGCCCTCCAGCTGTACCGCGACCTGGGCGCGCGACAGCCGGGCCAGTTCCAGTCGTGATACCCCCTCCGCCCGGCCCAGCCCGGCCAGCAGCGGCCGGAGCAGGTCATTGCGGTGCAGCTCATCGGATCGAAACGTGACGATGAGCAGCACACGGGCATCCCGGATGTTGCGGACCAGGAAGCTCAGCAAGTCACAGGTCGAACGGTCGGCCCACTGCACATCCTCCACGACCAGGACCACCAGTCGCTGTTCGGCGAGAGTCTCGAGCAGGGTGAGAAACACCTCGAACAGCCGGGCGCGGGCCGTCTCTGGGTCGGCGCCCGCCAGCGGAGTACCGAACTCCGGCAGGAGCACGCCAAGCTCGGCGGCGCCCGGACCGCGCAGCAGCGCGGTCACCTCCGCGGCGCCGCGCGCGCGGGCTAGCTGCCGCAACGCCGCGGTGAACGGCGCATAGGGCAGGCCACCCGCGCCCAGCTCCACACAGCCCCCGGCCAGCACCAGCGTGCGGTCCCGCACCGCATCGGCGAACTCGCCCACCAGCCTGGACTTGCCGCCGCCGGCTTCCGCGCCGAGCAGCACGGTGCGCGGCGTCCCGTCGGCGGCGACCTCGAAGGCGCCGGCCAGCTGCGTGAGCTCGGCCTCGCGGCCCGCGAAGACCGGGCTCACCAAGCCATTGGCCATGTCCTTCATGATGCCAGCCCCAGCACCGGAGGCGGGCCTGCCGGGCGCTAAGTTACCAAAGGCGGCCGTGAGGGAGGTGAACGTTGACGTGACCACGGCAGGATTGTGGCTTCGTTTCCTGTCCGGGCCGGACATCGACTCGCTCGGCCTGTCGAACGCTGAGATTGTCGCCACCGTGGAGGAGGCCGTACGCGCGCACGGTGACGGGCGCGTTGTCGTGGAGCCCAGGGTGCACCTCGTCCCGCACGACGGCGGCGCCGGTCATTTCAATGTGCTCCGCGGCCACCTGGCGGCGGCCGGCCTGAACGGCCTGCCGGCGGCCGGCGTGAGCGGCGTCAAGGTGGTCGGCGACTTCGTATCGAACTATGCCATCGGGCTGCCCAGCGAGCTCGGGCTGCTGACGCTTTACGACCCGGAAACGGGTGTGCCGCTGTCGATCATGGATGCCACGATGATCACGGCCTGCCGGACTGGGGCGATGACCGCCGTGGGCGCCCGCTACCTGGCCCGGCCGGACTCCCGGGTGCTCGGCCACGTCGGGGCACGCGGGACCGCGTTCTGGAACGTCGTGTTGCTGGACGAGATGTTCGACCTGGACGAGATCCGGGTAACCAGCCGTCGACCCGAGTCCCGTGAGGCATTCGCGCGGCAACTGGCCGCGGTCAGCGACACCCGCATCCGGGTTGCCGCCACCGCCGAGGAGGCCTTCGACGGGGCCGACATCCTGGTCGAGGCGTCGCGGCTCACCGCCCCCCAGCCGCTGCTCCGCACCGGCTGGGTCAAGCCCGGTGCCTTCGTCGTCCCTTACGGCACGATCAGCGCCGTGGAGCTCGACCTGCTCGACGTTATGGACAAGGTCGTGGTGGACGACTGGCGGGAGGCGCAGTCAGGAAGGTTCGGTGCGCTGCGCCGCCACGTGGACACAGACCGGCTCTCGGCGGCATCGCTCTACGCCGAGCTGGGGCAGATCGTCACCGGCCGGCTTCCCGGCCGGGAGCGAAGCGATGAGCGGATCCTACTCTGGCACCGCGGACTCGCCATCCTCGACATCGCGGTTGGCCTCGCGATCCTGCGCCGGGCCGAGCAGCAGGACATCGGAACGATGCTCCGGTACCACTAGCGATGCCTGCTCTGGAGATCACCAAGGCCGGTGACGCGGATCTCAGGCTCATCCGGGCAGTTGCCGCCGGTCAGGCCGTCAGTATCGGGCCGGGCCTGCTTGACCTGGTGCAGCAGCGCTGCGCCGAAGCGCGGCAGGCGCTTCGCAACGGGCAGCCGGTGTATGGCGTGAACACGGGCATGGGCGCGCTTTCCGCGGTTCGCCTGACCGAGCAGCAGCAGCTTGCGCACCAGCGCAACCTGCTGCTGGCGCGGGCCACGGGGGGTCCGCCATGGCTAGGCCCGGCCGATGTCCGGGCGATCATCGCGGTCAGGCTGCTGACGTTCCTTTCCGGCGACGCCGCCGTGTCGGGCGGGCTCTGCCTGCGGCTCGCCGATTTCCTCAACTACGGCATCGTGCCGGCGGTTCCCCGTACGGGCGCGGGGGCCGCGGGCGAGATCATGCAGCTGGCGCACGCGTTCGGGCCTGTGGTCGGTATCGGCCAGGTAATCGGGCCGGACGGAGCCCTGCTGCCCGCGCCTCAGGCGCTGCGCAGCCGCGGGCTCAGCGAGTTCAGCCTCGGCCCGAAAGAGGGCATCGCCCTCATCCAGGGCGTGCCCGGAGCCACCGGCCTGTGCGTGCTCCGCCTCGGCGAGGCAGCCGCGCTCACCTCGCTCATGGAGGCGGCCGCGGCGCTGTCCATCATCGCGGCCAGGGCGCCGCGCGATCCCTATGGCGCCGCGTGCGCGCGCGGTGATGACGTTCTTGCCGCGGTGCTCGGGCGGCTCCGGGCGGCCGTCGGCGATGACCCGTCGCCGCGGTCCCTGCAAGCGCCGGTGTCGTTCCGGGTCGCCGGACCGGTGCTCACCCAGGTCCTCCGGGCCGCCGCCCAGCTGGAGGCGGCGGTGCATCGCGCCCTGACCGGGGTCACCGACTCCCCCGCCTACCTCGACGGACGGTTCACCAGCACCGCCGGATTCCACGGAATCGACCTGTCCGCGCATTGCGACCACCTCACGGCGGCGTTCTGCCACGCGGCGGAGGTGGCGGCGGCACGCATCCACCGGCTGATGGATCCTGGGGTCACCGGGCTGCCCGCGCAGCTTGCCCGCGAACCGGGCCCGGAGGCTGGCCTGGCGCCCGTGCACAAGCGCGCCGCCGGAGAGGTCCATGCCATGAGGCGCCTGGCCGTCGCGACCCCGGTCGGCCTGATCGAGACATCCGGCGGCCAGGAGGACGTGCAGTCGTTCGCCTGGGAGGCCGCCGAGAAACTCCTCACCGCGTTGCGTCACGCTCGCGCGGTCACGGCGTGCGAGCTGCTGGCCGGCTACCAGGCGGCGGCGCTTTCCGGCCGTCCGCCGCCACCGGGGTGCCGGGCGCTCCTCGACTGGCTGGCCGGAATCGTCGGTCCGATCGATGGTGACCGGCCGTTCGGCGAAGACATCGAGCGCCTGATCCACGCGCCCTGGCCTCCGGCTTGACTTCCGCCCTGGCCTTACGGTCGGCCCGGGCGAGGTGCTGGACCGGCTGGAACGGCGCGCACCTCTCGGAGAATGGGTGACAAGCGGCCCGCCGGGCACGCCGGCGGGCCGCAGACAGTGAGGTTATGGGTGTGGCTGGTTGACCTGGAAGCACGCAACGTCGTACTGGGACGGCGCGCCCGCATTGTTGTAGGCGCTTCCGCCGGTGCCGCCGTTCGCGCTGCCGAAGCCGGGTTCGTTGAACACCGAGCCGGGCGAGGTGCCGCTGTTCCCCGGTGCGGTGCCGCCGGCCATGAGGAAGTTCTGGCAGGTTTGGTTCGGTGGGCCGGTACCGCTCGGGTTGGTGTCGGCCATTGCAGCGGTGGCGCTGCCCAAGCCGAGGAGACCAGTCAGGAGTACCATCGTTACGATTCGTCGCATTTGTCCTCCTATGTGGCGTCGCGCATGGAGCTACGCCGCTCCACGCCCTTTCTCCTATCTACGGGCAGGTGCGCAAAAGGGTTCAGGGCGTCGCCGACCGGGCGTTCAAGTGATTACCCGGTCGCGGTAAGCCGGCGGATCTTGCATGACTACTACGGAACAGCGACGGAATAGCAGCTACGCTATCTGGGTCCTGGGCACGTTCCGGCTGCCGGATCATTCTTGGTACTGCCCTGGCCTAAGGAAAGTTTTCGCAGGTCAGGTCTACCGCACGTCGAGCCCGGTGATGGCCCGGCCGATGATCAGGCGCTGGATCTCGGAGGTGCCCTCGAAGATCGTGAAGATCTTCGCGTCCCGGTGCCACCGCTCCACGGGGTAATCGCGCGTGTACCCGTTCCCGCCCAGGATCTGGATGGCCTGCTCGGTGACCCGGACCGCGGTCTCCCCCGCGACCAGCTTGGACATCGATCCTTCCGCGCTGGTGAACGGCTTGCCCTGCCGGGCCATCCAGGCCGCGCGCCAGGTCAGCAGGCGGGCCGCGTCGACCGAGGCCCGCATGTCCGCGAGCATGAAGGCCACCGCCTGATTCTGCCCGATCGGCCGGCCGAACTGGACCCGGGTGCGCGAGTACTCGGCCGCGTACTCCACCGCCGCCCGCGCCACACCGACGGCCATCGCCGCCACGCCGGGCCGCGACGCCTCGAACGTCTTCATCGCGGCCTGGTCCCCGCCGCGGCCGCCCTCCCGGACCCGCGCCAGCCGCTCTTCCAGCCGTTCCCGGCCGCCGACCACGCACCGCCCCGGCACCCGGACGTCGGACAGCACAACCTCGGCGGTGTGCGAGGCCCTGATCCCGTGCTTGCGGAACTTCTGCCCCATGGAAAGACCGGCCGTGCCCGGCGGCACGATGAAGCTCGCCTGGCCGCGCGATCCGAGGGCCGGGTCCACCGACGCCACGACCACGTGCACGTTGGCGATGCCGCCGTTGGTCGCCCAGGTCTTCACCCCGTTCAGCACCCACTCATCGGCCGCGGCGTCGTAGATCGCGCGGGTCCTGATCGCGCCCACGTCGCTGCCCGCCTCAGGTTCTGAGGAGCAGAACGCGCCCAGTTTCACCTCCCCCGACCCGCCGAACATCTGCGGGCACCACTCCCCGACCTGCTCAGGCGTCCCGTTGGCCACGACCGCGACCGCGGCCAGCGAGCTGCCGACCAGGGAGAGCCCGATCCCCGCGTCGCCCCAGAACAGCTCCTCGAACGCGACCGGGATGCCCAATCCTGACGGCTCCAGGTACTGCTGCGCGTAGAAGTCCAGCGAGTACACCCCGATCTTGGCCGCCTCCTCGAGCACCGGCCATGGGGTTTCCTCCCGCTCGTCCCACTCCGCGGCGGCGGGCCGGATCACCGACGCCGCGAACTCATGCAGCCAGTCCCGCATCTGAACCAGGTCATCCCCCAGCTCAAGCGAGAAGCCTCCGCTGTGCGGGTCCGCGTCGCTCATGCCGCCCTCCGACCGTAAAGTTACTCAAGGGTAACATCGTGGTCCTCGCCGCGGGAAAGGCTGCCGTCCGTAGTCCGGATTTTTATCCCGAACGGACTGGGGTGACAGCGACCCCGGCCAGTAACACCGGTTCTCCCGTTAGGCCAGGCGCCCCGCGTGTCTCCGCTTTATCCCTCGGTCGCTGACATAGACACGCGTCACGCGGGTAGCACGCCCCTGGCTGCCAGCCGGCAGTGCCAACGGAGAGGACGGGATCATGGGCTTGTTCCGGAGATCAAGGCAGACTGCGCGGACCAGCCGGAAGCCGACCCGGCGAGAGCGTCTGGCCGCCGAGCGTACCGCGCGGGCCGAGGCTACGCTGGTCGAGACCGAGGAGAAGATCCACCAGATCGCCGACGAGGTCCGCAGCGACCTCAAGGGTTCCGCCTAGCCGCGCGTTCCCTGACTACGGGTCAGTCCTGGGCGTGGCGGTCGAGGAACTCGTAGATGTCGGCGTCGTCGACGCCGGGGAAGCTGCCGGCCGGCAGGGCGGACAGGATGTGCGAGTGCGCGCGGGCCGACGGCCAGGCCTGGCCTTCCCAGCGTTCGGCCAGGGCGGCCGGCGGGCGGCTGCAGCACTCGCCGTCGGGGCAGGCCGAGCGCGTCCTGGTGGTGGCTTCACGGCCGCGGAACCAGCGGGAGTGCTCGAACGGCACGCCGAGCGTGATGGCGAACCCGCGGTCGGCGCGCGGATCGACCTGGGCGACACAGAAGTACGTACCCGACGGGGTGTCGGAATACTGACAGTACGGGGAAAAGCGGTCGGCGGCCCCGAACACCTGCCGCCCCGACCACTGGCGGCATAGCCGCTGCCCCTCGATCGCGCCCGAAGGGTCTGCGGGGAAGACCACGCCGTCGTTCTCGTAGGCCTTGTAGATGATGCCGCTCGCGTCATTCTTCACGAAGTGACACGGCAGGTCCAGGTGATGGGTGGCGAGGTTGGTGAATCGGTGCGCCGCCATCTCATAGGATACCGAGAACAGGTCCACCAGGTCCTCGACCGCGAGGTCGCGGGTCTGCTTGGCCGCCGTGAGCACCGGTACCGTGGCGAGTTCGGGCATGAGCACCGCGGCGGCGAAGTAATTCGCCTCCACCCGCTGCCGCAGGAAGTCGGCGAAGTCGCGCGGCACCTGGTGGCCAAGCAGGAAGTGGCCCAGGGCCTGCAGCACGATCGCCCGCGGCGAGTGCGCGCCGACCGGCTCCTGCTTGACGTAGAAGCGCCGGTTCCTCAGGTCGGTCAGCGACCGCACCGACCGCGGCAGGTCCTGAACGTACCGGACGGCGAAGCCGTGGCGGCTCACCACCGAGACCAGCATGCCCTGGGACAGCGCGCCGCCTGAGTACCCGCCCGCGCCCAGGGCGCCGGCCGCCTCCCGCTCGATGACCTCAAAGTAGTTACCCCGCTCGCGCATGGCGTCGCGCAGCGCCGCGTTCGCCGCCCGGGCCTCCTCCGGGGTGGCGGCGGGCTTGGATTGCTGGGCCCGCAGTTCCGCCGCCACCGCGACCAGGTGCTCGAGCACGTCGGTAGGGACGCGCGCGCCGATCTTCAGCTGCGGCAGGCCCAGCCGCCGGTAGGACGGGTCCTGCTGCGCGTCGGCCAGGGCGATCTCGAGCTGCGCCCGGCGGCTCGGCGGCTGCCGGCTCAGCAGGTCGGTCACCGGCACCGAGAGTGCCGCCGCCAGCTGCTCGATCATTGACAGCTTCGGCTCCCGGCGGCCGTTCTCGATCAGCGAGAGGACCGAGGGAGCACGGTCCACCCGCTCCCCGAGCTCGGTGAGCGTCAAGCTGCGCATCCGGCGCAGGTGCCGCAGACGCTGGCCGAACGTCACAAGGTCTATACCATCGGTCTGGACCAAATTTTTAGAATCTTTCATGGTGAAGCTCATAGTAACTTATCGATTTGGAAAAATATGCAGAAGTTTACGGCTGTTCGCCCTAGCGGCCGTGGCCGCGGGGACGGACCCTGGAAGGGGGACCGGACCTTGCCGGTACCTGACATAACGCAGATCCCCGGAACCAGGACCTTGAGGAAGGCACCACAGTGGAGACAATCAGCCAGCAGGCGGCCAGGCTAAGCAGCGAATGGCAGACCGACCCGCGCTGGAAGGACACCGCGCGGACCTACTCAGCCGAGGACGTGGTGCGCCTTCGTGGCACCATCCAGGAGGAGTTCACGCTGGCCAGGCGGGGCGCCGAGCGCCTGCACAAGCTGCTCGCCGAGGAAGACGCCGTGACGGCGCTCGGCGCGCTGACGGGTAACCAGGCGGTTCAGCAGGTCAAGGCCGGCCTGCAGGCCATCTACCTGTCCGGCTGGCAGGTGGCGGCGGATGCGAACCTGGCCGGGCAGACCTACCCGGACCAGAGCCTCTACCCAGTCAACTCGGTGCCTCAGGTCGTACGCCGGATCAACAACGCGCTGCTGCGCGCCGACCAGATTGCCTGGTCAGAGTCGGAGGACGGCGATGTACACGACTCTCCCTACTGGCTCGCACCCATCGTCGCCGACGCCGAAGCCGGGTTCGGCGGGGTGCTGAATGCCTTCGAGCTGATGAAGTCCATGATCGCGGCCGGTGCGGCGGGCGTGCACTGGGAAGACCAACTGGCTTCCGAGAAGAAGTGCGGCCACCTGGGCGGGAAGGTCCTCATCCCGACCGGCCAGCACATCAAGACGCTGAACGCGGCCCGGCTGGCCGCCGACGTGTGCGACGTGCCGACGATTGTGATCGCGCGCACCGACGCGCAGGCGGCCACGCTGCTCACCGCCGACGTGGACGAGCGCGACCAGCCGTTCGTCACCGGCACGCGCACCGCTGAGGGGTTCTACCGGGTGTGCAACGGGATCGAGCCGTGTATCGCCCGGGGGCTGGCGTACGCGCCGTACGCCGACCTGCTCTGGATGGAGACCTCCAAGCCCGACCTCGACGTGGCCCGCGAGTTCGCCGAGGGGATCAAGAACGTCTACCCGGACCAAATGCTGGCCTTCAACTGCTCGCCCTCGTTCAACTGGCGCGCGCACCTGGACGAGTCCACCATCGCCAAGTTCGGCAAGGAACTCGCCGTGATGGGTTACCGATTCCAGTTCATCACGCTGGCGGGCTTCCACGCCCTCAACCACTCGATGTTCGACCTGGCCAAGGGCTTCGCCACCGAGGGCATGCCCGCCTATGTGCGGCTCCAGCAGGCCGAGTTCGACGCCGAGAAGTCCGGCTACACCGCCACCCGCCACCAGCGCGAAGTCGGCACCGGCTACTTCGACCGGGTGACCTCCGCGATCTCTCCCAACGCTGAGACCGTCGCCCTGTCCGGCTCCACCGAAACTGAGCAGTTCCACACCTGACACCGCCCCGCGAAGGCCACCACCGCCTGGAAGGCGATCACTCGCATAGGTGTCGGTGTGCCATCGGGCCACCTTGGCCCGGGCGGCCGCCGCCGTCCCGGCCGGCGGCTGCCCGGCCTTCGGGGTCCCCGCCCGCGCCGCCTCCAGGTACCCCGCCGCCTTCGCCGCCTGCTCCTCTCCCTGCGCCGCCCGTTGCCTCTCCCGCCGCTGCCGCTCCGCACGGGCGCTGGCCAGCGCCGCATCGATCCGCTCATCGCGGGTGACGGGTCGCCGCGAGGGCGCGTCCAGCACGCTCGCCAAAAACAGGTTGCCCTCGCCGGTGACGATCTCGGTACCGTCCCCGAACCACTTCCGGTTGACCGCCCCTGCCCGGAAATCCCGCCCGACCAGGTCCGGCGCCCGCCACCGGCCCTTCCCCGGCCGGGTGGCGGACTATCGCCAGCTCGGCATTCTCCCGCCGCAGCCGCACCAGCTCGGCCCGCTCATCCCGGCTCAGCTGCCCGTCCCCGGCGTCCCGCCGCCGCCGGTCCGCATTCACCCAGTTGCCCAGCGTGCCCTCGTTGACACCCAGCTCCCGGGCCACCTGCGCGATCGGCTTACCGGTCTCCCGGACCAGCCGCACCGCGCCCTCCTTAAGTCCTGATCGAACTTCCGTCGCATCTCTGCTATTACCCCTCCTCTTAGGCGATTTCGCCACAATACGAGGGAAACCCACACTCCCGCCCATCCGGCGGGAACAAAAACGGCTGATCCCACACAAAAATCGGTCGATACCCCACAGTCTGGGGACAGTGAGGCGAATGGTATAGTTAGACACTAGACAGATTTCTGGGTTTTAAGTTTCGGTTTAGATCCTCAATGTTGATATTGGATACTTATGACCCCGTGCCTAACGCTGAAGCTTCGCGTGCTGTTGAGTCTTGGTGTGGCCGTCCTGGCGGGAACCGCACTCATCGGGCCCGCCACCGGGGCCAGCGCTAGCGCCGTACCGTCGCACCGGGGAACGCTCCCGCCGGGAAATCCCTCGGAAAGCCTGCCGCCTTCTCCGTTCTTCCTGTCGTCTTGCTCCGAAGGCAACGACGGGACCGCGTGCAACCGCCTGGTGCGTGCGGCGATCACCCACGCACGCCAGAGGCTGGAGAAGATGGGCGGTATGTCCTTCTCGCTTTCGGCCTACGAGAAGCTCACGCCCGACGAGCAGTTGTTCGTCACGGCCAATCTCGAACGCACCGAGCGCGGGCTAGCCCCCGCCGTGGTGCTGAGCAGGTCACTGGACACCATCGCGCAGGCCGGCGCACAGTCCGGCCGGGACCCGGCGATCGGTGACGTGCCCGGACGCCTGCCCGGTGGCGGCCGGACCGCATTCGTCGGCGGCATCTGGGCAGGAGGATGGATCAACCCGCTCGGCGCTGACTACGGGTGGATGTACCACGACGGGCCCGGCGGCGACAATCTGGCCTGTACCACGGCCAGGTCAAGGCTGTGCTGGGGCCACCGGGATATGATCCTGCTCAGGTTCGGCGCCTACGCGTCCTGTCCCGGCCAGAGCGAACTGGTGATGGGCGCGGGTCACACGGCCAGGGCCGCCTACTACGGCGAAAGCGACACCGGAATACTCGCTGGCGTCTGCGGGCCCGCCCCGGCTGACGCCGTATTCACCTGGGCCCAGGCCAAGAGATTGCTCCACATCAGGTAATCATGAGCGGTCAGCTATATTCGGCGGGTCCCCAGGGCGCCTGCGCAGAACCGGGGACATCAGGGCTTTTCGGGTCCAGCTGCTGCTGCGGCCTGGTCTGGGCCCAGTCGGACATCAGGCCGCCGTCGCCGTGTATGGTCTGGGTGGCCTGCAGATCCGGGAAGGCGCCCGTGCTGCCGGTGTAAGGCGCGGGGGCGGCCAGCACGCGCCCGCGCCGCCATCGGGCCGGAACGAAGAGCGGGATGATCATCGCCAGGCCCGCGAAAGCCAGCACCCCGTCGAAGAGCATGGCCTCGAAGCCCGTGCCGTAGGCCCGGGTCTTCAGCGGGATGTACTGCACGGCGTGCCGCACGCTGACCAGGTACAGGCCGGTCCAGGCCAGCAGCGCGAGGCCGGGCAGCCCGGACGCGAGCGGGGAGATCCGCGGCGCCGCGATCAGCACCCCGGCGACCAGGCCGACGCCCAGGAGCGCACCGAACCCCTCGAGCACGGCGTGGTCATGGATGAGGGATCCGCCGCCGACCGGCAGCCTGCCGAGCCCGGCCGGCCCGATAAGCAGCTTCAGATACCCCCAGGAGGCCGCGAAGAACACCGCGGCGGCCATGACGATCGCCAGGACGACACCAGTTAGATGGCGCATATCCTCAACCCCTTAGTCCGCGGGGGGTGCCACGGGGGCTTTTCGGGTTCGTTCCCCCGTGGCCAGCACAATCCATAGACCGAAGCTTACGGCGGGGCGCGTCACGCGTCATGAACCGTTTCCAGCCTTTGACATCCTCCCGGCCCTTGAAGGGCCAGGATTCCCGGAGCCGCTCATGCGGCTTCCCGGGTGGTTCCCGCCGCTGACACGGGCCATGCCGGGGTCCGCGGGCAGATCCCGGGACAGCCGGAACCGGACGTACCCGCACTTCGGGACGAACACCTCCGCGTGGTTCCGGTTCAGGCGGCGGGCCGTCACGTCCCGGATCACGAACCCCTGCGTCCCGCGCTTCGACCGGTACGACGGTTTCCCGGCGGGGTTCGGCGGGTCGAAGAACGCGGCCATCGCGTGGCTGAAATCCCGCAGGGCCTGCTGCTGGACCGATGAGGACCCCT
>Ga0137390_10000847_pt1 | contig 21861 bp, 23 predicted proteins | sample 15con2h24AmetaG_FD_104937 | JGI IMG/M metagenome (GOLD analysis project Ga0137390, IMG submission 104937) | Vadose zone soil microbial communities from Angelo Coast Range Reserve, California, USA - 15con2h2.4A metaG | ecosystem: Environmental > Terrestrial > Soil > Vadose zone > Saprolite... | reverse complement strand
CTGGCGTTGCGCGACAGCATCGTATCACGACGTAAATGGAGAAAGCAGAACCCTCACCCTGCCCTCTGCCGCCTGTCACCCTCACCTCACCTCTCCCGTCAGTCACCCTCACCTCGCCTCTCCTGCAACGGAGCGGGAGCGGGACAGACGGGAGCGGGCGAGGGGCAAATGAGAAAGCCCGTATTGAGTGGCCGATCATCGACCTATTTCTGACATTTCGGGCAGTAGTAGCTTGAACGCTGGCCCAGCACGATGCCGCGAATTGGGGTGTCGCATTCCAGGCAGGGCTGCCCTTCGCGATCATAAACGCGCAGACGTTGGGCAAACCGCCCCGGCTGCCCGCGCGAATCGCGATAGCTGCGGAAAGTGGTGCCGCGGCTGCCGATCGCCTCGCGCAGCACCTCCTTTGTCGCAGCCACAATCCGGCGGACCTCATCGCGGGTGACTCGCCCCGCCCGGCGGGTCGGCCGCACACGGGCGCGGAACAAGATCTCGGAAGCGTAGATATTGCCGATTCCCGCGACGATCCGCTGATCCATCAGCAGGTTCTTTATCGCGGCGGTGCGTCCACGCGTTGCCTTCCACAGGTAGTCGGCATCGAATTGGCGGCCGAGCGGCTCGGGACCCAGGTCCTTGAGTTCGGCGATATTATTGAGTTCGGCGCGCGCCACGATCTTTATCAGCCCGAAGCGCCGTGGGTCGTTGTAGACCAGCACACTGCCGTCATCCAGTGCGAATTCGATGTGATCGTGCCGGGGATCGAACGGGCCCGGATCGAAGCCGTGCCCACGATGGGTCAGGCTGCCGCTCATCCCAAGATGCACCAGCACTACCTGGTCGCCGGCCAGTTCGATCAGCAGGTATTTTGCACGGCGGCCGATTCGCTCGATCGTGCGGCCGGTTATGGTGGAGGCCAATTCTGGAGTGACGGAACGCCGAAGGCGTGCTTCCTTTATATGCGCGTTGCGGAAGGTGCGCCCGACGACCGAGTGCATCAGCATCTGCCGCAGCGATTCAACCTCGGGCAGTTCAGGCACGGCAGGCCAATGAAGTTGCGGGGCGCAGAATCCGCGCCAGTGCGATTAGCTGCGAGCGGTCGAGCATTCCCGGGCGCAATGACGCCTCGATATTCGCCAGTTCAAGCGCCGTTTCGATCTCGTTGGTGTCGACGCCAAGGCCGCCGGCGAGCGAGTTGCGAATCGTTTTGCGCGGAGCTGAGAATGCGGCCCGGATTGTGGCGCGAACGTCCGGCTCTTCGGCCGCATTGAAATCGCATTCGCGCCGCGGCTCCATAGTCAGCACTTCGGCATCAACTTTCGGACGCGGATGGAAACTGCCGGCGGCAACGGGGAAATGGTTGATAATCTGCCAGTATAGCGACGAGAATACGCTGAGTGCACCATAGTTCCGTGAGCCGGGTAGCGCTCGTATTCGCTCGCCAACTTCGCGCTGAAACATCAGCACCATCCGCACAACTGATTCACGATAATCGGACAGGCGGCGCAAAATCGCCGCGGCGACACTAAACGGCAGATTCCCTATGACCTTGAGGCACTCGCCACCGAACTCAGAACGGGTGACCATGAGAAAATCGCGATTGAGCACTTTTACGCGGGCATCGCCACCGAAACGCGCCGCGAGTGCGGCTGCGAGGCGGTCGTCCACCTCTACAAGCGTCAATTTTCGCGGGCCCGCGTTGAGGATTCGCTCGGTCAGAATGCCGAGTCCGGGTCCGATCTCCACAACCGAATCATCAGCTTCGATCAATAAGGCGTTAACGATTTGAGTAGCCACGCCGGGCTGCCCCAGAAAATTCTGCCCGCGTGATTTGGACGGCCGCACTCCGGCCGATTTAAGCGCTCGCGCCGGCTGGTCGCTGCGCGGGCCGTACCAGGCAGAGCCGCGACAACCCTCACTAGTCCTTAGTTGCGTAAATCCGCGTGAGGTTTGTTGCGATGGAATATGGCTGGCGCCTCCAATCCCTCCCCCGGACCAGGGGGAGGTTAGGTGGGGGTATTCTGTCGGCGGTGCATAGTGACCGTGCCGCGATAGCTTCGCCGATATGGTCATTTTGTCCATGTATTTATAGGCAGTCAGGCGACCCCCACCCTGCCCTCCCCCTGGTCAGGGGGAGGATCAAAGGCAGGCTTCGCGGCGACCCATGCCATTAGCGGGGGCCGCTTCGGCCGAAGCGGTGAGCCTACGCCGAGCGCAGCCGGCCGAAGCCCTGAGCGGAGCCGAAGGGAAACGATTCTGCGAGGTGCGCATAGAAATAATCGGTGAAAGACTCATAGCGGGAGGTTGGCCTCGGCGTCGATTGAAAGCGGATCGGCTTCGCCGCGCAATAGGCGATAACTGCCGGCAATCGCGATCATTGCGGCATTGTCGGTGCAATATTTGAACGACGGTGCGACGAGCCGCCGGCCGTCGGCGGCAGCAGCCTCGGCCAAGCGCTCGCGCAGGCGTGAATTCGCGGCCACCCCACCCGTCAGCACGATCGTGCCAGCATCGAGTTCGCGCGCGGCCTCGATAGTCGGCCGCACGAGCATGTCGACCACGGCCTCCTGGAAACTCGCCGCCAGATCAACGTCGCTGGTGACCGCAGCCGCTTCGGATCTGAGGAAAAGCGCGACCGCAGTTTTGAGCCCGCTGAAGCTGAAATCCAGCGGCGCGCCCTTGACCCGGGCGCGCGGCAGCCTGACACGTTTCGGATTACCGCCACGAGCCATCTGGTCGATAATCTTGCCGCCCGGATATCCAAGCCCCATTAACTTCGCGACCTTATCGAACGCCTCTCCGGCCGCGTCGTCGCGGGTCGTGCCGAGCCTGCGATAGCGGCCGAAATCGTCCACTATGAAGAGGGCAGTATGGCCACCTGATACCACCAGCGCCAGATAGGGCATTGGCACTTCATGTTCGAGTAGTGGGGCGAGCAGATGGCCTTCGAGATGATTGACGCCCACCATCGGGATGCCAGTTGCCCGCGACAATCCCTTGGCATACATCAGGCCGACCAGCAACGAGCCAACCAGTCCGGGCCCGCGGGTCACCGCGATGCCGTCAATGTCGGCAAGTTCACATCCCGCCGATGCAAGGGTGCGCTGGACCACCGGGTCGATTGTGAGAACGTGGTTGCGCGAGGCCAATTCCGGCACGACCCCGCCATACGGCCGGTGGATATCGTCCTGGTTGGCGACGGCGTTCGCCCGAACAGTCGCAAAGCCGGCGCGCTCGGTTGCGATTACGGCCGCCGCCGCATCATCACACGAAGATTCAATTCCGAGAACAATCATTCAAAACGCACGTCGCAGACTTCTTAGCTCGGCTCCTCTGCGCTCCGCCTAGTGTCAGCGCTCATTTTAGTGGTCAGTCTCACAAATACCAAAAGCCGTGGCCATTGGTCTGTCATCCCGACCGAAGTGGTGGGATCGCGCGCCCTCTGCGGCGTCCAGGCGAATCCCTAGCAGAAAACCCGCGTTACATTTGGAGCTCTTTCACAGGCACCGGAGGGGTCTGCGCATGCGCCCCCGAAGACGGACGCGATCGCAGGCATTAAGGCCACAGCGGCACCCATGTTTTTGATGGTCCACCGCTCCTCCGAGCCTCTGATCAGCCAACCGCAATAACAATATGTCCGAATTGGCCATTCCGTGCTAGAAAGGGACTCATGCATCGTGACAACATCATCGCCCGCCTGCGAGACAACGAAGCGGCCTTGCGCGCGCGCGGCGTATCGCACGCCGCGCTGTTCGGATCGCGAGCGCGCGGCGACGCCCGCACCGACAGCGATACCGACATCATGATACAAATTGATCCTGAAGCGCATATCACAGTTTTCGATTATGTTGAGTTGAAAGACTACATAGCCGACCTGCTCGACGGCGCGGTCGATGGGGTCAACCGCGACAGCCTCAAACCGTACCTGAGGCCATACGCAACCCGCGACGCCATTTATGCTTTCTGAAACCGCGATTGCCGCAATTGCGCGATATCGGGCATCACATCGACCTGGCCGACAGTTTCACCGCGAGCCTCGACCGCGCCGCCTTCTGCGCCGACCTGCGAGCCGTGTATGCCGTCACGCGCTGCCTTGAGATTATGAAGCCTCGCGCCGCCTGCCCGACGACATCAAGACCCGCCATCCCTCCATCGCATGGAAGAACATGGCGGGTGCTGGAAACATCTACCGTCACGACTATGAAGATGTCGCAGCGATTCAGGTTTGGGAAACCGTCCGCCTCGCCCTTCCCCCACTCCGTGCGGTCGTCAACATCGAACTAGCCACCCTCGACACTCGCTAAACCTCTGTCCGGAAAACGACCGATATCGCATAGGCAACCAAGCCGCCAGTAGAAGGCGGTAGTGTCCTAGAGTGTGAAGTCAGCGACGGAACCTGATACGGCACGGTCCGCAATCTCCAACAAAGCTTTTTGACTTTCCGTTAGAACCAAAGTGTCATTAGTGACCAAATCGATTTCGCCGTTTGGCTCTGGTCCAGCCTCACACCTGCTCGCATCAAAGACAGCACGTAAGTTACTTTAGCCCGGCCTTATGCAAACCCTCGACGATAATGGCGTGATTCGCCTTACACGTCGACGGTGGCGCCGCGCGCAAGCAGTATGTGTCGAACAGCGCGACGAAGTTATCCACGTCGAAGAATGGCCAGAGGCGTCTGACCTCTTCCGCGGCATGCGCGGCCTCATCCGTGCGGCCGAGCTGGGCGTAGGAAGCGGCAAGGCCGGCAGGGTTGGAATAGTCGCTCGGGTTCGCGCGCAGGCCGGCCTTTAGCACGGTGACTGCTTCTTCGTAGCGTCGCTCCATATAATAGGCCCATCCCGCGGGTTCGCCTAAACTGGAGCTCATGCTGGGGTTGAGACGCATCGCGAGCTCGAAGGACTCGATGGCCTCCTTTGGATGGCCCGAGAAAACCAGAATCGCACCGCGTGCCGCGTAGCTCCCTGCATCGTTCGGATTGAGCGCGATCGCGCGCTCAGCCTCAATGATCGCCACATCCAACTGACCGAGATTTGCATGTATTTCTCCCAACAGAGCGTGTGCCTCGGCATCGCTATCGTCGAGCTCAATAGCCTTCTGCGCCAGGCTTTCGGCCTGTTTCAGCGCTTCATCCGGGAACTCGGCCCAGCCGGATACGGCGGCCCTGGCCCGTGTCCAGCCCAGCGCGACATAGGCTGACGCATAGGCCGGGTCGAGCTCGATCGCGCGCTCGAACAGAATTTTCGCCTGATCATTCCCCGAACGGGTGTTACGAGCGTAGTAGTCGCGCCCGCGGAGCAGATAGTCATAGGCGTCAAGATTCTCGGTCGGCTTCTTGAACGCACGTTGCCTTTCAATATCAATAAGCTTGATCGCGAGCTTGCCCGCGACGCTCTGCGTGATTTCGTTTCTTAGCGCGAAGACGTCCTTAAATTCTGCCGCATAGCTATCTGACCAGAGAAGCAGTCCGCTGAGCGCATCAACGAGCTGCGTAGTGATCAACACCTGGTTGCCGTTCCTGCGCACGCTGCCTTCAAGCGCGTAGCAAACACCGAGCTCACGGTTGAGCTGGCCAGGCCGAAGCGGCTTCCCTTTGTACGGTTCCACCGCTACGTGGGCGATGACCGACAGATCGGAGAAACGTCCGAGCGCGGCGATGATGTCTTCGGTCGTCCCGTCGCTGAAATAATCCTGCGCAGTTTCGCCGCTGAGATTACCGAATGGCAGCACCGCAATAGAGGCATGAGTGCACCGAGGCCGTACGGGGCTTTGCATGTTGTAATTGAGGTACTTGATGGCAATCGCAATTAAAAGAACGGTGATAAGGCCCGCCGCTGCCAGCCGAATCCGCCGCGCAGTCGCAATCCGAGTCATCTCCAGTCGAGGGACGGCCGGTCGTCCGACCCGCACCCGATGAACTCGCACAGGTTCGGCGATGTTCTTTACGACCTGGTCGCCGAGATCGTCGCAAGCGAGCGTAAGTTTGTTCTTGATCTGCTCATACACCGCGCCGGAGATGCAGATGCCGCCGGGATCTGATAATCCTTCCAGCCGTGCCGCCACGTTGACGCCGTCGCCAATCAGGTCATCCCCTTGGATCATCACATCGCCGAGGTTGATGCCGATGCGAAAATGCATCCTCCGGTCTTCGGGGGATTCGGCTTCGAGCAGTTCGATCGATTGCTGGATCTCAGTGGCGCACCGCACCGCCTCGACCGGGCTCGGGAATTCGGCAACCACGCTGTCGCCCGCAGTGGCGAATATCCTGCCATCGTGCTCGCCGACGAGCCGGTCGATCAGCCCGCGGCAGTCCTGAAGGACCCGATAGGTCCTTTCTTCGTCGGCGCGCATCATGCGTGAGAAGCCCGCACAATCGGCGCAGAGTATGGTCGTAAGCTTGCGTTTCGGCCCGTGCTCTTCCACCGGACCCTCCGGTACCACGGCCTGCATCCAACCAACTTAGAGGCCGGGATCGTTCTGGGTCGATTCGACAATTATAAGCATGATAGGGTATAACACAGCGGTAACGCCTAGTCTCGGTGCGCTCTGACAGCAGCAGTGAACCGCGATGGCGATCTGCTTCATTTCGGAGGAAGCCCCCATGCGAACTGCCATCCCGCGATGGTTCCTAGCTATTCTTCTCGCCCCGGCTCTGCTCTGCATAGTGACCCCGATAGCTGACACCGGCGAAAAGCTGCTCGCGGTTGACTCAAATCACATCGCAATCAAAGGGTACGACACGGTTGCCTATTTCACCGACGGTAAGGCAGTTAAGGGGAGTAGTCAGTTCGAGTATGTATATGACGATGCTCGATGGCTTTTCTCGAACGCGGCTCATCAAGCAATATTTGTGGCCGATCCCGACCGCTACATGCCGCAATATGGCAGCTACTGCGCGATGTGCCTTGCGGTGAAGGCATGCGCACGGGTGTTCCCAGACCACCCAGCAGACCCGGAACTATGGACTATTGTCAACGGCAAGCTCTACATGGTCGGGGACAAGAAAGTTCTCGACCAGTGGCGAGCCAATTCCGCAGAAAACATCAGGCAAGCCAACGCACGCTGGACCGCCATTCAGGGGCAACACGCGGCTCACCAGCAATAAGCGGATCCAATCCAACGGGATCGTATCCGGTGGTCAACCATTCGCGATTTGAGATTAGGACACTACCCAGAAGGCCGACCTGCACCTAGTGGCCAGTGGATATCGTCCTGATTGGCAACGGCGTTGGCCTGGACAATCGCAAAACCGGCGCGCTCCGTTTCGATTACGGCCGCTGCCGCGTCATCGCACGAAGACTCAAATTCCAAGGATGATCATTCAGCGCTTATTCTAATGCCTGATCTCGCAAATACCTTCAAGCCCTGACTCTTGACTGTCATCACGACCGAAGCTGAGGGATCGCGTCTACGGCGTGCAGCGGAAACCACTGGCAGAACACATACGTTCCGTTGGAGCTTTCTCACAGGCACCGGGGTCGGAGTATGCGCCCCGAAGACGGGTCGTGGTCTCTCGACTAGACTCCGGATGACGAGAGCGCACCAGAGCCAACATGTCAGATAAACCGCTCCGTAACTCTCCGCCCAAGCATAGTTCAAGAGGACAGCGACTCTTGTGTTAGGATAGTTACATGAAGCGCGCCGAAGCCATAACGCGTCTGAGAGAGCATGAAGCGGAGCTCAGGCGCCTCGGTGTGCAGCATCTCTACCTCTTCGGCTCGACGGCTTGCGACGAGGCGCGCGATGGAGCGGACGTCGATCTCTTCTTCGACTATGAAAAAGGCAAGTTTCGGCCTTTTCGAATTGATGGACGTGAAGGATGCCGCGACCAGAATTCTTGGCCGGAGGACCGACATCATGACGCGTGACAGCATCCATAAGCTCCTACGCGAGCGCATTGAAGCGACAGCGGTGCCGGTATTTTGACGTCCTTTCGCTCATCTAACCCGCATCGCATCTCGACGACTTTATGGAAGCGATCGGACGCGTCCCCGTCAGGCGCTTGGAGATATGGATCTCGACGCCTTCGAAGCCGATTGGCAGAGACAATGGCTGGTCGAACGCAATGATAACCACTACAACAACGGCGGGCAGCAACAACGCCATAAATACGGCGTATGAGATAAAAGAGCTTGCATCCGCCCGACCCTACACTATGGACGTTCGACGCGCGCGGCGCATGGGCTTGTCGTTTGTATCAGACGGCATCACGTTGCTCACCCGCGAACACTGCTGTTGCTTCGCTTCCCCCCAATCTAACGAACCTTCGGAATTGCGTTCGCATCCATAGTAATGAGTCGGGTGCTGCTTTTGGCATTTCGGGCACAGATCTCCGGCGTCCACCGCGTGAAAATCCCACATGCTGAAGGACGGAGTGTCGGGACCGGGCTGGACAACAGTGTCACGGACGGGGCGGCTGCCCTCTGATCTTGTTGTTCTTACCGCGTAGTCCACGGATAAATGCGAGCAGAGCCCTGACACCTATAATGATAAGCACCACTACGACGACGAGCAGGAGCACGGCCAGGAAGACTGCATATGAAATAAATGCGGCTTGCATAAGTGCGAGCGATTAATTCTGAGCGGTCGAGAGGCGCCGCGATTGACGGGAAGGCCGGCCTTTGGGCTTGTCATCGGGATGAGGCTGCGTCACCTTGCTCACCCTTGAACTCCGCCTTTGCTCGGCTTTCCGCTGAACCTGGCGGGCTTTCGGCACTGCCTTCGCCGCGGCGTCCATAGTAATAAGGCGGGTGCTTTGCCAGAAGTACCATACCGCCGCGCTGCGATACGGACGCCATCGCTCGCCCATTGACTTTAGTTCTTTCGCGGTCGGGAGCTGACTCAGTCCATAGGCCTTGGCTACAGCGCTGCGAAATCCGAGATCATCGACCGGCAGAACATCTGGACGGCCCAGGTTAAACATCAGGAACATCTCCGAGGTCCACCGGCCAATCCCGCGAACCCGCACCAGGTCGGCGATAATCTCCTCGTCTTCCATTCGAGCAAACCGGCGGAAGTTCAAGCTCCCATCACGCACATGGACGGCGAGGTCACGGATATACGCCATCTTGCCGCGCGAGAGTCCTGCCCGCCGCATATCTGCGTCGGATGCGGCTATCACCTGGGCCGGCGTGGGAAAGCGGCTGCCGCCGACAATTTTCACGAAGCGCTCGTAAATCGCCAGAGCGGCGCGGCCGGCGAGTTGTTGAAAGATTATCGCGCGCACCAGCGATTGAAACCGTTCGCGCCGATGCGCCATTTCCAGGGCGCCCACCTGCTCGATAAGGCGTGCAAGCACCGGGTCGCTGGCGCGCAGGAAATCGGTAGCCTGATTGGCCCATAGCGGAGAAATGTTGATTGACTGCGGCATGTTCAGCAGGCTGTTGAAAAAGTCTTCACAGCCTGCCCCCTCTGTAGTCCATTGTGAAAATAGAAGGCAACCCCCACCTAACCCATTCGTCGCTGGCGCTCCTCAGGGCAGGCTCTCCTCTTCCCTGGTCAGGGGGAGGGATTGGATTTTCATCTCAGCGCGGGTGGGTCGCAGACCCATAAACAATTCCCCCGCAAGGCGGGAGACTAATGGAAGGAAGCCAGCTTTCACACAGGGTGTTGAGGCTGATCTTCCAGCAAATGCCATTGGTAATCCCTTCTTCAACACCCTGCTAGGGACGCTCCGGATGATGGTCGAGCCAGACGCGTTCCAGGCGCGTGGGACGCATCGGATTGAGCACGTAACCATGCACCCAGGGCTGCCGAATGACGTAGGCGACTGGATAGTATAGAAAAACCCAGGGCGCATCGCCGACAATGATTTTTTGCGCCTCATCGTAAATAGTGTAGCGCTCGTTCATATTGGTTAGTGGCGCCGCCTGTGCAAATAGCGCATCAACACGCGGATCATAATAAAAAGAGTTATTGTTTGCGCCCCACTGCTTGCGCCCGAACAGCACTTCGAGGAAATTCTCGGGGTCTGGAAAATCCGCCTCCCATCCCGACAGCGCCAGTTCCACCGTATTAGGTTGCCGGATTGCTTCCAGGAACGGCTGCCAGGCCACCGGCTTGAGCAGCACATGGATGCCGACCAGGGCGAGGTCCTGCTGAATCGATTCTGCCAGCACTATCTGCGTTTGGTCGGCTCTCACCCATAGTACTGGCGTGAAGTTTCGCGCAATTCCGGCCTGTTCGAGCAATCGTCGCGCCTTCGCCGGGTCGTAGGAATAGCCCTGAATCCCCGGGTCGTAGCCCGGCAGTCCTGGCGGAAGTATGCCTGAGGCTGCCACGCCTCGGCGATTAAACACTGCGATAAACTTATCTTTGTTGATCGCATAGTTAAATGCGCGACGTACCCGCATGTCGGTGAATGGCCCCATTTGGCAGTTCATCCCAAGATAGTCGGTGGCGAGCATAACCAGCTTGAGCGTAAGTGCCTTGAGCCGCGGGGTCTTCATCACATAGGGGAATTCTGCCGGCGAAATCGCGGATAGATCGATCTCGCCGGTTTCGTATTTGAGCCATTCCAGGTCATCATCGACACCCATTTGCTCGACCACAGCGTCAAGGCGCGGCAGGCCATTGATGAAGTAATAAGGATTTCTCACCAGCACGATTCGCTGGCCGCTCCGCCACTCCTTAAGCATAAACGGACCACTGCCCAGGGCGTGGCGTGAGAAATCCCTGCCATATCGGACGACCGTCTCACGCGGGACCGCGGCGGCAAACGGCATCGCGACTTTGTCGAGGAAAATTGGGTCGGGCGCCGTCAGATGGAAAATGATCGTCCAGGGGTCAGGGGTGCCGATTCCAACAACGGTCGTTGCCTGCCCGATACTGTATTGCGCGGCCCCGGCAATAGCGCGGTAATACTCAATCCCCTGTGAATTGTTGATCGGGTCCAGCACCCGTTCAATTTCATATTTGAAATCGGCGCTGGTGACGGCGCGCCCGTTGCTGAAACGGATATCGTGGCGCAGATGAAACGTGAAAGTCCGCGCATCAGCCGACGACTCCCAGCGGATAGCCGCGTCAGGCACCAAGTTGACTCCGGAATCGCTGTAGCGCACCAGCGTGTCGAACAGCATCTGCTCGAACGCCCAGGAGGCGGTATCGTAACCCGCCACCGGATCGAGGGTCGGGATGTCGTCGCGCGAGGCAAGATGAAGTACCATCGCGCCGGGGGCCAACTGAAGCGGCGCCGACCCGGCTCGGCATCCGGAAGAGAGAAGTGAGAGCAGAGAGGTGAGAAACGAGAGGAGCAGGACCCTCACCCTGACCCTCTCGCGCAAAGCAGCGGGCGAGGGGCCTGAGAGTTGCGCTTTGACTGAGGCCATTATGCCTTACCAGGCGCTGACACCGACTCGCGGCCCCGTCGCCGCAGATAACCATAGCCGAGCAGATTAAAACCAAGCACCGCGTAAAAAATGGCGATGCCAGGGAATACTGCCAGCCAGGGGGCGGTTCGGAAATAAGTAGTGGCTTCCTCGATCATACGTCCCCAACTTGGCGTTGGCGGCGGCACCCCGAGTCCCAGAAAACTCAAGCCTGCATCCAGCAATAGCGTCCCTGAGGTTCCGAGCACTGCCATCACTACGATGATCGGCATCACGTTCGGAAACACGTGGCGTACAATGAGGCGTCTGGGCGGGGCGCCCAGCGCGCGCGCCGCCAGCACGAAATCGCGTTGTGCCATCGATAGCGTCTCGGCGCGAACCACCCGGGCCACGCCGGTCCACGAGACCAACCCGATGACCATCAGGATGCTGATCAGGCTGGGGCGTAACACGGAGACCAACGCCATCGCCAGCAACAGGGCGGGCAGCGTCAACATGATGTCGGTGAAACGCATCAGCACGAAATCTATGGCTCCGCCGAAGAATCCCGAGAGCAAGCCGATCGTCACGCCGATGACGATGGTGACGAGCATCGCGGAGACCCCAACTGTCAACGAGACCTGCGCTCCGAAAATAATCCGTGACAGAATGTCACGCCCGAGCTGGTCGGTCCCCATCGGAAAGTCGTGCGAAGGTGCGCCTGGATCGCCGAAAGTATTTGCCACCGCGCGCCCTGGATCGTGTGGCGCAATCATCGGCGCGAACACCGCTATCAGCGCTAGACTCACGACCATCACCGCGCCCGCCAATTCCATAGGATTCATCCGGATTCTCACGCTAACCGCGACCGCTGAGCTGGATACGTGGGTCGAGCCAGGCATAGAGCAAGTCGACCGCCAGATTAGCGACCACTATCAGAAAAGCGGCGAACAGCACCGTCCCCATTATCAGCGGGATGTCGAGGTTGAAAATCGCGTCGAAGGCAAGCCGTCCGATTCCCGGCCAGTCGAAGACAGTCTCCGTCAGGACGACACCGGAGAGCAGTCCCGCAAGGTCAAGACCGGCGAGCGTCACCAGCGGCAGGATGGCATTCGCCATCGCGTGCTTCAACATCGCGCGCCGGCGTGACAATCCTTTGCCGCGCGCAGTCCGCACATACTCCTGCTCCATCGCTTCGATCAAATTGGTGTGCAGAATCCGAGCGTAGTAGCCGGCCAGACCAAATGCGAGCGTCAGCGCCGGCAGGAGCAGGCTTTTCCACCCGCTGTAGCCGCCCAGTGGAAATGAGCGCAGCGAAAGAGCCGCGGCAATCAGCAACAGCGTGCCAAGCCAGAACACCGGGACCGAGATCAACGCCAGCGATAGCACCAGCAGCAGATTATCCGGCGCGCGCTCCCGGTAAGCCGCCGATAGCATGCCCATCGGAATCGCCAAAATCAGCGCCAGCGCCATCGCACTCACTGCGAGAATCAGGGTTGCCGGGAATCGTTCGAGGATCAGCCGTGTTACACTTTCACGGCGGATATATGAACGTCCGAGGTCGCCCTCAACGGCGCGGCCCAGGTAGCGCGCGTACTGTACGTAGACGGGTTGGTCCAGTCCCAGTTGCGAACGAATCATCGCGAGCGTTTGCGGATCGGCTTTGGCTCCCGCCATTGCAACCGCCGGGTCAGCTGGTACCAGGAAAGCGATCGCGAATGTGATGATCGAGGTTCCGATCAGCACAAATGCGCCAAACACTATCCGCCGCAAGACGTAGAGCAGCATTGTCTGGTACTTGGTTGCGTAAATCCGCGTAACGCTTGTTGCGACGGAATATGGCTGGAGCCTCCAATCCCTCCCCCTGACCAGGGGGAGGTTAGGTGGGGGTAGTCTGTCGGCGGTGCATAGTGGCCGTGCCGCCATAATTTCGCCGATATGGTCATTTTGTCCATGCATTTACAGCCAGTCAGGCAACCCCCACCCTGCCCTCCCCCTGGTCAGGGGGAGGATCGAAGGTGCCCCGGCGCCCGGCGAAACAAGCGGAACACTCCGAGTCAAAAACCCAAACCCTTGTGGCGCGAAATCATGCAACTAAGCACTCTAGTCGCGCAAAACCCCATTGGTCTGCAGGAGCCGGCGTAATTTGTGCTCGGCTCGCTCACGGCGGCGGGTCTCTTCATTGGACCTACACCGGCGCTGATCGTTCACGGCGTCCGCGAGCAGCAAGGTGCGTTCATCAGGTGCCAGCGCTTCCATCAACGATTGCATCGCAGCGAGCGTCTCGCGCTCCGCGGTTGTCAGCGGATGCTTGCCGTTGGGTTCAGTTGCTGCATTGCTGAGGGCGCGATAATGCGCGAGGAACGCCGCCATCGATGAGTAGGCAAGTTGCTTCAAGGCATCACCGAGCCACGAGATAAGCTGGCCACCCATCAAGGTTTTAGCAGGGTGCGGAAAAACCTATTTGTTTATGAAAAGTCTTTCGCACCCTGCGATAAAACTGGCTTCCTTCCTTTTTGATTCGCACCTCGCAGACTCGTTAGCTCGCTCCGCCTTTCGGCTCTGCTAGTATTTAGTTCTCCCCCTCTGCGGAAGATTACAGAGAGGGAAAGCAGGGTGCGGAAGGCCTTTTTCCGCAGCCTGCTAGAGCTGCGATGACCTCGCGCGAAATCTCAGGCTACAACCTAACAAGCGACGATTCTGCCCGGTTCTCTCCAACGCTCCTGTCTTTCACGGCGCCAGGGCGCCAAGCGGCGAAATCGCCAGGCCGATTACGTAACCTAGCGCCGCAGCGCCGAGCGCAATCGCCAGGAACCGCGCTCCCGCTATCGAAGGGTGGCGATGTTCGGCGAGCCGTCCTTCGACCGCATAGCCGACCGCAAACAGGACGACTGCGGTGGTCGCGAGCCCGGCGATCAGGCCGGACCGCACCGTGGAAAACAACACGAAGGGCAGCAATGGCACTATCGCACCCACCAGGAACGCTATCCCCATCAGCAGGCCATCGACGACGGGCTTGCCAAAGGAACCGCCGCTGAGACCATAAATCTTTTCCTCGGCGGTGGAGTAAAGCGCCTGCGGAGCCGAACTCAGTAGGCGCACGATGCGATAACTCGCCTCCCGTGAGAGACCCTCGTTGGCCAGCGCGTCCAGCAGACTTTCCTGCACGATGTAAGGCTGACTCCTCGCCTGGTCGCGGGCGCGCCGCATTTCAGTGCGGATCACCTCGATTTCGGCCCGGGTGCCGAGATAAGCCCCCGCGCCCATCGACAACGCTCCGGCGACGGTGGATGCCAACGCCGCGAGGATAATTTGCGAACGGCCGGAAACTGCGCCGCTCAAGCCGGCCACGACACCGGCGGTAGTCAACACGCCGTCCTGAACGCCAAATACAATCTCGCGAATATTGGCGAGGCGTTCAAAAGTCCGTCGTTGTTCTTCAGGCTTGAGGACGGCCAAGGCTCTTTCTTTTCACCGACCTAATACTTAGTTGGAGAAATCCGGGTAGGATTCCCGTTGGCGCAACAGGGCGGCGCGTCTCAATCGCTCCCCTTATATGGCTCTCGATTTTCTTGCCGCCGGGTCTTATCCAAAAAAAGACCGAGATTCTACGCGCGCGGCAGCCACGCGCGCGAAGAATGACAAACCGAGAGCAGGCGCCTTTTTCGGTCATTCCCGCGCGTGGCTGCCGCGCGAGGAATCCCGTTCCTTCTCTCGATGCTCATTTTAACCGACGGTCTCTGGTCAGGTTCAGGAGTTAAGGCGCGTCGGCACATGGGACTCGCTGACGCGTTCATTACAGCTTCGACAACGTGAGCTAGAATTTCTGGTCGATTGGGCCGAATTCCTCGCCAGGTTGCCAATCCGCGGGACAGAGGCGGCCGGACCTAAGCGCCCGCACCACCCGCAGGGTCTCGCTAATACTGCGGCCAACGTTGATCGAACTCGCGACCGCATAGGCGACTATCCGGTGGGCATCAAGGACGAAAGTCGCGCGTATCGCGACCTTTTCGCGTTCATCCAGCACACCGTATTGGCGTGCGAGGTCCCCGCCCTCATCCGCGACCAGCGGATAGCTGAGTCCGCCCAGTTCGTGCGACCAGCGCAGATGCAATTCGGCGTCGTCGACGCTGATGCCGACGATGCTGGTTTGCTCTTGTCTGAACGCCGGCTGCGCCTTATGAAAACCCGCCACCTCGGTGGGGCATATGAAAGAGAAGTCACGTGGATAAAAGAACACCACCACCATCTCGGAGCGGATGCTGTCGAGGCGTAGACGGCTTATGTGGCCGTCAGACGCGCACGGCAGGTCCCATCCGGGGGCCGCATCACCTGGCTTAAGCATTTCTTTTCACCGGTCGATTTGTATACGCACCTCGCAGACTCGTTTCCCTTCGGCAAGCTCAGGGCTGCGGCTCACCGGCTGCACTCCGTTCCGCCTAGTGTTATATACGCACCTCGCAGACTCGTTTCCCTTCGGCAAGCTCAGGGCTGCGGCTCACCGGCTGCACTCCGTTCCGCCTAGTGTTGTATACGCACCTCGCAGATTCGTTTCCCTTCGGCAAAGCTCAGGGCTGCGGCTCACCGGCTGTACCTCGTTCCGCCTGGCGTTGTCGGGCACGTCGCAGACTTGCCTCCTCGCTATGGCCGAAGCGGCCTTCGCTAATCGCCCGCGCTACCCCCTTCGGCTCCGCTCAAGGCTTCGGCTGGCTTTGGCTCACCCGTTGTCGCGGCTCCACATTAAAACTGCGACCGAATAGTGGCGCCCGAGCTGAGGGCTTAACCCCGGTTCGTTAATAGACTAGTCGATGCCGTAGGTAAGCGAAACTGTTGCGGGCACAGTGACTTCTCCGGGCGCTATCGGTGTCTGCACGTTCGCCATCTCTGTCGCGGCCGCGAATCTGGCCAGAGGGACCGGCCTGATTTCAGCTTCGGTCGACGCCTTGATGAGCGGGCCGAGCTTCACTCCAAGCGCATCGGCCAACGCCGACGCCTGCGTTTGCGCATCGTGCGCAGCTTTGGCGATAGCTTCGCTGTGCGCTTTTGAATCCGCCCGTAGGCTGTAGTTCAGCGCATTGATGCGATTGGCACCGGCTCCGATTGCAGCGTCGATCATTGGCCCGATTAGGCCGAGTTCACTGGTCTGGATAGTTATCGAATTTTCCGCCGTGTACCGGGTCACCGTCGGCTTGCCCCCGCTTGGTTCACTGTAATCTGGGGAAAGCGAATAACCGCCCGTCCACATCGTACCATTATCGCCGAGCCTGGGCTTGAGCGCCTCGCGGACCTTCTCCGCCAGCGCACCATTTAAGCCCGCGGCTCGATCGGCACTCGGAGCGTGGGTTTCGATTGCGATTTCCAGCGTCGCGAGGTCGGGGGCGGCCTGAATCTCGCCATGGCCGCTCACTTCAATAACGCGCGCGCCTGACATCATTGGCGGGGGCCATGGCCTCATCGGCATGTTAGGGAACGGGGGCGGCATAACCGGCTTCATCGGCACCGGCGCCGGCATCTGCGCGCTCCCATCCAACGGAAAAACGATAAGGATTAACAACGGGAACAGTATGAGCCTGATTAGCGGCATGACCATGCACGAGAAACGAGAAGACATACGCACTCTGCAGATGATCTGAGTTTATCCGACCGAACCGTCGGAATTGTGGTTCACCGATTTCGGGCCGACAGTAAATGCCTTCGCTACTTGCTACTGCGCCTTTCGTCTTGCGCGGCCTGCCGTCCACCGATGAAATCCAAGGCTTTTCTCGGCAGCCAGCCGTTTCGATCGGTATCAGTGTCCAGGATCACGAAACGACCTTTGTCACTCGTGAAGCTTCTGAACAGACTAGTTAGCTCGCTGGCGGTCTTCGTAGAAACGATGAAGACGGCGTTGGACAGGCAAGCGTACCAATCAAGCATCTCTGGCCGCTTGTCCAGAAAATCCAAAACCTCGCGGCGCGTTCCTACGGCATCATCGAACACCAGAAGGTAGGTCCACTTATTCATCGCGCTCTTCCCCGCCGGAGGGTCCGCCTATTTTCTTTCTATCTGGAACCGGCTCTGTAGTACCGATCTCGACAGGCAGAATTTCAACGGACTCTCCCTTGGCTTCCACCGTGCTCAATGAACGGCTTTTGAGTTGAAAGTCCTCAGAATGAAGCCGATCCCTATCATTATGCATGAAAAACAAGTAGGCGCGGACAAACAAGCCGATAGGAACACAGCCGACCACCGCGAAGAAGATCCTTAAAAACGTGTCTGGCGTCTTAAACGCGAACAAGAAGGATGGGATCGTCACGACGACGCGAAGCCAAGCAATTGGCTGAACTGCGTTGGTTCGCCTGACGCTGGCCAGCCTTCCCTTGAACAAGACGCGCAGAGTTTCCCAGAACATTCCGTCGCGCTCTAAAAACCGAGCTTAACGCGGACGAGGGAAGCAGCCGCTTTGGCCCTCTGCCAGAGCGGCTGGTTTGATCGTAACGCCTGGCTTCAGCCATGTGCAGCCTACACCACCCGCTGATCGAGCTGAAGGATAACCCCATCCGGATCCTCGAACAGGCACGTCAGATACTTGTGCGGGGAGGTTTCGCCAAAGCCGGCCGGATCGACCTCGCTCGGCGGCACCAGGATTTTGACCCCTGCCGCCTTGAGTTTGTCGTGCAGGGCGCGAAGATCGTCGACCCACCATGAGAAATGCGAAATACCGACCTGATCAAGCTTGATCGCCTCGCCGGGCGTTCCTCCAGGCTTCTCCGACAAAACCAGAAAACCGCGGTCGCTGCCCTTGCCGTAGCGAAGGTTAACAGCGCGGCGCTTGCCGGTCTCCGGGTTCGCATACAGCGTCGGCATCCCGCCGATCGGCTGCGTTGCGTCCGATCTGACCTCCAGTCCGAGCAAATCGCGATAGAAGCGCAACGAACGCTCCATGTCGCGAACGCCGATGGCAACGTGTGAAATTCCGTTCATGGCTGTCTCCTTGCATAACGGATGGTGCGATTAAACCGCCTGTCAGGGCAATTGCGCAAGCACATCGCTTCTCGGCAGAGTTGCCCGGTTAACCCCAAGTCGGCGCGCTGCACTAGAATTCGCTCCGGTCAAATCAGACCGCACGAATAGGAGGCAGACCATGCTCAAGTTCGAGGACTATAAAGAAAAGTACAGTCACGTTCGGATGGAGCGCGCGGACGGGATTCTGCTGATCACGTTTCACACAGACGGCGGTGCGCTCAAATGGAGCGGGCCGGCGCATGAGCAACTCGGCTACGCCTTCGCCGATATCGCCCGCGACGAGGAGAACAAGGTGGTCATCATGACGGGCACCGGCGAGGCCTTCTGCGCCGAGATTGATATGCGCGGATTCGGCCGCTTCACCCCCGACATGTGGGACCATATCTACAAGGATGGCAAACATCTGCTGATGAACCTGCTCGATATCGAAGTGCCGGTTATTGCTGCGGTGAACGGACCGGCGCTAATCCATGCTGAGATTGCGGTGCTGTCGGATATCGTGATCGCTGCAGAAAACGCCGAATTCCAGGACGCGCCCCATTTTCCCAACGGCGTCGTTCCAGGCGACGGCGTGCACATCGTATGGCCGCTGCTGTTGGGAGTTAATCGCGGCCGCTATTTTCTGCTGACCGGGCAGAAACTGTCCGCGCGCGAGGCGCAAATGCTCGGCGTCGTCAGCGAAGTGGTGCCCCACGACAGACTTCTGTCACGCGCAAGAGAGATCGCCGAGCAAATCGCGAAAAAGCCGAGACTCGCGACCCGCTATGCGCGTGTGGCGCTGACCCAGCAGCTCAAGCGCGCGATGCTCGATAATCTTGGCTACGGGCTCGCCCTCGAAGGCCTCGGTGCCTTGGGCGCTGCCGCCGCGCGCGGTTGACCGCGGAGCCTGTTCGCGTAGGTTCAGGAGCCGCCTCGGCTCTGACGGAAGTACACGCTGACCGCTGCACCGGGGCCGAGGCGGTTCGACGATGTCGCCGAATTGTGAGAGCATTGATAGCAATGGTCCCAAGGTGAATTTTTATGGCAAGCCTACACGTTCGCAATCTCGACGACGATCTGGTCGCACGTTTGAAGCGGCGTGCGACTCGGCACGGCCGCTCAACGGAAGCGGAGCATCGCGAAATTTTGCGCCAAGCTCTGGCTGCAGAGGTCGAGCCGAACTTCGAGGAATTGGCCGCGCAACTCCGGAAACTTACCAGAGGTCGAAAGCACACGCCCTCCGAGGTCCTCGTCCGGGAAGGGCGCGACAAACGGTGAGTTAGGCGGAGCGCAGCGGAGCCGAGCAAACGAGTCTGTGACGTGCGCACAGAGAAGCGCTAGCGAGCATGAAAAAGAAGCTCGTCGTCGATGCTAGCGTTGCGCTGAAATGGGTAATCGACGAGCACGGCACTGGGGAGGCGCTGGCGCTTCTCGAACGCGCCGCCCTGAGCGCCCCGGATTTTCTCTTAGCGGAGTGTGCAAACGCCCTATGGAAAAAGGTGCGGAGGAGCGAGTTCACAAGAGAAGAAGCACTTGTCGCTGCGCGTATCCTGCAAATCAGCGAGGTCGAGTTGTTCTCCACACGGCCGCTGCTTGAGGCGGCCACTCGGATTGCCATCGAACTGAATCATCCTGCTTACGATTGCACATACGTCGCCCTGGCGCTGGCCAATGGCATCAGCTTTGTCACGGCCGACGAGCGTTTTTTGCGAATGGTGCGACGAAACGAGCGAGCTGGTTTCAGCCGCTCAGTTATTTCGCTGTCGGATGCAGTAGCCGGGCTCTAATTCGCAAGCCCGCGCGAGACTCGTTGGGAAGCGACTACCTTTGACGCGGAGTCGACGACAAAACCCGCGCAGGTAATCGAATTCGCCGTTGCCCTGATAGGATTTGTATATGGTCGAGAAAATCGACGAAAAGAAAATCACTCCGCGCGGCCAGGATTTCGCCGCCTGGTACAACGAACTGGTCATCCGCACAGAACTCGCCGACTATTCGCCGGTCCGCGGATGTATCGTCTTTCGTCCCGACGGCTTCGCGATCTGGGAAAACCTGCGCGACGAGCTGGATCGCCGTATCAAACAAACCGGCGCCCGCAACGCCTATTTCCCATTGTTTATTCCCCGAAGCTTGCTGCAAAAGGAGGCCCAGCACGTCGAGGGGTTCGCGCCCGAAGTCGCGGTAGTAACTCACGGCGGCGGCAAGGAGCTGGAAGAACCACTGATCGTCAGGCCGACTTCCGAGACCATCATCCACTACATGTTCGCGCAATGGATCCATTCGCATCGCGACTTGCCGCTGATGATCAATCAATGGTGCAATGTCGTGCGATGGGAAATGCGGACGCGGCCATTTCTGCGAACCACGGAATTCCTGTGGCAGGAAGGCCATACGGCTCATGCGACCCGCGCAGAGGCCGAGCGCGAAACCCTGACGATGCTCGAAGTCTACCGCTCGTTCGTCGAGGAGTTTCTGGCAATTCCGCTGGTCGCCGGCCGCAAGAGCGCGGCAGAAAGATTCCCCGGCGCCGACGAAACCTACACGATTGAATCGCTGATGCCGGACGGGCGGGCGCTGCAGTGCGGCACCTCCCATTACCTCGGCCAGAATTTCGCCAAGGCGTTCGAGATCCGCTTCCTCGACGAAAGCAATGAGCTGCAGCATCCCCATCAGACCAGTTGGGGCGTTTCGACCAGGCTCCTGGGCGCCATCGTGATGAGCCACGGCGACGACCAGGGCCTGCGGCTGCCGCCGGCGGTCGCATCGACTCAGGTCGTGGTGGTGCCGATCGCCCGCAAGGCCGACGAGGCCGCGCGCGTGCTCGCCGCGTCGCGGGAAGTTGCCGGCAAACTTTCGGAGATGGGGCTGCGGGTAAAACATGACGAACGTGAGGGCGTCACGCCGGGGTTCAAATTCAACGACTGGGAAATGCGCGGCGTACCGCTTCGGCTCGAAATCGGACCGCGCGATGTCGCCGCCGGCGAGGTAGTGTTGGCGCGGCGTGATATCGGCGGGCCTGGCGGCAAATCGAAGGCGCCGATTGCAGAGGTACCGGCCCGCGTCAAATCGATGCTCGCCGAAATCCAGTCCAATCTCTTCCGCCAGGCGAAAACGGCAGCCGATTCGAATACCCGTCAATTCGACGATTACGCAAAACTGCGCGCGCAAATGGCGGGTGAAGGCGGAGGCGGCTTCGCGGATATCTACTGGTGCGGCAATCCGGCGTGCGAGACTAAAATCCGCGAAGAAACCCGGGCAACCTGCCGCGCCATCCCGCTCAATCAGCACAACGATAGCGGCCGCTGCATAGTCTGCGCTGAACCCGCAAACGAGCGCGCCTTCTTTGCCAAGGCGTATTGAGAGGCAATTTGCGCCGGTCTCATGACTTTCAGCAATCACAGGCTAAAGCCTGTGCCAGGAGTTTCTACATTTGCAAGCGAGCGCGCCGCTCGCGTGTCTGAAATCTCTCCCCCTCTCATGAGGGGGAGACGCCCCGGAACACTCCGGCCAAATGTACAAACTCCAGTCGCAGGCTAAAGCCTGTGCATCACAGACTAAAGCCTGTGCCACAGCACCG